>Ga0315282_10002209_pt1 | contig 36245 bp, 26 predicted proteins | sample YL17G07_20_MG_FD_203693 | JGI IMG/M metagenome (GOLD analysis project Ga0315282, IMG submission 203693) | Sediment microbial communities from Yellowstone Lake, YNP, Wyoming, USA - YL17G07_20 | ecosystem: Environmental > Aquatic > Freshwater > Lake > Sediment | place: USA: Wyoming | collected...
GCCGGGCGGGGAATTCAAGGTCTATGTCCAGGGGTCGCTCAAGAGGAAGTGAGCGCCGGGCCCGGGCTCAGGCGCCGCAGGCAGAATGAAAAAGCGCTGGAAGAAAATTCTTCGGGTCTGCGCCGTGGCCCTGGCCTCAGTCCTTTTGCTCGTCATTGCTTTTGCCCTTTATATCTATCTTCATAAGCCGGCGCTCAAGGGCTACGTCGAGAAGACCCTCTCGAAGACGCCGGGCCTGACGGTCACGATCGGCCGGCTGGACTACAGGCTTTCCCCGCTCCGCGTCGAGGCCGAATCGGTCAAGGCCGTTTTTGTCAACGCCCTGGGCCGGGCCGAGGTCTTCATCGGCCGGGTCGAAGGCGCGGGAAACTTGAACCGCGTGATCAAAGGTCGGAAGCCATACCTTGATTCCCTGTCCATCTCCGGCCTGAAATTCGACTTCGCCGAGGATCCCAACGCCCCGCCCTCGGGGCCGATCGACGTCCGCGGCTTGAGCCGGATGATCGGCGGGTATCTCGGCTACGCCGGGAAACTGACCGTCCGCGACTCTTCCATTCATGTCGGCCTGCCGGTCGAGGGCCTGGACCTGTCGGCGGCCGGGATCGGCATCACGGCATCCTCCGACGGAGAGACAAAACTCGCCTTGGCCGCCGACCGGCTGGACTTCAACAACAGCAAGCCGGCGGCCTCGCTCTCGGCGGCCGTCCGCTGTGACGCGTCCTGGCCCGATTCCGATCCTTTCCGGCTCGAAGGAAGCCTCGATGTGTCGGCGGCCTCCGTCTTTCTCGCGGAAAAAAATTGGCGGGCGACGGGCATCGGCTTGAAGGCCGGATTCTCGACCGACGGCGGGAGCTTGACCGTCGGCCGGCTCGCCCTCGATTTTCCCGGCCTCATCGCCCTCGCCGGCTCGGGCCAAGCCGGGCTGGGCAAGAACGCCGCCGTCGCGCTTTCCACAGCGTTGGACGTCAAGAGCATCGCCCGGGCCAAGGAAGCGTTCGCCGCGTTCCTGCCGCCCGGCCTGCCGCCGTTTTCGCTGGACGGCGCCCTTCATTGGGAGGGCCGGATCCGGCGGGAGGCCTCGGCCGGCGGCGCCGCTTCCCTCTCGGTCTCCGGCCGGATCGCGCTCCCATCCAGTCGGCTCAGGATGCAGCGCGACGGCATCTCCATCGACCAGACGCTTCGGGCGGATCTCAATATCGACGGACAACTGCCGGCTGTCGGCGTCGCGGGATGGCTCGAAGGCGGCGGGGGAGTGGTCGCCGGAAGTTCCTTCCGGGCCGGCGGCGTCTCGTTCCGCCTGCCCGTGCGGGTCCAAGGAAGCCGGGTGACCTCGTCCGGATTCAAGGCCGCGGTCCGGGAACTCGTCCTGCCGGCCGGCGGCGGCAAGCTCGCGCTCGAGGGCGTTTCCGCCGGCGGCTCGGGCGCTTTCGATTACGCCGATTCCTCGGCCGGTCTCGACTCGCTCGACGTCGAAATCCCGCGCTTGGGGGCCTTTCATCTCAGCGGGAAGGCGGGGCCCGGCCCGGGCCGCGACATCGCCTTGAATTTCAGCGGCCGGAACCTCGACGTCGGCGGCATCCTCAAGTATTTTGGGACGTTCGTCCCCGCGGCCGTGACCGCCTGGCAGCCGGCCGGGCAGGCCGATATCGCCGTCGAAGTCCGGAACGCCGCCGACGGCCCGGGACGCTATCTGGTCAAAGGCGCGCTGTCTCTGGCCAAGGCGGCCTTCCAGGACGCCGCGGGAACGATCGTTTCGGAGGGCCTCGAGCCGCGCCTGCGGTTCGAGGCGGAGGTCGCTTCGCCCGGCTCCGCCGCGGCCGCTCCGGCTCCGGCGGCGTCCATCCCATTTTCCCTCGAGTTCGAGCTGGCCGGCGGAGAGTCGCTTCTGAAGGACGCCTATTTCAACTGGAAGAGCGAGCCCGTTCGTCTCACGCTCCGGGGACGATACGCGGCCGCGTCGTCCGCGCTCCTCGACGCCGTGGCCTCGCTCTCCTTCGCGCCGCTCGGAGGGCTCGAGGCCCGCGGCTCGGCGTCCTTCGGCCCGCAACCCGGGTTCGACATCCGTCTCGCGGCGCCCGCGGTGGATCTGGCCCGGCTGTCCGCCTTTCTGGGAAAAATGAGGACGGGCCAGCCCCCGGCCATGGAGATCCAGGGCAAGGCCGAGGCGGCGGCCGACGTCCGCTTCGACGGCGCCCTCCGCGTCCGCGGCCTGGTGAAGCTGCGGGACGCCGCCGTGAAAAACACGGACGGCTCTATGGTCCTGGCGGGCGTCGAAGCCGACGTGCCGTTCTCGCTCTTGAAGGGCCATGATCGGGAGAACGACGGCGACGATTCCCAGGTCCGCGGGTTCCTGCGGATACGCGAGATCAAGACGCCCGCCGCCGTCCTAGAGCCGGTCCGGATCGATTTCACCGCGGCCAGGAATCTTTTCCTCATCGATCCGGTCGAGATCGGATTGTGGGACGCCCGGCTCAGGCTCGGACGGACGACCCTCTCCCTCAGCCAGACAACCCTCGCCCCCCTCGGCCAATCTACATTATCTCTGTCGAATTTAGACCTGGCCGCGCTTCCGTCGGGCGGCGGGAGCTTCAAACTCGCCGGCCGGGCGGCCATCGGCGAGGGCGCCCTCGAAATCGGCCGCGGCGAATTGCGCTTCCAGGGCCGGCTGACCGCCGACGTCTACGGGGGCCGGCTGACGCTCGACGGCCTGCGCGTCACGGATGTCTTCGGCCCCGGCCGGAGGATCATGTTCCAGGCCGGGATCGAGGGGCTGGACCTCGACCTGCTGACCGACGCCGTGCCCTTCGGCGACATCACGGGCATCGTCGACATCTCCCTCAAGGATTTCGCCATGTCCTACGGCCAGCCGGAGAGCTTCGCCCTGACCATCCGCTCCGTCCCGCGGAAGGGGATCCCGCGGAAGTTCAGCCTGAAGGCCGTCGACAACCTGTCCGTCATCAGCTCCGGGGGGCAGGCGGCCGCGCCCTCCAACAGCTTCATCACCAAGTTCATCCACCGCTTCAACTACCGTGAGATCGGCATCGCCTGTTCCCTCCGGAACGACGTCTTCACGCTCCGCGGCACCATCGTCGAGGGCGGGGTCCAGTACCTCGTCCGGAGGGCGACGTTCTTCGGCATCGACGTCGTCAACGGCAAGCCGGTCAACACGATCAGCTTCAAGGACATGCTCGGCCGGCTGGAGAGGGTCGGCCGGAGCTCCGAAAAGAAGTGACCGGGCCGGGCCCGTTTGCTATAATGAAAAAAGAGAAGGAAATTCCGACAAAGGGGTTGCCGATGAAAACAAAACCCATGAAGGCCGTCTTCCTGGCCGGAATGGCCCTGGCCCTCCTGTCCTGCATCACGGTCAATATCTACTTCCCGGAAGGCGAGGTCAAGAAGACCGCCGAGGACATCGTCAACGACGTCCGGGGCGGAGAGAAGGAAAAGAAGGACGAGGTCAAGACGACCGCGTCGTCGGCCGCCTTCTCGCTCCTGCCGTCGCTCTACGCCCAACAGGAGACCGAGGTCTCCTCGCCCAGGATCCGGGCCATCAAGGAGTCCATCAAGGCGCGCTTCGCCCAGCTCGTGCCGCACTTCGACGCCGGACGCCTCGGCGAGGGCAACAACGGCTACCTCCAGTCGCTGAAGGAAGAGGGCCTGTCCCTGCAGGAGAGGTCCGTCTTCCGCAAGCTCCTCGGCGACGAGAACAATGATCGCAAGGCCCTCTACGGCGAGGTGGCCAAGGCCCTCAATGTCGACGCCAAGGACCTCGACCGGGTGGGGAAGATCTTCGCCGACCAGTGGATCGGCAAGGCCCGCTCCGGCTGGATGATCCAGAAGGCCGACGGCAGCTGGACGAAGAAACCCTAGGCGGCGTCCGTCAAGACGCGTCCGGCGTCATGGCCGGCGGCACACCCGGCGATCAGTAGGTCGCGCCGATCTTTTCGCCCGTCGCCCGGAGAAGATAGGCCGAGCCGGACTGCTTCGTCACCCTGACCACGACCTCGACTTCGGTCCCCACGTCCCATTTCGGGCCGTCCCGAGCCACTTCTTCCAGTTGGTAGAGATGGGATTGGTCGGGAGGCCTCAGTTCTTCCGATAACTCGGTTGCCCAGACCTTATCACCGTTGATCACCCAGAGGAAGGTCGCATCGACGTCCGCGGGAAAGGGCTGTCCGTCGACGGCGGTGATAAACACGACGGCCATCAGGTCCGAACCGGCCGAGTGATCGCCGGGCATGAAGTCGCGCCAAAGAAACGGTTCGATCGTGTAGGCGCGGCCGTCGATTTCGATCTCGAGGGGCGCCGCGAGCAGCTCCCCCTTGGTGACCAGCGGCGAAAAAGGGCCTTTCCCGCAGTTCAGGACAACGCAACAGAGTACTGCGACGACCGCACATCCCAAGACAATACGCAGACGATCCATGGTTACCCCCTTTTCTCATTAATAATATGGGCCGCTCCCGCTCCCTTGTCAATTCCTCCCGGAGAGGTTCGGCCGGGCCGTTGACGCCGTTCTCCGGCCGTGGGATAATAGCGGTCTTATACGGCCTGAGCATGAAGAAGACAGCGGTCTTGATTTTTCTGGTAGCCTTCGCTGGCCTCAGCTTTTATTTCTTTTTCGCCGAGGACTACTGTCACGTCCATAATCGCATTCCCGGCGGGGCGTTCTCCCACTCCCACGGCCGGACGGATTCGATCTGCCTGTGCTTCTGGAGCACGCTTTTCTCGCCCGGCTCGTTCGACTTTGACCATTATCAAGGCGTTCAACGCTTTCCCGTCAATCCCGTCGGCGCGCCTCCCCTAAAAGCCTTCGACGCCGACATCTCCCATCCTCCCAGGCTCCTTCCCGCCTGATTTCCCGGCTGCGGGAATCCCGACATCCTCGTCCGGCGGCGTCCGTCCGTCCGGTCCGTGCGGCGCAAGCCCGCCGGGATGTCGGCGATCATCCCGCCAGGCAGGTTATTTCCGGCGCCGCGCTTATCGACCGCGGACCCGGACGAAGCGAAGGAGGACCGACATGGCCCGAGGCAAACCTTTCGGGATCGAGTCGCTGAGAATCACCGCGTTTATCCTTTTCTTGGCCCTTTCCGCCCTGGCTTTCGGGGAGGAAGGGAGGACTCTGGCGCTCCCCGACGCCGTCGCCAGGGCGCTCGACAGTCATCCGGCCGTCCTCAAGGCCAGGAAGGAGCTCGACGCCGCCCGGGGCCGGCGCCTTCAGCTCGAGGCCGTCCCCAATCCCGAGCTGAGCTTCGAGGCCGCGGGCCTGCCGCTCTGGACTTCCAAGAGCGAAAAGGAATTCACCCTCGGCGTCCGTCAGCGCCTTGAATATCCAGGCAAGAGAAGCCTGCGTCGCGAGATCGGCCGGTCGGGCGAGGAGCAGGCCGCGCTCGGGCTCGAGCGGATCAGGAACGTCATTCGCGGCCGGACGGAAGAGGCCTATTTCCGGGCGGCCTACGCCGCGAAACGGCTGGCCGATCTCGAATCCGTCCTGACGACGCTCAAGGAATACTCCGATCTGGCCGCCGAACGCTTCAAGAGCGGGCAGGTGCCGTATCTGGATGTCATCCGGGGACGGCTGGAAACTCTCCGCGTCCAAAACGAGATCGTCGAGGCCCGCCGGGAGCTCAAGGCAAAGACGCTGGACCTCGGCCTGCTCATGGGCGAGACGTCCTACGAGCCCGTCGAGTTCTCGACCGGCATCGATTTCACTCCCATCGCCCAGGACTGGGAACGGTTGAAAGCGGCGACCCTGGCCGGCTCGAGCCTGCGCTTGACGGGCGCCAAACGAAAAGAGGCGGACCTGTCGCTGGCGCTGGCGAAAAGGCTCAGTCGGCCGGATTTCATCGTCGGCCTGTTCACGCCGAGCAAGCGGCTCGGCGGCTGGGGCTTCGAGGTCGGGCTGACCCTGCCGGTCTTCCGCCGGGAGTTCCGCGGCGCCGCCATCGAGGCCGAGGCCGTTTCGGAGCAGGCGGCCATCGAGGCCGGCGGCGTGGAGCGGCGGATCCTCCTCGCCCTGGAAAGGTCCTACGGCGACGCCCGGGCCCTCGAGGAGCAGATCGGGCTCTTCCGCGATTCCCTGATCGGGGACGTGGAGGAATCCCTGAAGGCCGGGCTCACGGAATATCAGTATGGAAAATCGGACGCGCTCGGCGTCCTGGACATCGTCCGCAGCCTGAAGGAGACGAGGGCGGAGTATCTCCGGGCCCTGCTCAACCATCGACTCGCCCTGATCGAGATCTCCCTGGCCGGCGAGGCCGAGGACGCGGGCGCGGGACGCGCCGAGTGAGGAAGCGGATATGAACACGAGGATGATCATGACAAAGACGATGAAGAGATGGCTGATCCTGGCGGGAATGCTCCCGATCATTTTCCTGGCCTGCGCGGGCAAGCCGGCCGATAACAAGGCGGCGCCGGCCGTAGAAGGGGGTGCGGCGGGGACGGTCATCCTGACGCCGGAGGCCGCCGGCACGGCCGGCATCAAGACGGAGGCCGCCGGACTCAAAACGTTTCATCCGGCGATCAAGGCCTCGGGCACGGTCGTCCTCAACCAGAAGAGGTACGTCAAGGTGACGCCGCGGGTCCCCGGCCGTGTCGAGAAAGTCTTCGCCTACGAGGGCGATCACGTTCGGGCCGGCCAGGACCTCTTCTGGCTTTGGAGCCCCGACACGATGGCGGCCCAAGCGGAGTATCTCCAGATCCTGGGCCGGGTCGCGCCGGACGGCAGACCCGCCGCCTCCGAGGATGAGAAGCTCCATGCCGCCCTCCTCGGCTCGGCGGAGGCCAAGCTCAAGTTCATGGGTTTTTCAGAGGCCGACCTCGCCTCGCTCCGGACCGGCCGGCAGGCCCTGCCCGTCCTGGCCGTCCGCGCGCCTCTGACGGGGACGATCGTCGAGGCGGACGCTTCGGTGGGCACGGCTGCGGAGACGGGGACATGCCTCTGCGCGGTCGCCGACCTGACGTCGCTCTGGGTCCAGGTCAATATCTTCGAAGTGGACCTGGCCGCCGTCGCCGTCGGGGCCGAGGCCGAACTCTCCGTCACGGCCTATCCCGGGGAGGTCTTTCGGGGCAGACTGGCCCAGGTGGGGGCGTTCATCGACGAGGCCACCCGAACCGTCAAGGGCCGCGTCGAGGTCGCCAATCCCGGCGGCCGGCTCAAGCCGGGCATGTTCGGTGAGGTCCGGATCATCGCCGCAGATCCCGTGACCATGCTGGCCGTGCCGGAGCGGGCCGTCCGGACCATCTCCGGGAAGACCGTCGTCTTCCTGGCCGGAGGCGGCGGAACCTTCGTCCGCCGGGACATCCGGACGGGGAGAACGGTCGAGGGATATATCGAAGTCCTCGAAGGACTCAAGGAAGGGGAGAGCGTCGTCACCGACGGCAGTTTCGATATCAAGGCCGAGATGCTCAAGGGCACGCTCGAGGGAGAGAAATGATGCTCGAGAAGATCATCGCCTTTTCCCTGCGGCAGCGGACCCTGATCCTCATCCTCGTCGGACTCATCGTCTCGGTCGGTGTCTATTCGTTCCTGTCCCTGCCGATCGACGCCTTCCCCGATGTGACCAACATCCAGGTCGAGGTCGTGGCCACGGCGCCGGGCCTCTCGCCGCTCGAAATCGAGAAGTTCGTGACGTACCCGGTGGAGATGGCCATGAGGGGCCTGCCCGGGCTCGACGTCTTGAGATCGGTCACGAAGTATGGCATCTCGGTCATCACCATCGTCTTCCAGGACAAGGTCGATATCTATTTCGCCCGCCAACTCGTCTTCCAGCGTCTGGCCGAGGCCAAGGACGGCATGCCCGAGAACGTCCGGATCGAGATGGGGCCCGTGGCCACGGCGATGGGGGAGATCTATCAGTACACCCTGGAGGGGCCGGAGCCGAGCGACTCGGCGGGGCGGGAAGCCCGGCTCACGGAGCTGCGGACGATCCAGGACTGGGTCGTCAGCCCGCTCCTGAAGTCCGTGCCCGGCGTCAGCGAAGTCAATTCCTTCGGCGGCTACATCAAGCAATTCCAGGTCATCGCGGATCCGGACCGGCTCCTCAAGTACGGGCTGAACGTGAGCAACGTCTACGAAGCCGTCCGGAACAACAACCAGAACGTCGGCGGAGGCTTCCTCGACCGTCATTCGGAACAATACCTCATCCGCGGCGTCGGTCTCATCCGCTCGGTCGGCGATATTTCGAGGATCGTCCTCAAATCCTCGGGCGGAGTGCCCGTGACGATCGCCGACGTCGCCGATGTCCGGACGGATCACGCCGTGCGCCAGGGAGCGGCGGTCAAGGACGGCGCAAAGGAATGCGTCGGCGGCGTCGTCATGCTCCTCCGCGGCGAGAACAGCCGCGACGTCGTCCGCAGCGTCGAGGCCAAGGTGGCCGAAATCAACGACTCGAACCTCCTGCCTGCGGGCGTCCGGATCGAGCCCTATTACAAGCGCTCTGATATCATAGTCAAGAGCATCGATACCGTCACGGGAGCCCTGGCCATCGGCTCCCTTCTGGTCGTCTTCGTCCTCTTCCTCTTCCTGCGGAGCTTCCGCGGGGCCTTCATCGTCATCGTGGCTCTGCCTCTGGCGGGCCTGCTGACGTTCACCGTCATGAAGAGCGCCGGCCTGACGGCCAATCTCATTTCGCTCGGCGGGCTGGCCATCTGCATCGGTATGATCATCGACGCGACCATCATTCAGGTGGAGAACGTCCAGAGACACCTGAGCGAGGCGGGGAAAGGAAGATCGTCCATCCACGACGTTTTCAAGGCCGTCCTCGAGGTCCGGAAACCCAGCATCTTCGGCGAGCTCATCATCGCCCTGACGTTCCTGCCCATCGTCTCCCTCCGCGGTTACGAGGGGAAGATGTTCTCGCCCCTGGCCTTCACCGTGGCCATCGCCCTGCTGGCCTCCCTGCTGCTGTCGATCTTCGTCATCCCGGTCCTGTGCTCGCTCGTCCTCAAGCCGGGCCGCGAGAAGGAAAGCCTCCTGATGCGGGCGGCGAAAAAGGCCTATCAGCCTGTCCTCAGGTTCGGGCTGAGGCGGAAGGCTCTGGTCATCGGTGGCGCGGCGGCGTTGCTGGCCGCGGCCGTCGCCGTCATCCCCCGCCTCGGAACGGAGTTTCTGCCGGTCATGGATGAAGGGGCCTTCGACATGGACTTCCAGCTCCTGCCCGGCGTTTCGCTGGACAAGGCCCTGGAGACGTCGACGCTCGTGGAGCGGAAGCTCAAGGCCTTCCCCGAAATGGATGTCATCGTCGGAAAAACGGGCCAGACGGGGATCGCCATCGAGGCCCGGGGCGTGGACAAGACGGGCTACGTCGGGGCGCTCCGGCCGCGCCGCGAATGGAAGAACGCCAAGACGAGCGCCGAGCTCATGGAGAAAATGCGCCTGGCGGTGGCCGACGTCCCGGGCATGGTCATCTCCTTCAGCCAGCCCATCCAATGCCGGATCAACGAGCTCATGGAAGGCACGAGGGCCCAGGTCCTGGTCAAGGTCTTCGGCGAGGACATGGACGTGCTCAAGTCCACGGCCGGGGCGATCGCCCGGGTCCTCTCGGGCGTGCGCGGCGCCAAGGACATCCTCGTCGAGCAGGTCTCCGGCCAGCCCTACATCTCGATCGCCGTCGACCGGGCGAAGATCGCCCGCCACGGCATCAACGTCCGGGACGTCCTCGATGTCGTCGAGATCGCGGTCGAGGGAAAACCGGCCAGCCTCGTCTACGAAGAAGGCCGGTTCTTCGACATCATCACCCGGTTCCCCGAGGATCACCGCGACTCTATCGACAAGCTCAAAACGATCCTCATCGGCGCGCCCGGCGGATACCGGGTGCCGCTCGCGGACCTGGCCTCGGTCGAGGCCGTCGAGGGACCGGCCCAGATCAGCCGGGAGAACGGCCAGCGGCGGATCGGCATCGAGATGAACGTCGCCGGCCGTGACATCGGCGGCTTCGTCAAGGAAGCGCGGGAGCGCGTCAGGCGGGAGGTGCCGCTCCGGGGCGGGACATACGTCAGCTGGGGAGGCCAATTCGAGAACCAGAAGCGGGCCATGGCCCGGCTGATGGTCATCGCGCCCGCGGTCATCGCCTTGATCTTTTTCCTCTTGCTCGTGACCTTCAACTCGGCCAAGCTGGCGCTTCTGGTCATCCTGAACCTTCCCTTTGCCCTGATCGGCGGAGTGTTCGCCCTTCTCGTTTCCGGGCTCTATCTGTCGGTGCCGGCCTCGGTCGGGTTCATAGTCCTCTTCGGCGTGGCGGTCCTCAACGGCCTCGTCCTCGTCTCGTACGTGGCCCAGCTCCAGGACTGCGGCATGCCGGTCGAGCAGGCCGTGATCATGGGCGCCGAGACGCGCCTCCGGCCGGTGTTGATGACGGCCTCCATCGCCGTCTTCAGCCTGATCCCGATGCTCTTCGCCACGGGACCGGGTTCCGAAATCCAGAAGCCCCTCGCCGTCGTGGTCGTCGGGGGGCTGATCTCCTCGACGCTCCTGACGCTGGTCGTCCTGCCCGTCCTCTACGGATTCTTCCGGAAGAAGCCGGAGTCGCGGGTGCCGGAGTCGGAGATCGAGGAGGCGGCCAAGGAGACTTGTCCGGTCGAATAGATAAGATCGGGGTCAAATCTACGCAATGCCAGTTTATCTCGAAAATAGGGAGATGGGGCAAGACGGGGAGAGTAGAACGGAACGTTGTCGGATTGCCTTCGCCTGGAGAGATGCTTGAACTGCGGCGCCGGCCGCTCCCGCTGGGGGGTCTAAAATTGGCATTGCGTAGATTTGACCCCGTCTTTTTCCCCCTTTACCTGTCCCCCCCTTTATAATAAAATCCTCAGTCTTATGGCGCGCATGTCCCTGACCGCATCCGGACCCCCGACCGTCGAGGCCCGCGCCCGGCTTCTCCCGAAAGGACTCTCATGATCACGAAGCTCCTGGCCAAGAAATCCATCGACCAGCTGTCCCGGGAGGCGTCCTCCGACACATCGGGGATGAAACGGGTCCTCGGCCCGTGGCACCTCATTTTCCTGGGCGTGGGGGCCATCGTCGGCGCCGGCATCTTCGTCATGACCGGCCATGTCGCCGCCCTGTATTCGGGTCCGGCCGTCACGCTCTCCATCGTGCTCGCCGGCCTGACGTGCGCTTTCGCGGGGCTATGTTACGCCGAGTTCGCCTCGCTCATCCCCATCGCCGGAAGCGCTTACACCTACGCCTATTCGACCCTCGGCGAGATCTTCGCCTGGATCATTGGCTGGGACCTCATCCTCGAATACTCGGTCGGGGCGACGACGGTGGCCATCGGCTGGTCGGGCTACGTTGTCAGCTTCCTCAAGGGCGTCGGCGTCGACGTCCCCGCCGCCCTGGCCGACGCGCCCTTCGCCTTTGACCCAAAAACCGGCGCCTGGACGAAGACCGGCGCTTTCATCAACCTGCCCGCCCTGTTGATCATCGCTCTCATCACCTTCGTCCTCGTCCGAGGCATCCGCGAGTCGGCCACGGTCAACTCGGTCATCGTCTTCCTCAAGATCGCCATCATCCTGGTCTTCATCGGGGCCGGGCTGTTCTTCCTCAAGCCGGAACTGTGGAAGCCGTTCATCCCGCCGAACCAGGGACAGTCCGGCTTCTTCGGCTGGAGCGGGATTTTTCGCGGCGCCGGGGTGATGTTCTTCGCCTACCTCGGCTTCGACGCCGTCTCGACGGCCGCCCAGGAAGCCAAGAACCCGAAGCGCGACATGCCCATCGGCATCCTCGGCTCGCTCTTCGCCTGCACCGCCATCTACATCGCCTTTTCCCTCATCCTGACCGGCGTCGTTCCCTACACCCAGCTCAACGTCACCGCCCCGGTGGCCGTGGCCATCGACGCCATGCGGCTCTTCTGGCTCTCGCCCCTCATCAAGATCGCGGCCATCATCGGCCTGATGTCGGTGATGATCGTCCAGCTCATGGGCCAGCCGCGGATCTTCTACACCATGGCCAAGGACGGCCTCCTGCCGCCGGCCGCGGCCCGCATCCACCCGAAGTACGGCACGCCCCACGTCACGACGATCATCACGGGCGTCGTCGTCAGCATCGCCGCCTCCCTCCTGCCCATGGGCATCGTCGGCGAGCTGGTCAGCATCGGGACGCTCTTCGCCTTCGCCATCGTCTGCGGCGGCGTCCTCGTCCTCCGCTACACCCGTCCCGACATCCCGCGGCCCTTCAAGACTCCGCTGGTCCCGTTGATCCCCGTCCTCGGCATCTTTTCCTGTGTCTACCTGATGACGTTCCTTTCCAAGGATACCTGGATCCGTCTCATCGCCTGGATGGCCATCGGCCTCGTCATCTACTTCACCTACGGCATCCGCAGGAGCCGGCTGAGGCGAGCTGGAACAAACGGCGCCGGCGATCGCTGAGCTAGGGAGGACTCCATGAACATGTCGCCGCTTCCTTCCGCCGCCCCCCTCGAGACCCGAGAGTTCAAACGGGAGATGACCCTCTTCGACGCCATGATGATCGTCATGGGGGCCATGATCGGCTCCGGCATCTTCATCGTCAGCGCCGACATCGCCCGGACCGTCGGCTCGCCGGCGCTTCTCGTCCTCGTCTGGGTCGTCACGGGCGTCATCACGGTCATCGGCGCCCTGAGCTACGGCGAGCTGGCCGGCATGATGCCGCACGCCGGCGGCCTCTACGTCTACCTGCGCGAGGCCTACAATCCGCTCATGGCGTTCCTCTACGGCTGGACGACCTTCCTCGTCATCCAGACCGGCACGATCGCCGCCGTGGGCGTCGCCTTCGCCAAGTTCACGGGCCTCCTCATCCCCTGGTTCAGCGAGCGCCATGTCCTGGCCTCCGTGCTGGGCCTGAAGATCACGGCGGCCCAGCTCCTGGCCATCGCCAGCATCGTCCTCCTGACGTACCTCAACATGCGGGGATTGCGGACGGGGAAGACCATCCAGGGCTTCTTCACGGTCACCAAGACCATCGCCCTGACCGGCCTCATCTTGCTCGGGTTCTTCGTCGGCAGCAACTCGGCGGCCATCAAGGCCAACCTGGCCGCCTTCTGGAAGGCGAGCTGGACGCACATGGCCGACGGCAAGATCCTGTCCGTGGAGCCGCTCTCGGGCCTGATGCTCCTGGCCGCCTTCGGCGCGGCCATGGTCGGCTCCCTGTTCGCCTCCGACGCCTGGTACACCGTGACCTACATCGCCGGCGAGGTCAAGAATCCCAAGCGGAACATCCCCCTGAGCCTCGTCCTGGGGTCGGGGATCGTCATCCTCCTCTATATCCTGGCCAACGTGGCCTACGTCACCATCCTTCCCTTGCACGGCAGCCCCGGGGCGGCGGACGTCATGGGGCGGGGGATCCAGTTCGCCGCGGCCGACAGGGTCGGGACCGCGGCCGCGTCCATGATTTTCGGCGAGCCGGCCGCGATCATCATGGCCGTGCTGATCATGATCGCCACGTTCGGCTGCAACAACGGCCTCATCCTGTCCGGCGCCCGCGTGTACTACGCCATGGCCAAGGACGGCCTGTTCTTCTCGGCCACCGGCAAGCTGAACAGGAAATCGGTTCCGGGGACGGCCCTCGTCGTCCAGTGCGTCTGGACCAGCCTCCTGTGCTTGTCGGGGACCTACAGCGACCTTCTGGACTACGTCGTCTTCGCCGTGCTCGTCTTTTTCGTCCTGGTCGTCAGCGGCATCTTCATCCTGAGGAAAAAGAAGCCGGACGCCGAGCGCCCCTACAAGGCCTGGGGCTATCCCGTCGTCCCGGCGCTCTACATTTTCCTGGCGGCGGCGATCGCCGTCGATCTCCTCATCTTCAAGACAAAGTACAGCCTGCCGGGGCTGGTCATCGTCCTGCTGGGCATCCCGGTCTTCTTCATCCGTAGGAGCGTCGGGAAGAAGAGCTCGTAAGCACGTCCGCAGGACTGTCGAGGGATCTCCGGTTTCAGCCGGGCGGGTCCTGTTACGCTGCGTCCCAGAAGCATCAGGGAGGTCGAACTCGGGGTGTTCCCTCCGTTCGGACGCGGGTTGTCCCCGGCGTGCCCAACCCGCTCTGGAGACAGGCCTCGCTCTGCCCTAAAGCGACAGACTCCTTTGGGGGACGGTCCCTTTAGGACATCCGTGCCCGCTCGGCCCTTCAACGCCTCCCTCCGGGAAGCACCCCGCAACTCTCCCTTTTTCAGAACTCTGCGACCTGCCGGAGGGGTGGCCGGGGCCAGCCCCTTCCCGCCGGCAGGGAGCGGAGTCTTCGTAGCGACCGATAAAAGCGCCGCGGAGCAACTCGGAGCGGCGCTTTTAGGAAATATCCGAAAAGAGCATTCGAGCAGCTGCAGCTATTAGCGGAGCTCGGGCGCTCTGGCGCTGGAAAGCGAAGGGATGCCCAGGATGAGCTGGGCAACGCCCGACAAAGGTCATGGGAAGCCTGGATAAAGCGAAGCGTGCTCCGGAGCCCATATCAACGGGCGGGTATCTCAGAGCGACGTGAGGACGGAAAGGGATGCCCCAGGGCAGGCCCCGTCCGGCGGCAGGGAGCGGAGTCTATTTCTTCTTGTCCGCGGCCAGGACGCCCGCGGCCATATACTCCCGCGGCGAGAATTCCTGGACCCAAACCCGGATCGACTCGAGCGGGGCGCCGATCGATTCGTGGACGGCCCGGGTGACCGCGCCGAGGAGAAGCTCCTTCTGTTCGTCCGTCCGGCCTTCGAGCAGGTGGATTTCGACAAGCGGCATGCGAGGCTCCTTTCCAGGCCATTCTAGCAGAGAAGGGACGGGGCGTCACTGCGCCGGCGGGCGGCGGATTGACTTTCCCGGGCCATTATTGATAATTAGATAGGCGAATACAGGAGCCCATGGATATCAAGACCCGCGATTACAACAGCGTCGTCATCTTCGATATCGACGGGGAGATCCGCCGTTCCGACATGACGGACGCGACCCTCCACCAGCTCGTCAAGTCGCAGCTCGAGCGCGGCCGGAGGGACATCCTCCTCAACTTCGAGAACGTCGAGTTCGTCGACAGCTTCGGCGTCGGCGAGATCCTGGCCAGCTACATCTCGACGAACAACCTGGGCGGCAAGCTCAAGCTCGTCCGCATCTCCAAGAAGCTCTATCTCATCTTCCAGGTCACGGGACTGGTCCGGGTCCTCGAGATCTACGACGACGAGGACGCCGCCCTGAAGAGCTTCGGCAGGCTGTGACCTCCCGTCGGTCCGGAGAGGACGGCACCCTTTGAGCGAATCCCGGCTGTACCGGATCCTGAAGAGGGTCACCGACATCCGTCCGGACGAGTGCCGGGCGGCCGCCGCTTTCTTCCTCCACTTTTTTCTCGTCACCTTCGCCTTTTACATCATCAAGGCCGTCAAGGAAAACTTCCAGATCGGGGTCAACGAGCGCTGGTGGGGGTATTTCGACCTCGGCACGGCCGTCCTGATCGGCTTCGTCGTCGCCCTGAACGCCCGCCTCCTCCGCCGGCTTTCCCGCCGCAGCTATCTGGCGCGGACCGTCGTCTTCTTCATCGCCAGCCTGCTTTTCTTCGCCCTCGTCTTCCACCTCCTCGATCCCGCGACGCGGACGTTTTTCCTCGCGGGCCTGTTCGTCTTCGTCCGCTATCACCCCATCGCCTTCGTCTTCCTCTTCAGCTTCTGGGCGGACATCTTCATCGCCCTGTCGGTGACCCAGTTCTGGATCTCCGTCAACGACATCCTCAATCCGCACCAGGCCAAGAGGCTGGTCGGCTTCCTGGTCACGGGAGGCCTCCTGGGCGGCATCGCCGGCTCCCTCCTGACCACGGCCCTCTCGGCCGGGATCGGCCCGGCCCGGCTCCTCCTCTTCTGTCCCGCGGCGCTCCTCCTCATCCTGGCGGTTGTCCGCGTCGAGCAGGACGAGCGGGACAAGGTCCGGGTCGAGGCGGAGGCCGGCCCGGGCGGAAGAGGATTGAAAACGGGCTACCTCGAAAGCTTTAGGACCGTGCGGCGCGACCGCTATCTCCGGATCCTGGCCGGCGTCCTGGCCTCGGCCATGATCGTCGGGCAGTTCATCAACTACCAGTTCAAGTTCATCGTCAAGGCCCAGGGCTGGAGCGACGGCGTCCGGACCTCGTTCCTGGCGACCTTTTTCCTGGCCATCCTGGTGATCTCTACGGTCCTCCATCTGGCGACGACCGGCCAGATCCTGAGGAGGTTCGGCATCCGACTGGCCCTGCTCGTGGCCCCGACGGTCCTCCTCGTCGGCTCGCTGGCGGTCTTCGCCATGCCGGTCGCCGCCCTCATGGCCTGGGCCTGCGTCATCCGGGGAAGCGACAAGACCTTCGACAACACCATCAGCCAGTCCGTCCGCGAGCTCCTCTACATCCCGGTCGCCGCCGACATCAAGTACCAGGCCAAGATCTTCATCGACATGTTCGTCAACAAGTTTGCTCTCGGCTTCGGGGCCGTCATCTATTGGGTCGTCTACCGGGTCTCCTCCTTCGCCTACAAGACGACGGAAGTCCGGGTGCGCGAGCTCGGGATCTTCGCCATCGGCTTCACCCTCGTCTGGATCGTCCTCATCCTGATCATCTACGCGGAGTACCTGGGCGTCGTCAAGCGGGACCTCCTGCGCAAGTGGCAGGACGCGCAAGGCGTCGTCAAGCGGCACGTGGATATGGACGCGACCCGCCTGATCTTCGACACGATCCAGAGCCGGGAAAAGAGCTCGACCCTCTACGTCATGAACCTCTTCCAGCTCGTCGAGCGGGAGAAGCTGACGCCGGAGCTCATGGAGATCCTCGACCTCAAGGAAGGCGAGCTCAAGGCGAGGTCCATGGACGCCCTCCTCGACGTCGGCGGCGAGGCCTTCTTCCAGGGGGTGGGGGAGACGCTGAGCGACAAGGATTTCGGGGTCCAGGTCCGCGAGATCATGGGCCTGGACGAGTTCAAGCAGGTCATGGGCAAGCGCCTGGCCGAGATCACGGCGAAACGCTCGGCCCCGGAGGTCGAGCGGATGGAGGCGGCCAGGCTCGTCGGCGGCATGGAGCCCTCGGCCGACGTCTTCGCCGCCCTCGGCCGCCTTCTCCAGGACCCTTCGCCGGACGTCCTCAACTACGCCCTGGGCAGCGCGGCCGTCCATCTCCGCAAGGAGCACGTGCCTCTCATCATCCGCCATCTCGGGAATCCCATGACCCGGGAGGTGGCCCAGGCCGCGCTCGAGGCCTACGGTCCCCGTATCGAGGATACCCTGAGGAAGCACCTCCAGGACCGCGGCGAGCGGCCGGAGGTCCGGAAGGCCATCCCGGAGGTTCTGGCCCGCTTCGCCAGCCAGAAGACGGCCGACATTCTGACGGCGCAGCTTTCCCAGGGCGAGGAGGAGATCGAGCAGGAGATCGTCGACGCCCTGTACAAGATCCGCTCCGGCCGGCCCGACATCGTCTTCGGGATGGACCGGGTCAGGTCGGCGATCCTGGCCCTGCTGAGGAAGAACTACGAGCGGCTCCTGACCGCGGATCCTATCACCGTGGCCGGGCCCGAGGTCCAGGCCGCCGTCGGCCTCGGCGTCAAGCGGATCTTCGACCTGCTGGCGCTCGTCCATCCGGCCGAGGACATCGTCAGAGCTTACCAGAACATCCTCCAGGGCTCGAAAAAGTCCGGAGATTATTCCCTCGAGCTCCTGGACAACCTCCTCGACCGGGACCTGAAGACCTGGCTCCTGCCGCTCATCGAGGACCTGCCGGCCGAGGAGAGGCTCCGGCGCCTCAGGCGGCTGGCCAGGGGACTGGGCGTCGCCGAGGGCCGGGAGAGAGGTTGAAATGGGCGGCGCGGTCCGTTAGAATGAACTGAGAGAGCGCGGATGACGGATCTTTTCATCTACCCGAAGAGCGGCGAGCCCTGGACGTTCCACCTGGACCGGAAGAAGATCAGCATCGGCCGGGCCGCGACGAACGACATCATCCTTCCCGACCAGTTCACCTCGGGCTGCCACGCGGTCATCACCGCCGCGGACGAAGGCTACGTCATCGAGGACCAAGCCAGCAAGAACGGGACCTTCCTCAAGGGCCTCCGGATCACCGGGAAGACCGCTCTCACGACGGGGGACAGGATCCACATCGGGGAGACGGACATCGTCTTCGACCAGGAGCTCCGGCCGGACGTCAAGATCGTCGACGGCACGACCTTCACCCGCAGTTCGAACACCATCATCAACGTCAGGGACATCCTCCGCAAGCCGCCGACGGCCATTTTCCTCAAGCCCGCGCCCGGCGGCCGGGACCTGGCCGGGCTCCAGCAGGACCAGAAGTTTGTCGCCGTCATGAGCGAGGTCAGCCAGGCCCTCATCTATCACATGAAGCTGGCCCCGCTCCTCGACCACATCATGGACCTCATCACCCAATACATCCCCATGGACAGGGGCGTCCTCATGATGCGGGAGGGCGGGGGAGGACAGCTGGTCGACAAGGTCGTCCGCATCCACGACAGCCCGCTCCGGAACATGAGCATCCGCGTCAGCCGGAGCATCATCCGCACGGCCCTGGACAAGAACTCGGCCGTCCTCATCTCGGACATCCAGAGCGACGAGCAACTGAGGGGCCAGGTCAGCGTCATCCAGGCCCAGATCCACTCGGCCATGTGCGTCCCGCTCTGGAACAATCAGGAGATCATCGGCCTCATCTACTGCGACCGGGCGGCCCTGCTCGGGCAGTTCGCCGAGGAGGACCTGAAGCTGCTCACCCTGCTGGCCAACCTGGCCGCGGTCAAGATCGAAAACGCCCGGCTCGAGGAGGACAGGATCGAGAAGCTGCGGATGGAGCAGGAGATGAAGACCGCCATCGACATCCAGAAGAATTTCCTGCCCCGCGCCGATCCCGTTTTCGACCCCTACGACATCAGCGGCGACACCCGGGCCTGCCGCCACGTCGGCGGGGATTACTACGATTTCATTCCCGTCTCCCCGGACCGGCTGGGCGTCGTCATCGCCGACGTCTCCGGCAAGGGCGTCAGCGCCGCCCTGCTGATGGCCTCGCTGCGGGCGGCGCTCTACGGCGAAATCCCCGTCACCAAGGACCTGGCCGAGCTCGCCGCCAACCTGAACGATTTCGTCCACCGGAGCTCGGACAGCCGGTCGTTCATCTCCTTTTTCTTCGGCGTGCTCGATCGCCGCACGGGGGAGGTCGTCTACGTCAACGCCGGCCACAACCCGCCCGTGATCTCCGGCCCGGCCGGCGTCAGGTCGCTGGAGAGCACCGGCTTCTGCCTGGGCATGTTCCCCGCGGTCCAGTACGAGACGCGGACCTTCCGGCTCGAGGCCGACGACATCCTGTGCCTGTACACGGACGGCATCGTCGAGCACCGGAACACGGAGAAGGAGGAGTTCGGAGACGGCCGGCTGGCCGAACGGCTGCAGGCCTCGGCCGGCACGCCGGCCCGGGACCTCGTCGAGAAGATCTACGATGAAGTCATCGCCTTCGCCGGTTGCGACGAGCCCGGCGACGACATGACCCTGGTCATCGTCAAAAGGAAAAGCGGAGGACCGGCATCGAGGGAAAAACGTTGAAACCTTCAGAATACCGGGAGCTGACGGTCCGGGCCGATCTGGCCGAGGTCGACAGGGTCCGCGCCTTCCTCCGCGATCATCTGCGGAGCCTGGCCCTCGGCGAGGAAGACGCCTTGAAGGTCGAGCTCTCGCTCCACGAGATCCTGGTCAATATCGTGCGTTATGCGTATCCGCAGGCGCCCGGCGAGATGTCCGTCCGGATCTCCGAAGAGCCCGGGGCCCTCGTCATCGAGATCCGCGACAGCGGCGTTCCCTTCGATCCGGCCGGCCGGCCGCAGACCGACATCGAGGAGAAGATCCGCCGCGGATCGAAGGGAGGGCTGGGGGTCTATCTGTTCAAAACCCTGATGGACGGCTTCTCCTATCGCCGGGAGGGCGGCGAGAACATCCTCACCATCCGCAAGACGCTCTGAGCCCGGCGCCGCCCGTCGGCCCTCATGAACCGCTTGCGGTTCATGAGGACAGTCGCACCAACGCCTCCAATGGCAGGATTCCGAAGAGGCAGGGCGTTGGCGCTCTAGTACAGGACCTGGGCTTCCCCGTACTTCTTGATGAGGCGGTCGATCTCCGCCAGGATGAGATCGCGGCGGACAAGCACGGTCCGGATCTCGTCGTCGCTCAGGTTCTCCCCGACGATGCCCTTGATGCCGTCGAACGTCAGCTCCTTGATTCGTTCCACGATGGACCGGGGAAGCTCGCTCATGAGCTTCGGCCCCTCGGGGTGGCGTTCCGTGTAGATAAGCTTCTTCCAGGTCCGGAAGGAGCGGGAGTGGTCGATGAGGATCATCCGCCAGTCCTTGGTGATCAGGATCTGGTTCTGGTGCCGGTCCTCGTTGGCGATGAGGTTGTCCCAGAACCTCTGGAGGTAGGTCGCCCGGTTCCAGCCGAAGACCTTGTAGGACGGCATCTTGATCTTCTCCTCTTCCCGCTGTTTGAGGGAGATGCAGTCCGGCACCCAGATCTGGCAGGAGCCCAGGTGCTCGTGGAAGCGCCGTTCCATGGTCGGCGGCACCATGTTCAGGCCGAGGGCCTTGTCGAGGAGATAGGCCGCGATCTCGTATTTCCAACCCTCGATGTAGCCGTGGACCCGGCCCTCGATGTCCTTCCAGATGGCGTCGTTGGTGACGCCGTCCTTGGCCAGCGTCAGCCTCCAGGGGCTGGTCACGGCCATCGGGCCGACGATCTGCTTCTCGCCGGTGATCGCCGCCGTCTTCAGGAAATCCTCCCACCGTTCGCGCTGGGCCAGCTCGTCGGCCGTGAATTGACCGAGAAGCCCGGGTGCCCAAACCGCCGCCAGGCCACAGAGGACGAGGGCGGCCAGCCCCCGTTTCGTCAAGCTCATCACCGTCCTCCTTTCGGCGCCGCGGCTCCTTCGGCCGCCGGCCGTCTCAATCATAAAGAACGTCGGCTTCGCCTCTTTCGCGGATCTGGGCCTCGACCTCTTTGACGAGGAGGTCGCGCCGGGCGAGGACCGCGCGGATTTCCCTGTCCGTCAGCGTGTTGCCCACGGCCGCCTGGATGGACTCGAAGGTCAGCGCCCGGATGTTCTGATAGAAGCGGCGGGGCAGGCGGCGGAAGAGAAGAGCACGGCCGTCGTTGCCCCGCTTGATCCCGTCGGCGCCGTACATCAGCTTCTCGGTGAATGTTTTGGACGACCGGAAGGCCCGGGAATGGTCGATCAGAATGGTCCGCCAGTCTTCCGTGTAGAGGACGTTCTGCTGGGTCCTGTCCTCGTTGCCGATGAGGCTGTCCCAGGCCCTCGCCAGCCATTTCATCTTCTCGACCCTCTCCTGGGCCTCGTCGGGGATGCGGATGCGCTGCTCGACGACCTTGAGCAGGCTGTACTTGTTTTCCGCCCAGAGGGACAGGGCGCCTTTCTTGCCCTTGAATTCGCGCTCGACGGCGACGGGGATCATGTTCAGGCCGAGGAGCTTGTCCAGCCGGTAGGCGGCGATCTCGTAGGCCCAGCCTTCCAGGAAGCCGCTCATCATCCCCTTGGGGTCTTTCCAGAAGGCCTTCGATTCGAAATCGCCCTTTTTGAGGTCCAGACGGTAGGGCTTGGTGACGCCCTCGCCGACAGGCTCCGACTTGACGATCTCGGCCGTGGCCAGGAACGTCTCCATCTCGGCGCGTCGGGCCAGCTCCTCGGCCTTGAACTGGCCGAAAAGCGGCCCCCTCAGGAGAGCCATCAAGACCGCCAGAAGGACGAGGAGCGATGATTTTCTCATGTCCGTTTTCCACGCCGCCGGTCGTTGCCAGCGTGCCGAATCATAGGCTCCTCCCCGCGGGAAATCAAGCCTCCGCCCGGGCCTCGCCGGCCGCCGCCTTCTTCCCTTTATAAGCGCGGATGATCAGGGTGCAGAGGCCGAGCCAGACGACGACGCCGGCGACATTGAGGAGGGCGTACCGTTCGATCCTCATCCCCAGGAGCTGGGTCCCGGCCAGGACGGCCAGGGCCGAGAGCGTGTCGCCGCCCCGGACGAAGAATGTGTCGATGGCGGCCTTGGCCTTGTATTTTTCCTCCCGCGGCGTGACCAGGAAGAGGGCGGCCTTGGTCGTGTTCTGGAGGGAATAGTCCGTGCCGTTTTCGAGGGACTTGACCCAACGAACGAGGCCGAGGACCGCCCCCAGGGAAATCAGGGCGTATCCGCCCAAGGCGATCAGCGGCAAAAAGAACAGCGCTCCTCCGACCCCGACCCACTTGAAGATCCGCGAGACGAGGAAGAGCTGGATGACGAGGGCGATGAGGTTCGTCAGGAGCTGGTAGTTCCTGAAGGCGTTGTGGATCGATTTCTCCATGTCCGGCCCGGACTTCTGTTCAGGCTGGGCGGCCGGCACCGCGTCGGCGGACCGATTTTCGACGTGGAGGGCGGAATTCCCCCCCCTGACGGGTTCCGGCCCGGACTGCTCCCTCGCGATTTCGGTGTTGACGGTGACGGCCGAAATGATGTACTCGCCGGTGGCGTTGACGAAATTGTAGATGCCGATCATGAGGGCGATGAGGAGGAGGTAGCGGCTCTTGAAGATCAGGCGGAAGCCGCCTCCCGCCTTCAGCGGCTGCTCCTGGACGCGGGCCTTTTCCTCGGCCCCGGCCAGGCCCTTCTCCCGGTCCTCCTGCGTCCTGCGCACATCGCGGCGGTGGATGAAGACGGCCAGGACGATGCAGACGAGAAGGAGGGCCCCGGAGAGGAGCATGAGCTTGTATTCCCATCTCGCGCCCATGAGGTCCCTCAGCCGCCCGATAACGGGCAGGGTTCCGACCACGCCGCCGAGCGTCGCGCCCAGGGCGACGAGAGGGAAGGTCCGCTTGCCGACATCCTCCGAGTAGAGGTCGTTGGCGAAACCCCAGAACTGGGCGATGACGAAATAGTTGAAGATGCCGACCCAGACGAAGAAGAGGATGCCCATCGTCTTGACGGGCACGCCGCCGAGGCTGAGGACATAAAAGATCACGAGATTCGAGACGAAGAACAGCGTCGTCCGGGTGATGAGGATGTGGCGCGGCACCCGCGAGGCCAGGCGGCTGAAGGCCTTGATGACGAAAATGAACAGGACGGCCTGGGCCCCGCCCAGACAGCTTTTGACGACGGGCGCGTCCTTGTCCACGAGGAGCAGGGCTTCGCGGAGCGGCTTGAGGATGTAGTAGGCCAGGAGGAGGAGAAATACGTTCAGGGCCAGGAGGAGCGCCTTGGGCGCTTCCCCCGGGCGGATGTCGGCGAAGAGCCGGAGGAAACCGTAAAAAGCCCTGGTGATAACGCTTTCCGGGCCGGATGCCTCTTTCCCGCGTGTCTCGTTCATACCGTTGGAATCCTCTCGGATGACGTCTTTCAGAGCAGGACGGCGTGCTCCCCGCGCGCCTTGATCCGCCCCTTGATCGCCCGGACCAGGGTGTCGCGGCGGGCGTCAAGGGCCCGCCATTCCTCGTCGTTGAGATAGGGCGCCAGCAGGGCTTTCATCCCTTCCTCGTCCCAATCGAGGAGCGCCTGGAAGAGCCGCCGCGAACACTGGGAGATCTCGCAGCCCCGGCCGTTCCCGTCCCCCACCTCGAAGGCCTGGGCGAAATCGACCCTGTATACGTTCCACTCGTTCCGGTTGATCAGGGTGTCCTCGTCGTTCGTGCAGACGTCGCCGGCGAGGCTCGCGAAGACCTTGACGTCGGCCATGTCCCGGGCGAAGGCGTCGGGATGGGGGGGCTCGATGCGGCGTTCCTTCCGCTCGCCCTCCTTGAGCGGGTTTTCGACGAATATCTGAAGCGATCCCGGCCGGCCCTCGATCTCCCGTTCGACGACCGGCGGCACGATGGACAGGCCGAGGCCCCGGCTGAGGGCGTAGGCCGCGAGCTCGTACCGGTAGCTCTCGGGCAGGATGTCCGGCCGGCGGCGGTCGATGTACTTGAAGAGGGCCTTCCGGGTCGTGCCGCCGTGCCGGAGGGTGACCTTCCAGGGATCCATCCGTCCTGCGACGGTGCCCTTCTCGACATTGACGACGGCGGCTGCCTGGAGGAATTCGTCGCCGTCCAGGGAGGACGGCGCCATGGCCTCCGGGGAAGCGATCACGGCGGCTTTGGTCCCCGTTTCCGCGGCCGGCAGCCAGAGGGAGAAACGGCCCTCGCTGACGATGAGGGCCGACGGAACGCCCCCATAGACGCGGGAAATGCCCGTGTCGATGACGAAGACCCTGTTGTGAAAGCGGCTGACGCTCTCGACGTCCTGGGAGATGACCGGGCTGTTGCCGTCGGCGCGGACGTAGCTGTGGCCGACGACGATGGCCCGGGCCCCGAGGCTGTTGAGGAGGCGATCGACGTCCTTCTGCGATGATCCCTCGTTTTCGAAGGCCAGCCCCCGGTACCAGAGCGGTCCCTCGGCGTCGTAGACGATCTGGGGATGGAAGGGTTTGGCGATGGCCTGAGGATTGAGCATCCGGCCGCGGAAGAATTCGAGTTCCGACCGGAGAGTGGCGTTGATGTCGCGCAGCTTCCAATGGGAATACTTCGGGCTGATGCCGGCATGGGCGAAGACGATGTCGTTGATCTTGATGACGGCGTTCTTCTGCAGGAGCCATCGGCCGTAGACGGTGTTGAAGCCGCTGATGTAGGCGCGCCCCGCCGCGTCGCCCTTTTTCACGTTCGTCCAGAAGAGGCGCAGCGCCCGGTCCGAGGCCAGGTCCAGGCCGCGCTTCTCGACCGCGGCCCGCTCGGCGGCCGTGAGGCCGGCGAGGTATTCCTTTTCCCGGGCCTTCCGGAAATCGTCGGGCAGGAAGGAGACGAATTGCTCGAGGGTGACGTAATCGGCGTAATCGAGCACGATGCCGTCGATGTTCATCTCCTCGTGGTTGCCGAGGAGGACGTGAACCATGCCTCCGGCCTTCGGAGCCTCCGTTTCGAGGCGCATGAGCAGGTCGAGGATGTCCCTGGCCCTCGTCCCTCGGTCGAGGATGTCTCCCGTCTGGACGAGGTGCGTCCTGCCGCCGGTCCAATGAAGGGCGTCGTCGACGAGGCCCGTGCTTTTCAGGATCAGGACGAAGTTGTCGTAGTCGCCGTGGAGGTCGCCCACGGCCACGATCTTATCTACGCTCGTCCAGACGCAGGGGATGTCGGCGGCGGAAGAGAGGAGGGAGCAGGCGGCGAGAAGGGCGCAGAAGATAAAAAGAAAGCGGATCGGTTTCCGTCCAGGCCTCGATCCTCCGCCGGTCCTTCCCAGACGCATCAAATCCCTCCGCTACACTTATAGGACATTTCGAGGCGTGAATCAACCGGGAAAAGGAGAATTGACACCGGTTGACTCCCCGGGGCAGGCCCTGATATCCTTTTCTCCGTCTGATCTTCCGTTTCGGAGGCTGACCGATGAGGACCGAACCCGTGCCTGTTTTGCGGAAACGAAAAGGGATACTCCCGATCGGCGGGCCGGCCCTGCTGGCCCTGGCGACGGCCCTGGCGCTCTCCACCTGCGTGCCGGAGAAGCCGGCGGCGCCGGCCGCGGCCCGGGTGAAGACAGGGCTCGAGGTCTTTGTGGCCAAGCGCCTTGACCTCGTCCGCGGCAAGAGGGTCGGGCTGATCACCAACCCGACGGGCGCCGACGCCTCCCTCCGGAGCACGGCCGACATCCTGGCGGGTCTCGCGGAGATCAAGCTGGTCGCCCTTTACGGGCCGGAGCACGGCGTGCGCGGCGACGCCCAGGCCGGGGAATACGTTCCGTTCTATGAAGACCGGAAATATCATCTCCCGGTCTTCAGCCTCTACGGCCAGTCGATGAAGCCGGAGCCCGGGATGCTCAAGAACATCGACAAGTACATGCGATCCTTCGACACGAAGTCCGACGGTAAGGCGCCGGAAAAGGCCATGGTCCGGGACGTCGACGTCATGATCTACGACATCCAGGACGTCGGGACGAGGGTGTACACGTACATCGCGACGATGGCCTTCGCCATGCAGGCCTGCGCCGAGGCCGGCGTCGACTTCATCGTCCTCGACCGTCCCGACCCGATCGGCGGCGTGACCATGGAAGGGCCCGTGCTCGATTATCCCGGCTCGAGCTCGTACATCGGACTCTATCCCATTCCCGCCAGGTTTGGGATGACCATGGGCGAGCTGGCCCTCCTCTTCAACGACAAGTTCCTCGAGCGGAAGGCGAAGCTGACGGTCGTTCCGATGGAGGGCTGGCGGCGGACGATGTGGTTCGACCAGACGGGGCTTCCCTGGATCATCCCCTCGCCCAACATGCCGACCCTCGACACGGCGACGGTCTATCCCGGCCAGGTGATGTTCGAGGGAACCAACGTGTCGGAAGGCCGTGGGACGACCAAGCCGTTCGAGCTTTTCGGCGCCCCCTGGATCGACGGCGCCGCGCTGGCAACGAAGCTGAACTCATTGGGCCTCCCCGGCGTCCTTTTCCGGGAGGCCTGGTTCACGCCGGCCTTTTCCAAGTTCCAGGGACAACTCTGCGGCGGCTGCCAGCTCCACGTGACGGACCGCGCCCTTTACCGGCCATTCGCCGCGGGCCTCTACATCGTCAAGACCCTTCGCGACATGTATCCGGACAAGTTCGAGTTCCACAAGGACTACTTCGACAAGGTCATGGGGACACCGCGGGTCCGCGAGGCCATGGAGAGCGGGATCGATATCAAGGCGATCGTCGAAGGCCTCGAGCCAGGGCTGGCGGCCTTCACCGAGTTCCGCAAGCCGTATCTCCTCTATTGATCTCCGGTTTGACCCGGCCGGCCCTTTTCAACTAGAATGGATGCCCTTCCCCTTGAGCGGGCGGGCTCGGTCGCCGAGGCCCCGTTTCCAGGAGAAAGGACCTCCCTTGAACAAGGAGCAACGAGCGATGACAAATGAGCTCTCGCCGATGGCCCTGGCCAACCCCCTGTCCCTGATCCTCGAGAAAAAGCCGCGGGATTTCCGCCGGGCCGACATCCTGAAGATCATCGAACAAAAGCAGATCGAGCGCCTGACGTTCCACTACACGGCCCTGGACGGCAAGCTCAAGGAGCTCAAGATCCCGGCCGCGGACCGCGCCCAGGTCGAAACCATCCTGGCCGAGGGCGAGCGGGTGGACGGCTCGTCGCTCTTCAAGGGCATGGTGGACATGGCCCTCTCGGACCTCTATGTCATACCGCAATACAGCACCGCGTTCCTCAATCCTTTCGACGAAGGCAGCCTCGACTTCATCTGCCGCTACCTCAACAAGGACGGCGAGCCGGCTCCCTTCACCCTCGACAACATCCTGGCCCGGGCGGCCGCGCTTTTCCGGGCGGCGACGGGCTGTGAGCTCCACGCCCTGGGGGAGCTCGAATTCTTCCTGCTGAGCCCGCCCGCCGAGAAGATCTATGCCGCCCCGTCCCAGAGCGCCTACCACGGCGCCCTGCCGTTCATCAAAAGCGGGCCCGTCCTGGACGAAATGGTCCGCAATATCAGCCGGGTCACGGGAGGCGCGGTCAAGTACGCCCACACCGAGGTCGGCCTGATCGAGACCGTCCGGAGCGACGTCGAAGAGATCAATGGCCGCCGGGCTGAGCAACTCGAAATCGAATACCTGCCCCGGCCGATCGAGGAGATGGCCGACGCCCTGGTCCTCGGCCGCTGGATCATCCGCAACACGGCCTGCCGGCATGGCTCGATCGCCACCTTCACCCCGAAGCTCGAGGAGGGCATCGCCGGCAACGGCCTCCACTTCCACCTGGTCATCGAGAAGGACGGCAAGAACATCATGACCGGGCCGGACGGCCGCCTGTCCGAGGCCGCGCGCAAGCTCGTCGGCGGGCTGTGCGAATACGCCGATTCCCTGACCGCCTTCGGCAACACCGTGTCGTCGGCCTATCTCCGCCTCGTGCCGAACCACGAGGCGCCGACGCGGGTCTGCTGGAGCGACCTCAACCGGAGCGCCCTGATCCGCGTGCCGCTGGGCTGGACGAACATCTCCAACCTGGCCAAGAAGGTCAATCCCCGGGAGACCGAGAGCTTCAAGAGCGTCCAGGGCAGCCGCCAGACCGTGGAGCTTCGCAGTCCCGACGGCAGCGCCCTCATCCATCTCATCCTGGCCGGCATCACCATGGCCGCGGGCTGGGCCTTCGGCGGCGATCAGTCCCTCTTCAAGGAATACGGGCCGCTCGAGCTGGCCGAGAAGCTCTACGTCAAGGGCAACATCTTCGCCGACAAGGAGCTGCTCAAGAAGCTTCCCGTCCTGCCGGCGAGCTGCGTCGAATCGAGCCGACTCCTGCTCCAGAAGCGGGACCTCTACGAACGGGACGGCGTTTTCCCGCCGGCCGTCATCGACTACGTCGCCCGCATGCTCCAGGCCGAGAACGACGAGTTCATGAACAGGCAGCTCACGGGGCTGCCGGCCCACGACCGGCTCCACGAGATCCGCAAGATCATGCACAAGGACCTGCACAAGCACTGATCGCGGGAACGGAAGGCTTCAGGGCCGGTGCAGGCGGCGCATACGGCGGGATAGGGATCCGCCGAGGGGATTGCCGCTTCGCGAGCTGTTTGGTATGATTGCGGCTGCCGAATATAAAGGGGAGTCTCGTTATAAATATGGCAGAGGAGGGGGGCCGTGTTCATACGAAAATCCGTATTCATCATTCTAGCGGCGATGTTTCTATGTTGCTGCGCTCGATACACAACTTCGACGGAGAAGATTATTGATTCTAACCAAATGCCTAAGGCGGAAACGGAACAGCAGGCCTTTTCCCTCATATGCGATATAGATGGTTTTACAGAGCAGGGCGTGTGGCGGACAGAAATCTATAAGCCGTTTATTGTCCGTGAGATCAAAGGCAATCTCTACCCTAGCATTTATTATAATGATTGGCGTGGAAGGCGGCCGGTGTTCGAAGTCAGAGCTCTGGGGAAAAGAACCAAAATCCATAGAGCCATGGCAGATAATAGCGGCCGATTTTATTTAAAGGATATTCCTGAGGGCATATATTGCTTTTATATAAGTTGTCTTGGATGTGATGATGTCATAGGGGGCATCATCGTTGATAAAGAAGCGGATCGGAAAAACACAATTTCTATATACATGCAACCAGATAGTCACTAAGAAAAGTCTGAACGTATGTTTTTACAGCGCTCCCCGGGATAAGCCTTGGGTCATCAGGCCCGGCCGGAGAGCTTCTGCTGGGCCTTGAACTCCGGCACGAGCCGCTTCCAGAGCGAATTGAACCTGTCCTGGAGCTCTTCGTAGAGGGCCGAGCGCTTCGGGTCCGGCGACGCGGCCGCCTTGTCCAGGGCGACGCGCGATTCCGTGATGTCCCGGATGCCGACCTTCTCTCCCTTTTCCAGGTGCCAGCACCAGATCGATTGGAGCGCCCCGCCGTAGGCCGCCGCCTCCTGCTCCCGGAGCGTCACGACCGGCGTCCGGAGAACGTCGGCCGTGATCTGCAGCCACAGCTTGCTCTTGGCGCCGCCGCCCGTGGCCCTGATCTCGCCCGGCTCCAGGCCGAGAGCGCGCATGCGGGCGAAGCCGTAGCCGAGGTTCAGGATCGTCCCCTCCATCACGGCCCGGGCCATGTGGGCGCCGTCGAAGGTCTTGCGGTTGAGGCCGAAGAAGACGGCGCTCGAGAAGGGGAGGACGGGGACACGCTCGCCGTCGACGAAGGGCAGGAAGAGGAGGCCGTCCGAGCCGGCCGGGGCCTTGGCGACCAGGGAATCGAGGGCGCGGTTATTGAGGAGGAAAAGCGACTTGACGATCTCGGTCGTGTTGGTGACGTTCATCGTGCAGAGGAGGGGCAGCCAGCCGCCGGTGCTGTCACAGAAGGCGGCGATCTCGCCCTCGGGATCGACGAAGGCCTTGTCGAAATAGGAATAGATCGTCCCCGACGTGCCGAGGCTGACGGTCGAGACGCCGGGCGCCACGTTGCCCGTGCCGATCGCGCCCATCATGTTATCGCCGCCGCCCGCCGAAACGAGGACCTTGCCGCCGAGACCCAGCCGCGCGGCGACCGTCTTGTCGATGGTGCCGACAGGCTCGCCCGGATGGCTCAGGGCCGGGAGCCTGCCGAGAAGCGCCTGATCGACGACCGCGGCCGCCTCTTCGCTCCACTTGAGATTGCGGATGTCCATGAGGCCCGTGCCGGAGGCGTCGCCGTATTCCATGTGGGCCCGGCCGGTCAGGTGGTAGTTGAGGAAGTTATGGGGGAGGAGAACCGTCGCGAGCTTTTTGAAGTTTTCGGGCTCGTGTCTCTTGAGCCAGAGGATTTTCGAGGCCGTGAAGCCGACGGCCAGGCTGAGGCCGAGTTTGCGGATGTATTCCTTCGGTCCACCCATGGCGTTGACGATGGCGTCCGTCTCCTCGATCGTCGAGGTGTCGTTCCAGAGCTTGGCCGGCCGGATGACGCGGCCGCCGGCGTCGAGCGGCACGAAGCCGTGCTGCTGGCCGGAGATGCCGAGAGAGACGATCTTCTTCGGGCTCACGCCGGATTCAGCGATGGCAGCGGCCAGGGCGGCGTGCATGGCCGCGATCCAGGTCTTCGGGTCCTGCTCGCTCGCCCCGGGCGGCAGGCCGGGGATCATGTCGTGGGTCGCCCGCCCGCGGCCGAGGACCTTCCCGGTTTCGAAATCGACGACGAGGGCCTTGGTGCCCTGGGTTCCGGAATCAATGCCGACGGCGTACATCCTTCGCCTCCCTCCGAGTCTCGGGCGCGTTTTCCGGGCCGTTCGATGCGCTCGAGGCCCGGCCCGTTCGAGTTCGATTCATTGTAGGAGGCCCTCGCCAGGCTGTCAACGTTCTGAAAACGAGGATATGGGACAATTCGCCGCCCGGGGCGTATAATACTTATCCTGATCAGCAAATGCGGAGGTGGCGACGACGCGCTTTTCCGTTTCTTCTACAATCGGCAGGGTCCTTGTCTCTCTAGTCCTCCTGTACGGCATGGCTTTTCTCCCGTGGCCTCTGGAAGGCAGCAGGCCGTCTTCTCAAGAAAAGCCGCAGGAGAAGACACGAATCGCGCAGGCCCAGAAACCTCTTCAATACGAAGTCACCGTGACGCTGAAGCTCATCCAGGTCTTCGCGGCGGATGCCAAGGGAGATCCGGCTTCCGACCTCGCGAAGGACGATTTCATCCTCTATGACAACGGGAAGCTCCAGAAGATCACAGACTTCGAAAAGCATTTTATTCAAACGCTGGAAACGGCAGCTGAACAGGCTGTTTCGAAAGCGGCGCCCCAGCCAGCGCCCGCCGCCGCGCCACTCATGAAACGCAAGTACATTCTCCTCTTCGACAACGACAGCAATGACCTCGAAGGCATCAATAAATCCCGGAAGGCGGCCCTCGAATTCCTGGACAATCAAGTCCAGCCGGGCGACGAGATCGCTTTCTTTTCCTGCTCGCCGACGTCCGGGCTGACGGTCCACGAATACTTCACGTCGGACCACCAGAAGATCCGGGAGGCGATAGAAAAGATCAAGAGCATCCCCGGCGAGTCGCTGGGCGGACTGGCCGTCGAGTCCTTCAGCGAGCACGAACTAGCCAATCCGGAATATCCGACTCTCGACGGCATGTTCTCTCTTTTCAAAGGCTTCGATTCGGCGCGGGGGAACCGACGGTCGTATTCCCGGCGGGATTTCGTCATGCGGCTGACCGATTTGGCCAAGGCCCTTCGGCAGGTCGAAGGTCAGAAAAACATCATCCTCTTTTCCAAAGAATTCAGGACCATCATGGATCCAACACATCCGGATAATTTGCGCTTCCGATCGATGACCAAGGAGCTGGCTTCGGCCAACTGCCCGGTTTTCGTGGTCGATACGGTGGGCGGGATGGATAAGAAGTTATCCTCCAATCCCGGGCTCAGCTATCTCTCCAACATCACCGGCGGCAGGTATTATGAAAACGCCGATAATTACGCCGAGAACGCCCGGAGCATCCAAAATGTCACCAGCAACTATTACGTCCTCGGCTACTCGGTCGGCGCGGCCTGGGACGGGAAATTCCACGACATCAAGGTCGAGGTCAAGAGGAAGGGATACAAGACCTACGGCCAGAAGGGCTATTTCAACCCGGTGCCGTTCAACAAGCTGTCGGCCATGGAAAAGTCCCTCCATCTCATCGACGTCGCCCTCGGCGAGGACCCGTATTTCGGACAGCCCCTGAATTTCCCCCTGGCCGCTTTGCCGTTCTCGGACAAGACAGGAAACAACACCATCCTCATTTCCATGATTCCCGTCAGGACGATGCTGGAGAGTGTCGGGAAAAAGACGGAAGTCATCAGCCTGATCTTGGCCGGGGACAAGAGCATTGCCAGCGGCCGCAGGGCGGAAGTCGATTGGAGCACGTTCTCCGGGGAGTATCTCTGCCAGTATTCCGCGGCCGCCCTCGCGCCGGGCCGCTACGACGCCCGGGTCATCGTCAGGAACCTCGAAACGGGCAAGCCGGCCGTCGGGGCCTGCGCGGTCGAGGTGCCCGAAGCCGCCGCGACGACTTTAAAACTCTTCCCGCCGCTCATCGTCGGTTCTTACAGAGCGACTCAATACGTCAACTTTTCTGAAAACGCGACGGACAAAGGCGGGCGGGCCTTTTCGCTTTCCCAGGCGTTTCTATTCCCCACCAGGCAATATAGTCCCCTGATTGGAGACCTGGAGGAGGGGAGTGAGTCGTTCCGGGCCGTGCTGAAGTGCGAGCAGAGCGACCCCGGACAGGCGCCGGACTTTCATGTCTGGGCCTGGCTCGAGACCCAGGGTGGGGGACAAAAAGTGCCCCTCAAGGTCAGCCTTCTCGAAAGCCTGAAGCGGGATGAAATTCTTTTTCTCATCCTTGAATTTCGTGCGCTCGGCGGGCTCCGCGCGGGCTCATACACGCTCCACATCCTGGCCGAAGATCAGCTGACCAAGGCGAGAGCCGAGACGAAGTCCGATTTGCGCATCAAGTAAGGGCGGACTTTCTTTCCCTCCGCGTGAGCGGCTCTGCCCAAGAGAGCCGATGCCGAAACATAGCTGCCTTAGCCGGGGCACCGAGTTGATAAAATCCGGTCGGGCGGCTAAACTGTCCTCTATGCGATACTCGAAGAAGCCCCGCCGGAGAGCGGCCATGGCGATCGCGGCCGCGATCCTCGCCTTCGTCGCCTCGGCGCCGCCGGCCTCCGCCCTGATGAAACCCGGCCAGAAGTTCCTGCCTTTCGTCCTGAAGGGGCTTGACGGCAAAGAGTACGCCGTGCTCCTCGAGGCCGGCCGGCTGACGCTCGTCGTCACCGAAACCGTCGACGGCAAGCCCCTTTCCCGCAAGTCGCACCCCGACGCCGTGCTCATAGATTTCTGGGCGACCTGGTGCATCCCGTGCCGCGAGGGGATGCCGACCATGCAGAGGCTCCACGAAAAATACAAGCCCGCCCCGGACCAGGACAAGGGCGGCCTGAGGCTTTTCTCGATCGCCATGGACAATCCCGGCTCCAGGAAAGTCAAAATTCTCTATGACCTTTCCAAGGTCACCTATCCGATGCTCTATGACCCGGCGCCGGCGAGCCCCTCGGACAGTCTCCTGCATTCGCCCCTCGAAATGAAAGGCCCATATGACGCCGTGTCCCTGCCGGTCGTCTACCTGATCGACGCCGCCGGGACCATCGTCCATGTCCACCAGGGATTCAAGGTCCAAGAGGCGGCCGGCTTCGAAGAGGCGGTGAAAAAGGCCCTGGCCGGAGGAAAGCCGTGAAGCGGCGCCTGCCGTGGATTCTGATGGCCTTGTCCCTCGGGCTGGTGGTCGCCGGTCTTCTTCTCGGCGAATACAGGGCCGTGCTGGAAAAGGCCGTCACCGTCTGCCTCGACTGCATCGGGATCGGCTGAGGCGGCGCATATGGGAATCCTGAGCAAACCCCGCCGGAAAAGGATCTGGTACCAGGCATTGGCCGCCCTCGGCCTCAACGCCTGGCTGCCGAACTGGCTGACGGGCCAGATCTACCAGGGGAATGTGAAGGGTGTCTGTGTGCCCGTCCTCAACTGCTATTCCTGCCCGTCGGCCATGGGCGCCTGCCCGATCGGCGCCCTGCAGACCTCGCTGGCCGGCGTCCGGCTCAACCTGGCCGCCGCCGAGGCCAAGTTCGGCCTGTACGTCGTCGGGCTCCTCGGGGCCGTCGGAAGCGTCGTCGGCCGCATGCCCTGCGGCTGGCTCTGTCCCTTCGGCCTCATCCAGGAACTCGCGCACAAGATCCCGACGCCCAAGCTCCGCCTGCCGCGCGCCTTCTCTTACGCCCGGTACGTGTTCCTGGCCGTGCTCGTCGTCGGCCTGCCGCTCCTCGTCGTCGATCAGTACGGCCTGGGCCAGACCTGGTTCTGCAAGTGGATTTGCCCGGCCGGGACGCTCGAGGCGGGGATTCCCCTCATCCTCCTGAACAAGGGCCTGCGCGGTCTCATCGGCTTCATGTATTACTGGAAGGTCGCCCTGCTCGTTCTCTTCCTCGGCTGGATGACCGTCAGTCGGCGGCCGTTCTGCCGGGCCGTCTGCCCCCTGGGCGCGATCCTGGGACTGTTCAACAAAGCCAGCCTCTTCCGGATGGCCGTCGACGACGAAAAGTGCACCCTTTGCGACAAGTGCCGCGAGGATTGCCCGGTGGATATCAAGATCTACGAATCGGCCAACAGCCCCGATTGCGTCCGCTGTCTGAAATGCCTCGACTCCTGCAAGTTCGGGGCGATCAGCTATGATTTCCTGGCGAAGCACGAGGCTTCGCGGGATTTCAGGATCAAGAGCGGCGCCTGAGAGGCGCCGGACCGGCCGCGGTCTCGCGGAAACGCGTCCCTATTTCGGCTTTATCATGCTGACCTGGATGATAATTTTCGGCGCGGAGCCGTATTGGGTCATCTCGATCGTGCCGGCCATGGGATTGAGGTTGATCCCGGCGTCCTCATAGAGCCGACCTTCTCCCTTGCCCTTTTCATCCAGGGTCAGCTCGAGGAGCATGAAGAAATTCGCCCCCGTCCGGACCAGCTGAGCGCCCGGATCCCAGGCTTGGCGCAGCATGAAGCAGCGGACCTTTATCCCCTTTTCCGTGTGGACGACCACGGCCGCGTGGACGGGCAGGTTCCAGCCCCGCTGGCTCATGATGCGCACGACGCCTTTTTTCATGGCCTGGAAGGCCGACAGGAGGCCGTCGGTGCCGCCCTGGTTCAGGCTTTCCTGCAGGAGTTGGACTTCCTGGCTGGTCGTATAGCTCTCGATTTCGATCCTGATGTTGACGGCCGGAGGCTCGACGGGAGCCTTGCCCGTCAGCATCCGCCCCTTATAGATGTCATTTCCCGACAGGAATGATGAGAGAATCAGGCACGCGGCGAGAACCGGGATGAAACCGGCAAGCCTTCTGTGAGAAGCTGATGTCATTGTCATATCCCTCTCTTTCGCTATCCTCAACTTGATCCCAAATGTCCTGACTAAGATGCTCCGAATCCGTGCCAAAGTCAAATTGGAAAGCCTCGGCGTCCGCCGCGTAGCGGCGGCCGGCGCGCCTGAAAAACGTTTGACGGGGGCATTGGATGGGGCGAAGAAATGTTGTAAGATGATGCACATGTTTCTCGAGGAGGTCCCCATGAACCGGAAATCCCTTATCGTCTTCGCTCTCGGCGCGCTTCTCCTGCTTTCGCCCGCGATGGCCCAGCAGAAGAAGATCGCCTTCGACGCCCAATCGGCCTTCGATCTCGTCAAGGTCCTGTCCACCGACGCCATGCAGGGCCGCATGAGCGGCGAGCCCGGCGGCCGGATGGCGGCCGACTACATCGCCGCGAAGCTCAAGGAATGGAAGCTCGATCCGGCCGGCCTCGCCGGCGGCTATTTCCAGGATATCACTTTTGAATACTATGAGGTCGCCCGCGGCGCGTCCCTGGACGTCATCGCCGGGGCGGCGAAACGCGACTTCGTCTACGGCGAGGACTGGAGCGCGTCGAGATTCTCCGGCTCAGGCAGTTTCGGCGCCGAGATCGTCTTCGTCGGCTACGGCATCTCGGCCCCGGCCAAGGACTACGACGATTACCTCGGCGTGGACGTCAAGGGCAAGCTCGCCCTGTTCAATACCGATACCCCCCGCGCCCTCGCGGACAAGCTCAAGGACGAGGCCGCGTTCGCCAGCCGGATCAAGGCCGCCCGCGAGCACGGCGCCCGGGGCGTGATGACGGCCCGGCCGACGATGATGCCCGGCGCCCCCCAGCCGGCCTATTACGGCGGCGCCAGGCTCAGGAAGGAGGACTATCAGGCGGATTTCGTCGTCATTTCGCTGGAGTCCAAGATCGTCGATTTCATCTTCAAGCACCAGAAGGCGGATCCCCGTTATTACTACCAGCAGATCGAGC
>Ga0315282_10002210_pt1 | contig 36229 bp, 28 predicted proteins | sample YL17G07_20_MG_FD_203693 | JGI IMG/M metagenome (GOLD analysis project Ga0315282, IMG submission 203693) | Sediment microbial communities from Yellowstone Lake, YNP, Wyoming, USA - YL17G07_20 | ecosystem: Environmental > Aquatic > Freshwater > Lake > Sediment | place: USA: Wyoming | collected...
GGCCTGGGGCACGGTCATCGTTTCCCAGCCCGCCTCGGGTGAGATCCTGGCCCTGGCCAGTTTCCCCAACTATGACCCGAATGACTATCCGCCGGCCTCTCCCGGAGCGGACCGCAACCGGGCCTTTCAGTTCAACTTCGAGCCCGGCTCGACTTTCAAGATCATCACCGCGGCAGCGGCCTTGGAGAACGGCGCGGTCAGCTTGGCCGAAACCTTTGACTGCCGGGAGAATTCGCTGGAGATCCCGGGCAAAGACATCCGGGACTATAAGCCCTTCGGCAGGCTGTCCTTCAGTGATGTATTTATTTATTCCTCCAACATCGGCGCTATCCGAGTGGGAGCCCGCCTCGGCGAGCCGGCCCTCCGCCGAATGATCCAGGCCTTCGGCTTCGGACGCAAAACCGGCCTGGACCTGCCCGGGGAGGAAGAAGGGATTTGCCGTCCCCCGGCGCGCTGGACCGGGCGAACCCTCCCCTCGGTATCAATCGGCTATGAAATATCGGTCACCGCCCTTCAGCTCCTGCAGGCCTTGAACACGGTGGCCAACCATGGCCTTCAGGCCCGGCCGCACATCGTCAAGCGGACGAACGGCCGGGGGGCGGTTCCGGCCAACTCGCCTCCGCTTCCCCAGCGCATCATCTCTCCGGAGACGGCCGACAGCCTGACCGCCATCCTGGAGAGGGCGGTGGAGGAGGGGACCGGCCGGGAGGCCAGGATCGACGGCTACCGGATCGCCGGCAAAACAGGGACCACCCAGAAATACGACCCTCACAAAGGCGGCTACTCCCTTGAACGTCACTTGGCCTCGTTCGGCGGTTTCTTCCCCGCCGACGCTCCAGCCCTGTCCATGATCGTGGTCATCGACGAGCCTCAGGGACGGTACTACGGAGGCCAGGTGGCCGCCCCCCTATTTCGCCAGATCGGAGGCCAGGTTCTCCGCTATTTAAAAATCTATCCGCGCCTCCAGCCGGGCCGAGGAGTCACGGCGGCCCCCCTGATCCAGGGAGGGACTCGGTGAAGCTGCGCGAAGTGCTGCAGGACATCCCGCTGGTCCATCTTTCGGGGAGCGGCGAGGAAGAGATTAAAAGCATCGCCTATTCCTCGGGCCGGGTGACGCCCGGGAGTCTGTTTGCCGCCCTGCGGGGCGGAAAGCGGGACGGGCTGGACTTCGTTGGGGAAGCCTTGAAGAAGGGCGCTGCGGCCGTTCTGGCGGACCGGCCCAAACCGCCGGAATTCTCGGGGGTCTGGGTGCAAGTCCAGGATGGCCGCCAGGCCCTGGCTTTGTCCGCGGCGAACTTCTACGGCCGGCCCAGCCGGAAGCTGACGGTCGTGGGCGTAACGGGCACCAAAGGCAAAACCACGGTCACTCACCTCCTGGAATCCATCCTCCAGGAGGCCGGTTTCCGGCCCGGCCTCATCGGCACCATTTCCTACCGCGGCCCCGGGTTTTCCAGCGAGGCGGAACGGACAACCCCCGAAGCGCCCGACATCCAGCTCCTGCTGCGCCGGATGCTGGAGGCCGGGGCCAGCCATTGTCTGCTTGAGGTGTCCTCTCACGCCCTCGACCTAAAACGAGTCTGGGGCGTCGAGTTCGACGTGGCCATTTTCACCAACCTCAGCGGCGAACACCTGGACTATCACGCTTCCATGGAAGAATATTTCGAGGCCAAGAAGAAGCTGTTCTTCCTCAATAGCAAAAAGAGAACGGCCGTGGTCAATATGGATGACCCTTACGGCCGGAAGCTGCTGGAGGAGCTGCCCCTGAAAACCATCTCCTTCGGCTGCAACCCGGCGGCCATCGTGCGGGCCAGCCATTACTTCTTCGACCAGGACGGCCTGCGGCTGACGGCCGAATACCCGGGCGGCCGGGCGGAACTCAGCTCGCCGCTCATGGGCCGGCACAACCTCTACAACATCCTGGCCGCCCTGGCCGCCGGGCTGGCCCTCAACATTCCCCTGGCCAGCATCTTAAGCGGCATAGCCCGCCTGGGCCATGTTCCCGGACGGATGGAAAAGGTGGACAACGACCAGGGGCTGCTGGTTTTCGTGGACTATGCCCACACCGACAGCGCCCTGCGCCATCTGCTGGAGACCGCCCGCAGCCTCACCTCCAGCCGGGTCATCCTGGTCTTCGGCGCGGGCGGCGACCGGGACCGGTCCAAGCGGGAACGGATGGGCGCCGTGGCGGCCGAACTGGCGGACTGGTCCTTCCTCACTTCGGACAATCCCCGCTCCGAGGATCCGGCCGCCATTCTGGCCGAGATCGAAAAGGGTTTTCACAAAAAAGGCCGCAAAACCTTCACTTCTGTGGCGGACCGTCGGGAAGCCATCGTCCGGGCCCTGTCCTTCGCCCGGAAGGGAGATATCGTCCTCGTGGCGGGCAAAGGACACGAGCCTTACCAGATCATCAAAGACCAGCGCCTTCCCTTCAATGACGCGGAAGTCATCCGGGAAGTCCTGGCCCACCTGAAAAAGGCCGACCATGGCTGAGCTGCGCCTGGATGAAATCGCCCGTGGCATGAACGGCGCTCTGCTCCAGGGCAATCCCAGCCGCACTTTCCGGACGTTCAATATCGATTCGCGCCAGACGACGGCCGGCGAGCTCTTCTTTGCCGTCGTCGCCGGACGCAACGGTCATGACTTCGTGCCCGAGGCCTGGCACAAGGGAGCCGGCGGAGCGGTCATTTCCCAGGAAATATCCATTCCCGACCCGTCTTTCGGCCTCGTCCGAGTCCCGGACACGGTGGCCGGCCTGCAGGCCCTGGCCGCCCAGACGCTCCGCCGGCAAGGCCTGCGCGTGGTGGGCATCACCGGCAGCGCCGGCAAAACAATGACCAAGGAATTCACCGCGGCGCTGCTCGGCGGCCGGTTCCATGTTCTCCGCTCCTCCGGCAACCTCAACAACCACTTGGGCCTGGCCCTGACCGTGCTCGGTCTGGAAAAAGAGCACAACCTGGCCGTCTTGGAGATGGCCATGAGCGGCCCGGGCGAAATCCGCCGATTGACCCAGGTGGCGCCTCCCGACATCGCCGTTATCACCAACATCCATCCCGTCCATCTGGCCTTCTTCAAGAACCTGGAGGAGATCGCCGCCGCCAAGCGAGAGATCCTGGAGGGGACCAAAGCGAACGGCAAAGCCGTTCTGAACTACGATGATCTTCTCGTCCGCCAAGCGGCCGCCGAATGGCCGGGCCAGAGAATTTATTTCGGCTCGTCCCCGGGGTGCCCGGTCCGGGCCGAAGGCCTCCGCTCTAAAGGCTACGACGGCCTGGAGTTCACCGTGTGCCTGGGCCGGGAAAAAGAGAAGGTCCGCATCCCTTTCTTTTACGACTCCTTCGTCTCCAACCTCCTGGCTGCCTGCGGGGCGGCTTACGGCTTGAGCCTGAGCCTGGCCGACTTGCTGCCCCGTTTTGCCCTGCTCCAGCCCTTCCCCCAGCGCGGCGCTCTCATCCGTCTTCCCGGGAATAGATTCCTCCTGGACGACTCCTATAATTCGAACCCCCGGGCCCTCGAGTCCGCGCTGGAAGGCGCGGCGCGGCTTCCGGCTAAGCGGAGAATAGCTGTTTTGGGCGACATGCTGGAGCTCGGCCCGCGGGAGACGGAATTCCACCTGGAGGCCGGCCGGAAGGTGGCCCGGCTGGGCTTTCAGATGTTGGTGACCATAGGGCCTTTGGCCCGTCACCTGGCCGAGGGAGCCGCCTCGGCCTGCCTGGACCGGAACGAGATCCATTCTTTTGACCAACCCCAAGAAGCAGCCGAGGCTGTGGGTCCCCTGCTCCGCCGGGGCGACCTGGTTTTGGTCAAAGGATCGCACGGCCTCCACTTGGAAAAGTTTGTGGCTAAGATCAAAGGCTGATCAAGGAGACCTGAAGTGCTGTACTTTCTGCTCGTCCCTCTTCGAAGCCTGTCCATCTTCTTCAACGTCTTCCGCTACATCACCGTCCGGACTGCCCTGGCCGGGATCACCGCCCTGCTGCTGAGCCTGCTCCTCGGCCCGGTCCTCATCAAAGCGTTGAAGAAGCGCCAGATCGGCCAGGAAATCCGCTCGGACGGGCCGGAGTCTCACCGCAGCAAGAAAGGGACGCCGACCATGGGCGGCATCCTCATCATCGCCTCAACCCTCCTGCCCACCCTGCTGTGGGGCAACCTCAAGAATTCGTATCTCTGGCTGGCCATGGCCACCATGTTCTTCTTCGGCCTGGTCGGATTTTGGGATGATGGACTCAAGGTCCGCCACAAGAGGTCGCTGGGGCTGCGCTTCTGGCAAAAAATCGTTCTCCAGATCTTCCTGGCCCTGGCGGCCGGCCTGTGCCTGGTGTGGATGGGGCTGCATGGCCAGTTCGACCTGCGCCTGAGCTTTCCCTTCCTCAAGAACTGGACGCCGATCTTGGGCTGGTTCTACCTGCCCTGGATCGCTTTCATCCTGGTGGGCTCCTCCAATTCGGTCAACCTGGCCGATGGCCTGGACGGGCTGGCCATCGGGCTGACCCTCATCGGGGCCTCGGCCCTGACCGCCCTGTGCTATATCACCGGCAATGCCATCTGGTCGCGCTACCTGGATATCACCTTCGTCCGGCCGGCCGCGGAGCTGACCGTCTTTGCCGGCGCCTTCGCCGGCGCCTGCCTGGGCTTCCTGTGGTACAACTGCCATCCGGCCCAGGTATTCATGGGGGATGTCGGCGCCCTGTCCATCGGCGGCACCCTGGGCATGCTGGCCCTTCTCATCAAACAGGAATTCCTGCTCTTCACCGTGGCCGGCGTGTTCATTCTGGAGGCCCTGTCCGTTGTGATCCAGGTCTCCTACTTCAAGCTCAGCGGAGGAAAACGGGTCTTTCGCATGGCCCCCCTCCACCATCATTTTGAGAAATTGGGCTGGCCCGAGCAGAAGGTCGTCGTCCGCTTCTGGGTACTGGCCATCATCTTCGCCCTCTTCAGTTTGACAACTTTGAAATTGAGGTGACCTGTGGAACTGAGCGGCAAACGCGTTCTGGTCGTCGGCCTGGGCAAGACAGGCCAGGCGGTCGCTCGGTTTCTGCTGGAGCGCGGAGCGCGGGTCAAGGTGAGCGAGAAGCGGAAGCTGGAGGATGTGGATCCGTCCGGCCGCTCCTGGGCTGAGCGGGGCGTGGCCGTCGAAGCGGGTGGGCACCGGCTGGAATCCTTTCTTCAGACGGACCTCATCGTGCCCAGCCCGGGCGTGCCCCCTCTGTGTGCCGAGCTGCGGGCCGCCCGCGAGAAAAAAATCCCCGTCCTCTCCGAGGTCGAACTCGCTTTCCGGTTCCTCAAGGGAACCGTGGCGGGCGTCACCGGCTCCTGCGGCAAGTCCACCACCGTCACCCTGGCTCATAAAATCCTCCGGGAGGCCGGACAGCCGTCCTTCCTGGCGGGCAACATCGGCCGGCCGCTTATTTCCTTTGTGGCCAAGAGCCGGCCTCATCACATCTATGTCACCGAACTGTCGAGCTTTCAGCTCTATTACATCGAGGAATTCCGGGCCCGGGTAGCGGCCTTCCTCAACATCTCCCTGAACCACATGGATTGGCATCCCACCTTCGATGACTATTGCGACACTAAGAAAAGGCTCATCCTCGGCCAGAGGCCGGGCGACACGGCCATACTCAACCGGGACGATCCCAGGGTGTGGGCCTTGAGCTCGAAGGCGGCCTCTACCGTACTCGGTTTCAGCCGAGCCAAACGAGTGAGCCGCGGAGCCTGTCTCGACCAAGATAAAATTATTCTGGTCGGAGAAGAGAGCGAACCCCTGATGGACATCCGGCAGATTCCGCTGCCGGGCGTTCACAACCAGGAGAACATCATGGCCGCCGCCCTGGTGGGCCGGGCGCTCGGCGTGCCGCCGGCCTCCATGAGCCGCTCCATCCGGACCTTCGCCGGCCTGGAACATCGACTGGAGAAAGTGGCCGTCATCCGGGGAGTGACTTTTGTCAACGATTCCAAGGCCACCACCGTCAATGCCGCGCTCAAGGCCGTGCAGTGCTTCAAACAGAAAATCGTGCTTATCCTGGGCGGCCGGGACAAGGGCGATGATTTCACCCTGCTGCGCGGCCACTTGAAGCGGCAAGCCCGCCGGGTGATTCTCATCGGTGAGGCTAAGGAAAAGATCAAGGCCGCCCTGCGCGAGTCGGCTCCCCTGGAGGAGGCCCGGACCATGAAGGAGGCGGTTTCGCTCGGATTCCAGGCCGCCTCCCGCGGCGATGTCGTCCTGCTGGCGCCGGCCTGCGCCAGCTTCGATATGTTCCGCAACTTTGAGGAGCGGGGCCGCGTTTTCAAAAGGGATGTTCTCCGCTTGGCCCGCAGCCGGAAGGTTAAGCCATGAACCGGATCGAGGAGACCTTCCGCCCCGGCCGCTTCGACCGGGCGCTGTTTCTGCTGCTGGTGATTCTCACCGGGTTCGGCCTGGTGATGGTCTATTCGACCTCGGGCATCCTGGCCGGCGAGAAATATCACAATTCGTTTCACTACCTGGCCAGCCAGGCCGTGGGGGCGGGAGCGGCCCTGCTGGCCGTGGTGGCCCTGCTTTCGGTCCGCCGAGCCTTCTACCAGAACATGTTCCTCGTCAACGGGTTTTTCCTGCTGTCCCTCCTCCTCCTGGCCCTCTGTCTGGTCATGCCCGAGCGGGCCCACACCAACCGCTGGGTGGAATTCGGCGGACTGCGTTTGCAGCCCTCGGAGTTGGCCAAGCTGAGCCTGGTCCTGTTCCTGACTTATTGGCTTGACCGGAAAAAAGACAACCTGCGGGAGCTTAAGACGTTCCTCCTGCTCATGGCGGCCGTAGCCCTGGTCGCCTTCCTCATCCTTCTCGAGCCTGATTTCGGGACAGCCCTCTTTATTTTTGTCCTGGGCCTGGCCGTTCTCTATCTGGGCGGGATCAAGCTGAGATACCTGGCCCTCATCCTTCTGCCGGCCGCCCTGGCCTTCGCCCTTTTTCTGGGCCGGGCGGAGTATCGCAAAGACAGGGTGGACGCTATCATGCATCCTGAACGCGACCCCCTGGGCAAGAGCTTCCAGCTCAACCAGTCGAAGATGGCCGTAGGCTCGGGCGGCCCGCTGGGGGTGAGCATGGGCGAGAGCGTCCAAAAGCTCTACTTCCTGCCCTCGGCCCACACCGATTACATTTTTGCCATCGTCGGCGAGGAGTTAGGGCTGGTCGGCACGTTGGGGACTCTCCTGGCTTTCCTCCTTCTCTTATGGCGCGGCCTGGTCATCGCTCGCCGCGCCCCGAACCTGTTCAGCCAAGTTGCCGCGGCCGGGATCACTCTGAGCGTTACCGGCCAAGCCCTGCTCAATATGGCCATCGTCCTGGGACTCGGGCCGCCCAAAGGACTTCCCCTGCCGCTGGTCAGCTTCGGGCGGTCGTCCCTGGTCTGCACCATCCTGGCCGTGGGCATATTGCTCCACATCTCCCAGCGGCGCCTTGCCGAAGGAGCGGCCGGGTGAGAGAAAAGCGGGTGGTCTTCTGCGGCGGGGGCACGGGCGGCCATACCTTTCCGGCCCTGGCCGTGGCCAAGAAGCTGCGGCAGCTCCTGCCCGCCGTCCGCCTGGCCTTTATCGGCACGGGACGCCGGGTGGAACGGGAGATCCTGGAGAGAGCCGGGGAGAAAGAGTTCTACCCGCTTCCCATGGAAGGCCTCAAAGGCCGGGGCTGGCATATGGTGAGAGGACTCACTCTGCTGCCGGCTGCTTTCCTAAAAACCTGCCGCCTGCTGCGCCGTCTGCGGCCGGACTTGGTGGTGGGGGTCGGCGGATACAGCTCGGGACCGGTCGTTCTGCTGGCTTCGCTCCTGGGCAAGCCGGCGGTCATCCTGGAACAGAACGTAAAGCCCGGCTTCACCAACCGGCTGCTCCTGCCTTGGGTGCGTCGGGCGGTAGCCGCCTTCGAAGGCAGCCTGCCTTATTTTAAGGGAAAGGGAGCTATCCTGGGCAATCCGGTGCGCGAAGAATTCTACGACCTTCCGCCCAAAAAGCACGCCGGACGGCTCGTTCTCCTGGTTTTCGGCGGAAGCCAGGGCTCTCACTATCTCAACCGGGTCATGACCGCCGCTCTGCCCTTCCTCCAGGCCAGGCGGGGGGAACTTCGGATTTTTCATCAGACGGGGCCGGTGGAGGAAAACCGGGTACAGGAGGCTTACGCTCAGGCCGAATTCAGCCAGGCCGAGGTCAGCGCCTTCATCGTGGACATGCCGGGCATGTTCGGCCAAGCGGACCTCATTATCTGCCGCGCCGGCGCCACCACCGTGGCCGAGCTCATCGCCGCCCGGAAAGCCAGCTTGGTGGTGCCTTTCGCCCAGGCCGCCGGCGGTCACCAATTGGAGAACGCCCGGGAATTGGAGCGGGCCGGCGGAGCGGAGGTCTGGACGGAAGCGTCTCTCAGCCCTGAACGGTTGGCCGAGCGCATTCTCTTCTATGTGGACCGGCCGGAGGAGCTCGGCCGCCTGGAAAATAATCTTCAAGGACTGGGCCGCCGCGATGCGGCCGGCCGCATCGCCGGGTTATGCCTGGAGCTCATGGGACTGAACATCTAGGAGGAAAAGTGGTCAACAAGGCGTTTCTCAAGCTCCGGCGGATCCACATGGTCGGCATCGGCGGCTCGGGCATGAACGGCATCGCCGAGGTCCTGCTCAACCTCGGCTATGCCGTCACCGGCTCGGACCTCCAGATGAACGAGGCCGCCCGCCGACTGAAGCGCCTGGGCGCCCGCGTGACCCGCGGGCACCGGGCCGAAAACGTCGAGAACGCCGATGTGGTCGTCATTTCCTCGGCCGTCCGGCCGGACAACATCGAGGTCCTGGAGGCCCGACGCCGGCAAATCCCGGTCATCCCCCGCGCCGAGATGCTGGCCGAGCTGATGCGGATGAAGCTGGGCGTGGCCGTGGCCGGCTCGCACGGCAAGACCACCACCACCTCCATGATCGCCCTGGTCCTGGAGGCCGGCGGGTTCGACCCGACCATCATCGTCGGCGGCCGGCTGAACACCATCGGCGCCCACGCCAAGCTGGGCGAGGGTGATTTTATCGTGGCCGAGGCGGACGAGAGCGACCGCTCCTTCCTCATGCTCTCGCCCTTCCTGGCCGTCCTGACCAACATCGACCGGGAGCACCTCGACCACTACAAGACTTTGGACGACCTGAAGAAGGCTTTTGTCCATTTCGCCAATAAGGTCCCCTTCTACAGTCCCGTCATTCTCTGCCTGGACGACCCCCAACTCCAATCGCTCATCCCCCAGATTGAACGCCGGATCACGACCTACGGCCGCTCCGCCCAGGCGGATATTTTTGTCCGCGACCAGGCCTTCGAGCAGTTTTCCAGCACCTCAACCATTTATTTCAAAAATCAATCGCTGGGCACGCTCCGCTTGAACGTCCCGGGCAGCCACAACATCCTGAATGCCCTGTCGGCCGTGGCGGTGGGCTTGGAGTTGGATATTCCCCTGGCCAAGATTCTCCAAGCCCTGGAGAGCTACAGCGGCACCGGCCGGCGGTTTGAGCTCAAGGGAGAGGCGAACGGCATCCTGGTCATTGAGGACTACGCCCATCACCCCACCGAGATCCGGGCCACCTTGAATGCGGCCAAGCAGGGATGGCCCCGGCGAGTGGTGGCCGTCTTCCAGCCCCACCGCTATACCCGGCTGTCCCTGCTGCAGGCGGAGTTTGCCACGGCCTTCAATCAGGCCGATGTGCTCATCGTCACCGAACTCTATCCGGCCGGCGAAGATCCCATCCCCGGCGTCAGCGGCCGGGCTCTGTTCGAGGAGATCATGCGCCTGGGCCATAGGGCTGTCCACTTCGAAGCGGACCTGGCCAAGGTTCCCGCCTTGGTCAAGCAACTGGCGGCGCCCGGCGACCTGCTGATCTTCATGGGCGCCGGGAACATCTACAAGATCATTCCAGAGACGCTGAGGGTGCTGGGGGGGAGGAAGAGGCCATGAGGGCTTTCCCCTGGTCCAGCCCTGTCCCCGCGGACGTCGAACTTCATTTCCGGCGCGGCGGTCACCCCGGACAGGGCCTGCGACGAAAGGTCGGCCTGCGGTTTTATCAGGCCCTGCTTTTTGTCCTTCTGCAGGCCGCCCTTTTCACCGGCCTGCAGCGCCTGTGTCTATTTCTGTTGGATTGGGACCATCTCCGCCTGAACCGCATCGAGGTCATTCCCGAACAGAGCCAGGTCAAGGACAAGGTCAAAAAGGCCGCTTCCCATTTTCGCTCGGCCAGCCTGCTGGCCCTGGACACCTCGCCTCTGGCCTCGGAGCTCGAGACCTTGCCCTGGATTAAAGAGGCCCGCATCCGCAAGGTCTTCCCCTCGACCTTGCGGATTGAAGTCATGGTCCGCAGGCCGATGGCCGTCCTGGACCGCGGCGCTCTCTTCCTGGTGGATGAGGAAGGGGTCTTGCTCGAACAGGCGGAGGAAGGGGCGCCCTCCCGGTGGCCTCTCCTGTCCGACCGGGGCGAATTCCAAGAAGATTACCAGGCCAAAATCGCCCTGGGCCGCTCCTGTCTCAGCGGCCTGCCGGCCGAGCTCCGGGCCAGAATCGAAAGAATCGACCTGAGCGATGTCGGCTGTGTGAGTCTCAAGCTCAGGGATGATCCCGCCGAGATCATCTTGGGCACGGACGGCTTTGCTGTCAAATTGAACATCTACAATAGGCAGGCCGCCCATTGGGCGGCTTTTTTCGGCCGGCTGAAAACGGTAGACCTCCGCATCGCGGACCGGGCCTATGTGCGGCTGGCGGCGGGCGCAGCCCGGCCTCATCCGGCTGCCGGCCGGGGGGAGGTGATGTAATGCCCAAGACCGATACCATCGTCGGGCTCGACATCGGCACCCGCAAAGTGGCTGCGGTCATCGGCGAGGTCACCGAGGACCGCAAGATCGAGGTCATCGGGATCGGGACGGCCGAGTCGCGGGGCCTGCGCAAGGGCGTGGTGGTCAACCTGGACGCCACCGCGGCGGCCATCAAAAAAGCGCAGGAGGAGGCGGAGCTCATGGCCGGCGTGGAGATCGAGTCGGCCTACGTCGGAATCTCCGGCGCCCACATCAAGAGTTTCAACAGCCGCGGGGTGATCGCCGTCTCCAGCCGGGACCGCCGCATCTCCCGCCAGGATATCCGGCGGGCTTTGGACCAATCCAAGGCCGTCTCCATACCGCCCGACCGGGAGATCATCCACGTCATTCCCCAGGAATACATTGTGGACGAGCACGAGGGCACCAAGGAACAGCCGCTGGGCATGAGCGGCATCAAGCTGGAAGTGAACGTCCACATCGTGACCAGCGCCCTGACCACGGTCCAGAACCTGCGGGTCTGCCTGGAGAGGGCGGGCATCGACATCGAGGGCCTCGTCCTCAATCAGATCGCCGCCAGCCTGGCCACCCTGACCGAGGACGAAAAGGAGCTGGGAGTGGGCCTCATCGATATCGGCGCCGGAACGACGGAAGTGGCCATCTTCGAGCGGGGCAGCCTGTGGTACACCTCCATCATTCCCCTGGGCGGCGATAATTTTACCAACGACATCGCCGTCGGGCTGCGCACGCCCATTCCCGAGGCGGAAAAGATAAAAAAGAAATACGGCTGCGCCTCCAGCCCGCTCCTGGACGAACAGGAAACGATTGAAGTCCCGGCCATCGGGCCCAGCCGCAAGCCTCGCATTCTATCGCGGCAGCTGCTGGCCGACATCATCCAGCCCCGGGCTGAGGAGATCTTCCGCCTGGTGGAGAGCGACATCAAGCGCATGGGCTACGAGAAAGCGCTCAACTCGGGCATTCTGCTCAGCGGTGGGACGGCCATGCTGGAGGGGCTGGAGGAAGTGGCCGAGGAGATCTTCGACCTGCCGGTGCGGCGGGGCGACCCGAGCGGAGTGGGCGGCCTGGCTGACCGGGTCGGCACCCCCGACTACGCCACGGCCGTGGGGCTGCTGCTCTACGGATTGGAACATCGACGAGAGGGCCGGCCGGCCAAAGACCGGGGACGGGGCCTGTGGAACCGGCTCCGCGATTGGCTCAAGGAAGGCTAAAAGGAGGAAGGGTATGAAAGACGACCGGGGAAGCAAAATCAAGTTTCAACCGGTGGATGAATCAAACTACGGCGCCGTTATCAAGGTCATGGGCATCGGCGGGGGCGGCAACAACGCCCTCAACCGCATGATCGAGATGGGCATCGAAGGGGTGGAGTTCATCGCCATCAACACCGACCTCCAGACGCTCAACCTCAACCGGTCCAAGATTAAACTCCAGATCGGAAACAAGCTGACCCGTGGCCGGGGCTCGGGCGGCCGGCCGGAGGTCGGCCAGCATGCCGCCGAGGAGGACACCGAAATGCTGGCCGACGCGCTGCAGGGCGCGGACATGGTCTTTCTGACGGCAGGCCTGGGGGGCGGCACCGGCACCGGCGCCGCGCCGGTCATCGCCCGGCTGGCCTCCTCCATGGACCTTCTGGTCATCGCCGTCGTCACCCTGCCCTTCACCTGGGAGGGCAAGGTCCGGACCCGGCAGGCGCAGGAGGGGCTCCAGGAGCTCAAGTCGGTGGTGGATACGGTGATCGCCACGCCCAACGATAGGCTGATCCAAACCTGCGACCTCAATACCTCCTTCCAGGATGCCCTCAAGCTGGCCGACGACATTCTACGCCAGGGCGTGCAGGGCATCTCCGACATCATCACCCGGCCGGGGCTGATCAACCGGGATTTCGAGGATGTCCGGACGATCATGAAGAACATGGGCATGTCCTACATGGGCCTGGGCACGGCCACGGGCGAAAACAGGGTGCTGGAGGCGACCCAGAAGGCCATATCCAGCCCGCTCCTGGCCGATATCTCCATCGAGGGCGCCCAGGGCGTGCTGATCAATATCACCGGCGGCCGGGACCTGACCCTGCACGAGGTGAACAAGGCCTCCGAGCTCATCCACCGCCTGGCCCATGAGGAAGCCAACATCATCTTCGGCACGGTCATCGACGAGACGATGAAGGATGCGGCTTCGGTGACGGTCATCGCTACCGGCTTCAGCGCGGCGGCGGCCAAAGAGAAGGTTCCTTTGATCGAGCCGCCGGCCGTCGCCTTTCGCAAGAAGACGCCGCCCCCCTTTCCCGTCCAAAGGCAAACGCCGGATTTCCCGGTGGACATCGGCTTCCGCAGCAAGGAGCCCGCCCTGGTCCTGCCTGAATGGGAGCAGAAATGGAGCGAGTACGATAAGGCCGCCTTCTTGAGGAACCAGAGAAATCCCCGGCGCAAGCTGCCCTTCGATCATGAGCCGAGCTGACCTGGTGCTGGCCGGCTGCCGGCAGGCGCTGACCTGCCGCGGGCCCGTGCCGAAAAGAAAAGAAGCGCTCTCCGATATCGGCCTGCTGGAGAATGCCTGGATCGCCAGCCTGGCCGGCGCCCTGGTTTTCGTCGGCTCGGAAGCTGATTTCAAGCGCGAAGTCCGGCTGGCGGACAAGGCCGAAGTGATCGACTGCCGCGATCTGGTCGTCCTGCCGGGCCTGGTGGACAGCCACACTCACCTGCCCTTCGCCGGCACCCGCGAAGAGGAGTTCAGCCTTCGTCTCAAAGGCTGGTCCTATCAGCAACTGGCCGCCGGGGGCCTGGGGATACTGACTACGGTCAAGGCCACCCGGGCGGCCGGCCAAGAGGAGATCCTGGGCTTGTGCCTGGAGCGCCTGGATCGCATGCTCCTCAACGGGGCAACCACCGTCGAGGCCAAAAGCGGCTACGGCCTCAACCTGAAGGACGAGCTCAAGCAGCTCGAGGTCCTGAAGCGGGCCGCGGCCAGCCATCCCGTGGACATCGTGCCCACCTTCATGGGCGCCCATGAAGTGCCGCCCGAGTTCAAGGAACGGCGGCAGGAATACATCACCCTGCTCCTGGAAGAGGTCCTGCCCGCCGTTCAAAAAAAGCGACTGGCCGAATTTTTCGATGTTTTCTGCGAGCGGGGCGTCTTCTCACCAGCCGAAACACAGCGGCTGGCGGAGGCGGCCAAAGCAGCCGGGCTGGGAATCAAAGTCCATGCCGATGAGTTCACCGACCTGGGCGGGGCCGGGCTGGCCGTCGACCTGGGCGCCCGGTCGGCCGAGCACCTGATCGCCGTGTCCGAGGAAGGCATCGGCCGGCTGGCCTCCAGCGCCACGGCCGCGGTCCTCCTGCCCGGCGTGTCTTTTTTCCTCAGGCTGGAGAGGCGCGCCCCGGCCCGCAGCCTGATTGAGCGGGGCGCGGCGGTGGCCCTGGCTTCGGATTTCAACCCGGGCAGCTCGCACGTGTCCTCCATGCTGTTCGTGCTGCGACTGGGAGTGTTCACCCTGCGTCTCGGCCTCGAGGAGGCCCTCAACGCCTGCACGGCCAACGCCGCCTACGCCGTCGGACGAGAAAAACGCGTCGGCCGGATCGAGCCGGGTCTTCAGGCGGACCTCCTCCTCTGTGATATTCCGAACTACGTGTTCCTGGCCTATGAGCCGGACCGCAACCCCATCCGCCACGTGGTCAAGAACGGACGGATTGTCGTCCGCGACGGCCGGCGGGTTTAAATAAAATATTTGCGAAAGAGGCGGATGAGCCTCAGCCAGGGCAGAATCATGAGCCGCAGCCGGGTCACAGGCCGGCCGGCCAGGTCTTCTTCGTTGGGGGTCAGCAGACGGCCGATGAAATAGCGGGCCTGATTCCCCAGCCCGGGAAACATTCCGGCTTCGCGGAAGAAAAAGCGGCGCGCTTTGTCCGCCCCGTCCTCAAAATAAAAAAAACGGCGGAGGGCGTCCCGGGCGGCGGCCACCGCTCGCCGGTCGGAGAAAGCTCGGGCCAGCACGGGCTCGGGCAGCTCCATCGACAGCATCCGGTTGGCCAGGAGCAGGCCCACAAAGAGGATTCGCTCGGCCCTGTTCTCCCGGGCCAGGTCCAGAGTCCGCTCCCAATCCGGCTTCAAGCTCTTAATAGCGGCCGCCGTATCCGTCACCATTTGAAGATGTTCCCAGGCATGATAAAGGCCGTGCAGACAAAGGATGAGCAATGTATCTTCCGGGCAAAATGTCCGGAGCTCCGCACCTTCGAATATCGTTCGCCGGCTCCTCGACCAGGGCTCGTCAATTTTGGAGAAGACAGGGTGGTAGCGCTGGGCCAGACGCCACTGGACCTCGAGGGGAAGGCGCCCCCGCCTATTGCGGAAAACAACATCCCTCAAAAAACGAACGGCTAACCCGGACGAGAAATCAGCCAAACCTCCGGAAAGTTGATAGCCCAGGCCGGCCAGGCTGTCCCGGACTCGCCCCACATCCTCAGGATGAACAAGAATATCCAAGTCGGTAAATTGTCGCCCGGCCAGGTCGCCGTAGGCTTCCACGGCCAGCAGCGGTCCTTTATAGGCAATGACCGGCCGGCCGGTCTCCTCCAGCGCCCGTCCAACTTCGACCAGCTCCCGGGCCGCTTGGAGGTTGAAGGTCAGCGTGCGCAACTGGATCCCCCTCAGCTTTTCCAAAACAGCGGCCGGGACCTCGCCCGAGGATAACCGGGAAAGACAACGGAAAACCGGGAAAACCGCTCTGTGTCGGGTGACTAAAGAGAGGAATTCCTGCCAGTCCACTTCCCGGCTGAGGGTTTCTTCAATGTTGACTTCGGGCCCCGGATTAAAGAGCGATGAAGCGCAGTGAAAGAGAAGGGCGGTCTCGGCGCGCATCAGTGGGCAACCCGGAGCCTGATGATATCATGACTCCCCGCCCATCTCCAAAAAATGATCTATTATTGTCTTGACATAGGCTGTTTTTCTTTCTAATATAATAAAATAAGAACCATCGGTTCAGCAAAAAGGCGAGGAGGTTAGGGATGAGCAAAAAAGAAATCACCCGGAAAATATCGAAAGATGCCGGGGTCACTCTGGTCCAGGCCCAAAAAGCTTACATCGCCATGCTCGACGGGATCAAGGAAGCCCTGCAGAAAGGCGACCATGTCACCTTTTCCGGGTTCGGCAGCTTCGAGGTTAAAACCCGAGCCGGGCGCAAAGGCCGCAACCCCAAGACCGGCGAGGTCATCCCCATCCCTCCCAAAAAGAGGGTCAAGTTCACCCCCAGCCGCGAATTAAAGAAAGCGCTGTAAACTTAAACATACTGGAATAAGTTTTTCCAGGACTCCTCTTTTTCCCTTCTCGCCGCGGACCGCGGAAAAAGGGATGCTGTTGTCAGCTTGATGGACAAAGTCAGCCGAATTCCCTAGAATAGCTTGCAGCATGAGTTCGCCAAAAATCAGAGTCGGTCTTCTGTTCGGCGGCCGCTCGGCCGAGCATAAAATCTCTCTGGACTCGGCCGCCACCATCTTCCGCAACCTGGACCGGCGCAAGTACCTCCCCAGCTGCTTCTACATCAACAAGAAGGGCGAATGGCGCGCCGTGTCCTCGCCTCTTCTGCCCCCGGCTGAACTCAACCGGGGCCGCTTCAGCCCCTTTCTCCCTTGGCAGAAGGGAGCGTCGGCCCGGCCCCTCCCGGCCGATATCTACTTCCCCGTCCTGCACGGTCCTTACGGCGAGGACGGAACGATCCAGGGCCTGCTGGAGATGGCCGACCGGCCCTATGTGGGCGCCGGTGTGGCGGCTTCGGCCCTGGGCATGGATAAAGCGCTCCAAAAAACTCTCTTCGCGGCCAAGGGGATGGCCGTGGTCAAGCACAAGGTCATCCTGGAGTCAGACTGGCGCGACGGCAGGAACAAAATCCTGGCTGAAATCCGAGCCTCCCTGCGGCTGCCCCTGTTCGTGAAGCCGGCCAACCTCGGCTCAAGCGTAGGCATCACCAAGGTCAAAAAACAGGCCGGGCTGACGGCCGCCATCCGAAGGGCTTTTCTCTTTGACCGCAAGATCCTGGTCGAGGAGGGCATCACCGGCCGAGAGCTGGAGTGCAGCCTGCTGGGCAACGACAACCCCGCGGCTTCCCTGCCCGGAGAGCTCATCCCCTTCCGCGAATTTTACGACTACGATGATAAATACCTCTTGGGCAAGACGAAGCTCATCGCGCCCGCCGTCCTGCCGCCGGACATCATCCGCGAAGTCAGGCGGGTGGCCGTGGCCGCTTTCCGGGCCATTGACTGCGCCGGAATGGCGCGGGTGGATTTCTTTCTGGAAGGGGAAACCGGCCGGCTCTATCTCAGCGAGATCAACACCATCCCCGGGTTCACTGAAATCAGCATGTACCCCCTCCTCTGGGAGCGGAGCGGCCTTCCTTTTCCCCGCCTCCTGGACAGGCTCATCCGTTTGGGATTCGAACATCATGCCGCCAAGAAGCGTTGCCTGGAAAGAGACAAGCCGTGAGAATCCTGGGCATCGATTTCGGCGACCGGAATATCGGGTTGGCCCTCAGCGACCCCCTGGGCCTGACCGCCCAGCCGCTCCAGACCTACCGCCGGGCCGGCCAGGAGGAGGATGCCCGATTTTTCCGGCAGCTCGCCGAAAAGCATGAAATTACCGAAATCGTCATCGGCCTTCCCTTCCGTCTGGACGGGACTCCGGGCCGGCGCGTGGAAAAAACGCGCGCCTTCGCCCGCTGGCTGGAGGAAACGCTGCGCCTGCCCGTCGTCTTTTTCGACGAGCGGCTGACCACACGGCAGGCTGTCCACATCATGCAAGACCAGAAGGTCCGGCAGCGCCGGCGCCGGGCGGTGGAAAACCAGATTTCCGCTTCTCTCATCCTGGAAGGCCATCTGGAGAGCCGGCGGAAAGACTCCCATGCTTCTTAGGCTCCTCAAGGCCTTCCTCATTCTGGCGACAATTTGTTTATTCTGGCTGGCCTCCTGGTTTGTTCTGGAGTATCGGGCCTTCCCCCTCCGTCCCCGGGAGCCCGTCTTTTTCCAAGTCGAAAAGGGCAAGAGCGCTCGGGCTATCGCCTTCAACCTCAAGAGCCGCGGCCTCATCCGCAACAAAGAGTCCTTCTTGGCGGCCTACCGATTGTTCTTTTTTCCCAAAAGCTTGAAGGCGGGCGAATACCGGTTCGGACCGCCGGTTTCACTGAGCGCCGTGCTGGAGGCCTTGGCCCAGGGACGTATCTATCTCCAGCCGGTGACCATGGCCGAGGGTCTGACCGGGCAGGAGATGGCCGTCCTTCTCGAAGAAAAGGGCGTTGTCCCGGCCGCTGAGTTCCTGAGCGAATTCGAGCGGCCCGGCCTCATCGCCTCCTGGGACCCTGAGGCCACGGACCTGGAGGGCTACCTTTGCCCCGATACTTATCAGTTCACCAGGAACACAGCGGCCGCTGAAGTCGCCGCCCGAATGGTGAATCAGTTCAAATCTGTCTTCCGGCGGGAGTGGAGGCGGCGGGCAGCGGACATGGGCTGGTCCGTCCGCAAGGTGGTCGTCCTGGCTTCGCTCGTCGAGAAAGAGACCTCCCGGCCCGAAGAGCGGAAGCTCATCTCGGCCGTGTTCCACAACCGGCTCGACATCGGCATGAAGCTCGATTGCGACCCGACCATCATCTACGCCTTGAAGAGAGAGGGCCTCTTTGACGGGGACCTCCGCTTCCGGGACATGAAGTTGGACAGCCCGTATAACACTTATCTCCATCGCGGCCTGCCGCCCGGCCCGATCTGCAACCCCAGCGGCGAATCGCTCGAGGCGGCGCTTTATCCCGCCGCCGAGCCCTATCTCTATTTTGTCTCCAAGGGGGATGGCTGGCACCAGTTCAGCGTGAATTATCGCAATCACCGGCAGGCTGTGTTGAAGTATCAGAAATAAGGGAAAAAGTTGCAGAGCAACTAAGATTTTGCTATAGTACCTTTTTTAATTAAGAGTAAATTTCCTTTACAGCAGAAAAGTTCATTAGCCTAAATATATGGGCATAAAAATTGCTATATGATGAAGTGACATCATAAAAAAGGAGTCATGCGCATGCGTAAGATTGGCGTCCTAGTTCTACTGGCCGGGTTTCTTCTGAGCGTCGTTCCGCCTTCACCGGCGGCCCAGGATCAGCCCGCTCCCCCTCAGAAAAAAACAGAAAAGGTTTTCATTCCCAAAGAGGTCAAGACCGTCATGGAAGCCGGCCTGATGAACAAGCAGAGCCGTCAGGACATCCCTTTCACCATAACCGGAAATCTCTATCTTCCGGCCGTGGGAGCCTATCACAACGTCTTCAGCTTGAACATCAAGAATGCCGACCTGGGTTTTAGCCCAGCCCCCGCTGCAACAACAGAAACCGCCAAGGATAAGCCCGCGGAAAAGAAGGAAGCTCCCGCTTCAGCCCCGGATATGCAGGCCAGGTTTGAAATTTTCCTGCAAATCCGCGATATCGGCGGCGGCCTGCCCGGCCTGCTCGTCCGGGAGGTCTACGTCCCCTGCCAGGAGCGCCTGCCGGCGGCCGATTACGACCCGAACAAGGCTGAGACCTATTTCCTGTGGTATCCCCTCCCGGCCGGCAAATACCTGACCGTCATGGCCCTGACTACTCCCGATTTGAAAAAAATGGGCATCCAATATTTCGAATTCAACCTCCCCGATCCGGCCTCCTTCACCGACAAGCTCGACCTCACTCCCATTTTCTCCTCCAAGAACATCGAAAGGATGGAGGCGCCCGAAACAAGGCCTATCCTTCACAAGGGCTTTTTCACCATGGCCGCCCTCAAGATCACTCCCAACTTCAACAACGTGATCGCGGTCAAGGACAACTTGGATATCTTTTTTTATATCTTCGGGGCCAAGCTCAACGCCGAGCAGAAGTACGCTTTGGAGATGAGCTTCGAGGTCAAAAAAGGCGAGGAAACGGCCATCCGCTTCGCGCCGGCCGTCTTCGAATCGCCGCTGGTCAGCCTGCCCTTGCCCATGAAATATTCCGTGGTCAAACAAACTGAGGCCGGCGAAGTCCGGGAAGATAAGGACCTCGAGCCGGGTCAGTACGTCCTGGTCCTCAAAATCCTGGACAAGAACTCGGGCAACACGCTGACCCAGAACGTGAATTTTGAAGTCAAGTAAAAAAAGCTTTTATTATTTCTTCTTTAAGAAATCTAAAAGCTGCCTGGCCAGACCGGCCTGAGGATGGTCGGGGGCCAGGCTCACGAACTTCTCCAGGTTCTGGATGGCCTCTTCTTTATTATTGAGGCCGATCTGAATGGTGGCCGCCTGGTAATAGGCGTCGGCATAATCGGCCTTGAGCTGGATGGCCTTCTGGAAGGAGGCCAGGGCCGCTTCAGACTCTCCCTGGTTGGTCAGACACACGCCGAGGTTGTACTGGGCGTCCGGGTCATCGGGGCTCAGGTCGACGGCCTTCTGGTAGTAGGGACGGGCCGCGCTGAAATCGCCGGCTTTGGCCAGGTTTTCTCCCACTTCCCGGTTGACGCTGTAGCTTTCCGGGTTGAGCTCCAAGGCTTTGAGCAGGGCAACCTTGGATTCGTCCGGCCGGCCCAGCTTCTTGAGGGCCAAGCCGAGGTTGAAATGATAGCCCCACTGGAGCCCCGTCTTGGCAATGGCCTCCCGGTAGGCGGCGGCAGCCTCCTCGTATTTCTTCTCCGCATAAAGGTTGTTGCCCTTGAGAAAAAGGCCGTCCGAGGCCGAGACGGCGCGCTCCAGCACTTCGCTCCCTGTCCGCATCTTGATCTCCAGTTGGGTGGCTTCCGCAATTCGCACCCGGACCTCGGTTGAGACGGGAGTGAAGCCCGCTTTCTTTAGGGAGACAAGATAGTAGCCGGGCTGGAGCCCGATCTGGATGAATTTGCCGTCGGCTTTGGTGGTGACCTCAAAACGGACGGCGGACGACCGTTGGCTGACGATGGTCACGCTGACCTTGTCCAGAGGAAGGCCCTCGCTGTCATGGACTAGGCCTTCGATCTTGCCCTGGACATCGGCCCGGGCCGGCAGGATCGCCAGAAAGACGCCCGCCAGCATCCAGGCCAGGAAGGCAGTGGTTCTTTTCATGATTATGACTCCTCTTTCTTGAGCATGGCCTTGGCTTTTTCCATTATTTCCCGAAGCCGAGGCTGTCCCGGGTCAAGCTGGAGGGACTTTTCCACAAGCCGCAGCGCTTCTTCCGGCTGGTTGAGGTTCAGGCGGCATTCGGCAGCCAGGTTCAGCACGCTGATCTCGGTGGCCTGGCTGAGAAGAGCGTCAAGATAGACAAGAGCCGCAGCCCAATCCTTAAGCCCGGCCTGGCCCAGGGCAGCAACTTTGGCGGCCTCGCGGTCGCGGCTGGCCTCGTAGAGGGGGGCGGCTAGAGCCACGGATTCCCGGAACTGGCCGAGACCATAGAGGGTCTTGGCCAGCAGAAGCCTGGCAGCCGGAGAGTCCTTGAAACGGAGGGATTCCTCGAGCAGGCGCCTGGCTTGATCATAGCGGCCGCTGAGAAAATACTCCGAGCCCAGAAGATAGGAATGTTCGGCGTTGGGCGGAAGGGGATGCTGACGCGAATAGATCCAGGGCAAAACGGGGACATTCTGGGCCAGGATGATCATGTTCTCCTGGCCGAGGAGAAGGGGTGAGCCCGGCTGGCCCCCGACGCTCAACTTGACCCGGTAGTAGCCTGGTTTTATGGCCGAAAGCTCAACGGGGCCGATATCGAGACCTTCCCGGCCTGGATGAACGACCTCGGCCAGCGGAGTTGTCCGGCTGAATACGGTCTGGCCCGTGTCATGGGAGATGATCTCCAGCCGGACATCAGCCGGCCCGGCCGCGGAGGGCAGGCCGGGAAACAACTGGGCATAGACTCCCAGCTTGGCCCGGGGGGAAAACTCGTTTTGGGCATTGAAGAAATACTGGGCCCCGTCGAGGAAAAACGCCTTGAGCTTGGCCTTGTCCGCGGCCGAAATATCCTCCCGGCTTCGATAAAGGAGCAGGCTGCTCAAGGCCGGGGGGCCTTCCTCCGGCGGTACATTGACCTTGGCCTCGAAGGAAGTGAAGTCCTTGCCCGTCTTGTTCTTCAGTAGAACAAAGAGCTTGTACGGGCCGGGGATGACGGGCACGACATCCTGGAAGGCAAAGCGTCGGCGCTCATTCTGTTTGTACTCGTCGGCCGTGATGCGCAGGGGGATCTCCTCCTGGGTCTCCAAAACCGGACGTCCCTCCGCATCCTCCATCCTCAGGATGAGCTCGAAGGAGGCATAATAGCCGCCCTGGCGCTCGGCAAAATTCATCCGTCCCGGCTCGATCGACCAGTGCAGGTACTGACCGCCTCCCTGCCGGAAGACACGGACCAGGGCATCACAGGCGACGAAGAGGTCGGTATGCTCCGTCTGGATATAGTCCTTGTAGCGAAGATAATCGCGGGCATAAACATCGGAGTATTTTTTTTCGGGGAGCGAGCGAGCGCTGGCCACGATGGAATCTGAGGAAAAAGAAGACTGGCCGTAGGGCTGCTCGCTGGGAAGATAGCTCAAGCTGGCGCGGGCCAGCTCGGCCGAGACTTGCTTGACAATCTGGTAGGCGGAACTGCGGTTGAGAGCCTGGTCGGACATGGAGGCCAGGACCAGCTTTTCCGGCCCCTCCACCCCCGGGCTGTAAAGACGGAACTCGCCCATGCCCATAGGCTGATAAAAAATAAGATAAAAATAGGGCGGCAGCCCGTAGCGCTCCTCCCCCCGATAAAACCACAGCTCCAGGGGCAGGAGCTCGGACTGGGTGGTGTACTGGGTGCGCTCCAAGGGCGGTCCCAGGACAAGGTAAAAAAAACCTCGCTCGGTCTGGCTGCCGCGCTTAGGCGTGCCGTGTCCGAAGCTAGCGTCGGCGAACCGGATCCGCTCCCTATATTCTTTCTCGAACTCGTTCTCCTCGGTGTCGGGCAGCGGGTCGCGCTGCTTCCAGAAGAAATGAATAAAGTTTTTTCTCTCGGCCGAGGTCCTGAGCTTCAGGAAGACTTCCCTCTCGACTCTGGTCATAATGGGCGAGACATTTTCCAGCCATTCCCGGTGTTCGGGCAGCATCGGCTCCTGGGAAAGAAGCCGGGCCGGCAGGAGAACGCCGGTCACGAATAAAAGCGCGATCATCATTTTTTTCATGGATATTTCTTTCAGACTAGCACAGCCTATTCCTTGTTTCAATACGGCCTCCGCTTTATCGACTTTCAGGGATGATTAGGCGATACAATTTATTCATTCCAAATTACATGCATTATCCATGCCAATTCTGGAATTCTAGGGTGATAAAAAAAATAGAATCCATTTTTTTGAATAGTCCAATATTTTGAACAAAAAATGCTTTTTTTTTACAAGAAAAAATTATAAATTATTCATATCAATATAACATTTATTTATTAATTTTCCTGCACGAATGGCACAAAGCTTGCACTCTATTCAATTTAAGCAGGAATATTTTTTCATCACAAGACAAGGAGGTGAAAATTTCAAAGAGCTAATCAATTCAAAATGGTGTACTTGGATTATTTCCGACTATTGAGATGAGGAGGTAAAAATGAAAAGAAAAGCCATCGCGGGGATGGCCCTGGCGCTGCTTTTATCGGCACCGCTCCTCCTGGCCCAGTCGCGTGAAACCGGAGCTATCGAAGGCTCGGCCATGGACGCCACCCGCAGCCCGCTGCCCGGAGTCAATGTTTCGGTCAGCAGCCCCAGCCTGATGGGTGTGCGGTCCACGGTAACCGATATCAGCGGCCTATTCCGTTTTCCGGCCCTTCCGCCGGGCACCTATACGATCAAGGCCGCGCTCCAGGGTTTCAAAACCTACATCCAGGAGGCCATCCGACTGACGACCACCGTGCGGCTTACGGTGGACATCGTCATGGCTCAGGCCGCCATCGAGGAAGAGGTCACGGTTACGGCCCAATCGCCGACCGTGGACGTGAAATCCACGGAAACGGCCTCGGTCACCCTGAGCAATGAAATCCTTAGGAATATCCCCTACAACCAATTCTCCTCCGACATCGTCAACCTAGCGCCCGCCGTTACGAACAACGTGGCCTACGGAGCTTCCCAGAATACGGGGATCGCCTACTCCATGGACGGCGTCAACGTGGCCGACCCTGAAGCAGGCTCGGCCTGGGTGTTCGTCGACCACAACATCATCGAGGAAGCCAAGGTCATGGGCCTGGGCCTTCCGGCCGAGTACGGCAACTTCACCGGCGTCATTTTCAACCTGGTGACGAAGTCCGGAGGCAACAATTTCTCCGGCCACATGGAAACCGATTTCCAGGGAAAGAAGGACGACTTCCCCAAGGGTCTCTGGCAGACGACCAATAACGGCGCCTACCTGGCTGATTTTCCCGACCTGACCTCGCCCCTGCTGAAGCTTTATGACATCAGCGCCCATCTCGGCGGCCCTATCAAAAAGGACAAAATCTGGTTCTACACGGGCGTGCAGTATTACCGCTCGATGAACTATCCCACGGGCTTCCCCGAAGCCGTGGACTACAAGCAGCCCCGGTGGTTCGGCAAGCTGACCGCCCAGATCACGCCCTCGACGCCTATGACTTTTTCCCTCGAGATTGACAGCTACCTGGGCATAAACCGCGGGGCCAGCGCCAATGTCGAACCCGAAGCGACGGTCACTCAGGACTCGCCCGAAGTCGTGGGCAACTTCAGCCTGACCCACATCTTCAGCCCCAAGACCTTCATCGATTTCAAGGCTTCCTACTTCTGGGGCTACTACTACCTCGAGCCTGAGATGGGCCGCGACGTGGCCGCTCATTTCAATGTCGACAACAACAGGCTCTATGACAATGCCCAGTACTTCTATCTTGCGGACCGCAGCCGGTTCCAGGCCAACGCCAGCTTGACCCATTACGCCGAGGATTTCATCAAGGGCAGTCACGACTTCAAGTTCGGCGTCGAAGTCGAGCGGTCCTCGGCCAGAAGCCGCTACGGCTATTCAGGCCCCGACCACGCTTGGTACTCGGACTATGCCAGCTATTATTATGCCGGCCCGCAGGGTCAATACCTGAAATACCAGTACACCGGCTACGATACGAACACCAGCTACATCCGCGCTGAGGTTTTCGCCCAGGATTCCTGGCAGATCTCGCCCCGCTTGAACATCAACCTGGGCCTCCGCTACAGCAACAACTGGGGCTTCGTCAAGGGTGTCAGCGGCTCGGTCTTCCACACCTCGCGGATCGCCCCGCGCGTCGGCTTCACCTTCGACCTGCTGGGCGATAAGTCGACCATCATCAAAGGCCACTACGGTCAGTTCACCGAAGCCATGCTGACCGCCATGCTCGACAGGCTCAATCCCGTCTCCGCCTTCAGCGATTGGAATCTGTATTATTGGGATTGGTGGAGCGGCGGCGGCTGGGCGCTCTATGATAGCACCCCGCCTGTCAGCTACCAGATCCAAGACGGGATCAAACATCCCTACATGGAGCAGTTCACGGCTTCGATCGAGCGGGAGCTATTTAGAGACGCCTCCTTCACCGTCACCTACATCAGCCGCCAATGGAAGGACTTCATCCTTCGCTACGACAGGGCAACGACCTGGGAACCCGTCACCTTCTACAGCGCTGATTTGGGGCGGGACATCACGGTCTTTCAACGGACCTCCGACGTCAACGATCATGACCGCTGGCTACAAAACGATGTCCCGGGCCAGAATCCCTACCGGAAATACTGGGGTCTCGAATTCCTGTTCAACAAGCGCTTCTCCAACAAATGGCAGCTGCTGGCTTCCTACGTTTACTCCAAGGCCTACGGAACCTTGAATAACAACTTCGGCGGCGACATCAACTGGCAGGGAAGCATGGACAACCCCAACGTTTGGATCAACGCCGACGGAAACAGCACCTACGACAACACCCACATGGGCAAGATCCAGGCCACCTACGTGGCGCCGTTCGGCATCTACATCAACGCCTATTTCCGGGCCATCACCGGTCCCGCTTGGACGACCCGCTACAGGTCGCCGAGCATCCCGGGACGGACCACGGTCTTCGCCGAGCCGCGCGGCTCCAACCACTATGACCTCGTGACCCAGCTCGACGTCAGGCTGGAAAAGACGTTCATGCTGGCCGAAAAGTATCGGCTGGGGATCATCCTGGATGTCTTCAACGTCTTCAACAACAACAAGATCACGAGCTGGGGCACCCAATACGGCGCCAGCGCAGACTACTATGCCGCTGCGGACCTGCCCTCGACCAACGGGCACTATCTCTACGGCATTCAAGCCCCTCGTCAAGCTCGAGTCGGCATTCGCTTAAACTTCTAAGCTCCTCCTCAGGCAGACGCTCAAGGGCGGCGGGTCTTCCCGCTGCCCTTTTTTTTCGCCCCATGTCCTAGCCGTTTTGACACGGCCCCGTCGATCGTATTATTTTAAATAGCATGAAAAAGAAGGCCCTCATCGTCAGCATTGGCGCCGCCGCGGTTATCGCCCTGTTCGTCATCTTCGTCCTTCTGCCCGGAGGGGCGAGCTTCACCCGACTGCGCCGGGGCCGGGATTTCAACGTCATCCTTATCACCCTGGATACGACCCGAGCCGACAAGATCGGCTGCTACGGTTGCGCGGAGGTCAAAACCCCCGCGATCGACGGCCTGGCCGCGCGGGGCCTGCGTTTCGAGAAATGCATCGCTCAGACTCCGCTGACCTTGCCTTCCCACACCTCGATCCTGACCGGCACGTTCCCGCTCTATCACGGCGTCCGGGACAACGGCGGGTTCATCGTCCCCCCCGGCCTGGAGACCATGGCCGAGGTCTTCAAGAAGGGCGGCTACCAGACCGCCGCCTTCGTGGCCGCCTACGTCCTCGACTCGCGGTGGGGCCTCAACCAAGGGTTCGATTACTATTTCGACCAGTTCGACCTCAGTAAGTTCGAGACCGTCTCCCTGGGAAATATCCAGAGGCCGGCCAACGAGGTCATGGACGAGGCCCTGCCCTGGCTGGAGAAGAAGAAATCTGAAAAATTCTTCGCCTGGATCCACCTCTACGACCCGCACACGCCCTACGAACCGCCGCCGCCCTACGACACGGAATACGCAGCCCGTCCCTACCTGGGCGAGATCGCCTTCGCCGATTCCCAGATCGCCCGCCTGTGGAGATTCTTAGAGGAGAACAAACTGACCGACAAAACCTTCCTGGTCTTCGCCGGCGACCACGGCGAAAGCCTGGGCCAGCATCAGGAAACCGCTCACTGCTTTTTCGTCTACCAGGAGGCGATCCACGTCCCTCTCATTTTCGTCACGCCCTTCGCCAAACTCCAGGGGCGGACGAGTTCCCGGCCGGCCAACCTGGCCGACATCATGCCCACCATCCTGGACATGTGCGGCGAGCCCTGGCCCAAGGACATCCAAGGCCAAAGCCTGGCCGGGGAGTTTTTCGGCCGGTCCAAGGCTTCCTCCGACGTCCTGACCTATTCCGAGACGTTCTATCCCCGCTTTCACTTCGGCTGGTCGGAGCTGCAGAGCGTGCAGAACGACCGCTATCAGCTCATCATCGCCACGGACATGGAGCTCTACGACCTCCTCGAGGACCCCCGTGAGCTGATGAACTTGATCGACTCCCGGCCCGCCGTGGCCCGGACTCTGCGGGCCCAGGCCGACGAACTCATCGCCCGCTACAGCCGAAACGCCCTCCAGTCCGACCTGAGCACGGTGGACGAGGAAACGCGGGAGAAGCTGGCCTCCCTGGGCTACCTCGGCTCGTTCGTGAACTCGGCCAAGCTCGCCGGCAAGAAGCTGGCCAACCCCAAGGACAAGATCGGCATTTTCAACGGCCTGTCCAAAGCCCGGGAATTGGGCATGAGCGGCAAGGCGGACAAAGCCATCCCCATGATCAAACGGATCATCCGCCAGGACCCGGACATCGTCGACGCCTACTTCGCCATGGGCAATATCTATTTCCGCGAGCGCCGGTTCCGGGAGGCCATCGACCAGTTCCAGATCGCCCTGGCCCTGAAACCGGACGATTCCTTCACGGTCATGAACATCGCCAATTGCTACGTCAGCCTGCGTCATCCCGACCAGGCAGAGCAGTTCGTCCTGGACTATCTGAAGAAGGGGCTCCAGGATTCCCAGCTCTTTTTCCTCTTGGGCAACATCAACTACCGGCAGGACAGGTTCGACCAGGCCATCCCCTATTTCCGGAAATGCCTGTCCTTGAACTCGGAGTCGGCCTCGGCCTATAACGCCCTGGCCGCCATCTATTACCAGAAGGACGACCTGGCCCAAGCCGAATCCAACAGCCGGGAGGCGATCCGGCTCAGCCCCAAGCTGAGCTCGGTCCACTACAACCTGGCCCAGATTCTGGAAAAGAAGGGACAGACAGCCGAGGCCGAGGCCGAGTACAAGAGCGAGCTCACCGTGACATCCTCCCAATTCAAGGCCTGCTTCAATCTGGCCCGGCTCTATAGACAGGAGGGACGAGTGGACGACGAGCAGTCCTGCCTGGAGAGGGGGATTAAAATCGCGCCGAAGTTTCCCCTGAATTATTTATACCTGGCCCGCATCTATCTCAACCGGGGAGTTAAGTTCAAGGAAGCCGTCGGCCTTGTCCAGAAGGGGATCGGCCTCAAGCCCGACAAGAACGACTTGGCCCTGGCCTATTTCCTCCTGGCCGACCTCTACAGCCGGCTGGGCGACGCGGCCGCCTCCGAGCGATATGCCCGCCTGGGCCAGGCGACCGCCCCGGCCGCCGAAAAATAATTATAACTCCTTGCATTGGGCCGGCCGTTATTTTAAACTTATCGCTTATCCACCATGAAGTTCGCGGCCGACCTCCATATCCATTCCAAGTTCTCCCGCGCCACCTCTCGCGACATGACCTACGACTCGCTGGCCCTGTGGGCCAGGGTCAAGGGCATCCGGCTGGTGGCCACCGGGGACTTCACCCATCCCGAATGGCTGTTCCTGACCAAGGAAAAGCTCCAGCCGGAAGGCAACGGATTTTTCCGGCTCAAGGGGCATCCCCAGACCGAGGAAGCCCGGCTTCAGGCCGTTCCCTTCTCGCCGGACCAGGTCTCCTTCATCCTGTCCACTGAAATCAGTTTCATTTACTCCAAGAAAGGCAAGGTCCGGAAGGTCCACCTCATCGTCCTGGCTCCCGACCTGGAATCAGTGGAGAAGCTCAACAACCGCCTGGCCGGCCTGGGCAATCTGCGCTCGGACGGCCGGCCCATCCTGGGCCTGGACGCCAAGACCTTCGTCAAGATGACGGCCGACTTGTGTCCGCGCTGCGTCATCATCCCCGCCCACATCTGGACGCCCTGGTTCTCCCTGTTCGGGGCCAATTCCGGGTTCGACTCGATCGAGGAATGTTTCGAGGAAATGACGCCTTTCATTTTCGCCCTGGAGACCGGCCTGTCCTCCGACCCGGGCATGAACTGGCGCTTGTCGGCCCTGGACAAATACGCCCTGGTTTCCAACTCGGACGCCCACTCGCCCTCCCGCCTGGGCCGGGAGGCCAACGTGCTCGACACAGAGTTCAGCTTCAACGGCCTGGTGGAAGCCCTGCGCCGGCGCGACCCCCAGAAGTTCCTCTACACCGTGGAGTTCTTTCCCGAGGAAGGCAAGTACCACTACGACGGCCACCGCAAGTGCGGGGTGGTCCTGGCGCCCGAAGAGTCCCGGCGCCGCAACGACCTCTGCCCCCGCTGCGGCAAGAAGCTGACCATCGGGGTCATGCACCGGGTGCTGGAGCTGGCCGACCGGGAAGCGGGCGTGCCGGCCACCCAGCGCATCCCCTACAAGAACCTTATCCCGCTCAACGAGATCATCGGCCAGGCCGTGGGCAAATCCCCGGAGAGTCAGGGCGTCTGGGACATCTATTTCCGTTTCATTGGCGAGTTCGGCGACGAGCAGGCCATCCTAACCGAGAGGAGCGGAGCGGAGCTTCGCCGCCTCCAACCCGAGGCAGTCGGCCGCGGTGTCGAGCTCATGCGCAAGGGACTGGTCAAGATCGTTCCCGGCCACGACGGCGAGTATGGCCGGATCAGCCTGTTCCAGGCGGAAACGGCCGATGAAAAAACCCCCGGCCAACTCACCCTGTTTTGACCCTTCCTTGACATCGCCCGACGACCCACTTATATTAGAAGTGTTGGAATGACGATGGAAATAGAAATGAAGGTCAAGGGTCTGGTGGTGGACCCTATCTCCAAGATGCCCATCGTTCTCCTCCAGGACATTTCTTCAGACCGGGTGTTGCCCATCTGGATCGGCGTCTTCGAGGCCAACGCTATCGCCCTGGTCATGGAGAGCATCGAAACACCGCGGCCGATGACCCACGACCTGTTGAAGAACCTGTTGGAAAAAACCGGCGTGGTCATTGAGAAAATCGTGGTCAACGACGTGCAGAGCAACACCTTTTTCGCCCTCATCCACTGCCAGCACCAGGGCCGCAAAGTGATCATCGACTCGCGGCCCTCGGACGCCATCGCCCTGGCCCTCCGGACAAAATCACCCATCTATGTCCGGGACGAAGTGGTCAAGCTCAGCCACAGCCTGAAGATGGATGAAAATCTGGAGACATCAGAAAAAATCCTCAAGTGGATGGAAAGCCTCAGGCCCGAGGACCTGGGCAAATACAAGATGTAACCATAGGGGGTGGCACCCTCCCGGCCGGCCACATCTCCCACCGCTCAGTTCATGGGGATAAGGCAGTGCTCTAGGTGCGGAGGGTGAACAGGCCGAAAAGGCCGATCAGCCCGAAGACAATGTTGGGCGCCCAGACGGCCAGGAAGGGACTCAGCGACCCGGCATAGCCAAGCCCGCGAAAAAACCCGATGGCGCCCCAGTAGAGCATGGCGATCACCACCCCGACCGCAATGCCCACCAGCGTCCCCCTCTTGCCCATGCCGAAGGCAAAAGGAACACCGATCAGGGTCATGATGAGGGCCACCAGGGGCAAGGCCAGCTTGCCGTGCCAATCCACCCGGAAGCGGACCGTGTCGAACCCGAGCTCCTTGACCTCCCGGACGTAGCTCCGCAGTTCGCCCAGGTTCATGTGCGACGGCTCCTTCCACTCCTTGAGGAAAAAGTCGCGGTTCTCGGCCAGGGAAAGGTTTATCTCCTCGAAGCGCTCAAAGGGGACGGGGACCTCCTCGTTGAAAAGGCGCAGCCAGCCTTTGGTCAAGGTCAGTTTTTGACCGTCCAGGACGGCTCTCTCGGAATAAATGCGGCGAGTCAGCCTCCAGGCGTGGGGGTCGACATCCAGGATCGTCAATTGGCTGAAAGCGCTCCGGGCCGGGTCGAAATAGAGATAATGGAAGAAACGATCTTTGGTGTGATCGACCAGCCAAGTCCGGTCCAGGGGATTGTAGCTGCGGGGGGGCAGGTCGTTGATGGCATCCCAGACCCGGTTGGCCTTTTTGTTGCTGACCGGCAGAACCTTCTCCTGAAGATAGAAGGAGAAAAGGCTGACCAGGGCGGCCAGGAAGACCACCGGCGCCACTACCCGGTAAAGGCTGATGCCGCAGGCTTTCATGGCCGTGATCTCGTTAAACTTGGTCAGCAGACCCAGGGTCAGGAGCATGGCCGTCAGGGCGGCCACCGGCAGGATGTAATTGGCGTAATCGGGAATGGTGAACCAGATGAATTGAAGGAGCAGGAGAACGGGTTTGCGGTGATCGTAGAGGGTGTTGATCCGCTCGAAGAAGGAAATGATCACCACCACGGCCAGCAGGCCGCCGAAAATCAGCCCGAACAGGGCGGCATACTTGCGCATGATATACCGGTCGAGGAGGCGGGGGAAGCCGGCCCAGGCCCAGCTGCGCCGGCCTGAGACCGCCGGCTGCAGTTCGACGGGCTTGGCCGGACGCTCCCGGCGCCTCAGAAAGCCGAACATTCGGGAGAAGAATGGCGCTTCCCGGTTGGAGCGGAAATAAAGAAAAAGGCTGAATATGGCCAAGACGATGTTGGGCCCCCACATGCCCAGCCAAGGGAGCATCTTTCCGTCCCGGGCCAGCTGTTCGCCGGCCGTAATCAGAATGTAATAGACCAGGATGATGCCGATGCTGATGGTAAAGCCGCTGGTCCGGCCTCCCTTCCGGGTCGTCACGCCCAGGGGCAGTCCCAGGAAGACAAATACCAGGCAGGCAAAAGGCAGGGCGAACCTCTTGTGGATCTCAATGAGGAAGGAACGATGCTCACGGGACTTCTGGACAAGTTGGGCCTGGCCGACTTCGTCCAGCCGGCCGGCCTCCTGTTCGGCCTTAAGGTTTTGGACGATGCGCCGGAGGGGAGCCTCCTCCCGGAACAGTTCCCGGATATCCTTTTCCCGGGCGGTCGGCTGGTAAACCAAGGTCGACAATAGGTTCTCCACCGGCAGGTCTTCTTTCAATTTCTGAAAAAAGGTGATCTTGTACTTTTCCGGGGAATCCAAGGGATAGGAATGGTCGGCGCCGTCCAAGAGCTGCAGGGTGACCTTCTTCAGGCCGGGGTGAACATCCATCCGGCCGAAACGGGCCAGGATCAGGCGCGGCTCCTGGCCGGGTTCGTTAATGGACATCAGGATGTTCTGCCAGTCCTCCGTGCGGCCGTTCAGGTCCTGGACGTAAATCACCATGTTGCTGATGGATTCGTTGAACACCCGCGGCGTCACTCGAAACTTGATTCGGTGCAGAACCTCCCGGACATAGGTCTGGACGTAGAGGACGTTGGACCGGGGAGTCAGGTACAGGGTCAGGAAGGAAGTCAGGAGCCATCCGCCCAGGGCAAAGGCAAGCAGCGGCCGCACCAGCCGGGACTGGCCGAGGCCCAGGGTTCGGAAGGCCACCACTTCGGAGTCCGAAGACAGACGGCTGAGCCCGGCCAAGATGCCCATCAGCACGGCCATGGGCACGGTAAAAGCCAGAATGGCGGGCATCAGACAGCCCAGCAGACGGAAGGTCACTCCCCAGCCCACCCCCCGCGTGACGATCTGCTCGGTGAGGATAAGAATCTGGTTCATGAGCAAGACGAAGCTGTAGAGCAGAAGGCCCAGGAGGAAGGGGGGTGTCACCTCACGCAGGATATATCGATCAAAATAGCGGAACATGGCGCCCGTCCACTATAACATAGATTTTTGGGGCTAAAAAGAAAAGGCCCCGGGGGAGTGCCCCGGGGCCTTGTTGACTTCTCCAGCCGAAGGCGGAGAGGACTCAGTACATGTCGCCGGGCGGAGAAGGATACTTGGACTGCTTCTCCTCTTCGGGCATCTCGCTGATCAGGCCTTCCGTGGTCAGCATCAGGCTGGCGATGCTGGAGGCGTTCTGCAGGGCGATGCGGACGACCTTGGTCGGGTCGAGGATACCGCCCTTGACCAGGTCCTCATACTTCTCGTTCAGGGCGTTGAAGCCCATGTCGCCCTTCATTTCCTTGACTTTCTCCACCACGATCGAGCCTTCGAAGCCGGCGTTCTGGGCGATCTGCCGCATGGGCTCCTCGATGGCCCGTTTGATGATTTCGATGCCGATCTTGACGTCGCCCTCGACCTTCAGGCCGTCCAGCGCTTTTTGGGCGCGGAGCAGGGCCACCCCGCCGCCGGGAACGATGCCTTCTTCAACGGCAGCCTTGGTGGCGTGCATGGCGTCCTCGACGCGCGCCTTCTTCTCCTTGAGCTCGATCTCGGTGGCCGCCCCGACCTTGATCAGGGCCACGCCGCCGACCAGCTTGGCCAGGCGCTCCTGGAGTTTCTCCCGGTCGTAGTCCGAGGTGGTCTCCTCGATCTGGGTGCGGATCTGCTTGATGCGGGCCTGGACCTCGCTCTCCTTGCCCTTGCCCTCGACGATGGTGGTGTTGTCCTTGTCCACTACGATTTTCTTGGCCTCGCCCAGCCAGTCCAGACCAACCTTCTCCAGCTTGACGCCGATGTCCTCAGTGATGACCTGGCCGCCGGCCAGCTTGGCGATGTCCTCCAGCATGGCCTTGCGGCGGTCGCCGAAGCCGGGGGCCTTGACCGCGCAGCACAGGAAGGTGCGCTTCAGGTTGTTGACCACCAAAGTGGCCAGGGCCTCGCCCTCCACTTCCTCGGCCACCACCAGCAAGGGCCGGCCCATCTTGGCCACGTTCTCCAAGAGCGGCAGGAGCTCGCGCAGGTTGGAGATCTTTTTCTCATGGAGCAGAATGTAGGGGTTCTCCAGGACGCACTCCATGCGGTCGGGGTCGGTGATGAAATAAGGGGACAGGTAGCCTCGGTCGAACTGCATGCCCTCCACGACCTCCATGGTCGTCTCCAGCCCCTTGGCCTCTTCGACGGTGATGACGCCGTCCTTGCCTACCTTGTCCATGGCCTGGGCGATGATCTTACCGATGGACTCGTCGTTGTTGGCCGAGATGGCTCCCACCTGGGAGATCATCTGTCCGGTGACCTCACGGCTGATCTTTTTCAGCTCGGCGATCACGGACTCCACGGCCTGGTCGATTCCCCTTTTGATCAGAGTGGGGTTGGCGCCGGAGGTGACATACTTGAGGCCTTGGCCATAGATGCTCTGGGCCAGGACGGTAGCGGTGGTCGTGCCGTCGCCCGCCACGTCCGAAGTCTTGGAAGCCACTTCCTTGACCAACTGGGCCCCCATGTTCTCCAGGGGGTCCTTGAGCTCGACTTCTTTGGCCACGGTCACGCCGTCCTTGGTGCTGTTCGGCGAGCCGAACTTCTTCTCCAGGACGACGTTCTTGCCCCGAGGGCCGAGAGTGGATTTGACCAGGTTGCTCAATAGGTTGACGCCCTTGAGCAAGGACTGCCGGGCGTCTTCACCCATGGTTATGACTTTTGCCATTTCTTCCTCCTATTAGTGTCCGGATATTAGGACAGCTTAGCCAGGATTTCTTCCTCACGGACAATAATGTGCTCGATGTTGTCGACGGTGACTTCCGAGCCGCTGAACTTGCCGATGAGGACCTTGTCGCCTTTCTTGACCTCCATGGGAATAAGTTTGCCGTCCTCGGTTGTCCGGCCTTTTCCCGCTTCGATCACTTCGGCTTCCTGGGGCTTTTCCTTGGCGGTATCGGGGATTATGATGCCGCCGACTTTGACTTCTTTTTCCTCGATCCTTCTGAGCAGAACTCGGTCATGTAGCGGAATGACCTTCATAGAGACCTCCTTCTTTTAGCAATTTCAAATAGTGAGCGCTAATTATATAAGAATTACCGGAAGATTGTCAAGAGGATTTGTCAAAAAATTAGCAATTTGACCGGATAACTGCTAAGTTGAGATATTTCCTTTATTTTCTTAGCAATTTAAGCTTTTTGGAACGACAATGCAGGGTATTGCGATGGATGCCGAGAGCCTTGGCCATTTTAGTCTGGTTGCTTTTATATTTCTTGGCTGCCTGCTCTATAAAAATCTTCTGGAACTCATGAAGCGCATCGTTCAGGCGGATTTCCTTATCCACCATCTCCGCAATAGCCGTCTCCAGCCTCAAATGCAGCGTCGGCTTATCAACTTTTTTTCCCATCGGCCCCCCCCTTTCTTATCCGGACAACCTTATTGTATGATTCTATGAATCTATCCTTCAGCTCTTTGGGCACCACTTGGATGACGGCCTGGGTGATCCGCAGGGCTACGGGAGCCAGCCTTGATCGGACGACGATGTCTTTATCTGCGGGGAAGACAGTCAAGGCCAGGACGATGACCCCACAGAAGAAGGCCCCTTTGAGGAAGCCAAAGACGGTGCCCAGAAGACGGTCGAGGAACTTGGACGCGCCGGAAATTCGGCGGGAGATCATCCGCCCGATGATAAAGCCCAGCAGCAGGAGGACCACGAAGATAATCCCGAAGGAGATGAAATCGCGGGCCTGCCGCTGAGTGATCAGATCACGCAGGACATGGGACAAGTTGGGATAATAGTTGGCCGCCAGGATCAGGCCGGCCAGCGCGGCCACGAGGCCGATGAGCTCGCGGACCAGCCCCTTGAGCAAGCCCAGGATGGTGGCTATGGCCGCTACCGCCAGCAGCAGAATATCGAACCAGGTATAGGACGACATCAGCGCCTTCCGTTGCGAAGATGCTCGACCATCCAATAGTGGCCGTCCCGGATGAAGCCGAAGGGGATGAACGGCTTGATCCGGCCGTGAAAGTCCGACCCGGCGGTCGGCACAAGTCCCAGCCGCTCGGCCAAGTCCAGGTACAGAGCGACCAGGCTGGAATCGGCGCACAAGGGCGGCTGATGATAGGAGGTATAGACTTCCAGCCCTTTCAGCCCGGCCTCCCGGAGGGTCTCTAAATCGCGCCGGCTGGCCCGGACAAAATCCGCTCCGGGATGGGCCAGCACCGGAACGGCGCCGGTCGCCGGCGCAAGCTCCAAAACATCCAGCAGGCCGATGTACCGTTTGGTGACATAAGCCGGCCGGCCCGGCGCAAAATAATCCGCGTAGAACAAAAACACATCCGGCTCGGCCGACTGGGCCGGACCGCGGTAATACGGACTGAGCCTTGCCTCGGAGCGCGACTC
>Ga0315282_10002211_pt1 | contig 36206 bp, 38 predicted proteins | sample YL17G07_20_MG_FD_203693 | JGI IMG/M metagenome (GOLD analysis project Ga0315282, IMG submission 203693) | Sediment microbial communities from Yellowstone Lake, YNP, Wyoming, USA - YL17G07_20 | ecosystem: Environmental > Aquatic > Freshwater > Lake > Sediment | place: USA: Wyoming | collected...
AGTTTGCTATTCGCGAAGGTGGTCTGACGGTAGGCGCCGGCGTGATCACGAAAATAATGGAATAATTAGATAATTGCCCAGATTAATGGGTGTAAGATGAGGTAAAATGGCTTCTAAGAAAAAAGATGTCCGCCCGGTCATCACGTTCGCCTGTATTGAGTGCAAAGAGCGCAATTATACATCGCAGAAGAACCGCCGCAACGATCCCGGCCGGATGGAATTGAAGAAATACTGCGCCCGCTGCCGCAAGCACACGACGCACCGGGAGACCAAATAATGGAAAGACGGTCGCCGGATGTGAATCCAGCCGGTGACCGCTATAGGCCAGTAGCTCAATTGGCAGAGTGCCTGTCTCCAAAACAGGAGGTTGTAGGTTCGATTCCTGCCTGGCCTGCCTCACCAGCACAACACCGTCGAAAGGGCGGTGTTGTCACCCTCAGATGGCCGATTTCAAGCCTGATTTAAGGAGGTATGCGTGGCAGATAAAATTCAAAAAGTGAAAAAACCAAATGCCATTCTGTTATGGTATCGCGCAACAGTCGGTGAATTGCGCAAGGTGACCTGGCCCACCCCGCGGGAAGCCTGGCGGCTCACGAAGATTGTGCTAATTGTGTTGGCTGCCATGTCGGCTGTATTGGGCACGTTGGATTGGGTTTTCTCGAAGTTGATTACCTTGCTGGTGTCTTGAGGTTTACAGGCGAGTATTAGCAGGCAAATGAGGTGTCTGAATTGATCATGGAAGCGCAAGACGATTTTATTTCTGGAGAAGATAAGGTTCCTGAGATGCCGGTAGAAAGTGTAACTCCTTTCACCAGCAAATCAACCGCGTCGCAAAGCAAGCCTGCCGCTTCCTTGTCTGACAAGCCGAATGAGCAGCCGCTCGAAATAACGAGCGACCAGCGCTTGTGGTATGTCATTCACTGTTATTCGGGTTATGAGAACAAAGTTCGCCATAACCTTGAACAGCGTATTGAAACCATGGGGATGAAGGACCGCATCTTTGATGTGGTTATCCCTACCCAGGAAGAGATTGAAGTAAAAGACGGCAAGCGCCGGGTGGTCGAACGCCATGTATTCCCGGGCTATGTGTTGGTCAACATGATCCTTTCTGAGGAATCATGGTATGTGGTGCGTAATACCCCGGGTGTAACTGGCTTCGTTGGGATGGGAAATTCGCCCACCCCGCTGCGCCCCGAGGAAGTCTCGCAGATCTTGCGGCGCATGGAAGCTGAAGCTCCGCACGTCAAGGTATCCTTCAAAGTGAGCGAGCGCGTGCGCATCGTGGATGGGCCATTCAATGACTTCCGCGGTACCGTGGCTGAGATTGATATGGAGCGCAATAAAGTGCGGGTGATGGTTAATTTCTTCGGGCGTGAAACCCCGGTGGAATTGGACTTTTTGCAGGTAGAAAAGGCGTAAATTGGGTCTCTTGTGAGACCTTAAATCGTGGGAGGGTGCCCCTCAAAGCACCCGTTATAACCACTAAGGAGAAAAGCTGTGGCAAAGAAACTAAAGGCAATTGTTCGATTACAACTGAATGCCGGTAAAGCAAACCCGGCGCCGCCGGTTGGTCCAGCCCTGGCCGGGCATGGTATCAACATTATGGCATTCTGCAAGGAATACAACGCCCGCACTTCCAACCGGGCCGGTGATGTAATTCCGGCAGAGATCACCATCTATACTGATGGATCTTTCACTTTTATCCTCAAGTCTCCGCCAACGGCAGTTTTGCTGAAGAAAGCGGCCGGGATTGAAAAAGGTTCCAGCGAACCCAACCGGACGAAAGTTGGCAAAGTGACACGTTCGCAGGTGCGTGAGATCGCCGAGATCAAGATGAAAGATACCAACGGCGTTAACCTGGAAGATGTGATGCGCCAGATTGAAGGAACCGCCCGTAATATGGGCTTGCAAGTATCTGATTAAGCATACGTGGGAGGGTCTGCCAGACAGGCCCGTCAGGACCACAAAGGAGAAGTAATGCGAAAACAAGGTAAGAAATACCTGGCTGCTCTGGCCAAAGTCGATCGTGATAAGTATTATGACCCGCGCGCTGCGCTGACGCTGGTGAAAGAGACCAGTTATGCCCAGTTTGACGCAACCGTCGAAGTGCACATGCGCATGGGCCTGGATCCACGCCAGGCTGACCAGCAGGTGCGTGATGTGGTGGTGCTGCCGCATGGCCTGGGTAAGACAGTGCGCGTGCTGGTCTTCGCCCAGGGTGATGGCGCCACGCGTGCCACCGAAGCCGGCGCCGACTACGTCGCCGACAGTGACGAATGGATCGCCAAGATCCAGGGCGGTTGGACCGATTTTGACGTGGCCATCGCCACCCCGGATATGATGAGTAAAGCCGGCCGCCTGGGGCGTGTCTTGGGCCCGCGCGGCCTGATGCCTAACCCGAAGGCTGGGACCGTCATCCCGGCGGAAGACCTGGGACGTGTGATTCGTGAGGCCAAGGCCGGTCGGGTTGAGTTCCGTCTGGATAAGACCGCCAACCTGCATGTCGCTATTGGCAAGTCTTCATTCGAGGCCAACAAGTTGTACGATAATTTTGCTGCCCTGATGGAAGCGGTCAAGAAGGCCAAGCCTTCTGGCTCTAAGGGCATCTATATCCGCCACATTACGGTGGCTGCAACCATGGGCCCTGGCGTCAAGGTGGATCTGCTGCTGGCCCAAACCATGGGCGAGAGTGAGTAAGGAGCAACAAAAAGTAAGCTTTACCGAAACAATGTAAACTTACTTCACCAAAGAAAGCCGGTGCCCGCGTTTGTGGGCTTAATATCCTGCCAAGGTGAAGACTTGCGTCAGAATGCTGACCTCCCGCCATGGGCGGGGGATAAAAGTCTTTGCCCGGCAGCACCAAAGCAAAGACTTTTATTTTGGATGAAAACGGATGGAAAAAAGTGACTGCTCAGCCATCACCCCCACACTTCGGGGGTCATGGGGAAGTTCCCGAATTTGAGGTGTTTGCGAGTGCTTCGCACCTGCAATCACCTCAAATTCGGGGCTTTGCCCCTATGGCCTGAGTAGTTACAAAAAAGTATAAAAGGAAGGAGGTGAATTTTAATTGGCTTTTTCAAAGGAACATAAAGGTGTATTGTTATCCCAATACGAGGAATTGCTGAAACAAAGCCAGGCTGTGTTCGTGATTGAATACAAACGCATGGGCATGAAAGAGATCGATATGCTGCGCGCCAAGGTACGCGAGAGCGGCGGGCAGGTGCATGTCGTCAAGAATACCGTCATGAAGCTTGCTTTGCAGAAGGCCGGCATTCAATCCGGTGATATAGAAGGCAGTGCGTTATTTGGTTTTACTGCCAACCCCCCGGTGATGGCCAAGTCCCTGATGGATGCCACCAACCGATCTGAGGTTTTTAAGCTCAAAGGTGGCTACCTGGGCGGGCATGCTATCAGCGCCGAAGAGGTAAAGGCTCTGGCTGAACTACCGCCGCTGCCCGTGATGCGTGCCAGATTGTTGGGTGTCATTTCGGCGCCCGCCAGCAAGCTGGTCCGTACCCTGGCAGAGCCGTCCCGCCAGGTGGCGCGTGTGCTCAAAGCCTATTCGGAACAAGACCCAATCCCGGCTGCTGCCTAACCGTCAATCAAGAATTACACCGCTCCGGCGTTACCGGAGAGGTGGCAATCTAAAAACAAGAATCATTAATCAATCGTAAGGAGTTTGAAATGGCTGATCTGGAAAAATTAGTAGAAGAGTTGAGCAAGCTTTCTGTTTTGGAAGCTGCTGATCTGGTCAAGAAACTGGAAGAGAAATGGGGGGTTTCTGCCGCCGCTCCGGTTGCTATGATGGCTGGTGGCAGCGCCCCGGCTGCTGCCGCTGCTGAACCGGTCGAAGAGAAGACCGAGTTCGATGTCGTGCTGAAGGAACCCGGTCCCAAGAAGATCGAGACCATCAAGGTTATCCGCCAACTGACCAGCCTGGGTCTGGTAGAAGCCAAGACCATGGCCGAAACCGCTGGCGCCAAGGTGCTCTCGGCTGTTTCCAAAGAAGCAGCTGCGGAAGCCAAGGCCAAGCTCGAGACCGCCGGTGCAATCGTGGTGGTTGCGTAAAGCGCATCGAATCAAGCCGTAAATAGAAAAAATATGAGGGAGTGAATGTGCTTACGCGCGCTCACCCCCCCATATTTTTGAATGTTCAAAGTATAGATTTACAAAGGTTTGCCAGACTGCTGCTTGACCTGCCGGATAACCATCACCACCTTGCCCATGATGCGCAGGCGGGCGGGGTTATCGATATAAATTGGACCCATGGTCGGGTTGGCAGGCTGCAGGCGGACGCGGTTGCCTTCCAGGTAAAAATACTTCAAGGTAGTCTCGTTGGTATCGTCCAGCCATACGGCAACCATCTCGCCATTTTCGGCGGTCTGCGCTTGCTTTACCACGATGATGTCGCCGTCGTTGACCATGGCATCGATCATGGATTCGCCCTGCACTTCCAGGGCGAACAGCTCGCTGATCTTTTCTCGCTTGGGCAGCAGACTGCGCGCAATTTCGACGCTGGATTCGGAGTCGTAGTAAGCCAGGTCAGTGGCAGGCACCGGCATGGGTGCGCCAGCGACGATCCGCCCGGCGAGGGGCAGCATCAGCATATCGGAAGCGTTGGTCACCCTGCGGAGCTGACCGCCCTGGATGCCAGTAACCGGGTAAACTTCCTTGAGGATGCGAATGCTGCGCGAGATATGTTCATCGCGCTCGATATAACTCATTTCTTCAAGCTGGTTGAGGTAATAATCGATCAAGGATGTGGAATCCACCTTGATGCTCTTGCCAATTTGGCGGATAGAAGGGGAGTACCCTTTCTCTTCCTGGAAATCGGTAAGAAACTCCATGATTTTGCGGTGGCGGATGCCTAACCCGATGGTTCTCCTGGCCATATGTTTACTCCTGTGATGTTCTTTCTAGTTCATTTGTCCTAAATAATAATACACGAACTTTTGTTCTGTGTCAAGCACCAATTTTTGAGAGGTTTGTTTCAGTTCCAGGGGAAAGACGGCGAATTGAGGGTTACTTGGGTGCTTCGCACCCAAGTAACCCTCAATTCGCCAGTTCCTCTCCCGGAGAATGAAATGTACCCTTTTAGAGAGGAGTCATCACCGCTGCCGCCGGGACGGGACCAGGCTCCCGACCGCGGCGCCTATCGAGCCGAAAATCAGTATTGCCAGCAAGCCAATCAATAGCAGGTGAAAAAATCCGGCGCCGAAGAAATCACCGATTACAAAGGTCTGGAAATCGTGCGCTCCACTGCGGAGAAAATCTGTATTCAATTACCAGCCTATCTTCAGTCGCTTTTCACTGGATTGCGCACCAGTTCCAGCAAGGGCGTGGAGAAACCCGGTTTGCGGCTTTCCATTTCGGTAGCGCTGAGCTTGTAAGCCAGTTTGGCAACCGCCAGGCTGGCGGGCGGCTGGGGTTCGAAGGTGATGAAAGGTTTCCCGGTGTTGATGGCCGTGGTAAAGGTCAGGCTGTCGTAGGGGATTTCGGCAGTGATATCTCTTTTCAAGGCCTGGGCGATCTTTGGCAGCGGCAGCGGGTTGCTGGGGAAGGTCTGGTTCGCAACTGGCAGCACCCTGGAGGCCAGGTTGAGTTTCTCAAAAATCTGGATGGCATCCATGGCAGATTTCACAGAGGCCAGCTCAGGAGAAAATAACAAGAGGATGATATCTGACTGGTCGAACAGGTCGAGCGCCGGTTCGGTAAAATGGTTGCCGGCGTCGATCACCAGGTAAGTGGAGTTTTCAAGCAGGTATGGCAGCGTCAATCCCACCAGTCGAGAGGTGACCAATTCAGCTTCCATGGCGGTCAGCACGGAAGGCAGGAGCCGGATGCCGGTGGAGTGTTTGTTCAACATGCTGGCAATCACGTTATCTTCAATGGCCGCCGCCTGCCAGCCAGACAACGAAGCCAGGGCAGCCTGGGGTTTCAGGTTGAGGAAAAATGCGCAGTGTCCCCCATTGATTGCCAGATCCCACAGGCTCACCTCAATCGACCAGAGCTGGGCCAGTGCGATCGACAGGTTCACTGCCACTGAAGTAGTACCGGCGCCGCCCCGCAGGCTGAAAACGGAAATGATTTTTGCCGCCGGCTGGGCCGCATTTTCTGTTTCGACGGGCAGAACCGGATTTTCTGGTTCGGCCGGCTGGCCCGGTAAACCTTCGATAAAAGGACTGACCATCACGACACCTCCAAGACCATCTTTGGGTTTCTTTTGGATACCTGTTCAAAACGCTGCCGGCTGCGCCCTTGCCAGGTAGCCTGGAAGGAACGCTGGGGGCGAGATTGATTCTTATTTGTGGTTGATCAAGCGAGCGACGACGTTTAAAACCACCGTCAGGACGACGCTGAGGACGATCATTGCCAGCACCGGGAAAATGCAGGTGAACCCCTTACCTTCGACGCGCAGTGTGCCGGGGAGCTGGCTCAGCCCGGGTATTTTGCTCAACAGCCAGACTGCCGCGCCCACTATCACCAGGGTACCCCCGGCGATCATGATCCAACGCCCGATCCATTCCAGGTTCGGCATACTTAACCTTTCCTTTTGCTGCACGTGCTGCTCTGATATTTTACACCAGCTAACCGCATTACTGGTATACAGATTCGATAACCCTTGACATATTCTTTTTCACCGCTAAAATAGTGTATAAATTACACAAAGCCTAAGGAGCATTCCATGACCCTTTTTGACCACCAGCGCCTGACCAATGCCACCTTCAAACTCGATATCGAGCGCATGCGCAAGGGTTGGTATACCGACAAATATTTCACCAATATTGCCCGCATGTTGACCACCCTGGCTGAACAAGGGTATTGCTACCAGGGGCAGGTGCCGCACCTGCCCCCGGGTGTTTCGCCGGATGGCGTCTGCGCCGGCGATCTGGAAGTCGAGATGCAGTGGTTCACCCGCCGCCCGGGCACTACCCTGGTAGTCGGGGTGGATAAAGCGCTTACCATGCTGCGCCACTGCACCGGTTATTTTGAAAATGACCAGTTTGTCGGTACTGCCGATAAGCTGGAAGTGTGGGCGGTGGAGGATGGCTGCCAGGTATATTCCGACGGCAGCCCACTCACCGTGCAGCCGGTGCTGCGGGTGTGCGGCCGTTATCGCGATTTTGCTATCCTCGAGACGCCCACCTTGGGCATCCTGACTCACGCCAGCCGGGTAGCGACCAACGTCTTTGAAACCCTGGTGGCTGCCCGTGGCAAGCCTATCCTGTTTTTTCCGGCGCGCTTTGATCTGCACGAGGTGCAGGCGGCGGATGGTTATGCTTATCTCATCGCCGTGGAACGCTTCAACCGGGACTATGCCTCAACCCTGGGTCCATTCGTCTCGACCGATGCTCAGGGCGACTGGTGGGGCGGCTACGGCGGCGGGACGGTGGCGCACTCAGCCATTGCCTGTTTCTTAGGGGATACCTGCGAGGCGATGCTGGCTTTTTCCCAGGTCGTGCCGCCTTCGATCCCGCGCATAGCCCTGGTAGACTTCAATAACGACTGTGTGACTGATTCGCTGGCGGTTTGCAAGGCCATGTTCGAACGCTACCGCCAGATGGTAGATGGCGGTCAGGTCGAAGAGGCCGAGCGCTACCGCCTGTATGGGGTGCGGCTGGATACCAGCGCCTCGCTGCGCGATGTTTCGGTAACCCCGCTGGGCGATCCGCTGCTCGATCTGGGGGTCAACCCGCGCCTGGTGTTCCAGGTGCGCCAGGCAATGGATGCCGCCTGGCAGGGTTGGGAAATGCCCTCCGAATGGCGTGAAAAGGCGCGCCTGTACTGCCAGTTGGTGAAGATCGTGGTATCGGGCGGTTTTAACCCGGAGAAGATCCAGCGCTTTGAAAAACTCGGTGTGCCGGTCGATATTTACGCCGTCGGCTCGGCTTTGTTTGACAACCATGGCCCGACCGTCACTGATTTCACCGCGGATGTGGTGCGGGTGAAGGCGCACGATGAGTGGGTGGATTTGGCCAAGGTAGGCCGCCGCGCCTGCGACAACCCGGATTTACAAAGGGTGTGGTAAAAACAAGAATTGTCATGCTGGCAGAACCAGTACCTGGGGAAGTTCGATCTGCTTCGGCGTTTGGGCATCCGGGGATGGGCGGTTCGATTGGTTTTGCAGACCCGGAGAGGCGGCTGGCTTTTGGATATGTGATGACCCGCATGATTTTTGGCCCGGACGTGCGTAGTTCCGAGTTGTACCGGGCAGTTTATGCCTGTCTGGATGCTCAAGCGTTGCAACAATAAATTCCGCTAGCTTTGGCGCAATATAATTGACACCCAATCGCCCATCTGCACCATTTCAATGAATTTCAGCCCGCTGGCCAGGGCGGCATCTTTGACTTGCTCGGCCTGTTCGGCCAGGATGCCCGACAGCACGATCACCCCGCCCGGTTCCACCAGCTCAGCCAGCCCGGCGGCAAACAAACGGATAATGACCGGCGCCAGGATGTTGGCCAATACCAGCGGCGCCTGCCGGATTGAGAACTGTCCCTGGCGGATCTCATCCACCGAGCCCAACCCGGTCTCGAGTTTTGCCAACACATCATTGGCGGCGGCGTTCTCGCATGTCGAACGGATGGCGGCGTTGTCGATATCCACCCCCAGGGCATGGCTGGCGCCCAGCCTGAGAGCCGCGATCGAGAGGATGCCCGAGCCGCAGCCCACGTCGATCACCGCCTGGCCGGGTTGGGTATAGCGCTCAACCATCTCCAGGCACAATTGGGTGGTGGGGTGTGTGCCGGTCCCGAAGGCCATCGAAGGGTCGATGCGCACCGGGATGCGCTGGTGGTCGTATTGTTCGATCCAGACCGGCAGCACCAGCAGGCGCTGACCGATTGGAATGGGGTGGTAGTGCTGCTTCCAGGATGCCATCCAGTCTTCATCTTCGATGGTGTGAAAGGCAGGTGCGGGCATGGGAAGGATCTGTCCCAGATGCCAGAGCGCTTCAGAAAGTTTCTGGCGGGTCTCTTCCAGGTGTTCATCCACCACCAGGTAGCCATAGACCTTGGCCGGCCCAAAAGGCGTGCCCTCATCTTCAGCGTCGGTATAGGTCACCCCGCTTTCGGTCACTACCCCATTCGAAACGAAACGGGAGAGCACCTCCGCCACAGCTTCAGCCTGCTCCCCGTCCACGCTCATGGATACTTCCAACCAGCGCGCTTCATCCACCCAGCACTTCTTTCAACCGGTCCAGGAAACTGCGTTCCTGGGGGCGTACTTCGGTACCCATGGTCTGGGCAAGCTCTTCAAAAAGTTTGCGCTGGTCGGCGCTCAGGTGGTTGGGCACCTCAACGTTGATCATCACCAGTTGGTCGCCGCGCCCGCTGCCGTGCAAGTGGGGTACCCCTTTGCCTTTAACGTTGAAAATCCGGCCGGGTTGGGTACCGCTTGGGACGTTCAGTTTGGCTGGCCCATCCACGGTTGGCACTTCGATTTCAGCGCCCAGGGCGGCCTGTGCGATGTTGATATTCAGATCGAGCAAAATATCATCCTGGCGGCGGCGGAAATATTTGTGCGGTTTGACCTGGATTTCCAGGTAGAGGTGTCCACTCGGACCGCCAAAGGCGCCCGGCTGGCCCTCGCCTCCCAGGCGGATCTGGGTGCCATTATCCACCCCGCCCGGGATGCTGACCGTTTTACGCAGGGTGCGTCTTTCCAGGCCGCGCCCGCGGCAGGTATGGCAGGGAGAAGCAATTACTTCCCCTTTGCCGCCGCAGGTGGGGCAGGTGGTTACCTGCACCATCGACCCGAGGAAAGTCTGGCGCATCTGCCGCACTTCACCGCGCCCGCCGCAGGTAGCGCAGCGGCTCGCGTTGGTGCCCGGCTCGGCGCCGCCGCCGCGGCAAGTGCTGCATGTTTCATCACGCGTAATTTCAACTTCTTTTTCCACGCCAAAGATCGATTCTTCAAAGGTAAGCTGGACGGGATACCCCAGGTCAGCGCCGCGCCGGGGAGCGTTGCGCCCACGGCGCGAGGAGCCCGTGCTAAAGCCGAACAACTCTTCAAAGATATCCGAGAAGTCCACCGTTGTGAAATCGGGCATACCGCCCATGCTGCGCAGTCCTTCTACCCCGTAGCGGTCATAGGCGGCGCGCTTTTCAGGGTCTGAAAGGATGGCATAGGCTTCATTGATTTCTTTAAAGCGTTCTTCGGCGTCAGTTTCCTTGTTTACGTCGGGGTGATACTGGCGCGCAAGACGCCGGAAGGCTGCTTTGAGGTCTTCCGGCGTTGCATTACGCTGTACACCTAATATTTCATAATAATCGCGTTGTGCCATTTATCCTGTTTGATCTCTCCTTTTCCGGATGGAGCTGTCCTGAAAGTCTGAATTGACGATTTTCCACCGCCAGTATGGCAGCGAAAGTCATTTTAATTCTACTTGCTGGACAGCCTCATCCATAAGTCAAGGGGTGAGGATCTTTATGCGTTTCTGAATTCTCCGTCGACGACATCTTCGCCGCCGGCAGGGCCGCCTGTGCTGCCGCCGGATGGGCCTGGGCCTGCCTCGGGACCGGGCCCCGCACCGGGAGCTTCAGCCCCAGGCTGCTGGTACATGCTTCCGCCAACTTTTTGAACGAGCTGGTTCAGTTCATCGGTTGCCTTGCGAATGGTTTCGATATTATCACTCTTAATGGTTTCGCGCAACTGCTTGGCCTTTTGGTCGAGCTGGCTCTTCAGGTCAGCCGGAATCTTGTCGCCGAAGTCACGCAGTGTCTTTTCGGCAGTATAAGCCGTATTGTCGGCGTGGTTGCGTACTTCAACCAGCTCTTTGCGGGTGCGGTCAACCTCAGCGTTGGCTTCGGCTTCCTTGCGCATGCGCTCGACCTCGGCTTCGTTCAGGCCGGATGAGGCGGTGATGGTGATGTGCTGGCTGCGCCCGGTAGCTTTATCCTGGGCGGTTACCTTGAGAATGCCGTTGGCGTCGATATCGAAGGTGACTTCGACTTGCGGAACGCCGCGCGGCGCCGGGGGAATACCATCCAACGAGAAACGGCCCAGGCTTTTGTTATCGGTTGCCATGGGGCGTTCGCCTTGCACCACGTGGATCTCCACCTGGGTTTGGCCATCGCCGGCGGTCGAAAAGACCTGGCTCTTGCGGGTGGGGATGGTAGTGTTGCGCTCGATGATGGGGGTCGCTACCTCGCCCAGGGTTACCACGGATAGGGTCAGCGGGGTCACGTCGAGCAGGAGGATATCCTTGACTTCACCGCCCAGCACGCCGGCTTGAATGGCAGCGCCAATCGCCACCACTTCGTCAGGGTTGACGCCTTTGTGGGGGTCTTTGCCGAACTCGTGTTTTACAGCTTCCTGTACGGCGGGCATGCGGATCATGCCGCCCACCAGCACAACCTCGTTGATATCAGCCGGTTTCAGGTTGGCATCCGAGAGCGCCCGGCGCACCGGGTCGAGTGTGCGCGAGATCAGGTCACCGGTAAGCTGTTCGAGCTTGGCACGCGTCAGGGTAGTCACCAGGTGTTTTGGACCGGTGGCATCTGCGGTCAGGTAGGGCAGGTTAATCTCAGCCTGCATCGTGGTTGAAAGCTCGATCTTGGCTTTTTCAGAAGCCTCTTTCAGGCGCTGCAGGGCCTGCCGGTCGGAATGCAGGTCGATCCCGTTCTCGCGTTTGAACTCGCCGATCAGGTAATCCATGACGCGCTGGTCGAAATCGTCACCACCCAGGAAGGTATCTCCCGAGGTAGAGCGCACCTGGAAGACGCCATCGCCCACATCCAGGATAGAAATATCAAAGGTACCGCCACCCAGGTCATAAACTGCAATGACTTCGTTCTTTTTCTTGTCCAGGCCGTAGGCCAATGAAGAAGCGGTAGGTTCGTTGATGATCCGCAGCACTTCGAGACCAGCGATCTTGCCAGCATCTTTGGTGGCATTACGCTGAGCATCGTTGAAGTAAGCCGGAACGGTGATGACCGCCTGAGTGATCGGTTCGCCCAAATAAGCTTCGGAATCTGTCTTGATTTTAGCCAGGATCATGGCCGAGATTTCCGGTGGAGAATATTCCTTGCCGTCCAATATGACGCGCACGTCGCCGTTGGGTGCCTTGGCCACCTTATAGGGTACCCGGCCAAGGGTGCGCTGCACTTCCGGGTCGTCGAATTTGCGCCCCATGAAGCGTTTAATCGAAAAGATCGTGTTTTCGGCGTTAATGATCGACTGGTTGCGGGCTATCCGCCCGACCAGGCGCTCGTGATTCTTATTGACAGCCACCACCGATGGTACCAGCCGTTCGCCTTCTGCGGAAGGGATAACGACTGGCTCGCCGCCTATCATAACTGACCCGACCGAATTAGTTGTTCCCAGATCAATGCCAATGATTTTTCCCATAGATAGCCTCCTATCGGGCAACTCTTACCAGCGCCGGGCGAAGGACCCGGTCGCCAATCATATACCCTTGCTGTAACACCTCGATGATCTGGCCGCTCTCATGGTTGGGGCTGTCTTCATGAGTGATGGCTTCATGCACGGTGGGATCAAAGGTTTGGATATCGTTTGGAATGGGTTGGACCCCTTCCTTTTCAAGAATATTATTTAATTTGCGTGTAATTAATATAATCCCTTCTGCCCAGACGGCACCCTCTCCCTGGGCTGGGCAGGTCTTTATTGCGCGTTCCAGGTCATCCTCGATCACCAGGAATTTTTTTATAAAGTTTCCGCTGAAGCCCAGGTTGTGCAGCTCATTCTCTCGTTCCTGGCGTTTTTTATAATTGCTAAAATCAGCGCGCTCGCGCTGCCAGCCGTCAGAATATTCCTGGGCTTGTTGGCGAGCCTGTTCTAAATCGCGCTGTAACACGGCGAGTTCTTCCTTGGTGATTTTCACCATTTCCGTTTCCTGTAATCCTTCTGTTTCCGCAGCAACTTCTGTGCCAGCCGTCGTATTTTGGCCTGTTTCTTGCTGGTTTTCTGTATCTTTTATTTTTTTTGTTCGTTTTTCTTTATGTTTGTCCATAATTCAATCCTCATGTTGCGCGGTCATTCCACCATGGATTCGTTGACCATGTCGCTGAGCAGGTTGGCGATGAACCGGACGGTTGAGATGGTACGCCCGTAGGACATTCGCATTGGGCCCAGCACACCCAGCGTGCCGGTTGCCAGGCCGGGTGTGCCATAACGTGCGAGCACGATCGAGCACTGGCGTAAATCCGTCCAGGTGCCTTCACCGCCAATCAGCACGTGTATCCCGCCTACAGAATTAGCAGGCATCGAGCGCGATAGCAGTTCCTGCAGCATGGAACGTTCCTCCAGCAGGCGCAGGGCACGCCGGGCTTCATCTGAACCGGTAAACTCAGGCTCAGCCAGCACATTGGTCAAGCCATCCATGTAAACTTCGCCAGACATCAACGTATTTGAGCGCAGTGCATCTTCCAACACCCAATCTACCACTTCCTGCTCCAGTCCATTAAACTGCGTGCGAATGGATTGGATATAAACCGCATCTTTTCCCAGTAAAATTTGGGTGATGCGATCAGCAATGGTCGATAGCTGCTCCTGAAGCACTGGCTCATTCAAAGTCATCAGGCGCTGGTGGATTTCACCGCCGATCATAACCATGATCAATAATACCTGGCGGCCGTGGGTGGAGATCAATTCGATGTGCTTGACTTTGGCATCGTCTGGGTGTGGAGCAGTAACCAGCGAGGCCGCCCGTGATTGGTTAGCAAGCACTGAGGCCGCCAGCCGCATCCATTGTTCGGTATCGTTGCGCATCTGGTAGAATTGATGGCTGATCATGCGGCGCGTATCATCTGGCAATTGAGTCTCTTGCAGCAGGCGCCCGACAAAATAGCGGTAACCTTCTTCGGTTGGGACCCGCCCGGCAGAAGTATGCGGCTGGCGCAGGTACCCCTGCTCAGTTAAAGTAGCCATCTCATTGCGCACGGTTGCCGAGCTTAATTCGAGGCGGTAACGATTAACAATATGCTCCGACCCAATCGGCGCGGCAGTGCGGATGTATTCGTGGATGATCAGTGTTAGAATCAATTTTTGGCGTTCAGTCAGTTCATCCATTCAGGCTCCGCTTTTTAGCACTCTCGACCTTAGAGTGCTAAAAGGTCGGTATTTATGATACCATTTCTAGACCCTTGCGTCAAGACAAGGGGAATAACGCTAACATATTTCTTATAAATCTGGCAGAAACGGAGCAATGGAGCAGCGAGCGCATCCAGCTCGATGGCAACCCCAATGAGCCCTTTTATAGTAGACTATAAATATCTATAATATGTGATATGATCAATAAAGCGGAACTCAGCAATCTGGTTGACCCGCCTACGATTTAACCGTAAAATAAAATTATCCTATCCAGGAGGAAAAATGTCCCCTGTACCGTTTCCTTCCAAACGAGCCCCTTATTACCAGGATATACCCGACGATAAATGGAATGATTGGCACTGGCAGCTCAGCCACCGTTTGAACACCGTTGAGGATTTCGAAAATCTCTTTACCTTGACGGCCAGTGAGCGCAAAGCTCTTACCAACCGGAATCTTTTCCGGGTCGATATTACCCCTTATTTCGCCTCGTTGATCGACCCGAATGATCCCGAGGACCCCATCCGCAAACAGGTTGTCCCATCAGCCGACGAAATCTTATCGTTCACGGGGATGATGGAAGATTCGTTGGCTGAAGACCGGCATTCGCCTGTTCCCGGGCTGGTGCACCGTTATCCGGACCGGGTGCTGATGCTGGTGACAACTCAATGTGCTTCTTACTGCCGTTACTGCACCCGCTCGCGCATTGTAGGCGACCCGAGCGCCACTTTCTCACGCGCCGAGTTTGAGATGCAGCTCGATTACATCCGGCGGACGCCGCAAATCCGGGATGTGCTGCTTTCGGGAGGCGATCCGCTGACCATGGCGCCGGCGGTATTGGAGGAACTGTTCAGCCGGCTGCGAGATATCCCGACGGTCGAAATTGTGCGCATCGGAACGCGCGTGCCGGTTTTTATGCCGATGCGGGTAACCGATGAACTTTGCAATATGCTGCAGAAATACCACCCGCTGTGGCTCAATATCCACGTCAACCATCCGGCCGAGATTACTGCTGAGTTGGCGCAGGCGATGGACCGGTTGAGCCGGGCAGGCATCCCCCTGGGCAACCAGACGGTACTGCTGGCAGGGGTTAACGACTGCGTCCATATTCAGCGCAAACTGGTACAGGACCTGGTGCGCATCCGGGTGCGGCCCTACTATCTCTACCAGTGCGACCTGGTGGAGGGGGCCGGGCATTTCCGTACCCCCGTCGCTAAGGGAATTGAGATTATTGAGGGCCTGCGCGGGCACACCTCGGGGTTTGCGATCCCGACTTTCATGGTCGATGCGCCTGGAGGTGGCGGTAAAATCCCATTGATGCCTAATTACCTGATCAGTATGTCTGACCATAAGATCGTGCTACGCAACTATGAGGGGTTTATTACGACTTACGAAGAGCCCCAGGAATACAAGCCTCACGATCCGAAGACCTGCAAGTATTGCCAGAATAAGCGTTTTGAGCCGGGCCAGAATGGGGTCAGCGGGCTGCTGGATGGCGAGGAAATGTTCATCAAGCCGGAAGGTTTCGATGAGATGCACAACCGCGGTGGTGGAAAACACCGCCTGCGCGCTGACAGCAGCAAATGGCAGCCTCTCGGCATTGGCCCCGGCGATGGAGAGGAAGATAAAGATTAGATTATACGGCAGAGGTGAAGGATAACCCCTGTGCCCTCAGCGTCTGCTGAGGCAAAGGTCAGGAGGTAAGATGCACTACCGGCGATTGGGACGTTCGGGCTTAAAAGTCAGTGAAATATCTTTGGGGTCGTGGATCACTTTTGGTAACCAGATCGATGAACACACCGCCGTTGATCTGCTCCATTCAGCTTACGACCAGGGCATCAATTTCTTCGACAATGCCGATGTGTATGCCAACGGGCAGGCTGAAATTGTGATGGGCAAGGCCATCCAGGGGCTGCCGCGCGAAGCGCTGGTGATATCGAGCAAGGTGTTCTGGCCCACTATGCCGGGACCTAACGGGCGCGGCTTATCGCGCAAGCATATCCTGGAATCGGTCAATGCGTCGCTGCGCCGGCTGGGTACCGATTATCTTGACCTGTATTTCTGCCATCGTTTCGACCCGGATACCCCGTTGGATGAGGTGGTACAGACCATGGATATCCTGGTACGGCAGGGCAAGGTGCTGTATTGGGGCACCTCAAAGTGGGAAGCTGCCCAGGTGGTGCAGGCTTACAGCATTGCCCGCCAGGCAAGCATGATCCCGCCCAGCATGGAGCAGCCAAAATACAATATGTTCGACCGCAAGCATGTCGAGGTTGAATTGGCGCACGCGGTCAAGGAATATGGATTGGGGCTGACCATCTTCAGCCCGTTGGAAAACGGCATCCTTTCAGGCAAGTATAACGATGGCATCCCGGAAGGCAGCCGGGCGTCTTTGGAAGATATGGCCTGGATGCGTGATAATCTCACACCAACACGGATTGCGACCGTGCGCCAATTGACTGTTCTGGCCCAGGAACTGGATATGACTACCGCTCAGTTGGCGATTGCCTGGGTGCTGCGCCGCAAAGAGGTCAGCAGTGTGATCACCGGCGCTACCCGTTTGGAACAACTGGATGAAGACCTGCTGGCAGCCGAAGCCGTTGTCCATCTGACTGATGAGGTACTGGAACGTATCGAGCAGATTATTGGCAATATCCCGGAATAAGGCACTAGTGGACGCCGCTGAGGTTTAAGCCCACCATGCCGATGATAATCAACGTAATCGAGATCAGTTTGACTGCCGTGAGCGGTTCCCTGAACCACAGGATGCCGATGACCGTGATGATGGCTGTCCCCAGTCCAGACCAGACGGCATAGGCCACACTGATGGGCAAACGCCGCAGCGCCAGGGTGAGTGGGATGAAGCCAATTCCATAAAAGACAAACATCAAGATCGTGGGCAGCCGGCGGGTGAAGCCTTGCGACAGCTTCATCATGGTTGTTCCGGATACTTCGAATAGGATGGCAATGGTCATCAAGACCCAGCTCATCGAATAATCCTCATTATCGAAATGCTAGACCTGGCTCTTTTTTGCCGCGCAAGTAGAACGCTGAGATGATGTAATAGAACGGTCCAAAAAGGGATAACCAGACCAGGTAGGTATAAGGCTGATCAAACCAAAAAAGATATATGACGCCAAACATGACCAGGTTATAAATAATTGCTATCCAAATGGTCAGCTTGCGTAAAGGTTTCGCGCTCAGGCTGACAAATTCAATCGGCGCCCAGATCAGGATGGAAAATATCAGTAAACGTATCGCGTTGACAACCGGCGAAAAATGAAACAGGTACATATAAAATATAATGATGTTCCAATAATTTGGAAAGCCGGTAAAGGTGTTATTTTTTGTTTTAGCGCCTGACTGGCAGAAACCATACGCTGCAGCAATAGCAGCCACTGCCAGCAGAGCCACGCCGGCCCTTTCCACTATTCCAAAACATTAAGCAGCATAGAAGAGTATGAAAGCATAATTGATGTAATCGGTAATGTCGCCCAGCTTGCGTCCATCAAACTGGGGAGTATAGGTCTTAACATCCCAGGCACGGGCCAATGTGCCATCCGTTGCATCAATGACTATCGCCAGGCTCAATATGATCAGGGCGGGTTTAAGATTGCCAGCGGCAATGAAAGACAGCCCAAGCAGCGCGCATACCAGGCCTAAATTGGTTTAGAAATGGACCATCCAGGCTCTGATCACAAAGAAACGACGATGCTGCTCTGGCATTAAACCTTCGTGAAACCACCCAACCCCTTGGCTGGTTTCAGCCATCTTGCATGTGGGTGGATAGAATTGACCAGGGAGTTTATCCGCTGTGACTGGTTAAACCAGGTAAACCGTAAGGAAACTGCCCCCGAACAGGCATGATGATAACCTGATTTACTCTGCATGACAAGTAAACGTATTGAAAGGTAAGACCCTGAAAGGATTTCACTTATTTTCAACTGCAAAGGCTTCAGCCTGGGTAGTTTGGCAATGCGCATTGTCAAAGCCGTTATAAATGTGGATTATAATCGTCTGTTGTTCGATGTTTGTCCAGTTTTATCGTTAGAAACGTAGGAAAAATATGAGCAATAAAGCAAGTATTCTTTATCGGGTCCCTTTTTACCCCTTTTTGGTGGGCCTCTACCCGGTTGTATTCCTGTGGCAGAAAAATTTTTTTCAGATACAGTCCTTCGTTGTACCTTATACCTTGTTATTGGCAGTGGACATATGTGTGCCGGTTATTTTTATCACCTGGCTGGTCGTACGCCGGATGCTCAAGGCCGCGGTCATCAGCAGTTTCATTTTGTTGATGTTTTATGCTTATGGCCCTGTTTTTTCTTTGGTGGATAACCTTCAGGTAGCCGGCTTTATAATTGGCCGGCACCGATATATACTGCCGTTCTGGTTCCTGATCATCGTCGTGGGCACGATTCTTATCCTGCATTCCAAATCTGATTTTCGGAATGTTACCTGGGTTCTGAATTTAACCTGTATCTGTTTGGTCAGTATCAGCATCGTGCAAATTGGTTATTGGGTCATCACCTCACCGGTGGAAACCACCCATATACCCGGGGAACCCGCTGCAAATAAATCCCTGACCGCTGGGACTGGCCCGGATGTGTACTATATCATCCTGGATGCTTATGGACGCCAAGACTTGCTGCTAAATGGTTATCACCTGGATACCAGCGGTTTTATTCAGCAGCTGAAGGACCTGGGGTTTGTTTTTCCCGATTGCACCCAAAGCAACTATGATAATACTGCTTATTCGATGAGCTCCTCTTTAAACATGGATTACCTGGATCACCTTGGCTTCACTTATAAGCGGCTCTTACAAGAGGACCCCGAGCGTTTGCTTACCCCACTGGTTAAAAACAACCAGGTAGAAAAGAAATTTGCCGATATGGGGTATACGACCATTACCTTTCATACCCCGTACTCCTTTGCCAATGTTACCGATTCGGATATTTATTACGATTTTGAGGAGACGACGCTTGCCTCCAATAAGCTGGAGACACTGAGTTTTCGCTATCTGTTCTTGAGAAACACGATGATGCGCGCCTTGATTGAAGAAGAAGAGAACAATCCGCAGTTGTTCGATAAGCTCCCTCCGGATGTATTACAGATAATCAACCCTCAAGCTAATAAATTCACCAGCCGGAACTACGGCCAATACCAGCAGATGCTCTACCAGCTGGACGCCCTGGAAAAAATCCCCGAGATACCCGGCAAGAAGTTCGTTTATGCCCATATGCTGATGACGCATATGCCCTTTACTTTCAATGCAGATGGCAGTTTTCGGGGGGAGTTCCGTGATTCGACGGAGGGTTACCTGGATCAAATCCGTTTTACAGATACCCGCATACTCCAGATTGTTAAGACCATCCTGACGAAGTCGAGCAATCCACCTATCATCGTTATCCAGGCAGATCATAGCTGGGCTGAAAATGATAGGGACCGGCCCAAAATCTTGAATGCATATTACCTGCCGGATGGGGGCAGTCAAAAAGTCTATCCAAATATCTCCCCGGTGAATACATTCCGGCTGATTTTTAACCAGTATTTTGGCGGTAATTATCCGCTGCTGCCCGATACTTCTTTTGTGTTTGATAAAAAATATCCGAACGGAACCCTGGTAGTCCCGCCGAGCTGCATCGGTGATAAATAGCGTGATTGCCCTATCTTCAACTGTGTTCGGTTCAATCATCCCATCTGGCTCACCTTCATGTTAAAATAGGGGTATGCCTTTCCACCTGATTGTGCCGTTTTTTGTTATTTTTATAATCTCTGCCCTGGCTTTCTGGACGAATGCAAAGTACAGGTGGCTATCTTTGCCTGTTCCTCGCCGTACTATTTCTTCCAAAGGCATGTTCCAGTGGCCTTATCCGAAAAAGATCGCAGATTTTCTCTACGCACGCTGGCCGGATTTTTTCCTGGGAGTTTTCTTCCGTTGGATTTCACCGGTTATTGATGAAGGTATGAAGCTGTGGATCCGTGACCATTATCACGGGAAAGTACTCACCCAGGAGCTGGCCGAGGTGGTTTTCACCATCAACCAGAGCATCCCTTTGCAGGACCTGGAGCAGATCATCCCATACGCCGCCGCCCGTGAGCTGGTGTTGACCGTACCGCTTGAGATTGCCGCCACGGAGTGCGCTTGCCGGCGTTCGCGCCCTTCACATTGCGAGCCGACTCAGGTGTGCCTGATTATCGGGCAGCCATTTGTCGATTATGCAATCAAGGATAATCCTGGTCGCGGCCGCCGGATTACTCCAACCGAGGCGTTGGAAATCTTACGAGCAGAACATGCGCGTGGGCACGTGCATTCGGCTTACTTCAAAGAGAATCACCTGGATCGTTTTTATGTCATTTGCAACTGCTGTAAATGCTGCTGCGGTGGGATTGAGGCGATGGTTAAGTATAACAACCCGGTGATTGCTCCTTCGGGTTTCATCGCCACCCTGGATGGCGCCCTCTGCATTAGCTGCGGCGCTTGCGCCGAAGCCTGCCCCTTTGGAGCGCTCAGCATGCAGGAAACGGCGGTCCTGGCATGGGAGAAATGCATGGGCTGCGGCGTATGCGAAACGACCTGCCCGCAGGCGGCAATCAGCCTGGTGCGCGAGCCGCGTAAGGGAATACCGCTGGATGTGCGCCTGCTCCAGCATCCTGAAAGGGGCGTTCCGCAGCCCGTGCCTGGTGAGCGCCAATCTCTGCCGCACGCTGCTTCTGCGCTTGGGCAGAGTCAGGTTAAACCAAAACTCCAGCATTTCGAACAGGAATAGTCTATAATTATTTTCATCAGATGGTTCACACAGGAGGCTTAACATGTTATGGATTACCCGTTCACATGTGCACGTTGACCGTGTGGCTTGCCCGTGGTTGATCCGGCGGTTCATCGATAATGAAGCCGAGTTCCTTTTTGCACCTAAAAGCCAGATAGAAAAAATTGCAGCCGAAACCGGCGCCATTCCTTTCGACGCGCCGGGGGTCGAACTGGGGCATCACGAACAGCGCTGTTCCTTCGAGTCGATCATCTTGAAGTATGCACTGACCGACCCGGCCTTACAGCGAATGGCAAAGGTCGTCCATGCTGCCGATGTAGAAGCTGACATTAACAGCGACCCATTGGGGCGCGGCCTGGAGGCAATTGCCGTTGGATACAGCCTGCGTTACCCAGACGATGAAGAAAACTTGTTGAACCAGTTCCAGGTGTATGATGCTTTGTATGCCTGGTGCCGCCTGGCAGTCGCCAAAGGTTTATAACCCAAAATGGCGCGCGAAACGGTCGGCTTTACCCAATTAGAATGGACCTGCCCCAACTGCGGCAGCCGTAATCCCGGACCGCAGAAGACATGCAGTGGCTGTGGGGCTGCCCAGCCAGCCGGCGTGAAATTCGAGCAGACCGAGCACGCGGAACTGCTTACCGATCAGGCCGAAATCGAACATGCCAAAGCCGGGGCAGATATTCACTGCGCTTTTTGTGGGGCGCGCAACCCGGCTGGTACAAAAATTTGTACCAACTGTGGCGCCGACCTCAGCCAGGGAACGCAGCATGCCAGCGGTGAGGTGGTCGGGGCCTTTGAAACGGGCCCGGTGGAGCAAAAGCCCTGTCCAACTTGCGGCGCTTTGAACCCTGAAAATGCTTTACGCTGTGCTAAATGTGGCGCGCCCCTGGTACGCCCCAAAGCAAGCCCGGCTCCCCAGGCATCTGCTCAAACTACCAGGAAGACCAACTGGCTGTTGTGGGGCGGGTTGGCGGTTTTAGGTTTGGTGGTCGCGGCCTGCTTGGTCTTCTTTGTACTGGCCGGTATCAGCACCAAGCAGCTGGTCGGGACCGTACAGAGTGTTTCCTGGCAGCGTTCTATCGCCATTGAGTCCCTGGGCCCGGTAACCAAGGAGGGTTGGAAAACCGACATTCCGGATAACGCCAAAGTAGGCAGTTGTTCGCTCAAGTATAAAAGTATGCAAGACCAACCGGCGCCGGTTGCCACCGAAGAGTGCGGCACTCCATATTCGGTGGACAAGGGCAATGGTTACTCTGAAGTAGTCAAAGATTGCCAGTACCGGGTTTACGAGGATTCGTGCAGCTACACAGTGGACGAATGGCACCAGACTGACCAGGCCGTTCTGCAGGGAAATGACCTGAACCTGCGCTGGCCTGAGCCGGCGCTGAGCAGCCAGCAGCGGCAAGGAGATCGCAGCGAGGGATATTCGGTGGTCTTTGCCACCAGCAAGGGCAGCTATACCTACAAGACCAGCGATGCCAGCCTGTTTTCTCAATGTAAGCCTGGTTCGACCTGGAATTTAAAGTTCAACGCCTTTAATACAGTCATCAGTATCCAGCCAAAATAATGACAATGCGCTTCGGTATCATGGCAATGCAGATGGATCTGCTGGTCCCGGCGGTGGCGACGCCGGCGGAGGCAGCCGCCTACCTGGCAGGTTTTAACCATGCCGGGTTGGTACGGACGCTCTACCAGCATGGTTTTACCCTGATCGAATTGGGCGGCGACCTGGGCATGTTTTTCCCTCACAGTTTCGCGGACCGTGCCGTTGCAGAACTGGCGCACTTGAAGGCTGAGACTGGCCTTTCTTTTACAGTCCATCTGCCTTTGTGGTCGGTGGAACCGTCTACCCCTTTAACCTCCGTGCGCCAGGGATCGGTCAGGGCAGTGGTGGATACCATCTTCGCCACCCAGACGCTGCAGCCAGAATGCTATGTACTGCATGCCACCGGCGCCTTGGCAGCCGAGTTTTACCAGATGCGGCTGCCGCCTCAAGCGAAAACCCTGATCTTAAGCCAGTTCCAACAGGGGGCGCGCCACAGTATCCAGACCATCCTGGCTGAAACTGGTTTGCCCAGCCGCCGCCTGGCGATCGAGACTATCGAGTTCCCCTTCGAGCTGACGCTCGAGTTGGCTGATGAACTGGACCTGTCGATCTGCCTGGATACCGGGCATGTCCTGGTCGGCTTTTCTGGGGATGTGCAGTTATTTGATGTCCTGGAACGGGTGCTGCCGCGCCTGGGTGAGATACACCTGCATGACGGTCCCTGGCAGGGTCCCGAGCGCAGGATCGGTTACGGCAAAGATCACCAGGCGCTTGGTTCAGGCAACCTGGACGTAGCGCGCCTTTTGGATCGCCTGGTAAAAGCCCGTTTTTCTGGGCCGATTATATTTGAACTGAAGGTCAATGAAGCCCTGGCTTCACTGGAAGTTATCCGCGCCATCCGGCCCGGGCTGGTTGAGTAGTGAAATGGAGGAACTACCCCCTGATGGTTGAGCAGTCACGAAATGGATTACAATTCACCTCGATGAATCTAAAAAAACTCTTATATTGGTTTTGTTAATCGTTTTGGCACAGTGCCTGTATACTTTTACCAATCGCACCCTGCACGGTGGTTTGCTTCCAAGGACCTTCCTGGATAACTACATCCCGCTCTGGCCAATCTGGGTGGTGCCCTATCTGTTCGTACTCATGGTCTGGATCGGTTTCAGTTTATTGGCGGCCTGGAAAATGGATGAGCGCCTGTTCCGCGCTTATGTGATCGTTTCTCTGGCAACCATCTTGCCGAGCATGCTCTTTTTTGTGCTCTGCCCGACTTATGTGGAACGCCCGGCGGTGAACGGGGTGGATTGGGCTTCAAGTTTGCTGCGCTTCCTGTATGCGAATGATCGTGCGAACAATGCTTTTCCCAGCGGGCGCATGTATTTTGCAGTGCTGCTGGCATACTTTGTCACGCGTTGGAAGCCCAGGCTGCTCTGGTTTGCGGTGCTGATGGTGATTTTGGTGGTCTGTTCAACGCTGTTTACCGGGCAGCATTACGTGCTGGACCTGGTAGGTGGTGCGCTTTTTGCCGCAGCAGGCATCACGATCGGGATGTGGTGGCAGTACCAGCGTCCGGCCAGGTGGCAGGTGCTTGGCAATTTTGAATAAATCCTCGGTTATGCGAGTGGGGTTGTATAATCGATCGGGAAGATTCTGATCCGAGTTTTAAGGAGCATAAAATGCCGTTAGAAATCATTGTGGGCGCTCAATGGGGTGATGAAGGCAAAGGCCGGGTGGTAGATTTGCATTCCACCAGGGCAGACATTGTGGCTCGCTACAATGGCGGCGACAATGCCGGCCATACCGTGACGGTGGGAGACCAGACTTTTAAGCTGCACCTGGTCCCTTCCGGTATCATCCATCTTCACACGACCGGAGTCATGGGCAACGGGATGGTTATTTACCCACCGGCACTATTGAGTGAAATTGAGATGTTGGGCGCGGCGGGCGTTCCTGTCAACCCACGCCGGCTGCGTCTCTCGCATGCGGCTCACCTGATCACGCCGGCTCACCGGGCATTAGACCAGGCGCAGGAAAAGCAGCGCGGCCAGGATCAAATAGGTACCACCGGGCGGGGAATTGGCCCGGCTTACACGGATAAGGTTGCCCGCCAGGGCCTGCGCCTGCAGGATATGCTGGACCCCCAGGCTTTTCAGGAAAAGATGCAGGCCCATATCCAATCTGCCAATCATTTACTTTATGCGCTTTACGACGCTGAGCCGTTGGATGCGGTAGGGATCGCCCAGGAATATGCCGGTTATGCGCGCCAGCTGGCGCCTTATATCGAAGATGTGGGCAAGCTGTTGTGGCAGGCGCTGGCAGATGGGCAGCGGGTGCTGGCAGAAGGCGCCCAGGGAACGCTGTTAGACCTCGATCACGGTACCTATCCATTCGTTACCAGTTCGTCGCCGGTAGCCCCCGGTGTATTTTTGGGCCTGGGGTTGGGGGTGTTGGCGGTGGATCGGGTGATTGGCGTGACCAAGGCCTTTCAAACCCGGGTTGGTGCAGGTCCTTTTCCTACCGAGCTCCTCGGTGAGACCGCAGTACGTTTGCGCGGCACGGGGTCCAACCCATGGGACGAATTTGGCACCACCACCGGCCGCCCCCGGCGGGTGGGCTGGCTGGATGGTGTCTTACTGCGCTATGCGGCCCGCATCAATGGGCTGACCGAGCTGGTTGTCACCAAGCTGGATATTCTAACTGGCCTGCCGGTCGTGAAGATTTGCACCGCTTATCGGGCCGGAGGGCAGACCTTTACTGACCTCCCCCTGGGTCCGGCGGACCTCAGTCCTTTTGAGCCGGTTTACGAAGAATTACCAGGCTGGCAAGAGGATGTATGCATGGCGCGTGTCTGGCGGGACCTGCCGGTGCAAGCCCAGCAGTACCTGGAGCGGATTGGATCGCTGTGTGGTGTGAGCGTGAGCCAGGTTTCAGTTGGTCCGGAGCGGGACCAGGTAGTAGATGTCGCCGGGTAAACTTCGCTGGTTAGTCTGGTTGTGGCCGGTCCTGGCGCTCTGGATGGGCGGCTGCAGCGGGTTGCTGCTGCCTACGCCAACCCTGCTGCCAACTGATACGCCCACCCCTGTGCCTTCAGATACACCCACGATTATTTGGTTTCCTGCCACATTTACCCCGACTTTCTTCCCAACCCTGGCAGCCCAGCCTGCTGCTGATGAACTCACCGGGGTTGGAAAAATGGTGTTGAGCGATAACTTTACCGATACCAACCAGTGGTCAACGTTACAAAATGATCTGGGCAGCGTCGCCTTTGGCGACCAGGAATTAACGCTGGCAGCCGCCCAGCCGCTCGGAGATTTAATCAGCTTGCGCAAAACACCTTTACCGGGTGATTCTTACCTGGAGATCACCGCCAACCTCAGCATGTGCCGCGGCGCCGACAGCTATGGACTGCTGCTGCGCGCCAGCACGCAACAGGATTTTTACCGCTTCATGATTTCATGTAAGGGGTTCCTGCGCCTGGAACGACTCAAGAATGGCCAGATTGCCCTGCTGCAAGATTGGATACCCAGCGGGCAGGTGTCCTCTGGCTCGCCCCTGGAACTGCGCCTGGGAGTCTGGGCCGCGGGAAATGAGCTGCGTTTCTTTGTAAATGATGTCTACCAGTTTTCGGCGCACGACCCGGTATGGACGAACGGCAAGCTTGGGGTATTTGCCCGCGCCAGTGGTGATACGCCCCTCACGGTCAATTTTTCTGACCTGCAGGTATACACCGTCACCCCGCCGCTGGCGACACCTATCCCTACGGTTACCCCAACCCGCAGGCCGACTGCCACCCTGAAGAAGCCGTAGTAGAATGCGAACTTGAATCACTCCGAATTTAACATTCAGGATGCCCAGACCTAAAGCCCTCATGACAGGTCGTGCTCACCCCTGCGGGTGCACCAAGGGTGTCGCGACCCCTGGTCCCTCTCCCATTTTTGAGAGAGGGGAATGATCGCTGACCTGAGGGTTTTGCACCGCTTTTGCGGTGCAAAACCCTCAGGTCAGCGATTTCTCCCCTTCCTCCGTTTCGCACCACATTGGAAGATAGTAAATATTTGGATAACCACAAATATTAAATTTGGGGTTAATCATGTTTTACACTCTTCCCTGAAATTTAAAACGCATACCTCAAATTCACAACATTATCTTTAATTCTCGTGTACAATTAAATAAATGGCTCATTAGGATTTACCGTGGGAGGCCCCCGGATTTGGGGATGTGAGCTTGCGTACACAAGCTCACATCCCCAAATCCGGGAGTTCACCATGGGAATCCTCAAAGAACCAAATAAATCCTTGATCTCGGTTGAAAGAGCTTGAAGAAAAGAGGCACACAATGACTTACCATACAATGATCATCGCGGGACGTTTGGGTAAGGACCCTGAAATGCGCTACACCCCTAACGGAGCGGCTGTGACCAGTTTTTCGGTTGCCACAGATCGCCAATACAACGATAGCAGTGGGCAAAAAGTCAAAGAGACGATCTGGTTCCGGGTAGAAGCCTGGGGAAAACAAGCTGAAACCTGTAACCAATATCTGAAGAAAGGCCAAATGGTACTGGTGGAGGGCCGGCTGCGCCCGGATGTCAAGTCCGGTGGGCCGCGTATTTGGAACCGCCAGGATGGGTCGCCGGCTGCTTCTTATGAAGTGGTTGCCAATACGGTTCGCTTCCTGTCCAGCAAGAGTGGAGGGGCGGGTGAGGTAGCTGAAGGCGCAGGTGAAGGTGAAGCCGGACCCGGCGGCGGAGACGAAGAGATTCCCTTCTAAGGGATGTGAGTGATGACAACTCCTCCCGTTCGCCAACCACCTGCCGCGCCGGTGATTGAAGTACCCCCTGGGATGGAACCGGCTTACAGCAACCTGGTGCGGATCAGCCACTCGCCGGCTGAGTTAGTCTTTGATTTTGCCCGCCTGCTCCCCGGGCAGACGGTAGCGCAGGTGGTAGCACGCCTGCTCATGTCTCCCATGGGCGCTAAACTGCTCTATCGAGCCCTGGGTGAAAACCTGGCCCGTTATGAGGCCGCCTTTGGTGAAATTCCCGTTCCGAGTGATGCGTCGCTGGTGAATGACCTTTTCCATCCGCCACGCCCACCCGAATAGGAAACAAAATGAGGTGACTGCTCAGCCATCACCCTCTGAACCCTCGAACTGCGAGGGTGAACTGCGAGGGTCATGGGGTAATGCCCCTATAGCCTGAGTAGTTACCAAATGAGAGAACCTTATTGGATGGTTATGGATAACTTAAACCAGATTGCCGAAAGAGTACACCAGGTTTTTGAAATGCGCACCAGGGCGCGTGATAAAGCCCTGGGGCAGGCTCGCCAGCTTACCCGTTTTGCCGCCCATACGATCCGGGCAGTCCATCGTAATGAAGTCGACCTGGCAGCCGAAAACCTGGCCCAGGCCCGCACCCTGGTAGAGGCTTTGAAACAGGACCTGGCTGGATTTCCGGATTTATATTTTGCTGGTTATACCCAGGATGCCATCAAAGAGTACGCCGAGGCCAGCATCACCAGCGCCCTGGTCCAGAACCAAGCGCTGCCCACCCCAGAAGAGTTGGGATTGGAACATGCCACCTTTATTAATGGGTTAGCCGAAGTACCCGGTGAGCTGCGCCGGCGCTGCCTGGATATCCTGCGCCAGGGCTATTCGCAAGAAGCCGAGCGGCTTTTAGGCTGTATGGATGATATCTATGACCTGCTGGTCACGCTGGATTATCCGGATGCCATTACCAACGGCTTGCGGCGCCAGACTGACCTGGTGCGCGGCATTCTCGAACGCACGCGGGGGGATTTGACCATCAGCCAGCGCGAGCAGCAGCTCCAACTGGCGCTTGAAAAGACCCGGGCGTCGCTTTCTCGCCCGCCGGAGACAAAATAAAATCATGCGCCCGATCCGCGCTTCTGAGACCGGTGCATTTTTGTACTGCCGCAGGGCCTGGTGGTACCAGAGCCAGGGGATCGAATCCGAAAACCAGGCTGACCTGGCCGGCGGCAATGCTTTTCACCAGCAACACGGCCGGCAGGTCGTGCAGGTAAATTTTCTGCGCCTGGCGGGTAGACTGCTGCTGGCCCTGGCGTTAATCCTACTGGTGGTCAGCCTGACTTTGCAGGCGTTGAAATAGGGCTGGCATGCTCTTTCTGCTGGCTTTTATTCTCATCCTGGTAGCTTTGTACTTGTTCTGGCAGGCTTCACGCCTGCGCAGGACCACCGGCTTGCCGTCCGGCAGGGTGATTTATACCGATACCCGCCTGTGGGGTAAGGTTGAAAGGCCGTTATTTGACCCCATTTCCTGCCTGACAGGCAGACCCGATTATCTGGTAGAGCAGCAGGGATTCTCAATTCCGGTTGAGGTCAAGAGCACTTTTGCTCCTTCTGAGCCTTATCCCAGCCATGTTTACCAGCTTGCGGCCTACTGCCTGCTGGTTGAGCGCACAACTGGCAAGCGCCCACCCTATGGCATCCTGCACTATCGCAACCGTAGTTTTGCGCTGGACTACACTCCCGAATTGGAAGCGAACCTGCAAGAAGCCTTGCAGGATATTCGCTTGCAAGACCGCTTGGGTGCCGCTGACCGTTCGCACGTTGAACCCGCCCGCTGCGCCCGCTGCGGTTACCGCACAGTCTGCGACCAGCGTTTATAGCTTGAGCGATGTTCAGGGGTTGTCCAAAAAGAACAAAAATGTGATTTTATACTGCCACAAAAAGGGGCGACACGCAGGTCGCCCCCTACAGGTAGGGGCGTACCTTCACGAAGCACCCTGAAAGGGGTGTGTACGCCCTCTTTTAGGACAGCCTCTGTGAGGAACTACGGTTTATTCGGCAGAATCAAATTCTCGATCAGCGGCAGGGTTTTCCCCTGGATGTTCAGCGTGTTAATATAATCAGGCAGCTGCATCTTATCAATGCTGCCATTGGCAGCCGTCCTGATGAACCGCAGGGTCTGGTCAGCCACGTTGTACTGTTTCTCGTGCGCCCGGATGTAATTCAGATCTGAATCGGAAAAGGGGAAAGGCGGTGCTGAACGAATCAGGAAAAACAATACGGGTTCGTTCATGTTGGCGCGCAGGATGTCCAGGGAATCGATCACTTTCATGGTGATCGGGCGTTCGTCATCCAGCAAGCTGATCGTGCGATTGGGGTCGTACTGCACAATGATGGAATGGTTCAGGTCAACTCCAAGCTGGAAAGGAATAAAATAGTGTTTACCTTCCAGATCAACGAATCCAAAGACGGCGATGCGAATTTTGTTATTGGAACCTTTGGGTTGGATATCCATGGTCCCCAGGTAAACTCCCTGGACGTAGAAGCCCCATGACATGCCCACTTCACGTGGGTCAGTGATGCCCAGGGAATTGGCTTCCTGGGTAGTGCGGAATAATTTCTCATTCGGCACCAGCCCTTCACCATTGGCGTATGCATCCATGTTGGTTTTCAGGGTAGTGTCGGCGGTGGCAACGACCGTGGGAGTCGTTTTAGCGGTTTTCTTCGTAGGAGTAATTTTGGGCGCAGCGGTCGTCTTGGGCGTCTGAGTTGGTTTAACCGTCGCGCTCGGTACTGCCGTCGGCGCTTTGTTTGCGCTGGGGAATTCACCCAGTGGCAGGCGCAGGAGGATGCTGCGGTCGGTACTGTCCGGGGTATAGGCCGGGTTTTCCTCGACGTGCAGCGCAAAGGTGGCCGGGTTGATCAGACCGGTGGATTTTCCGAATTGGGTATCCCAGGTAATCACCGGTAGGAAAACCCAGGCAGGTCCCTTATCCAGAGCGGCTTTGAGGGTGGCGGGCTGGTCAGGTGATCGTAAATCGGCATATTGTCCTTCCAGCAGAGCCTGCACCCCGGGTGAGAGTGTGGCAAATTCCTGGCTGGTAGTTTGCCGGGGAGTGATCCATTGGGCAACCGTCAGGTCGGGTGATTTCAACACTGCATCTGCTTTGGCAGTATTGGTCTCGAAAATAATCGGACCAGTGCTCGATTGCGTATAAAGATACAGCTCAAAGGCTGCACCCTGGGGGTCAATGAAGTAGGTGTGATTGCTGGTCTTATCATGCGTTAGTACAAATCCGGCAGCCAGCCCATCCGGGTATTGGATGGCAATCACCTTCTGGCTGCTTTCACCCGGGTTCAATCCACGTTGACCCAAGGTGCCTTTATCGGTCAGGACAAAAATTTTCTTGTCTTTGGCCGTTTTTACAAAGACCTGCTGAAAATACTGCGCCTGCTGCTGAGCGCCGCTTACCGTGGAAGTATTGTCTACAATCGTCGGAACGTCGATGGGCGCCTTGTTGTTGGTTTTCAGCGCCAGCATAAAACGGGTTGCTGGGGATAGGTTTTCGGGTAAGGCAGTGGGGGTGGGAGAAAAAACCATCTTTTGCTCGAGGGTGGCGGTAGGTGCTGGAGAGCTGCCCGTTTTCCAGGGCAGGTTGCAGGAAGCTATTGAAGCCACAAGCACCACAGATACCACAAGCGCCAGTAAATTTTTTAGGTGAAGTTTTTTAGCTGTCATATCAGATGTTTATTCGTAGACGTAGCAGGATTAACCCCTAAATTGGATATTCTAAATTAGTTTACTCTTATCGAGTCAGGCTGTCAACCTAAAGGAAGTAGGGTTGCCTACTTCTGGTATGCCGGCCAGTAGACATTGGTGATATAGGTGTAGTTGGTGTCGATCAGGTTCTGATTATCCAGCAGGGGTGTTACCACCAGGTTCGCAAAAGTTAAAAGCTCCAGGTTGATCCGGTATTCGCCAGATTTAAGCCGGTCGGTCGTCGAAATTACGATCTGTGAGCTGTCAGCCGACCAGGACAATTGCGGCATCACCCCGCCATTTTCCAGGTCTTTGTACTGGTAGAGCCTGTTGTTTGAAAAGGCAATCATATAAGTATGCAGTTTCAGGGATTTTTCGAAGTAATTGCTGTGGTCATCGATCAGAGCAAATATTTTCTGGCTGTCGGGCGACCAGGCATAGCCAGCCAACCGGGGGCGTACCATATAACCAGACGCCGCCGGAAAGACACCCAGGCGCCGGCTGGGTAAGCGTTCTTTTATTTTTTCCATTACCAGGATATCGTTAAACTCATTGGGGCGGTTGTAGATCGGGTCCATGAAAGCGAAGGTTTGGCCATCCGGGGAAAACACCGGGCTGATCACCCCGCTGAGTTCCTGGGCTGGGGCGTCCTCCAGGCTGGAGACCCACACCCCGGCAGAATTGCAAACGCCGCGGGCGGAACAGGTGCCTTTCTGCCAGTAAATCTTGAGCGGGTCGGGCGATGGGTAAAGCCCGATTGGGCTGTCTTCTGGATGGGTAAGTTCCTTGGATGTGCCGGCTGCCATGTCATACAGTTGCAGCGCGGTCTGGCCATTTTTAACTGAAATCCAGGCAACCTTTTTACCGCCATCCATCCAGTAGGCGGTCTGTTTGCTCAGGTCGAAGAACAGGTCGCTGATCTTGAGCGGGTTGGAACCATCTGGCGCGCTGATATACAGCGAATGATTGTAGTTGATAAGCAGATGCTGGCGGTCAGCCGAAATGTCTTGCAGGTTATACCCCTCACCAGCCATCTGGGTGAGCTTCTGGTTGTTCAGGTCAAACCAATAGACTCCGCGGTACTGCAGGTCGCCATCCTTGCTTTCCATCAGGCCGAAGACCAGGCAGTCGGGGTTTTTATTGCAGATCGGCAGGGGCGTGGGCAGGCTGGTGAGAGTAAGGATAGGGGTGGGGGTGGCAGTCAGGCTGGCCTGGCCGGCGGGTGGGGCCGGCTTCCCGCTGACGGCGCGGCGGGCGGCATCCAGCGCCTGCAGAGCAACGAAACTCTTCAGGTCCCAGCCTTCCTGGGTCAGGTGAAAGCCATCCCGGTTGGGGTCAATGCCGCCGTTGGACAGCGCCTGGGCAGACCGCCAGAAATTCCACAGCGGCAGGTCATATTCGTAGGCCAGCTTGGCGATAATCGGGTTGATCACATGTTTACCGCCGCCCACCTCGGCCACATCGGCCTTGGTTCCCAACAGCGGCAGCACACCGTGCTCGATGCTCTTATCCAGGATCTGGCGCAGGTAGGTCTCGTAGCGGTCGACGGTTTTAGGGTCAGCCCAGGTTTCCAGGCTGATGATCAGGATGCTGGGTTTATGGACGCGGAACTCGCAGGTCAGCGGTGTTTCGCCCGGTTTGCAGTTTTCGGGGTCAGCCTGAAGGGGAGAGAGGATGGTGGCAGCCGTAAAACCGCCGCGCACGGCATTGCCATCCCGGTTAAAGGAGCCTTTGTAGTAATCGATTGTTTCTTGCAGGGCAGCATAGGCTGGATCGAGATGGTAAAGGCGTACATCATCGTATTTCCCCAGGAACACGCCGGGGATCGATTGGCAGTCGCCTACCACTGAGAAGGCATGGGGGTCATTACCCATCGTCAGGCCTTTTTTGTAAATTTCGATCGCCCGGGCAGAGATAGTTGGCACGTAAGGCCAGTCGCGCCAATCGGCAGGCAGCGGGCGTGTATCCGGTGTGGCGCTCAGCGTGGGCAGGGGAGTGCCGGCAAAGGTCGGCTGGGCCGGTGCAGCCGGCGTCGAAACGCTTACAGGCTGCTCCGTTGGGCTGCCCGGAGCTACGGCGGTGGTGGGCAGGGCTGTTCCTCCCGCCGGGGTATTGGGCATGCTGGTTGTGCTCAGCGGGTGCGGGGCGCAGCCTGCCAGGATAAGCAGGATCATCGTGACCTGGAGCAGTTTTCTTATGGAAAGATAATATTTCATCTCAACTCGCAGCCATTAATTTACCCAACTCGCCGAATACCCGCAAGACCGCTGGCACATCTTTGACTTGCTGCGTGAACAGAAAGATATCGCAGCGGCGGGTATAGCCCCAATCGTGCAGGACGCCGGAGATCGAGCCGGTTTTATGGAAAAAATCGAGGCTGTCAACCGGAATGTCTCGCTTTAGAAAATGATCAGACTGGTTGGCCAGTAATATCGGTTCTATCCAGGCTTTTTCTACGGGCGAGAGGTTGTGTACCAAATCGAACAGGTGGATCGCATCCGCGATGGTGATCCAGTTATCCAATCCACGCGAGCGGGCCTCAAAATCCATCAGTTTGCGATTGATTTCGGTGCCTGCCAGGCCTAATTCTTGCCGGAAAATGGCATTGAGGCGCTCTAACCCGATGCGTTGGACCACCAGGTTGGCACACAGGTTGTCGGAAAGGGCCACCATCAACAACAACACATCTTGATAAGGAAGCCGGCGCGAGCGCAGCAGCCAGGATAACCCGGCCCCCTGCACCTGTGGCTCGTCATCCAGGCAGCACAGCTCAACCCGGTCAACTTCTCCCTTGCGTTCGAGAACTGTCCACGCCAGGAGCACAGGCACTTTTATGACAGAAGCCGCAGGAAAGCGAGCACAATTACGATACAGTTGGGGCGGCTGCCCTTCTGGGCGGAAATAAAAGGCGTACTGGCAGTTAAGTTGTTCCAGGTGGGTGCAGTCGACCGGCATGAGCCTATTATAACCCAGCCGGATTGATCTGCGGGATAGGCCGGAAGTGCATTATTAACCCCCTACCTGTGGCATCCGCCGCTAAAAGAATGCATAAGTCCCGGCCTGTGCTATAATATTCATCCTTGTTTTATCCTGAAAATCGCCTTTGGGTGTTTGACAGCCCTTCCCATTCGGGGTATACTTTTGTGGGTATAATGTATTAAGCACATTCATGCATAATTAGTTTATGTCTTCCATTTTGTATACCAAAAGGATCATAGGTGGATGGCCGAGTTATTAAATGTTCAAGGCCTTGAAACACAGTTCCGCATCCGTGAGGGTACGGTGCATGCGGTAAATGGCGTTTCCTTTAAATTAAAAGAGGGGGAAACGCTGGGAATTGTGGGCGAAAGCGGCTGCGGCAAGAGTGTGACTGTGTCGTCCATATTGCAGCTGATCCCCTCACCTCCCGGTAAAGTAGTGGCTGGAACTGCCATGTATCAGGATAGAGACCTGCTCAAAATGACGCCGGATGAGATCCGGCATGTGCGTGGGGCGCAGATCAGCATGGTCTTTCAGGACCCGATGACTTCGTTCAATCCCGTGCTCACCATCGGGAAACAACTGGCTGAACCGCTCGAAATCCACAATGGGCTTACCCATACCCAGGCGCTGGACCGGGTAGTCGAGATGATCAATATGGTGGGCATTCCGAATGGCCGCGATCGTATGAAAGACTACCCTCACCAGTTCTCGGGTGGCATGCGCCAGCGCGCCATGATCGCCATGGCCTTGATCTGTACACCTGAAATCTTGATCGCCGATGAACCGACCACCGCCCTGGATGTGACCATCCAGGCCCAAATCATCGAGCTGGTCAAACGCCTGCGCGACGAGCTGGGCATGGCGATCATCTGGATCACGCACGACCTGGGGATTATTGCCGGGTTAGCCGAGCGCGTGAATGTCATGTATGGTGGTTACATCATCGAAGAAGCACGCGTCAAAGAACTATATAGAAACCCGACCCATCCCTATACCGTCGGATTGCTCGGCAGCTTGCCTCGCCTGGACCTGGGCGGTAAAAAACACCTGATCTCGATTGAGGGGATTCCGCCTGTATTGTACGAAACACCCACTTTCTGCCCATTTGCTCCCCGCTGCCACTTTCGCCTTGAGCATTGTTTCCACGAAAATCCAAAGCTTTTTTCGGTAGCCCCTGAACATTCGTCGGCTTGCTGGGTAGATACGACAACTGGGAAGGAATGGGCATGAGCACCCAGGAATATTTGGTTAAAGTAGAAAACCTTGTGATGTACTTCCCGATCCGGCGTGGATTATTCCAGCAAACGGTAGGGTTTGTGCATGCCGTGGACGGCGTAAGTTTTGATATAAAAGCGGGGGAAACCCTGGGCCTGGTGGGCGAATCAGGCTGCGGCAAGACTTCCACCGGGCGCACGCTGCTGCAGCTCTACCGACCGAAAAGCGGCAAAGTCATTTTTGATGGCGTTGATCTGACAAAGACCAAAGGTGAAGACCTGCGTAAGATGCGCCGCCGCATGCAGATGATCTTCCAGGACCCTTATGCCAGCCTGAACCCGCGTATGACGGTTGAAGACATCGTGGGTGAACCCCTGTTGGTACACCATTTGGTCAGCAACCGGCACGAGGTGACTGAACGCGTCAGACAATTGATGGGGCTGGTGGGTCTGAACCAGGCTTACATCGATCGTTACCCCCACGAATTCTCGGGGGGGCAGCGCCAGCGCATTGGCCTGGCGCGCTCGCTGGCCTTAAACCCTGAACTGATCGTGTGCGATGAGCCGATTTCTGCCCTGGATGTTTCCATCCAGGCGCAGGTGGTTAATCTGCTGGAGGATTTACAGCAGAAATTGGGACTGACCTATTTATTCATCGCCCATGATTTATCGATGGTGCGGCACATCAGCAACCGGGTCGCCGTGATGTACCTGGGCGTGATCGTTGAGCTGGCTGGCCAGGATGATCTGTATACCAACCCACTGCATCCCTATTCTCAAGCCTTACTGTCAGCCGTGCCCATCCCTGATCCCCTTATAGAAGAACGGCGGCAGCGGATTATCCTGGCGGGGGACGTGCCTTCACCGGTAAATCCTCCTTCTGGCTGCCGTTTTCGCACACGCTGCCCGTTGGCGGCAGAAATTTGTGCACAGGTGCGCCCCGAATGGCGTGAGATGACCTCCGGTCATTTCGTTGCCTGTCATATGGTCAAATAAACAAAAAAAAGATCAAAGGAGGTGAATGTATCGAGTATAAATTGGTTCCGATTTTTCACGAATTATCTCAGCGTATCTAAACAATTCTCAAAATGGAGGAGAAAATGCGATCTAAACTATTTCTA
>Ga0315282_10002212_pt1 | contig 36188 bp, 36 predicted proteins | sample YL17G07_20_MG_FD_203693 | JGI IMG/M metagenome (GOLD analysis project Ga0315282, IMG submission 203693) | Sediment microbial communities from Yellowstone Lake, YNP, Wyoming, USA - YL17G07_20 | ecosystem: Environmental > Aquatic > Freshwater > Lake > Sediment | place: USA: Wyoming | collected...
AAACGTCCCTCAACTCAGCATGTCGCCTTTCTGAGAAGTAGGTCTTCGAGATGCTGGATTATTAGAGCAGGTATGGTTTGCCGATACCGATACTCCCATAGGGACGCGCAATTGTTAAGAGAACTGTCCAAAAAATTTTGTTCGGGAAGTACAATCTTGAGTAGTGTTCAGTACATAACTTTATACAAAACAGTTAAAAACTGTTAAACTAGTGGTTGGCTTTAGTTCACGGTACTGCAATAGAACGCGTATTGCTTACTTCTATGGAGATCGTTATCATTGGATCCATCTGTAGATTGCTCACGTGAGTCCATTAAGGTAGAAGCGGTTGAAACCCTTGAGCCTAAGGTTTTTCAAATTCGCAAAAGAGATGGTAGAGTCGTAAACTTCGATAGTACAAAGATTACAAATGCGATCTTCAAGGCAGCTCAAGCAGTTGGACAACATGACAGAGCTGTGGCTGAAAATTTGTCTCAAAGGGTAGTTCAGATTCTTAACAGAGAATATGATGGGCATTCTATTCCGACCGTTGAAAATATTCAGGACATTGTAGAAGATGTGTTAATCGAAAGTGGTCACGCTAGGATGGTGAAGGCATACATCCTCTACCGTCAGCAACGCAAGACGATTCGCGAGACGAAGTCGATGCTTCTCGACTCCGAGCTCGATGGAAGGTTGTCACCTAACGCGATAGGCGTCTTAGAACGCAGGTATCTTAGAAAAGACGATTCCGGTCGGCCTATCGAGACTCCCGCGGCGATGTTTCGTAGAGTCGCTCAGAATATTGCCAGCGCGGATTCTCTATACGATATCAACGCCGACACGAAGAGGACCGAGGAAGAATTCTACACGCTTATGACCAATCTTGAGTTCTTGCCGAATTCACCAACCCTTATGAATGCTGGTCGGGAACTCCAGCAGCTTTCGGCATGCTTCGTCCTACCGGTCGAGGACTCGATGGAGAGCATATTTGACGCCATCAAAAATACCGCCCTAATTCACAAGAGCGGAGGGGGCACCGGCTTCTCCTTTTCCAAGATAAGACCAAAAAATGATGTGGTCTTCTCGACGAAAGGTGTTGCAAGTGGTCCTGTCTCGTTTATGGCAGTATTTGATGCAGCTACGGAAACCGTGAAACAGGGTGGAACGAGACGTGGCGCGAATATGGGCATGCTCAGAGTTGATCACCCCGACATAATTGAGTTCATCTTTGCAAAGGAAGAAAACGATAGACTCAACAACTTCAATATATCAGTGGCTGCGACGGATAAATTCATGGATGCCGTCGAGAATGATGCAGAGTACGAGTTGATCAGTCCTAGAACTGGCCAGGCTGTGACGAAACTCAAAGCAAGACGTGTCTTCAGCCTGATAGTTCACCAAGCTTGGAAGAATGGTGAACCAGGCATCATCTTCATCGATAGAATGAATCGAGATAATCCTACGCCAGAGGTCGCCGAGATCGAGAGCACTAACCCATGCGGCGAACAGCCACTTCTCCCGTACGAGTCATGTAATCTCGGATCAATTAACCTCGCAAGAATAGTCAAAGATGGAAACATTGATTATGAGACGCTGGCCAAGACTATCAGGAGCACTGTCCATTTTCTCGACAACGTCATTGACATGAACCGCTATCCACTCAAACAGATTGATGAGATTACAAAGGCCAATAGAAAGATTGGACTGGGCGTGATGGGTTTCGCCGACATGTTGGCTCAACTGGAAGTTCCGTACAACTCGGATGAAGCCCTCAGAGTCGCGGAAGAAGTTATGGAATTTATTCAACGCGAGTCAAAGAAGACGAGTGAGGATTTAGCCAGAAAACGCGGCGTTTTTCCTAATTATGAGCATAGCGTCTACAGTTCAAGAAGCGGCCCAAGACTTAGGAACGCTACAACCACGACAATCGCACCTACCGGAACGCTTAGCATAATCGCCAATTGCTCGAGCGGCATCGAACCGATATTCGCCATATCGTACGTCCGTAACGTGATGGATAACACAGAACTCCTTGAAGTGAATCCAGTATTCGAATCCATCGCCTACCGAAGAGGTTTTCACAGTGACGAGTTGATGAAAAAAATTGCTGAACATGGTTCCGTCCAAGGCCTGGCAGATATACCTGCAGATCTTCGGCGTGTATTCGTGACTTCACATGACATCTCTCCAGAGTGGCATGTTCGAATTCAGGCGGCGTTCCAAAAATACACAGACAACGCGGTTTCAAAAACGGTTAACTTCCCACATGATGCGACACCGAAAGATGTGGAGAAGGTTTTCATGCTGGCCTACAAGCTTGGATGCAAAGGCATAACAGTTTACCGCGATGGAAGCCGTGAAGAACAGGTTCTCAACATTAACATGGTTAAGAAAGCTGGCATTGGTGAAAATGTTATCCGCCCATTAAACCCTGATTACAATGGCGGATGCAGAACCTGCACGACCTAATAACAATCAATGTTATTTCAAAAGCGACTTACAGAGACTCCCACTAAATCTCTGGAAAAGTGCGTCTTAAATGCAGGAGGATCCGATGTGGCTACCAGCCACTGCATAACTATCTAAAACGTGCATGGACCCTATGTTGGACAAGTTTTGAAACTGAAACCGTTAAAATAAACACGCCGATCGTAACTGTTACAATTCCTGTCGAACGTAGAGGTTGACGCACTCCAGAGTAGGTAACATGTAAAGTATGCAGCCTGACAGTTGTTGATGATGGATTATACAGATACCAAACCCACTCCATCGCTGATGTCTTTTCATCAACATCAATAGTTATGGTATGCTCCAAGGTGCTGCCGTGCCACTCGTAGAAGACTTGATTCGTCTCGTACCACATCGATCGAAGCCAAACACTACCGTTAGCTCGTAAGCGAACCTGAAAGATCCAACCATCAGGACGTTTTTCAATTGGCGCGCGAACGCCCCAAGCTAAACGTATCGAGTTGGGGTCGAGGATTGAGTCCTCTTGCAGCCAAAGCTCACCTGCGTATCCAACTGGGTCTCTTCGTTCCATCATAACGTAGCCTGAGACAGCTACACCTAAACTGACAATAAACAGAATCACAAATGCCAGCCACGTTGACTTCACTCTGGAACCTCCAAGCTTGACTGCCCCTTACCTTATAGAACAGCCTTTCGACTCGGCAAGAGTAACAAAAGAATGTTTAAACTAACCATAGCAGCCACTGCTAACCGGTCCTTGGGACTAGACCCCAAGCGGCGGTGGCAGAGTGGTCTAATGCGCCGGCCTCGAGATCCGCATGAAGCGACTATATAGCCGGTAGGCCGCAAGGCCTACGCCGGTTCGAATCCGGCCCGCCGCGCCACATACTTTGGCAAACCTGTGATTGACCCATGATTCCAGAACTGATGATTCCAAGAAGGGCCATCCTCTCGATTTGAAGGATGTAGACATGATCGAACTGCCCCAGAGATTACGTCACGCGATGCAGATCGTTGCTTCCGCCGGATTCCAACTGAGCAAGGATGCCTTCGACCTCCTAAGTATTATGGGTGAGGACAGACTTGATAATTCGATCCGTGAAGCTATACAGAAAGCGAGTCAGATCTCTCCTAGACCACTTGTCATAACAAAGGACTTCTTTGAGCGAAGAACGGAAACAGTGCCAGAGCCCACAGTCGTTCCAAGCGTGGCGATTTCATCAGCGCCCGCCATCGATATTGAATCGCAGATTGAAATACTGGCAGATCCAGCCAAGAACATTGCTTCCAAAGGAAGCCTTGACTATTTTGTAAGATATTTTCAGAATCGCTTTGAAAAAATGTCTGCCATCCTGCGTCAGAGATCAGATGTGAGAGGTGCTCGATCCGTAGCCAATGCTCTTGAAGCAGCTTCGAACGAGAAGACGAAGTTCATCGCGATGATCATGGGTAAACGAGAGAGAGGCGGAAAAATCTTTCTGGAGGTCGATGACCTTGAAAGCACAGCTACGGTTCTAGTTCTCGGAGAAGTTGACAAAAGCCTGTACGAAATCGCTCAGAAACTCTCACTTGATCAAGTAGTCTGCATCGAAGCTGTAAGAGCCAAGAATGAACTCTTGGTTGCCAAAAGTATCTACATGCCGGATATCCCCGATAGAAAACCTACAAAGGCTTCAGAAGCGGTTAACGTAGCTCTAATTTCTGACATACATTTCGGAAGCAAGGCTTTCCTTGAATCAGCTTTTAGAAGAATGATACTTTGGTTGAATGGAAAAGTCGGCTCGGCTCAACAAGTAGAACTCGCAGGGAGAACAAAGTACGTTATAATCGCGGGCGATGTCGTGGATGGAGTAGGCATTTACCCGCGTCAGGAAGAAGAACTGGCTGTTCCTGACATCTACCAACAATACAAGTTAGTTGCACAATTCATACAACAGATTCCAGAACACATAGAGGTAATAATGATCCCTGGGAACCATGATGCAACAAGGCAGTCGCTACCACAACCTGCGATCCCTTCAGAGTACGCACAGCCACTCTATGAAAGTAGAAGGATAGTCTCGCTGGGTAACCCATGTGAGGTTAGACTTCATGGTGTGGATTTCCTGCTTTACCATGGAACAAGCCTCAATGATGTGATGGCGTCCATTCCAGACATGGAATTCCACTCTCCGGAAAAAGCAATGGAGTATCTGCTAAAATGCAGACATCTAGCCCCTGCTTACGGCATGGCGGCATCGATCGCACCAGAGGAGGAGGATCATTTAGTTGTAGAGAACCCCCCAGACGTCTTCGAGTCTGGGCATATACACGTCGTGGGACGGAGGAGTTATCGTGGCACACTCATAGTTAACTCGGGAGCATGGCAGGCACAGACTGATTATCAGAGGAAACTTGGTCTCGAACCAACTCCAGGAATACTTCCTGTCGTGAACCTTCAGACGCTCCAAATCAACACGATCAATTTCCTCTCTGGTTAGGGCGATTACTTCTTAGCAAAACCCAAAGCAGCACCAACGATGCCCATCGTTATTCCAACGATGAATCCACCCAGCACTACTATGCTCACTATTGAGAACACTAGTACGATTGCTGCTCCTGCTCTCTCCTTTCCAGGAAGGTATATGAGCGCTCCACCAACCATCATGAGAATACCCGAGACAAGCCCGACAATCACTATTATGAGACCGTATCCTATGAGGATCCCAAGTCCCAGTGCGGATAGGATTGCGGCAAATATTGGATAGAAGAGCAAGACAAGAAAGGCAGTTATCAACACTATCGCTCCAGCTATTTCGGACACAACAAGGCCTGCTGTTGCCCTAGGAACTAGAGGGAGACCACATTGTGGACATGCAGGAAATACCTTGAAATCCTTTCTACATTGGTGGCAGTAAGGCATGGAATCACCAACCTACTAGTTGTGTTGAGTTTCATTTTTAAGATATTTCATAGGATGCTCCATCCGTGTTTCCTGACCTCTTAAAAGGACGATTCTGAGTCCAGTTATGCACTCAGCCCCTTTGCAACCAGATCCGCAACCCTAACAGGTTCTGGGAGCCTGCCAAGCCTAGCCGAGTCTTTGATCAGTCTTCGCGCTTTTGACGTAGATGTCCCGACAACCTCAAAGAAGAGGGGGGGCTCGGTTGCACAGCTTCGCACTTGGTGAACAACTCCAAGCTTGTTTATGATAGCCCATCTTGTCTGCCAATCCTTGAAGTGAAGGCTAAGGGCTTTCTTAACAGAATGGTTATCTGGTCGTCTTCCCGAAACAATGATTACTGGTTTTCCGTATGTTCGGTATATCTCGTAAGCGTCTATTAGGTTGAATCCAGCGAATGAGACTCCGCTAAGAAAGACGGCGTCGAATTTGAGATCTCTGAGAAGCTGATTAAGGGTGGCGGTCGCGTCCAGCCCGTCGACTGTTATCCTTCCTATTCGAACCGTAACTATCCTAATGCCTTCAAGTAGAACGACCGCCAGGACCGTTTTCTCTCTTGCATAGCACGTGCACCGTTGAAACTCGAAACTTCCGTCGTCAACACCTACATACCTAGCGTGAGACTTTGCCCCGAATCGATATCGGCACGTGTGATAGGAGGCGGCTGACCGACCCGTCTTGGGAAAATGTTTCAGCAATAGCTCTTCCTTCAACTCCTAGTCGGATCTTCTTCGTTCTTCCATAGCGGCCAAAGTTCACAACTCGCGCGTTCACAACACCCATTATATCTAACTCATTCACGAGTCCGCTCACCCTTCTTTGAGTGAGAGGTTCGATATCGACCTTGCTGCACAATTCCCGATAAAGATCGTAAAGATCTCCCGTTATGGCCCCCTCAGGAAAATGACTCCCAAGAAGGTGCGTTCCAATGACAACTATCTTGGGATGCAGTGGTAGAGACTTTAGAGCTTCGGAGACACGATCATACTCTATCTTCCGCTCAGCTAATCTCACATGCTCCTCTGCTACGGCCGTGGATCCCTCCCTCTCAGCAAGTTCCCCCGCCACCCTTAGAAGATCCAGCGCTCTCCTCGCGTCCCCGTGTTCTCTTGCGGCTAGGGCTGCGCAAAGGTGTAAGGAAGAGTCACTTAGAGCATTCTCAACGAAAGCTGCCCTAGCTCTCTCTAGTAAAATGTCGTAGAGTTCGTCTGCCAGATAGGGTTTAAAGACCACCTCTTCTTCGCTGAGGCAGCTCAGGATACGTGGATCCAAAAATTCTTTGAAGTGTAAGTCGTTTGAGATTCCAACAAACCCAACCCAGCTGTCGTGCAGACTCTCATTTATCCTAGTGAGTTCATACAGCAGATTGTCGTCTTCTCGACTCTTCACAAGAGCGTCAATCTCATCGAGCGTAACGATCAGCATCTGGCGTTTCATGTTTAGAAACTCTCGGAAACGGTCTAGGAGTTCAGCAACCGCAAGACCGGTGAACGGGACACTTGCTCCCAACGATCTGCAAAGATCCGCAAGGACTCTGTAATTTGTTCCAGTCAGGCGACAGTTCATGTAACATGTGCGAAGTGGTGCTCCGATCTCCTTCGCCTTTTCTTCGAGTCTGCTAAGCACAAATCTGGCGACGGCTGTCTTTCCAGTTCCGGTCTTTCCATAGATGAAAATGTTTGAAACCTTCGATCCTCCAAGAGCTGGCGCCAATATGCCTCCGAGCCTAGTAATGTGCGGATGTCTATGTGGCAGTGTGGCAGGGATATAGTCGTGCCTCAGAACATCCCTCTTCAAAAAGATCTTTTTACCATTCAAGAAGTTGTCGAATATCCCAGTCAAAGTCTGCGTGGTGGACACTAGGACCCTCCGGTTTAGACGTGGCGACTCCGTTTTGCTGCTATAAGGATTGTTGTACAAGAAAGGAGATGGAACACAGCAAAAAAGTAGAGGCACTTCATCCACTTGCGGCCCCGGTGGCCCCCCACCCCATCATTTCCACTGGAGGAAAACAATCTATTAGGAGAGAGGATTTGTGAATGTAAAACAAACAGCCCGTGGTAGGTATCTATGGTCGCAATGTAAAGGATTCGCTATACTAAACTAGAGCGAAAACTACACATTAGCCCATATGCATCTTTCCCCTAGGTTTATTCGTTTTTCACTGGAAATGTGGGGGTGGGTGCGGCTACTCTACGGATCGACCAACAGACTCCTCTGTCACTTCAAGTACCTTCTGTGCAATGCTCTCGTTAATCTTGTAGAGAAACGGAGTCTTGGAGGTGTCCCGATCCACATAGCCTCGTTCGTAGAGCCTCTTCATCAATCTTGCAAAATGTTCTCTCGATCTTCCAACTCTTTCATGAAGTTGCGTTGAAGTCTTGACGCCTTCTGTTACCAGTATCTTTAATGTGTGAATTTCCGTGGATGTCATTTCTTCGCTACTCTTCACAGCTATCTGTAGTGTCTTGACGTTCGGTCCACCTGGATTCGCTGAGTCTATGGACCCTTGTTCTCGATTGCTGAGAGCTTCATTGAGAACCTTGATTCTGACCGATGTCTCCTTCAACGCTTCAGTTAGCTCTGAGCTAGCGGCAATTGTTTGTTTCGCAAACTCGATGGGGGGATTCTGTTTTGCTTCAAGTTTCCCATAGGAGTCCTTCAACCGGGTTAGGTCCGTGTTGATGGCGTGGCAGTTCTCCTCTTGGCGTGTCAGTCTCTCGGTATACGTCATGATGATCGCTCTCACCACGGTCCGAGCTTCTTTGTACTCTTTAGTCGCCCTTACCAATTCCTTGGCGCTTTTGAGAATGAATGCAGACGATACGACAGCTGACGCCAAGACTAGCAATGCGTCCTGTAGTGGAGTCATGATATTCCACATGACGGTGTGACGTCACGGATTATAAACCTTGTATACATGTCGCCGCTAGGCATATGGAGAAACACGATTTTCTCGCCTATTCTTGGTCTAGATGCACGTTCGAATAGGCTTACGCGCCTCCCGGACCTATTTTGAAGCACTGCACGGTCCCATCCATCAACACGTCAGTGATCTATGTGACGTCACAGGCTTCTAAGTCTTCTTACTCCAGCCAGGTTCTCGATAACATCGTTCAACTCTCGGGATAACGTCGCAACTGCACGGGCGCTCTCTTCATCGGGTTGTTGCTCCAGAGAACGCAGGCGATCAAGGTAAGAGCGTATCTGGCTGGATGCTTCTATGAAAGGTTCTAAAGCAGGGGTGTCGAAGATGCTAACGTATCCTAGTAGAAAAACGGTGTAAATCGATCGAATTATGTTTCTTGTCGCCTGGCTTAGCGTTCTATTGAAGGATCCGCGGCTTATGTCTTTCCTATCTAACCTGAAGTGGGGTATGTGACTATATTTCTCACTTTCAGTACTCTTGTGATGAGAAATGTGATCAATTAAAAACGTTTGGAATTGAACTGATGTAAGATTACTTCCATTGATTAGAATCTTGACAATTGGATCGTTTAGGGTTTGTTTCATCAGATCTTCAATGTAAGACCCATCACTTGAACCATCTAACAAGAGAGTCTCTCCTGGGATACAGTTTTGTATTCGTCGGACGGACATAAATGTCTTGGGTGGATGAGCAACTTATCTCTGTTGAGAGTGGTGCATCACCGGGGCAAGTTCAATCAGCAGGTTTAAAGGAGTGACAGTTAAGTCTTGACGCGATAGAATCACGACAGGCTTTCGGAGGTGTAAGGTTGGGGAGACGCCGCAGACGCGTAATCAAGGTAGTAAAGAAGAAGCTTCCAACGGTTTTCACATGCCCGAGCTGCAGTCAGGACGCTATGAAAGTTTCGATGCCGAAAGGAACTGGCAAGGCAACTGTACGGTGTGCGTCGTGCGGGTTAAAAGACGAGATTGATGCTCCCCCATCTTTTGATATGGTCGATGTCTACTGTAGCTTCACAGACAAGTTTTATTCGAGAAATCGGTCTCCTGCACAACATGAGGAAACCGTAACAATTGCATAACTGATTTCCGCCAAACGTGATAACGGTATCAGACTATACACCATAACATCTTCAGAGCGGGGCCTACTAAGCGCTAGTCACCAGCGATGGAATCATCCAAACCGGTGTCAAGATGGAACTCGTTTCAGGCGATATGAAAGACTACTTCTTGCGATTGGAACAAAGTTTCAACGAACAAATGGAGTTGGCTGAGAAGAGTCGCTTGAGAGGGTTCGATCCATCGCTTCGACCAGAATCTGTTGTAACAGTAGATCTCGCTGAACGTGTTGAAAAGTCTGTGGGACCGGCCGGCGTAGCTGTGAGAATACGTGAATTGTCTAAGCTCATGCCGCGAGAAGAGGTCGCTTTCAAGATTGCGGAGGAGATCGTGTATGGCAAGTACGATCAGGAAGGGATCTCAGCGGCAGATCAAGCGATCAGATCTGCCCTTGCAATATTGGACGAAGGCGTGACTGTGGCTCCGATTGAGGGCATAAGCAGTATCCGAGAGAAGACAAATCCTGATCGCTCTCGGTACTTGGCGATTTATTTCGCGGGGCCGATTCGCTCAGCGGGAGGAACAGAGATGGGAATGACGGTCGTGGTTGCCGATTTTGCACGGGCGCTCCTTGGGTTTGATCGTTACAAGGCCACGGAGCCAGAGGCAAAGAGATTTGTGGCGGAGCTCAGACTCTATGAGAGAGAGGTTGCAAGATTCCAGTACAGGCTTTCTGACAATGAGCTCTTCAACGCAGTGATGCATCTTCCTGTTGAAGTGACTGGCGTAGAAACAGACCCTGTTGAAGTTAAGTCTTTCAGAAATCTGGCTAGGGTAGAAACAAACAGGGTTAGAGGCGGCGCGCTTCGAGTTGTCAACGATGGTCTTGTCGGCCGGGCTAACAAGGTTCTGAAAATTACTGACAAAATCGGGATAGGCGGCTGGAGCTGGCTTCGTCAAATTCATGCTCCCAAAGTCGAGTCAAAGGAAGCTCCAGAATTCATGTTCATGGAAGATGTGATAGGTGGACGACCCATATTCTCGTTCCCAGGAAGATATGGTGGCTTTAGACTAAGGTATGGTAGATGCAGGAATACCGGGCTCGCCGCTCTCGGGATTCATCCAACAACTATGCAAGTTCTTAGAAACTTCGTCGCTGCAGGAACCCAGCTTCGCATAGAAAGACCTGGAAAAGCTGGAGTAATACTGCCAGTTGAAACGGTCGAACCGCCCGTGGTGAAGTTGATCGATGGCTCAATAGTTCGAGTCGAAGGAGTGGATCAAGCTCGAAAGCTGGAAGGCTCAATCAAATCAATCCTTTTTCTAGGCGATATTCTGATCGGATTCGGAGAATTTCTGGAGAACAATAAGCCATTAGCTCAGTCTGGATTCGTTGAGGAGTGGTGGAGGGAATGCCTCAGAATCGCGTTGGAGTCCAATTCTGGGGGTATTCCGGTAGCATCAGACCTCACGAGAATAGAGGCAAATCGTATCAAAACTTTTCTTGAGAATCCCCTAACTGAAAAACCGACTGCAGTTGAGGCAATTGCAATCTCACGCAACTTGAATGTGCCGCTGCATCCAAGATACACGTATTTTTGGGAGCAGCTCTCATTGGAGGATCTTCAGCTTCTGAGAAGGAAATTACTCTCCGCTGATGTTAATCTGAACGGGGCTCTCCCGACTGAGATGAGAGTCGAGGTGGATGATGAGTTGCAATCACTTTTCGAGAAGCTTTGCCTTCCTCATAAAATCGAGAATGGAAAGATTGTTTTGTTTGAAGACGCCGCTATTCTTTCTTGTTGCTTGAGCCTGCAGGATGAGAAGTCGATAGTTTCTGCAGGTGACGTGTTTGAGGTGATTGAGAAGCTATCTGGAATTGAGGTTCGGAGGAAGGCGGGGGCGTTCATTGGAGCTAGGATGGGGCGTCCCGAGAAGGCGAAGAGGAGGGAGATGAGGCCGGTTGTGCACTCTCTCTTTCCAATCGGCATGGCCGGTGGCGTTAGACGCGACCTAGTGGAAGCCGCCCAAACGAGATCAATCGTTTCAGTTGAGATCGTAAGAAAACGTTGTCCTAAATGCTCCGAGTTAACGTCTTCAAACTTCTGTCGAAAATGCAATGTGAGGACAGAACTCGAATCCGTGTGCCCAATATGTGGGAGAAGAGAGACGACCGGTGCATGTCACATCTGCAAGGTCAAAACTGTTCTATATGATAAGAGAGCGGTAAATCTCAAGATGCTCCTTGATGAAGCTTGCAGGAAACTTGGCTGGCAGTCGGTTACGGAGCTTGTGAAAGGCGTCAAGGGATTGATGAGCGATACAAGAATTCCTGAACCGATTGAGAAGGGAATCATTCGAGCAAAACTAAATCTTTCTGTATTCAAGGACGGAACAATTAGATTTGATGCAACGAACGCGGTGCTCTCACATTTCAGACCTTCTGAAGTGGAGGTGTCTGTCGATAGGTTACGTGAACTAGGATACGAGGTCGATTGTCGCGGTGATCCTTTGGTTAAGGAGGATCAGCTATGCCCTCTGTATCTTCAGGACATAGTGGTACCCAAGACATGCGGTGACTACTTGGTTAACGTGGCCAAATTTGTCGATGAACTTCTAGTGAAGTTTTATGGTCTGCCCGCATACTACAAGGTGCGGTCCAGAGAAGATCTTGTCGGGCAGCTCGTAGTGGGACTAAGCCCACACACCTCAGTAGGGGTTCTGGGGCGGATCATTGGTTTTACCGATCTCAATGTTTGCTTTGCCCATCCTCTGTGGCATGCGGCTAAGAGAAGAGACTGTGATGGGGACGAAGATAGTCTGTCTCTAGCCCTAGACGTTCTACTCAATTTTTCCAAGGCGTTTCTTCCGGGAAGAATTGGAGGCATGATGGATGCGCCGCTTCTTCTCACATTGATGGTGAACCCGGTCGAAGTTGCTCGCCAAGCCTTTAACGTGGAAGTTATCGACGCTTTTCCACAAGCCTTCTTTGAAGAGGCTGAGCGACACGCCGATCCGAAGATGGTCAGTGACTTCGTTGAGACACTTTTTCATAGGATAGGGACGGAAAATCAACTCCAAGCCCTAGCTTTCACTCATGAGGTTAAGAATTTGAACTCTTGCAACAAAGAAAGCGCATACAAGAAACTGGAATCAATGTCCGACAAGGTCCAGGAACAATTGAGTCTAGCCGAGATAGTAAAAGCGGTCGACGCCAGAGAGGTAGCTAAGAGACTCCTCTCAACCCATTTCATGCGAGATCTAACAGGCAACCTAAAGGCGTTTTCAACACAAAAACTCCGATGCACCAAATGCAATACCCGATACAGGCGCACTCCTCTATCAGGAAAATGCAACAAATGCGGAAGCAAGATTTGTCTGACGGTTCACAAAGGTTCCATTGAAAAATATTTGGAAGTTGCAGAGAATCTCGTTAGCAAATATAATATTGGAGAATACCACAAGCAGAGGCTTAAGCTCATCAGAGATGAGATCAAATCTCTATTTACAGGAACGAATGAAAAAGAACAAATGGTTCTAGGCGACTTCGCCTGAAGGAAATTTGCGGATGCCAACTGAATCAATTCATCCGAAAGCGTTCCTCACCGGGAAAAGGAACGTAAAGACTGGACTCGAAGCAAGGTCCATCATAATATCTTATCTCGAACAGGCGCCGAAGAAAACGAAAGAAATCTGCATAGGCTCAGGCTTCTCGTACCTAAAGGTTACCTATCACTTGAGACTATTAGCTAGAGAAAGGCTTGTTGCGTCGACCGGTGAAAAGAGACCGTACACTTGGGCTTTAACGGAATATGGTCAGCAAAGACTCGCCGCGTAGAATCCCTTTACACTAGACGCTGCATATACATGGGATTTCTCTGCATTGTGGACAACCAGCACCATATCTCTCGATAGCAACTTTCTTCAATATTGATGCCTAGGACATTCCACAGGCTACACATCCAAGCCACAACATCAACTGTCTCCTCCTTCAATCCATTCTAATCGTTTTTGATCAACGTATTCATGACCTCACCAAGCTCCGAGGTCAGCCACAAAGCTGTGATGTGTATTGCCCCCCTTATCTAGAAGCTCTTTCATAATAGCGTCAGGTCTTGGAAACGGTCGAAGATGCTTATGCATGTTCTAAGCTGTAATAGGACATAGCAACTGTTTAGAGGGTTTAGTTCGGACGGTCTGCCTTGCCCTGTCATTCGCTGCCTCGACGAAACTTTAAAGGGGTGTCGGGCTATACGGCCATCTATACGGTGGAGCTCACATGAGTCGAAGAGAGAAGAGGAGACGCGACGAGGCTCCTATGCCAGCGGCCAGCGCAGGTTTACTAAGGTTCTTTGAGGAAGAGACTCCGGGCATCAAAGTTAGGCCAGAAGTAGTGATCTTAATGGCCGTCGGCCTCATTGCTGTGAGTCTTTTCGCTTATCTAATGATCAAGTAACTGCCCATTGACAGTGTGGAGACGCAGTTATCTGTTTACTGGCTGAATTCAAGTCTTTTCTGCGCAACTGATTGTATTGGGCGAGCATCGATCCCAAATCTGTTCTGAAGGTATGATGCAAAGAAGTCACTATACCCTGTGAATATGTATACTGTTTTGGCTCGAGTCGATTTGACAAATTCTATGAGTTGTTTGAAGTCTGCGTGACTGCTTAAGGGGAAAGAAGGAAACCTATTCGCCGTACCAAGCGCCCAACCCGTCGCAACAGCTCTCTCACATTTTTCGGGGACCAGCCGGTCAGAGGGTGTTGTCACGTAGACGTAAGGCCCACTCTTAAAGAGGTCGCGCTTGCGTTCTGCGTCAATCGTTTCATATCTTAACTTGACGCCTTCATGGTCATAGGCCTCATTGGCTGCTGATACAAGTGGGCTAACCACGACCGGAAGCTTCGTGTAGAGATTAAAGAGCTTCACGATTTCTTGTGCTTTTCCAGCCGCGTAAACATGGAAAGTTGGAACACGCCCTTCTTTTGCTCGCCGCGTCGCCCATTCTACGATCTTCGCGTAGGTTGATTCTCTATTCGGGAATATGTAGTAGGGATTCCCAAATGTCGCTTCGATCAGCAATAGATCGCATTCGACGCTTTCAGCCCGATCCGTGGTAAGCGTGTCGATACAGTTCAGATCGCCGGTGTACAGTAAAGTCTTGTTTGGAGTTCTAATTTTCAACTGGACGGAACCCAACATGTGACCCGCGTTGATCGGCATCACTTCAACGTCACCCAGTCTAATTGAATGGTTGACTTTGATCTCATTGAAATCCATGATAGGTTTCTTGCGGATTCCCTCGTAGATTCTCTTTGTGGATGTAGTGGCATACTTTATGCCTCGAGTCGACAGGCTTTGAGTATGATCAGCGTGAGCATGCGATATGAACCGATGAGTTCTCTTGTCAAATCCTCCACTGCTTGTAGGATCAAGGACGAGGCAGGTCTCCTTAGTGGTCACTCTTATGCCCGAAATCCACTCAACTCTTTCCTTCATCACTTTACTGACCCTCGGGCATAGTCTCAAGTCTCAACACGCTGTCTAGGTGTACGAAGAGTTCACGTTTCTTCTCGCGCCCCACGACTACAGGAATGGGACTTGCCAAAGTAGACCTGAGTACAACAGCTTCCGCATCCGTCAACCAGATTCCAGAAGGATTCTGCGAAACAGCTGTGAGCATACCCTCGAAACCAAAGTCTCTGTCTATTATGGCAAGAACCCGTTTTCCAATGAGCTTTTCGAACATGTGGAATACTGTCGGACTGATAGAAGTACTCTCACGCTCCTGGTTTGGTGAACGCTTACTCACGACAAATATCCCAGAGGTTTGAACTCTCTTCTACTCTTCTTCTCTTCTTTACCTTTCCGTCTACTAAGGATGTCAGTTGTCATACCTATGAAACAATTCCCAGACGATCGCTTGCGTCACATGAACCGAGTAAAGTCGGAGTTTCCAAATTCGGGGAACGATTGTCACGATCCCAAGGTCCTATCTTCTCTCCGATCAAACGTTGGGGCGGGTTTCAGAATTGAGATGGCAGATAGGTTCTCAGATTGTAGGAAAGTCGATTATTTATAGTCATCATGGTATAATATACATCTATGCAGGTACCAAGGTTGGACAATAAGGATATTCAGATTCTTCGTTTACTCCAAGAGGACTGTAAGTTGTCAACGAGGGAGCTTGCGTCGAAGGTCGGTAGTCCTGTGACCACAGTCTATGCGAAGATGAGGAGGATGGAGGATCTGGGGCTTATCAAAGGTTACAGGGCTGTGCTTAACGGTAGTAAACTTGGAATTGGAACAACCGCTTTTGTGTTTACTTCTGTCGCTTATAGACAGGCTGACAAGGAGACACTGTTATCACAAAGGGAGATCGCGAAAGAGGTTTCTAAGTTCGCTGAGGTCCAAGAGGTTCACATAATTGCAGGAGATTGGGACTTGCTTATCAAGGTCAAAGCGGAAGATGTTGAGGCTGTCGGAAGATTCGTTATAGACAAACTGAGAACCGTAAAAGGGATCGAGAAGACTTTAACCTGTGTGGCCTTTGATACGGTTAGGGAAGGTTTGGCTATTCCCGTCTAGATTCAGCTTATTAAGAATACATTGGGACGGGAAGTTCGTCCTGGCTCAGGAAACTCGCTGTGGACGAATCTGATGAGTCCAGATCACCTGTAACAGCCTACACGTATGGAATCATCGTCTGCCTGTACTTTTTCATAAGCAATTTTTCCAACTCGTCTCTGAGTCTAAGATCTAAGTCGCGTTGCTTTGTAGATACTAGGTCAGTTGGCTGGTTTACATGTAGTATTGGACCCTGAACGATCACTGGGCTTCGCAAGTCACGAAACGAAATCGGTCTATGATTCATGATTTCAGATAATACTTCGTGTGCGTTCTGTCCCTTTTCAAGCGTTCGAGCAATCTCTTCAATCTGTGCCTGAGAGACAGGTCTGATACCGCATGGGGGTGATTCGAAGCTTCCGATGTTAGTTCCCTTTCCAAGAGTCTTTACAGCGAAACCCACGCTCTTGTAGGGATTGATCAGCTGTTCCTTGATGATCCATACGTCTGCGCCGTGTACGACTACCAGATCATTGTAACCATGCCTATCTTTACCCGATATAACGCGCCACTCTGTAGGATCCTTATCGTAGAGTCTGGAAATCTCTTTCTTTACATCTTCAGCTGACTTCAAGTGACCTCGCCCACCAGTAAGTCCAAGTCGCGGTAAATATGTTAAGTTGGTGCGCTCTGACCATTTTCGAAGTCGGTCCTTGCTGAACCGACATTTGACCAAGGCGTACTTGTGGTGAAATGGTTCGCTAACGCTATTCTTATAACTTGCAGCGCGGACAGATCAACTTTCCGATTATCGGTCTCCTTCAATGATTCAATGCAGATCCAATTTGGTAATCAGGGAATTGAAATGGATCAGGGCAACATGGTACGTATTGGCAAGAAACCGGTAATGAACTACGTGGTTGCATGCGTCACACTCCTAAATCATGGAGTGAGACAAGTGATGATTCGTGCACGAGGACAAACCATTTCGAAAGCTGTTGATGTTGTTGAGATGCTTCGAAGATCTTTTATGAAGAATCTTGAAATCGGGGCTATCACCATTGGATCTGAAGAGATTATACGGTTCGATGGAAGACCTGCAAGTATATCAACGATCGAGATCCTTTTGAACAAGAAAGAGTAAGCTGTGGGTGACGACTAGACGTAACGGTTAGGATCCTTAGCTTACTCAGTTCTAAGCAGAGAGCGTTCGGAGCATAATCGGTGTGCAGTTTGTGATAATAACTCATTTCTTTGTTGGTTTGAACGGTATTCTCGATTAGGTCTCTGAGTCGTGTACTGCTAAGAACACAGTCGAAGACCAATGTGAGGAAAGCTTTATGTTAGGATTCTAATAAAGGGCTGGATCGCTATTGAGAAGTTGATCCGGAATGGATTCAATCACGTTAAGTAAGACTGATCCTGAAGTTTTTGGCGTCATTAGAAACGAGCTGGAGAGGCAGAGAAACGGCTTAGAAATGATTCCTTCTGAGAACTTCACTAGTTCAGCGGTTCTAGAAGCAATGGGTTCTGTTTGCACGAACAAGTATTCGGAAGGATATCCGGGGAAGAGATACTACGGCGGTAATCAATTCATAGATGTCATTGAGAATTTGGCGATAGAACGAGCTAAGAAGGCTTTCCATGTCCCACATGCAAACGTTCAACCCTACTCTGGTAGCCCTGCAAACTTTGCCGTTTATGTTGCCACCTGCAAGATTGGCGACGTCATTATGGGACAGAATCTGCCTGACGGTGGACATTTGACACATGGTTGGAAAGTCAGCGTGACTGGCCAGTTCTTTAGGAGTGTTCCCTATCACGTGCGACCTGATGGGTACTTAGACCTCGACGAAATAGCGAGACTCGCTAAAGAGAACAAGCCTCGTCTTATCTGGGTTGGCTCGACAGCTTATGTTAGAGAGTTCCCATTTGAAGAGTTTGCAAAGATCGCCGATGACATTGGCGCCTATTTGGCCGCCGACATCGCGCACATAGCAGGACTCGTAGTGACTGGCGTTCACAAGAGCCCGGTTCCCTACGCACATATCGTTACCACCACAACACACAAGACTTTGAGAGGACCCCGTGGCGGGATGATAATGGTGACGGAGAAAGGGTTAAAGAAGGACCCGGAACTCGCCGGAAAAATTGATAGAGCAATATTCCCAGGTCTGCAGGGTGGTCCACACGATCACACAACAGCCGCTATCGCCGTTGCGCTAGGCGAAGCGTTGAAACCAGAGTTCAAGACGTATTGCCAACAGATAGTTAAGAACTCTAAAGCATTGGCAAAAGGACTAATGGAAAACGAGATTAAGATCGTAACCAACGGTACTGAGAACCATATGATTTTGATTGACCTAACGCCTTATGGTAAGGGCAAAGGCGTTTTTGTTCAAGAGGCCCTAGACATAGCAGGTATCACCGTAAACAAGAATACAATACCAGCAGAACCTTCTTCACCGTTCTACCCAAGCGGTATTCGTCTGGGTACACCGGCTATAACCACACGTGGTATGAAGGAGAAAGAGATGGAACTTATCGCCGGTTGGATCGCGCAGATCATTAGGGAAGTTGCACGATATCAGTTGCCCGAGAACAAGGATGAAAGAGTGGCGTATATCCGAAAATTCAAACAGGAAATATCAAGGAACGAACTGGTAGAAAAGACGCGAAATCAAATCGTGGAATTATGCAAAAAGTTCCCACTATATCCCGACAAATGACTGATTGTCATCACAAGGAAATAGTCTGATCTACACGACGAAAGCGGTTAAGGTTCATCTAAGCCTTACTCGAGTGATGTCGCAAGGTTCGGACAAGTAAGGTTGGTTGCTCAGGCGACATTGCCTAGCGTAAGCATGACTTAACTATACATGCAATAGAATGTGCTGGAGCTGTACTCTAGAGGCTAAGTAATCCTTTCTTGAGCCAGATCTTTACTTTCTTTGGCTTCAGGAATTCTTCGAATACTTTGAAAGCCTCTTCAGGGCGACTTTCTGGTCCGCAGGTTGCGCAGTCGAATTCAACGGATGAATAGTCCTTTGCAGAGTGGATGGTAAGGTGACTCGTAGTGATGAGGGCGTTAACGCTTACTCCGCCTCCCATGATGTCTTCGTCAACCTTGTAGACAAGTGGATTCTTAGGAACGTTTGCGAGACTCATGTTCGCCTTCTCAATGGCGAGGAGGGAAGCCTTGAGGAAGTCGTCTTTGTCAAGGAGGTCGGCTTCACAGCCGAAAAACGTGGCGACTATGTGTTTGTATGGATATAGTCTCTCCACCAATTTTGAATCTTCTTTTTCCTCCAATGAAATTATTTTACACTATGCAAGATGCATTTAAGATTATCTCTCGAAAAAATTCGACTCATGAAATGCATCAACACATGTCTCATGGAATCCTCCAGAAAATTCTTTCTATTGAAAACGCGTCGTCCCCGAGAAACTAATCTTGTTGGATCTCTTGAGGATGTCATGAATCTCCTCTTCCACTGTCAAGTATCTTGATGTATCCTGCACGTATCTCCCAAGTTCGCGTTGCTGTCGATCATAAACAATTACTGTCGGAACGCGTCTCACATTGAGTTCTTCAACAATGTCTTGATTGGTATCGTAGTCCACAACTTTAGCGACTAGGTTCGTATTGTTGGTGTTTGCGAATAGTTTTGCAAGGCTTGAAACACAGGTTTGAGCCTCTGACGACCATTCTGCTGAAATAATGACAAAGAAGATTTTTTCTTCAACCTTCTCCAAACCGTTCACGATGTTTGGGTTAACCATGTATTCTTGCATTCGTCTCCTTATTTTCTGTTTTACTGCAGTGTTCTTTATGCTGTTTATGTAGTCGAAGATATCTCGGCCAACCTTCATTGCTAGCATTCTAGTTCAGCTCGGTCAAATTCATGTTTTCTTAGGATAGAACTGGATTTGAATAGTTGAGGTTCTCCACATTCGGGTTTTCCTTTCCGATAAGTTTCAATGTCGTTAGTGAGCTTGAATGTAGTTCCCACTTGTCAGCGAACCCTTCTTTTACCCTTAATCCTATAATCCTAACTTTATCTCCAGGTTTCAGTGGCACTGCGATCTTGGCTAGAGATCTCCAGAAGGAGATTCTGACAGTCTCATTTGTATCTCTGATTCTGAAAGATGCCAGTTGAATTTTGCCTCCACTCTTGAGCTCGACCTCTTTTAGTGTCGGTTCTTCTACAACCAATCCTTCCACGATCACAGGTACTCGGCTCTTCTTCAGTTGACTGATAGCTGTGATTGGAGGATGCCCTGGATCTGAATTGTTCGTTACTTCTGGCATTGTAACTACGTTTCCCGATTCGCCAACATTTAAGCTAACTTGGCCAAGTCTTTCTTGGGTATCCGCATTTTCGATTAGCAAGACGAGGTTTTCTTGCAGTTCTTCCGCAAGCTTTGAGTTCTTACGCCAGAGTGTAGCTGAGATTAGCCCCGTTCTGTCGCCGATGAGAATACTTGAGACCGGTACCTTCTGCCCAGACTTTGTTTGGATTTCATGTATAGGTCCAACTGATAGCACTCGTCCTATGACACTTACCTGTCGAGATGTGGGCTTAAGATCAGCAATTGAGATTGGGGATTTTGATGATGGTTTCTTGGATGTGATAAGTAATCGGACGATGCTTCGTTTTTCCAGATGTAGTTCGAGTTGTTCGTCTGCGGTTCTTCTTACCCGCCCATTAATAATACGGATTGTGTCGCCGACTCCGGCATCTTTCAGTTCATCTGCCTTCTCGTTCCAAGCTACAATGGTGATGGTGCCTGTGTCATCTTCAACTGTCATCCTGAGAACCGTGCCCGATGTCTCTTGCTTCTGAAACGAAGAGACCATTGGAATTGTCTTAACGATTCCCTCAACATTAGTCGTTTGAATTTGGTCCGAGATTTGTTTCACACTTTTGATGAAGGCTTCAACAGGAGGGTGAGTCTCATCTTTCAAGTTCTCTGGAAGCAGAGTGACACTGCCTCTACTTCCAACGTGAAGTTCTACCTTCTCCGTTAACCCCGCGCGTGTGTAACCGTGAGACACTCTTATGATCCTGCCTTCTATCCTGTTCGATTCCAAGGTCTCGATAGCATTTGAATTCCATACTAGGCAGGAAACTGTTCCCGTCTGATCTCCAAGGAGAAGTCGAACGAAGGTTCCTTCGGTTTCATCCCTTCTCTTAAACCTCTGTTTAGGCCAAGCCGCGATTACACGACCAGTTAAGGTGGCATCGCCAAGCTGTGGAATAATGTCTGAAATCTGAAGGCCTCTAGTTCTCGTTGCGCCTGTCTCTACAAGGAGGTCCTGAGCCACTAGATGAGCCGCGCCTTCCATGGATAAGAGATCACCGGAAACCTCTTTTTTCTTGGTGATCATCGCTTCGAGTTGGGGTCTGGTAATGTCAGAGCGTTGTGTAAGTATCTTTTTGATGACCTCTTCGGTTCCCATGAAGCTTGGATACCCCTAGGTGTATTTGCATCGCTTTGGCGCAGAAGATCTTCTGAACGGATTCATCTACCTCATATTTCATCGTTCTTGAAGTTCATCAAAAGAGGAAAATGGATGGAGTTCAAAAGTCGGCTAGCAGGTTTATGGAGCGATCATTGTCAGTGTCGAACGTATCTTGTCCATCTTCCTGATCTTTGTATTCACGGTCTCCTTCACTTTATCCACAGATGATCCTTCGACCTTCACCATAATGTCATACATTCCATAGACCAAGTGAGCTTCCTTTACGTCGCTGAGTTTTCTAATTTCACGTATGACATCTTCTTCGTATCCAAGTTCGGCGTTGACCAAGACAAAGGCTAGGGGCAACTATTCATACCCATTCATCATTGTTTCCTGTTTCGCTTAAAAAGGTTGTATAAAAGACGCTGCAAAAGGTTGGGATCAAGTGGTTAATAGAGCATTAGCAGGAACATTAAACGCATCAATCCCAGAAAAGCCTCGTTCGAGCATATTCCCTTTCGGCTTTCAGGATTTCCACATAGAATTCATTATCGTTCCTCAAGGATTTCCTCAAGATTCTGCTTGCAGTTACCGGCCCAACACCTCTGCCGCTCATGGCAAGCACAGCCTTCTTGCCGGCCACCTGTACTAGGCTGGCTGATCTCCAAGCTCTGTCCCAGTGCTCTTTCTCCGGATCCGACAGAGTTCTACCATGTTTCTTCTTTCTTGAGATTACGATGAGTTCGTCGTCGGTACGGTACGTGGCGGCTACTAACGTTGACCTGCAATGTGGACATTTGATTTTGTCTGGTAAACTTTTCACAACTCTTAGCGCGTCCCAGTCAGCGTTGAATATGCAGACCAATCGAACCATCTGAGATATGAGACGTTCTCGGATGATCTCGACAAGCGAACTTGTTGGTATAGCTGGTCTGAGCATGCCGTGCGGCACTATCTTGTCTATCATCGGAAGCGCAAGTGGGGAACAGACTTCTCCTTTCTGTTCCGTAACCTCGACAATTATTGTGTGGTTCTGAATTTCTGAGAGTACTGTCATCGCATTTTCTAGGTCCAGCTTCTCCAGATAGATTTCGTGTCTTGCTTCGTTTCCTATTGGAGAACTCTTGTATACATCGACAAGCAGTCGGCCTCTTGATGACTTGTAGTCTGCTGACTTCTGAACGGCGCCGAATCTTCTTGCGACGTGCCAGCTTCGCCAGGCGAATAGATTTGTTCTCTCGACCGCCTGATCTAAGATGGACTTTAGATCTTCTGGTGACAGCTTCGCAAGCTCGTTCGCCACCAGAGAAGGTTCAACCCTATATGGGCTTATCAAGGCTATACGATATGCATCAGTTTGCGTGGCAATATTTACTCCCAGCTTCGCACTCAGGAGCGTTGCTAACGCGATAGCCAAGGTCTCATTGACAAGGTTTCCGAAACAGGAATGGACAATTGTGCAATTCTCAAAGTTTTCCACAACAATCCTTTTGGCCGTCGGAATCGGATACTCGTTTTTCTGAGCTCGAATAGTGTCTAGAACTTTTGCTACGGCGAATTCGTTAATGTGGAAATCTTTCTGAAGTTCCGCTTGGCTACCAGTTTCCAGTTTCTCTGCCAGAGTCTCCCTTACTTGGCCAACCGTCGTTGCAACTAGAAAGTCTACGGGTATGATCTCTCCTTCCCAACTCGGAATCGCGTTCAGACTTGGATTTGTAGGCTCAACTTCAACTGTCAGGTCTTGTTCGTTAACGACTATTACCTTCCAAGTGTGGCCATGCATTACAAACTCTGAGCCTGATTTGCACCTACGGGCTACGAACTCTTGGTCTAGGGTTCCAATCTTCCGTTTTCTGATAAAGTCGATTACCGTATACCGTTTCACATCTGGTATTACGGATAGGTTCGCATAATAGTACACGTAGGCTTTTGGAAAAATTGGTTGAAGCCTACTATCTCGTGTTCTTAGGAGTCTCTCGTCGACTAATTGTTGGACTGTGGCCGTGAACTCCTCGGGTTGAAGATCTTTGTAAGGATATGCTTGTCTAACTATTCTATATGTATCTTCTAGAGTTGCGGGTCTCATGTCCAGTGTTGTGCCGATGATTTGATGAGCCAACACATCAAGCGCATTCATATGAATCTTTGCAGGTTCTAAAATCTCCTTTTCGGCGTGGTCAACTATCACGGACGACTCCAATATATCGTCGGCCCATGCGGATACTATGCATCCTCTTGATTCCGCCTCAACCTTGTGGCCACTTCTTCCAACTCGCTGAATTAAGCGGGTTGCCTGTCGAGGAGACATATATTGAATGATGAAGTCCACAGAGCCTACATCAATTCCGAGTTCTAGGGATGAAGTGCAGACTACACTCTTCGTCGAACCATTTTGAAAGCTTCGTTCAGCTTCTTCACGTATCTCTCGAGATAGCGATCCGTGATGAACTTTGACTGGAATATCGCCGCAGATGGCTTGAATCTGGACCCCCAACGCTTCTGCATGTTCTCGCGTGTTTGTGAAGACAAGGCTCGACTTGTGTTCATTGATCATCTGACATATCCTTTTGACTCTCGCTACTGTAGCCGGAGGGATTCCCAGTTCAGTAGCCTTCTCAACGTCTGTTTTGGAGGGTGTCAAGAATTCAATGTTAACGCGGAGTTTCTTCAGATCCGCAGCCTTTAACACCTGCACATCTCGTCCAGTCCCTCCAAGAAAATTTGCCACACTCTTCACATCTCCGATGGTTGCTGACAAACCTATTCGCTGGAACGGTTTTCCCACCAGTTCCTGAAGTCTCTCAAGAGCTATCGATAGCTGAACGCCTCTCTTGTCAGTGACGAGTTCGTGTATCTCATCGACTATGACCCATCGCACAGTCTTGAGATGCATTCTCATTTTCTTGCCCGGTAGAATCGCCTGTAGCGTCTCGGGGGTAGTGATCAACATATCAGGTGGAAACTTCGCTTGGAGGGTTCTCGTTCTCGTCGGCGTATCGCCATGCCTAACCTGAATATCAATATCCAGATCCTGCCCCATTTCGGAGAGTCTTCTTAACAGGTCTCGATTCAATGCTCGAAGAGGAGTAACATACAGGATTGAGATGCCATGTCCTCCCTTATCGCCTCTTGCAGAAAGATATAGGTCAAGCACGGGTAGCACGGCCGCGTACGTCTTCCCTGTCCCTGTAGCAGCGATTAACAAGGTGTTCTTACCGCTAAGTATAGCTGGGATGGCTAACTTCTGAATCTCGCTTGGAACGGTTACCTGCTCCTTCTCCAGTTTAAGCCTAATCGGCTTCTTGAGAAGGGAGAAGACACTGTCTGACATTCACTTTCAATTCTTATTGAGTTAGACCTTTACTAAATGGTATACTTTAGCCCAGATATTCGGTTGACCGTTTTGAAAGTTAGGCGAAGCTTCTTCGCATATTCTCTGGCAGAAACCTGATATCAAAACCACATGCTAAATGGGTGATCTAAAGATGTTAATGTTCTACGTCTTCTCCGTTCTCTCGTAGGCGATATGAGCGAAGAGCAGTAATATAGTAACGAATACTACAACCAGAATACCCATCTGGAGCAGACTATAGAATTCATCAGGCGTCAATGCGTTCGCCTCAAATTGCGCCGTTAACATGCTTCCATATGTTTAAAAAGATACCTTCTACTCCTTGGCTTCCAGAGATTCCTTAACTTTCCACTTCTCTGTTATCCGGTCGTAATCGCTATCCCGCAACTCGTATTCATTGTAGAGCTTTATGCTGTTTGCAATGTTCTGGGCGATTATATGATAGCATACCTGTCTCTTGTAACCCATTACTCTGAAGTAGAAATCATCGCAGCTACAGAAATTCGTTTCGGGGATTATTTGGTATTCGCCAGACTTACCTTTGACCGTCCACACTACTCTTCCACTTGGACTGAACATGTATTTGCTGACAAATCGGTCCTCGACGGTCTTCACAGCATTTTCATACCTCTTCTGAAATGAAGGGTGAAGCTTCAAACCTCGTTGACTGGGTAGTTTTCCCGTCTTGACTATTCTGTAACAGATTCTCTCTAGGAGTTCGAGTTCCTTCGTCTGAGGCTGGGGCATCCGTGGCAATCTCTAGAAGTTTGATTGAAAGAGGTAGGCAGAAGCTGAGGTAAAAACGTTTAACATCAGTTTTCGCGAATGTGATATCGGCACTTCCAGTGTCTTTCTAGGAGTAGGCAGACTTTGCAGCCAGTCTTGGAGCCGGTTAGTCCGTATCCAGCTTTGCTACTTCGAGGTTCAAAGGATCGGATACTGGTAATAGCTGACCTGCATATAGGATGGGAAGTCGCTCTGTCCCAACAGGGCATACATATTCCATCGCAGACACCGAAACTTGTTGAGAAACTTGAGCAGATCGTTCACATAGTGTCTCCTACGGAGTTGGTGATATTGGGTGACGTGAAACAGGCAGTTGCCAAGGTTGAACCAGAAGAATGGAGAGATGTACCCGAATTTCTTGAGAACGCAGTGAGGCTAGTTCCAAATGTCAAAGTTGTGCCCGGGAATCATGACGGGAACTTGGAGCCCTTGACTCCTAGAGATGTTGTGATCCTGCCAGCTTCTGGAACAATATTATTAGAGGATGTGGCGCTTGTCCATGGTCATGCTTGGCCGTCGCCAGAACTTCTAGGTTGCTCAACTCTGGTAATGGGTCACGTTCACCCTGTAGTAGTGTTCTCGGATCCGTTGGGGCTAAGAGCGATGAGACAAGTATGGGTTAAGGCCGAGTGCGATGAAACGATCCTTGCTCATTCTCTTCTGAAACGTTTGAGGATGAAGATTGAGCAGCCAGTAAAGGTTGAATTCAGAGAACGTTTCAATACTGAACCAAAAACTTCAAAATGCATCATAATGCCCTGCTTTAATGATTTCATTGGTGGGCAGCCTGTGAATAGAAAAGGATCTTGGGCTAGGTCAAGGCTGAAGGAAGAGTACATAGGTCCAATTCTTCGTTCACAGAGCGTTGACATCGAAAACGCAGAAGTTCACATGTTGGATGGAACATTTCTTGGCAGAGTAAGTCAACTGAGAGCCTTCGCCTAGAAGAAAGCAATTTTAACGTGCGTTTCTTCTTTGGAAGAGCAATGCAGGGGGCCGTAGTCTAGCTTGGTTAGGATACCTGGCTCGGGACCCTTTAAGGCGTGAGCCCAGGAGGTCGTGGGTTCGAATCCCACCGGCCCCACCAAATCGTTTGGTATCAACATAACCTTGGGCAATGTAAGATATGTCCAAGCAACGACGGTACAAGCCTAGATGCTCAGCTCAAGAGCCTTGCCTAACTTGGTTATGTCCATTTTCGAATCTACTTCTTGGATTAGAATTTTAACTTGTTGAGAATCAGATTCTACCCGACGAAGGTGAACAGAATAGTGGCTATCGCATTTGTGATGATAAACGCAGAGGTGGGCGCACAACACGACATCCTAAACGCACTGAGAAGAATTGAGCATGTTAAAGAAGCATATCTAGCCTATGGAGTCTATGATCTTCTTGTCAAACTCGAAGCCGAGACGACGGATAGACTTAAAGAGGCTATCGCTTCCTTGCGTAGACTAAGCCGCGTTAGATCGACGCTGACTATACCTGTCAAGGAATAAATGTGGAACCTTCTAGACACGGAAGAATCATATATTTCGGCTTGAGTACATGCACGTCCAGGTGCATTGTTTGGGTCTCTGCGATGATATACTGAAGCTAGATGATAGAATAAGATTTGTAGCTCACTTAGACAAGACTATGAAAAACGTCTTGGAAATGAAACAGAGGCTTGGCCTCAGATCTCTGACAGATAAAGAGAGCGACCTAGATTTCTTTGGTTTTATCGAACCAGTATTCGTCAAGGTGTGTGCAGACTCCGAAAAATACTTCGGTGATTTGAAAAGTGTTAGACTGAATTTCGGTAAGTGTTCAATTGTGTTTCTGAGAATTCCCAACGCGGTTGTGGGATTATCGATGGAGCCCGGCCCTACTACGCCTATCGTGGATAAAATTGGCCAGAAATATGGAGTGAAGCTGACTCAAGACACATAAGGTAAGTTTTGAAAAGACAAATCGTCTTGCAGTCGAGCGGTCGGCTGATTGCCATAGTTATCGTGTTGAATCTGGTTACGGAATATTATCTCTACCTACTGAGTTTGTGAGCTTCTGACCTTCTGATTGCACCGTTTGATTTCGTTGATTGTTTAGTCTGGTACGTAGTCGTACCATGAACGGTACGCTTATATACCGAAACTGGGCTAGCTACATGAGGAAGGTATACTCGACTTGGTTGCTAGTACTCTTGCTCCCGTAGCGATTCCGTCTCAAACAGCGCTGGCGACAGATCACGAGATGAAGTATTACGGAGAGTTGCGTAGAGATGAATTGCCTAGCAACCACTTCAACATCAATATTGAGAATGTTGTAGCTTCAGCGGATCTGCACCAGAATATCGACCTAGAATCGGTCGCGAAAACTTTTCCAACCGTTGAATATAAGCCGGACCGATTTCCTGGACTCGTTTATCGACTTAGGAAACCCAAAGTAGCCATGTTAGTATTCAGTACAGGGAAATTGATAGTTGTTGGTGCAAAATCTGAGAGCCAGGCAAAACGAGCTGTATTGAAATTGGTCGAAGAACTCAAGGCGGGTCGGCTCGTTATTCTAGGAAAACCTGATGTGACGATTAGGAATGTGGTCGCATCGGCCGATTTGTGTCATCAAATCGATCTTGAGGATACAGCGAATAGACTTGAGGGAACCATATATGACCCTGACCAATTTCCTGGTGTCATCTATAGGCTGAAGGAACTGAGCGTAGTCATATTGATTTTTGCGAGTGGCAAACTCGTGTGCACAGGCGCCAGTCACGAAGTTGACGTGGAAAGAGCCGTAAAGAAATTGCATGAGACTTTGGCCACAAATAACTTGATCCCATAAAGAACAGAGGTCTTGGCTCAAAATCGATTCGGATGTGTAGACGTATGGCTGAAAAAGAGATATCTCTTCTTCACGGAACATTAGACAGTGGCAATATAGTAGAGCAAGCTATGGCAAAGGAAAAGGCGAAATTGGAATTTGAAAAACTTTCAGAAGATATTCATTGGACAAATACAGCTTTGAAAGACTACGAGGACATAACCAAACTATTCACAACTGGTCAACATTTTACGAGTTGGCAGCGCAGAGAATGCGAGTTATGTAAAGGTGAGCTAACGCATCTTAAGAAGAGGTTGATGCACCTAAAGCGCGAAAGGCAACGACTGCATATATATTTTGGCAGGAAAGCGTGATTAAGCGAATTTGTCATGTTTACAGTTTAACCTAGCATTGTTGTTGAACAGCGTATCGGCGCTCCAAAAAATGGCCGGTTCTCTCATTAGACCAAAAGGGGATGTCGATCTAGCTCGGCTATTGGTCAGGTTTTGAATCTACCTATTCTCAGAGCTGCTACGAATGCCAATCCAATTATGGAAGCGACGAGAAAGGCGTAGGAGAGTGATAGTTCTGCGGCAAGTCCAGCGAAAAAGGATCCTAATATTGCCCCTATTCCAGCTGATCCTTCAAAGATGCCAGCCCGGCGACCTCTAGTTTCTTCCTTACCTTTCAAGAAGTGTTCAATGGAATATACGTACAGAAGGCTAGTCGCCGCTGCTACAGTAATTGTACCGACATACATGGTTATCTTTTCTCCAAGATAAACAAGGAAAAGACCCAGAGATGCAAGGGTTATGCTTGACTGTAGACCAATTTTCGTTGATGGCGGATTGTAGAACATGATCACTCTGGCAACGCCGAACAAGAAGAGCATGATTCCTATCTCAAGAGCATTAATTCCTCGTTGAATGCCGAAAGCAGGGAAGAAGGCGAGGAAGATTGTTGCCATTGCACCTAGAATAACAGTCGTTGAAATGAGCTTTATCGGCAGCTTTTCCGTTCTTGCTTCTTTAACCGTCTCCCTTTGAGCGCTTTTTCGGGAAGCGTATCGAACGATGAGAATAACATTGGTGATCGCGATCGCTGTCACGACGAGAAAGGGACTCCTTATTCCGAAAAGCGTGATCAGGGAGCCTCCTATGAGAGGACCTATCATCACTCCAATCGCCCATGATACGTTGAAGTTTCTGAGAGATCGTGAGATACTCACATCTTGATCGTTCACGATTAGAGCCTCCATCGTCGGCCAAAAAATCGCCGTAGCTAATCCCTGGAAGAAGCTTAGAATTATTAGTTCAAACGGATTTGTGGAAAAATAGAAAAAGACAGCCAAAATGATGCTAATCAACACTGAGTATATCAACATTCGTCTCTTGTCCAGTTTATCCGAGATGTAACCGGACACGAATGTGAAGAGGCCGTATACGACTCCTCTCGAAGCTGCTAACAGACCAATCTCAAATGGTGAAGCAGAAAGCGACAGCGCAAATATCGGAAGCGTAATACCAAGAATGTCTATGATCAACTCAAAGGAAAATGTGATGAAGAGCAACATTCGATCAGCTGATCGTCTCTTCCTAACACTTTCCATACTGGTGGAACCTCGATCCTAATGGAAGAGCAAGAGAATGCAGTCTTTCCTTAAAGCTTCGAACTTTCATTCCTCAAAAGTCTTGCTATGATGAAATCGGTTCTGAGGATCTCTGGAATCCAATGAACCTAGGGATAACATGCGAAGAAGCGAACTGGACAACGAGCAACTTTGGGTCACAGGCTCTTCCACTTTCTAACCAAGGGATTCAGGCTTAAGAAACTCTGTTACGTAGGTGCAGTAATCGAGTTTCCATGGTCCTGTTGTTGATGAGTGTTGGGTGACTCAAATTTTTTAAAGATAACATTCGAGTTATATTCTAATCGCTAGGGGTAAGCGGTACCTGCATCCCAAACTGAAAACATGAAAAGCTCTGGTTCTATCAAATCTGCGAGACAGTGGTTCAAAGCCTTTTGTGACACTAGGACGATGTGGCAGCCGTGACACTATCCATATATCCGATTATGCTGATGAAACATTGAAGTAAGTTGTCCGAAAGAAAATTATCTGAGTCAGACCTTGGCGCATTATTCCACACCGTTTTATTTGCCTATCAGAAAACTCTGAGACAGACCTTTGGAGACACTCCGTCTTTAATGCTAACGAAGTTTACTATACCAATCATTGAGAAGATACTGGACAAGGCTTCGCCCGAGCTTCTAAAGGCTAATGATGTGGATGTTGCGCTTCAAGAGTTTGCTGACCTGATAGTAGCTTCAGGATTTGTTCGCAGTGCTAAGATAACAGAGGACGGCGAAAAACGAGTCCTAGACCTTGATGAATGCATCTTCGCTGACCATGTACATAGTATGCTGAACATAGACAGCGATGTAACATGCCCATGGGCCATTATTGCGATATCATTGGCTCGGAAATTCAATAGTCGAGACGTGAAAGTTGCGCTCTCGAAGATTACTTCATCTGGATCGAAAACCTCGATAGAGTTCTAGTGACCTGAGGCCCCTTCTCAAGATAGGCTATCGGTCGGATGGACTGTCTCTATCTTGGTCATCAGGCTCAATAAAACATGCCAACCCTTCATACTCTAATTTTTTAAACTAATCCTGCATCATAATTGGTCTTTACTGACTCTAGGGGATCTTGTTGCAGTCGATCAGCAGAATAAGCGCGGAGGTCTTCGACGCGGCCTCAGCTCCAGTGCGTATGCAGATACTCAAACTTCTATCTTCGAAAGGACCGTTTGCATACACGGAGATAATGTCCTCCATAAAGTTGGACCCGATAAGAGATGCTGGCAAATTTGTCTATCATCTCAAGAGCATTGTGGAAGCAGGCCTTGTGGATGTAGATAAGGAGACGAAAAAGTACGGGATAACTGAACTTGGAAAAATGGTTGTGAGTTTCAGTAGGGATGTTGAAGAATATGTGGCTGTTAAGAAGGGAAAACTACTCGTTAGAACATCACGTTTCTCAATCGAGGAATTTGACAGAGACAAGATTACGGATTCTCTTGTTCGCGAGGCAGGTGTTCCACATGAACTTGCACAAGAACTGGCGGCAGAGGTTGAGGAAAGACTTCTGAAGTTTAAGACCAAGTACCTTACTGCGCCTTTGATACGTGAACTGATAAACTCAATCCTAGTGGAGAAAAAGCTTGAAGATTATAGGCATAAGCTCACAAGACTCGGCATGCCAGTTTATGACGTTACCCAACTCATGAACGACTCAAGCGATCAATTGCTTGATGTCAATTCAGTCAAGGAATCAGCTGGTTCCTCTGTGCTGGAAGAGTATGTACTTCTAAATGGCGTTCCACGAAACGTTGCGGACGCTCACATTTCAGGCGAACTACATCTGGGGTTCCTAGATGATTGGGTTTTGAAACCTGAAGAAATTCAGCACGATCTTCGTTTCTTCTTCAAAAAAGGGCCAGCAATCTCCAATCCTCCAAGCGACTTTCAATCCGGCCTTGCCACATTAGGAAGGCTTTGCAACCTCTGCTCCGCTGAAGTATCGAATGAACAGTCATTCGACATGTTCAACATATTTCTCGCTCCACTGGTGAAGGGCCTGAAGAAGGATAAGTTGTCTGAAATCTTCAGCATCTTCTTCGATGGATTTAACAGATCGCTCGTGTCAAATGCATCGAGACTTCCTCTCTCTCTTGGAATAGAACTGACGGTCCCAAATTTTCTCGAAAAAGTTGACGCGATTGGAATCGATGGAAAGGCTGCGGGAACTTACGGAGACTTCGTAGAGGAGGCCAGACTCTTAGCTGAGGCGATCGTTGACGCAATCACCCGAGTGGCATTACACACCCCGGTGCTTAATCCACGTTTCATTTTCAAAATAAGAGGCGGCATACTTGATGATCCAACTTTAGAGCCTTTGATGTCCAGTATCCATGACTTGGCGGGCAAACATGGGCTACCCAATTTTGCCATCATAGAGGACAGTGGCAAAGTAGCCTGTACATCAAGTGGCCTCAGGCTTAATGACGATTGGAAAGAAGATTGGCAGACAGACTGCCTTCGGACAGGAAACCTTGGCACCATTTTTCTCAACCTACCCCGAATTGCGTACGAAGCTCGCAGAGACGACGACGCCATGCTCGAGATGCTTTCCAAAATCATGAAGACAACTACCGACGCCTTCAAATCAAAGCGAGCAGGTATCGGTGAGCGAATGAAACAAGGCCTCCTGCCAGTCTTATCCAACGCATTTGATGGCTCACCATACTTCTACCAGAGCAACGGATCATACGCGATAAGTTATGTGGGATTGAACGAGGCTGTTCAGCACCATACGGAAGGCGAACTCTACAAAGACGATAATGCCATGAAATTTGCATCCGAGATCTTGTCGAAGATGGTACAAGAAGCGAAAACCATGTCCGAAGAGCTGGAGATGCGTCTACAAGTTGCGCAGAGACCTGGTGACGATGCTACGACTAGACTTGCTGAATTAGACATGGAAAAATATGGGCGAGCCACCACCGTAGTCGAGGGTACTCGTACTCATCCATGCTATACAGACCTTACAACTTTGCCCCTCTCAACTAAGATCTCACTCCGAGACAGGGCAAAAGTCGAGAGTAAGTTTCAGACAGCAACTCCTGGTGGACACTTGCTTCCGGTTCACTTAACCCCCAAAGAACATGATTCAAGGACTATGCATAAGATCACGAGCGAGCTTCTATCTGAGAAGATCCAGTCTTTCGCATACGCCAACAACTTCTCATACTGTAGAAGTTGTCGAAATTATGGTGTGGGAGTCATTTCGAAATGTCCAAAATGCGAGTCTACCTTGATTACTCATCTAGGCCGATGCTCCGCCACATATGAACCGTTCACACTATGGCCAGAGGCCAAAAGAAAGACGGTTGAAAAAAGAGTTTGCTATCCTTTGTAAAACGGATTATTCAGTAAAGCTTTATTCGGTCCGGTTGCTGTCATTATTCGGCTAGGCGGGTGAGGGGTGCCTTCCATCCGTTCCGCCCTAGAAACCCCGGAGTTGGAAGGATCATTGAGAACAACATCGATAATGTTAACGGCTGCTTTTGCCGCTCTATACGCAGTTCTTGTCTTCATCTTTGCTGGGATAAGTTTCGGAATCGTTCAAGTGCGTATCGCAGATGCGTTGATCCCACTCTCAATTGTTCTTGGTTGGCCGGTTGTTTGTGGAGTTACAATCGGATGTGCTATAGCAAACATAGTCACTCCACTTCCAAGCGTTGCAACAGACATAACTCTCGGTTCAGTCGCCAACTTCATCGCAAGCCTATTGGCTTGGAAGATTAGCCTGTGGAAATCGGGAAGAATCGGTGAACTGTCTGGATGTTTAGCGGCTTCTCTGATCGTCACATTCATTGTCGGTACATATCTGGCAGGCATCACGGCAATGGACTATTGGATCTGGTGGATCGGTGTCGGGATCGGTTCAACCATAAGCATAACTGTACTTGGATTCATCCTTGTTAGTGTTCTGAGGGCCCTGAAGATTCGACGACCTCCAAATACTAAAGTTCAGTGAACCGAGAAAATCAATCTTCACAATGGAACAAGCAGACGCTTTAGATGGTACATATGGACGCGATATCTATACTCGTCGACAAGAAGTTAGCGCCATATCTTGGGTCGCCAAACATTGGCCGCATCTGGATCGCATCAGATGGCGAAAACGATAACAGAACCAGGGTTACTAGACATCAATTCTCGATGGAAATCAGATTAGAAGAGAGATGGAAGGCCAAAACCTGTAGATCGCAAGTATGAGAGTGATTGCATCAACTGTCAGAATTCCTATCCTCAATGTGTCCCAAGCGAATTTAGCTTCAGGGTCGGCGTAGGAGCAGTCTTTCCCAAAACTCTTGCCTCTTTCGTATAGGTTGATCCCCTGCATGCTGCAGATGCAGACCATTAAAGAAACGATCAGCATAAGTGGGGACAGAACTTGATCCTGCAAATAGTATCCTCCTAGGAAGACAAGCCCCCAGCTTGTGCCCAGAGTGTTTGCGTTGTGGAAGATTCCTTTGAAGAGTTCTAGGTCGTATGCAACGATGAAGAAGGACTCGGCGATTACGAAGAAGATATAGTTGTAAGTGACTTTCACAGTTAAGTATAGTCCAATAGTCACGAAAGCTAAGAGCCCAATAATAGCTATGAGCCACAATCGGCGTATGGACATCTTTGTGTGCCAAGGTCTGTTAACAATTTCATCGAAGTGATTTGCAGCTACGCTTCCACCTAGGAATATCTGTGCTAGAAAGAGCAGAAGCCGATCCGAATAGACCTCTTGTGCGAGCAGGGATCCCAAGACTGCGAGTGATAGTAGGACGGAAGTAGTTGGAAGATGAAGCAACGTAAGATGTTCTCGCCAAATCATTGATGCAGCCTCTTCTGCAAATAGGGCAGCCTATTGAAACCGAACTGTTGACTATTAGAGACGCTTGGATTAAGTCTACTAGCTTGCTTTTAAGCCAAATATATCCTCAGAATCAACGGGGAACCTACTAAGCTTACCATCATATGAGACGCTAGCAGAGCATGTGATGTAGACATGAAAACTAGGGGTCGAGTACTTTCAGGTAAAGGCAAGGGCAGTTTCTTCACCGAACTAGAGTGGGCGAAGAGACAGTTCGTCGAGATACTTGGTTTCGAACCGGTTCCAGGAACCCTCAACATTCGGCTGGAGGATATGAGGAACCGAGATGTCCTTGAACTCAGACGGAGTAGAACCCTCACCATTGAACCGCCTGACAAAAGCTTCTGCAGAGGAATTGTATTGCCAACGGTCATCAATGACTTTGTGAAATGTGCGATCGTTGTTCCGCAAGTTCCAAACTATGATCCACACCTTCTCGAGATAATTGCTCCAATTAATCTTAGGGAGAAGTTGAATCTGAAAGATGGTGATACGGTAACTCTTGAATTTTGAAATTTCTATTGAACAAACACATCTTCCACATCGTTTTCAGATTGCCGGTTCTAGCTAATGTACCTTTGATTTGTTCCTTCAAAATTTTTCACTATCTCTGCTACTCGTTTGGGAGCCTCGATTACACTAACTGGTACATCCTTAAGAAGAGCCCATGGTCCAACCTCTGCTAAGCGGGTCGCCAAGTGATCTTGGCCGAAGGATTCCATCGATATCCTGTAAACCAACGGTCTGACATCCGATTCTGGGAGGAAGCCCAGAGCGTGAAGATACTCATGAAGTAGGATCGTGTAAATGAAGGAGTTGACAACCCGCTTTGAGCTTGCAGTTGCTTGAACAATTTGAAGAAAGAGTCGATTCATCACTATGGTGTTGCTGCCCACTGCATGATAGGCGCCTACCTGAAGAGGTAGATCATCAAGTATCAACATCAGGCCTACCCGATAACCTCCAATGGAGCGTTTTACCGTGTCCTTCACGACCTCGAAGACGTCACTGAAGTCTTTGGCATGATCCAAACGTGATGCATATGCTTCAGTATGTGAGGGTTTGTTACCCCCCGAATCATCTTGTACCATGAATACCACTTTCTCAATGCTGAGATCTAGAGATCGACTCTATCAGGGCCTCTGTGTCGGTAGAATATCTTTATGAAACACTCCGCGATTTGAAGGTACTGAGACCTGGCGTTTTGACTTTGAAGGCGGGGATAGGACGTTTCGTCCCCCTGACGCCGAGCCAGGTCAAAGGCGCAGTGGCCGAAGGGCCGCGATAGCTTCAGGAGCCTGTCGGGTAGCCGTTCGTGGGTTCGAATCCCACTCCCCGCACCAAT
>Ga0315282_10002213_pt1 | contig 36176 bp, 38 predicted proteins | sample YL17G07_20_MG_FD_203693 | JGI IMG/M metagenome (GOLD analysis project Ga0315282, IMG submission 203693) | Sediment microbial communities from Yellowstone Lake, YNP, Wyoming, USA - YL17G07_20 | ecosystem: Environmental > Aquatic > Freshwater > Lake > Sediment | place: USA: Wyoming | collected...
ACTTCACGCTGACGTGGAACAGGGCTGGTTACGTGCTTGCGGTCGGCGCATCTGTCCAGGCCGTGCTGAGCCTCGCGGTTTCATCAAGCATCACTGGCATCACAACCTTCAGCTTCGACATAACCATAACGGGAACACAATAAGAGTGCAAGGATACACAGTGAAGCATTATTCCTGCAGATAAGATCCAAGGCTGACGCAACTGGATTACCATTGAGTGTCTCGTGTTTCTATTTTTTTTAATTGCCTCAGCGCGCATGTGTGTTCCGAAATTCCCTTTTTGAGTGTAGTAAGGCTGAATAGCGCGTTTCACAGGATCTTTCGCGGCTCAACTCACCGTCACGACCAACAAGCCAAACGAACCCGCAAAAAAGAGGCACTGCACCCACGAATTTAGAAACAAGCATAGCGCGCGCGACTTTAACGACTTCACGCCAAGAGAGCAGAGGGAGCCTCGACAACTACCTCAACCCTTTCTCCTCTGATCTTGCCATGAAGAAGCTTTGCCTTAACTTCCAAATAGCCCTCTATAGCTTCCCTGATGTTTTTTAAGGCTTCCTCCCTTGTCTCGCCCTGAGTGGCCACTGGAAGCTCCAAACACTTAACCACGAAGCCGCCCTCCTCAGCAGCCTCCAAAACAACCGTGAACCTACTGGTAACCATAAAACCGCCAGCAATACAATATTCGCGAAGTCTATATGAACCTATCTTCAATCCTAAATTATACCGCGAGGGTAGCCGCATTAAATTGCGGCTCTTGGGATTCTTGGAATCCTCTCTTTTTTCTCTAAGTCAGGTTCACTCCAGAAGCACGCGCTATCAAGCAAAACCTGAAGCACAAGATACTTCGCAAACTAATTTAGGAACAGGCATGCGCGCGATATTATTGGTAAATCGTTTTCTTGGGCCTATGGCTATAATGTAGATGGTCTTGTCTTTCTCTGAAATGGTGTAGATTATTCTGAGTTTCCCAACTCGTAGGCTGTAGTTTTCTTTCAAGTCTCCGTGAAGTCGTTTTCCTGCGTAGGATTGAATCTCTAAACCGATTAAACTTTCTCGAACTTGGGTTTTGACCTTTTCTTGTAGCTTTTTATAGAATTTCTCGGCTTGTCTTGATAAGAGAATCGTGTATTTCAATGGGCTTCTTCCTTTAGAAGACTGTGCAGTTCCTTGACTCTTCCAGTCTTGATGTCTTCGAGGCCTTTGCGGATGTCTTTCATCATGTCTGGATCGCTTAAAATCTCAATGGTCTCCAAGAGCTCGCCCATTAGCTTTGTGGCTTCGTCAAGCTTCTGCTTGGTTTCGGAGAGGAGCTTTCGGTCTTCCTCATCTAAATATGCAACCTTCGCCATTAAAATCACTCAAGTATTACAGATGTGGATCCGACTAATAAATTTGAAAGCGGAAACGCATGGTAGCCTCAAGTCAGGTTCACTCCAGAAGCACGCGCTACCAAGCAAAACCTGAAGCACAAGATACTTCGCAAACTGATTTACCCATGTGAAGCATGCGCGCTGTTCCGGTTGGGTTTGAATCAATAGTCTGGTCGCTATTTAGCTATGTTCAGCGCGGGCCGGTACAGCGTGGCGATTCGTCGAAAAATCTTTATACGCCTAGAGTAGATATGCCTCGTTTTGGAGTGTAGTACCGTGAAAGGATGCCTAGTAGTAGCGTCTCTTTTGTTTTCTTCGATACTGCTCGTCGGGGGCCTGTCGTCAGCCATGGGCGTGGCTCTTAATCCAAATGAGAGTCTTGTGTGGGAAGGCGACGTGTACTCTTCGGGGGTGCCGGTTGCTTCTCCAGTTTTGGCGTCGGGCATATCGTATCGGATTGTGGCGGCAGAAATGTGGTTTTATGATAATTCGAGCTGGCTGGCGGCTGACGCTCAGTATTACACGAACAGCAGCATAAGCACCTGGGATTGGCTGAATCACTATCGTCCCGGTAGTCACTCGTTTCTCCAGATCAACGGGACGGATGTGGATTGGGGGCCCTTCAGTAATGGGGACACGGGTCATACCTACAGCATCTATTACAATGGAGCAGGTGCCCCTATTACCTTTGCAATCATGGACTGGATGGACCATAATTACGGAAACAACGATTGCCATCTTCACTTGAGAATATACGCGGAGATCACTGTCGGCGGAAGCGTGGTAGATTCGATTCCGTCCGGCACGGTCAGCGTGTTTACGGTTGGCGCTTTGTTGCTGGCTTCAGTTGCCACGGTTCTCGTCGTCGTCCATCGTAGGAAGACTTGACGGGCAAGGTTAGTCGTGAATCGCGTGCTTTGCTCCGCACGGAGCAGAGGGTTCGGCTTCGGGCAGCGTTCTAGAATTTTACACTCCCTGATTGAGGCTGCCGTAAAAGCGTTTTGAGGTTAGCGTTTCGCCTTTTTTACTGCCAGTAGGCCGAATGCTGAGAGTGCCATGATCAGGCCTGCAAGCGTTCCGGGTTCCGGTACAGGTAGTGTCACCAGTGTCACGGTGATAAATCCTCTTTTTACTTCGCACTGTGTTCCAAAGCCCGTGGCTCCGAGGCTGCCTGCGGTGGCTTCTTGCGTGCATGTCCACCTGAATTCGTAGGATCCTGGTTGTGTCAGCGTCGTTGATCTTGTTATTGTTTGTTCACTGTCGACGCTGCCCGAGTATAACGTTGTTTGGCTGGTTAATCCTGAGCCGTTGGCGTAGTACACTTCCATTAGGGCTACGGCAGGTGCGCCTACGCTTATGTCTTCGTAGTAGCCGTGGACGTAGACGGTTGTGCCGACGGGCACGGTGCTGGGGATGCTGTTGTTGCTAGCGTCTGTGAGCGTGATTGAAACGCTAATCTGGGCTCTTGCAACACCGATGAGAATAGCAAAAATCATCAACCCCAGCGTTGCGAACAGCAATTTCCTCTTCATCTCTCTTTCCCTCATTGACAGAAGAGTTGTTGTTGAATCTTATAAGTGTGTAGGGAATATTTTTATGGAATAATCTTATGAAAGAGTGTTATAGAGGTTAGATAGACTCGTTTCACTGATGGCTATTGAGGTTTGCTTTTTTTCTGGGCTCTGGTTTGGTGTTCTCTTATGATTGCGGCTGTGGCGAAGACTGTGGTCAACGCGAGCAGACTCAGGACTATGGGTGTTAAACTGATACCCCAAGGCGTGTAGTTTAGGAGCAAGCCGACGATGGGGACGAGGGCTATGCTCATGCCCAGGCTTAGGGCTACTCGCTCTACTGCGTCCAACTCTTTTTCAGATGTGTCGAGTGAGTGTGCCAGGGCTTTGGCGAACGGAAGGTTTTGTGGAAAGAGGGCTTTTATGAACGCGTAGCCTGGCAGCCACAGGATGAATATTGTGCCTAGGACGTATCTTAGGTACACTAGTGGGAAGGCGTCTTCGGGGACGGTGAACACGACTATCGCGGTTGCTATCGTGAGTGCGATGGTGATCCAGTACCAGAGGGCTTGGTTTGAGCGCAGGTAGCTTGTGAGCTTTTCTGGGGTTGGTGTTTGGGGCGGTTTGAGGTGGATTTTTTCTGTTTGCTGCAGTTGCAGTATTCGGTCCAGTATTTCCTGTTTGGGTTTTGATGACAGTGCCTGTACCTGGTCGATTAGTTGTTGAACGTTTTCGGGTTTTGCCGTTTCAACGGTGCGGATTATCTGTTGGTCGAGTTCGTCTTCGGCGGGTTTTTTAGGCAAATGTGTCGGCTCCTTGGCTGTTGGCTTGTTAGGTTTGTTGTGGGTTTTAGGGTTTATGCTTCTGTGTTAACGTTGTTGCGCTGTTATAAGGAACGGCGTTTCCGCTGGAGGCACGTGTGGCCGCAGAATTTCCGGTCTGCATGGAATCCAGACGTGCCTTCGTGTTTGCCGCTGTATAGAATGTGGGTTGCAAGCGCGTTGGTCTTCGTGTTTCTTTGCGCTTCATAGACTGATTATTATGGTGACTATTCTTACAGCCACTGTTACGAGGAAGAGTGTTGAGATGGTTAACGCCACGTTTCGCAGTCTTTTCTTGTTGATGAGCAGGTTTGTTTTTCCGTAGTATGGTGAGATGAGTTCTGATGTTACGAGTAGGATTATGGCTGTCACGGCAAGGAATAGGCTTATGTCCCAGAAGGACAAGGGGAAATTCATCGTGGTCATGCCTCTATTTTCTTGCAGAGTTCGGTGTGAATGCAAGGTCTACTCTGATAGAATATAAAGGAGGGTTAGGTGATGTTTGTGTTTCTATGGGTTGGCTCTGAAGAGTCGCGGCCTTTTTGTGCGGTGGAGTCCGTATAGTGCGAGCGCGATGAGTGAAGTTGCTGCAACAGCGATTGTTGCGGGTTCTGGTACGACGAAGTCGAGGTCGTGTGAGTAGGGGCTGAATATGAAGCTGCCATCTTCGGTGTAGCCAAAGGCGTCGAAGTGTATTTTCGCATCTGCTGGGATGATTCCCCCGTTGAGCACTATGGTCACGTTTATTGCTACGACGTAAGGCGTATCTGGCGGTGAGTAGATGTTTCCGAGAGAGGCGTTGGCGTAGCCGTAGAATTCTGCGGAGTTGAACACTCCATGTGGAGCTATGCTGGCAGGGGGTGTTCCTGAGGTATCCCACGGTCCGATGGTTGTTCCGTTGATGATGATTGAGTCTATCACGCTGTGTGCCGCATCGTTGATGGATACGACGAGTTTCGTGTCGAGCGATTCAAACTGGGCACATGCTAACCATATGAAGAACGGTGTGCTCCAGTCACCGGACGGGATGACTACGCTTTCCGTAAGCCACGGGTCAGGACTACTGCTGACGTATTTCGGATCGTATACCGACGGATCTGGCAGTGGCTGAGGACCAGGCAGCGTAGACGGATTCTGTGAGTAGAACCATAGATGCCCGCCACCAGCAGCAAACGCTGGCCAGACGGAGACCAAGCTTACCAATCCTACGAGTTGGACGATGAGCACGAGTATTAAGGTGGCGTTCTTTGATTTTATGGGCATGTCTTCCTTCTCCTAGTATCACTTTTTCGCGAGGCTACTTAAACAGATATGGAGGTAGTTTATAGATGAGTGTTCTATTTTTGGATTTTTAGGCGGCCCCAATCTGACGTGCAGGCTACTCCTCGACGATCTCGTAGGCTACGTCTATGGCGTTTCCGTCTTCGGAGCTCCTTGTCTTTGTTATTCTCACCGGTTTGCCCGTTGCCTTTGCGATGGCTATGGCGATTGCGCTGCAGAGCGGGCAGAGGATTGAGCTGGTTATCTGCGAGGTTTCTTCAGCCTCTTTGAGTGTGTTTCTAATGATTGGTTTGGTTATTATTGCGTGGACCGTGGTGTTCCTCACCGGCGTGAGGGATGCGGTGTTGCCTTTTTGCGGTTTGGAAGTGTCGTTTTCCGCTTGCAGTTCTAGGTTTTCGGCGATTTCCAGGTCTTCGATGAAGATTTTTGGGAGGTTCTGCTGGAGGCTTTCGAGGTCTGTTTTGATGAAGCTCTTTCCGAGTGACTTTTCCAGCAGTTTTGACAGTTCAAAGCCGGGCGGTGTTAGCAGCAGGCCTTGCGCGGTTCGGGCCAAGGGCTGGTTCTCGAATGGTTGGATTTGTTCTGGCGTTGGAAGGCTTGCATACTTGTACTTTGACACGCATATTCGAGTGGCTTCTGGATCTGTGAAGTATTTTGGCGGCAGGTATGTGGCGTCTCCTTTGTAGCCGAGTTCCAGTATCATCTGGTTCAATGCTCCGAGAGAAGGTGACAATGCAGCTTCTAGGAGGGTTTTTCTCGTGTACTCTTCGGGCTTGATGTATAGGAGAACTGCTCCCCAGAAGACCAAGCCGAGGCCTATGAACGCAAGTATGGATGAATTATAGCCTATTGAGACTACCAGTGAGACCGTGCCCAGTACGAGCATTGTCACGATTGCTGAGCTTACCAAGTTGGTTGTTACGCGCACTTCGGATTCCCCTTTTTTACTTTGAGCCGCGGGTTATTATCTGCTTCCACATGCTCAGACGCTTGTGTTCTCCGGTCTTCTTTTTGGCTATGTTGGTTTTCCAGACATAAGTGGGTTCGTCTTGAACACTGGCTATCGTGCCTGTTATGATTCCTGCTTTTTCTGTTCCTGAGAGTCTGAGCAGCAGGTCTCCTTCGCTCATCCGTTGTCCAGTCTTGCCACTGAAGGTTTTGGCGATCGCCTGCAGCGTCGGGTTCGTCGTCTTCTCTGTCTCAGCGACGGCGTTGATGACGCTTTTGTCGTTGGATGAGAGTTTCTCGTAGGCTGCGGCGTCTGCCCTTCTCTGTTTTAGGTTCTCAAAAGTGTAGAAGACAACCGTTGCGGCCAATAGGATGCTTGTGACCTCAGCTAGGGTGAAACCGTTTCTCGACAGGAATATGGCGATCGGGGTCCACATTTTTATTGGCTGCCAGTAGTTAGCTATGGCGGTTGCGAAGGGCAGGAGTTTGTTCTCCACATCGGTCACGTTTTGAGTTTCGTCCGGGTAGCCTATTAGGCTTATTTTAACGTATTTTTCCTGTGATGTGCCGTTTGCCTCGAAGATGGAGTTTTCATACCAGTATAGAACGACCTCGGTTTGGTTGGTGCTCTTGTCTTTGAAGGCGAAGTATCTCGCGATTATGGGAGGGTTCTGCAGGATTTGCACGTCTCTCAGATCAAGCTGTTCCACCGAAGACGGGTAGTTCCCGATTTGTGGATAGGTGACGAGACAATATTCCCAGGGATGCAAATGCCATTGTATCTGGGCCATTTCGAATCCTACATATACTGTGTCGTTTTCAGGATCGTGCGGTGTGTACGCGTAGATCAGTGAAAGATCCTGTCCTGACAAATTTTCGAATGCCGTGTCGCGGTAGAGGTATTGTAGCGTGTAGCTGGGGAGTTGAGGGAAGATTTGGCTGTTTCCCTGTTGGCCTGTTGGAGTCTGGATCAGGACTTGAGCGGGCCCCTGAGTCAGCGCGAACACTGGAACTTGGATAGACATCAGAAGGATTATGACGACGCCTATTGCCACTATTTTCGCCGCATCAGTTTTTTTGAGCTTTGTCTTTGGGTATCTGATCATTCTTCCGCATGTGAAGCAGAAGCTTTCAGTCAGGTTCAAAGGGTCGGAATTGCAGGTAGGACAGCTGCTTTTGGGCTTTTGTTTCGTGAATATTTGTGTTCTGAAGAGTTTTTCGGATATCAACATAAGTATGAGGGTGCCGATGAAGATTAGGACCCATCCGCTTAGCGTGTGGAAGACGCTGAGAGCCAGTTGTTCGCCCCATTGGTAGCCGATGAGGAGGATGCTGGTTATTCTGACTATGTTAAGGAAGTAGATGAGTGGAAAGCCTATGAGAAAGGTTGTCGCTTTCCTCCAGAGTTTGTCTCTGACGATGAAGGCCACGAAGGCTGCGAAGACGAAGAAGCCCATTAGGCTGTAGATGCCTGAGCATGCGATGTCCACTGCGAAAGGCGGCAGTACCGTGCCATTTGCTTGAGTTATCGTTATGGCCGGCGTTCCCGACAGGCTGGAGATGGTTGAGTGTACGCCTAACAGGTTTACTATTCTGTTCGAGGCTTCTGAGCTTGCTACTGATAGGGTCGAGCCAAAGTTGTAGATGACTTGGGAGGGCAGCGGAGTGAGGAGGACCAAGAAGGCTATGGGGAAGCATGCTTGACGAAGAGTATGTGAACCGAAAATGACTAATGTCAGCCCTGCTGCAAAGAGGGGAAGCGTCAGGACATGATATTCCAAGGGCGTGAACGTGTAGGAGCCGTACCAGTAGAGCAAGAGTGCGGTTGTGCAGAGTAGGATACCGCCTATCATGTCCAGGTATTTAGTGTTCGCTGAGCGGTCTTCTCCTTGATCTGACATTGAAGCTCGGAGCATTCTTCGTTTGCGGTAGACCAGATATGCGAACAGAAAGGGTATTATCAGTATGTAACTCGTTGCTTCGTCTGTTAGCGCGTTCATGAAGATTAGTCTTAGATCTTGAATGTACAGCGCCGCGACTGCTACTGTCAAGCTTGAAGCTTTCAGGAGTAGGGCTAGATTGTTTTGAGTCCAAGCTAGAACATTCTTGGAGGGGAAATTCACCTTGATTTTCATTGTGGGTCCTTCAAGACGCAGGCAGGCTTTCATGTTTGTTGCGTATTAGGCGTTGGGGGACTAGTTGGAAACCCTGGCGTTTCGTGTTTTGTTAGAAGAATGGTGCCTCATAAGAGTTATTCCGAACTAGGGAAAGGCAAGTTTCAATCAGCAACTGTATGTACCTTTGCGGGCGGCGCGCATGCTTGTTCCTAAATTCCTAGATTCCGCTCAAGAGAAAGGCAGACGTTTATCGATGGTTAATGTCAGGGTTCAGCTGGGTGCTTGCTTGCTCACACCCTCCCCCCCGGGTATCCTATATGACCCAAATATGATTGAAGAGCAAAATGAGCAGCGCAAGCTGCTTCCCAAAAGAATTCAGGAACACGCTAGCGCGCTATGTGTGTGTTTTTCAGTTTTTGTTGGTATACCAATTTACGAGTTCGGCTAGGCCCTGTTCTATGGAGAATTGTGGTTCATAGTCCAGCATTTTCTTGGCTTTGCTTATGTTTGCATATCCATGCTTTAGGTCGGTTGGTCTAGGCTCAGTGTGAATATCTTCTAGGTCTTCTTTGTTCATTATGTGTTTCAGAATTTCTGCTATTCGGTTTATGCTTATGTTTTTGCCTGTTGCTATGTTAAAAGCTTGGCCAGTTCCATGTTCACTGCTCATGGCTAGCATGTTGGCCTTGACCACGTCGTCGATGTAGACGAAGTCTCTGGTTTGTTCTCCGTCTCCATTTATTATCGGAGGCATGTTCTTCAGAATTCTGTTTATGAAGATTGATATGACGCCTCCGTAACTGCCATGTACGTCCACTCTTTGTCTTGGACCGTAGACGTTGAAGTATCTCAGGCAGACCGTTTCGATGCCATAGAGTCTTTTGAAGACGTGAACGTAGTTCTCTGCTGCCAGCTTTGAGACTCCGTATGGCGAAGTGGGATTCAGATTATCGTCCTCTTTCTTGCAGGGAGACTCTGTCTTTCCGTAGACCGCTGCTGAGGAGGCGAATATGAAACGTTTGATGTTGAGGTCACATGAGGCTTTCAGAAGATTCAGCGTTCCTTCCACGTTTACCTGGTTCGTTAGAATCGGATCCTTCACTGAGAGAGTGACACTCGCTAATGCGGCTTCATGAAAAACGACGTCGACATCCTTCAAAGTCTTCCTTACTAGATCGATGTCTCGAATGTCGCCCTTCACGAATCTGAAGTTCTTGTTGTTCTTTTGACGATTGATATTCGCGAAACTTCCCGTTTGAAAATTGTCAATCACGGTAACGTGAAAACCGTCTTCTATCAATTTGTCGACGATGTGACTTCCTATGAAGCCTGCTCCGCCCGTTACAAGAATTCTCTCGTACTTTTTAGGATGCGCCATTAGAAGCACCTACGACTCGGGATTGTAGAGACCTAATCGTCTTGTTCTTCTAGATAAGGACTGCTGCAACAGCGTTCGCGACTTCGATTTCGTTTGGCTGAGATGTCTTGTCTAGTGAGAAGACCTTTGTCTCATAGGATATGTTGAGGCTTTTAGCTTGGAGAAGCATGTTCTCGAGCATGTAGCCTATTTCCCAGAGTGCTCGTCCAGTTTGCTCGTTCTGGCAGAGAAAGATTGTTTCCTCATGGCCATCCATTTGAGAGTCGATGTTCACGTTTTTCATGAATCGGATTTCGTGTGTCGGGTTTCCTCTGGTCCATCCGAGTTTTTCACCAAAAGCCCTGTTCATCAGTGAGAATTCTTTTGTCCAGTTCACGTAACTGTATAACTTCTTGTTTTTTGCCAGATAGACGCTTGTGCAGTTCTGGATGCCGCCCCACGTGGGGATAGTTATGCCTGAGAAGAACTTCCATCGGTCTGTTTTAATGTAGTGCGGGGTTCTACCTCTGGCGGCCCATAGTAGCTGCGAGGTGTCCTTTTCTGTTGCTTGGGAACCGGTTTTGCTTGATGTTGCGAGTTTTGACATTTGGGATCTGCAGTCGATTTCGCCGTCTCTATAGGGGTTGGTTAGGTTCTTGCCTGAAACAAAGGGTTTTTCAGGTCCAGGGGCTTCTGTTGTGAACTTGCCTCTTTCGTAAGGATCAGTTATTTCCATGATCAGATGTCGGGCGGTTGCTGTCTTTTTTTCATATGAAGTTCCGTTTATGCCTTGATTGTGAATGCACGTTCCAACTCCTTCCGCGGCACATGCAAGGTATACTGCTTCGTGTTGCATTCCGCTTTCGAGGTGAAGCACGCGTTCTCTGTGAGGATGTCTCGGATTTTCGAAGCCGAGATAGAGGTAATCGTTTTCGAACCAGTGCAGAAGCTTTCCGTCGGAAAACCCTGGGATGCTGAGGCAATTGAGTATGTTATCTATTGTTTCCTCTGATGGACGCTTTTTGGTGAAAGTGCCGAAGTGACTCTTCTTGGGACCATGGTCGCTTGAGCATCTCGAGTTCAACGCTTTTTCTACGGAAACTATATCTCCAGACATTTGTCCAACTCCTGTTTTCGTTTAAAGACCCGTTCAAAACTAATAGTTTCAAGCGGTTGATTAAGCATGCGCAGAGAAACTGTTTTTAGAGTGCGATTGGTTTTCGAATAATGAGTAGAATGAGTTAGCGAGGGTGGGCAAAGCAGATTGGGCGAGACAACTTACAACCGTAAGCAGAAGCTCGTGGATGAGTATTTCGATGCCCAATCAGCATTCTGGCGGGACACTTATCAACAGGGGAATGCCCTTGGATTCATCAATCGACAAAGGCAGGCTGCAGCGCTCAAGTATGTCGACGAATTGTCGCTTCCAAAGAATTCCCATGTTCTTGAAGTCGGCTGCGGAGCAGGTTTCTTGGCAGTAGCTCTTGCTCGAAGAGGATTTGCAGTGGAGGCGGTAGACCATGCCCCCGCGATGATTGAGCTAACAAAAAAACATGCAAGACAGGCTGGCATGGACACTCGGGTTCATGCAGCCGTCGAAGATGTTCATGAACTCAGTTTCGAAGATGAGTCGTTTGATCTTGTCGTTTCCTTGGGCGTAATTAATTGGCTTCACGACTTGAGGAGGGCACTGAGCGAGATTACAAGGGTCTTAAAACTAGGAGGATATGCTGTTTTAAACAGTGCACGCGCCCACGCGCTACTTAATCCCCTGGCGATTCCCGCACTTGAGTCCGTGTTAGAAAGGATGAAGCAAGAATTTGAAAGAGCTATTCCGCATAGCTCGCGAAGTGTTGCCCCCTCACACATGTATTTGCCTGGCGAAATCAATCAATATCTCCATCAAGCGAATCTGATGGTGACCAAGAGTACGAACGTTGGGTTCGGGCCGTTCAGAATATTCAACCATGACATGTTCTCGCGTAATGTAGAAGCTGAAATCCAGCAGAAATTACAGCAGTATGCAGACAGAGGATATCCCATCCTGCGCTCGGCTGGAGGACAGTACATCGTATTGGCAAGAAAGAAATAATCCAGAGGATGCCGTGGCATCAGGGCCTATGCATCTGGCCGCATTGGTTGTGTCAGGATTTGGCCACGAATCTGGTTTCTATTTGCCATCTGGGGAGAGATTTGTTGACAATGATTTTCCATCTTCTCTCTTTCCTATCTTTATCCATTCTTATTGTCGGGAAGCTTATTTTCTCAAATTCTATTTTTTTGAAGCCCGCCTTCTGAAGCAATTTGAGGATTCTGTCATCTGGCAGCTGCCACTTGTGCCCGCCATAGTTGATTTTGTCGGCTCCTCTTAGCTTCCTTTTCCATTTAAAAGCCGAGGACCACTGCAAATTGAGAAGGTTGTGCATGGTCTTCTTCGTCAGCATAGTGTCTGTCGGGTAGACACACACCAATACCCCTCGCTTCGCCAATACTCTTCTGGCCTCTACGAAAAAGGTAAGCGGGCTTTCAAGGTGCTCTAGGCAATGTTTGGAGTACACCTTCGTGAACGTTTCATCCTTGAACGGTAGGTTATGTGCTTCCCCAAGAACGAAATTCCTGCCCTTCCGATAATAGAAGAGATCTAAGTTGACGTCTCCCTTAGGCACGTCGCCGCATCCTACGTCCAGAATTAACGCGCGCGCTATTTCCACGGTTTTCACCGGCGATCCATTCCAAGAAGGTTGAGATGCGTTTGTGGCTAGCTTAGCGACCTATCTTCCGATTGGGCAAGCGGTAACGCATTTCGAATTGCATGGGCCGTAAGTCCATTTAAGAGTCACGGGGTTCATTATCAAATCGTAGCATCGGCACTTTTCCCCGAGCCATTTGTAGCTGCTGCTTTCTTGTTTGAAGGCACCGTATTTGCAGGCTTTTATGCACTCCATGCAGTCTTTGCAGACGTCGACACTCAACGGACTTCCACATTCTAGTTCGACGTCTGTCAAGATGCAAGCCAGGACGTTCAACGGCCCTAGTTCCGGATGAACAATGAAACTACCCTTTCCGAAAACGCCAAGACCGGCCAAGTAGGCAGCCATCTTAAATGACAGTATTCCTGACCACCCATGTGGTTCAGTGACTGCGTTGAAGCCTTTCTGCTGAAGAAGGCTTTTCACAGCGTCCATACATTCTCTTGCCTGTTTTCGACGCCACTTCACTTCGTCCTTTAGCCGGATGTAGGTGAGACTGAAATCTGGACCCCAATTGTATATGTATTCTCTGTCCTCGTTAAGGCTTCTTCCGCATGCGAGCGTTATTATGCTTCTGGAATCTTTCAAAAGGTCGGATGGTCTATGACCGGGTGGAGATTCTTTTTCCATCTTTTCCGATGACGTAAAACCTACTAGTTCCGCTCCTGTTTTCAGGGCCAGCGCCCTAATTTCATCAGACAAGTTTTCAATGGGCATTCTTATCACAAAGATTAATCAGGCTATGTTGTTTTTGTCTTGGGCATGTACTTTCATGTTTAGTAGATTTTATTAGTATGGTGAGTAAAAAAGATTGAGGCTGAGAATCGATGCTTTATACATGTTCAACCTCCGCTGCGGAAAAGATGTCAGGAAAGATGAAGTACTATCATATTATGCGTGGCCATGGAAATGATGCGGTCGCTCCTGACAAGCATGATCTTGACCTTTACCGGAATGGAGTGATGACGGCAAAGGGTTTCGCTTTGAATTATGAAATGAAGCTCAGGAGTCAAGAGGCTTACGAATGGATGGAACGCGTCTCATCAGAGGCAGCTCACGAGGATGTGGTTCTGGTAAGCGAGGAAGAGAAGGCTGAAAAAAGCTGCCGGACTGTGCTTGCTGAGATGATGGCTAGCATGTTCGGTGGAAAGATGAGCTTTCGCTACATGGGAGAGGTAAAGTAGCATAAGGCAGTTTTCGGGTCAGCTGTTCCCAGAAAAAGATTGTTAATGGTCAATCTGGTTAATCTACAGATAGCGTGACACTCGGTGAGGAAGATGGCTTATCGTGTCTCCAAGAACTCTATCCGTGGCGTTTCGGATTCTGTCCTGCATTGGAATATAGTGAGATTGGCTTCTCTCCTCGAACCCCTTGAGATCCTCTCTTGAGAGATTAAGCATCTCTAGCCATAATTCGAGTTCGTGTGGTTCCCGCATGTTTTTTTCTTCCTCCTTCAACGTCAATTCTAGGGCTTTGTCTCTTGAGATCTGTTCATTTCTTACGAGCATGCTATGCCATGTAGCTCCTGAGAAGCCCCATTTTCTCTGTCTGAGATAGTCGTTCACGGATTCCATTGTGCAATCTATGTGATGGAACCTGTCTGCTTCTTGTTTCCAGTTGAGTTCATCCTTAAGCGTTTTGAGCATTAGATCTATGTCCCATTCAATGTAATCGAAAATGGGCAGAATGTTTATCTTTCTTGTGGGAAGGAAATTTTGTGAGATCTTTCTCAGCATGCCATTGTGGAAATCCTCAGGTAAGTGAAGATATTCTTCTGTATCTTTGACTGACATTTCGCCATGTATGACTTTTTTGAAGTAGGAAGGGGACCAGCTGTAGATGCGATTGCCCCTAGGAAGTCGTTCGCTTATTCTGTTTGATGATCCTGAGACCACAAGAGGAATACCAAAATCCTGTGCAATCTTGTAGCTCGTAGACCATATTCCGAGGTTACATGGGGTGCAGAATTCTCCTGTTTTCCTGAAGAATAATGAGTAGAGTTTGCTAGCCTTCTCCCAAGCTGGACCCGTCGTGACAAAATCCACGTGAAGTTTCCTGGTGGCGTTCGTTAGGTTTTCTCTTGCTGTTTCTGATTGGAAGCCGTTGTTGAAATTGAAAGCCAACGTTCTCAGATTGTAGAATCTTCTGCAAGCGTAGAGAACATAGGTGCTGTCCAATCCGCCGCTTATCGGGACGAGGCAATCATACTTCTTACCCTTGTTTCTGAATGAATTAATGATTTTATCCAACTCTTTTTTCCTTTGAGCCATGCTCTGTTTGAAACCGCCCCACCTTTCATCGAAGTCATGACAAACGTTGCAAATCCCGTTTGAATCGAAACTTATTCCGGGGCAAGTTGCCGGCAGAACGCATTTTGTACATCGCCTCATTCTTTCTTCCTCTGTTTCCCACATGTGATCGTTTTCCTAAGCAAAGTTCCTCTGCAGTGTCCGCTAGCCACAGAGCACACGCATGAACCTATTTTTTCGAAACCGTTGTTTTCGAATACGTGTCGGGAGACATTTCTAAACTCGTTTTTGATGTAGATGCCAGCATATGCCTCAGTGAAATTCTTCTCCCCTAAGCGTTTTACGGCTTCCTCGACAAGTTTTGTTCCATGGCCTTGATAACGATGCTCTGGGAAAACATACAATTTTGATATCCAACCTTTGGACAATTTCCATACCAGATTATCTAGACACTGCTCAAACCCACCTTTCCACTCGCCCAAGACACACGAAATATTTTTATTGCTGACGCTTACTGCTCCAAGGATTTTTCCATCGTTCTCTGCAAGCAGAATGTCTTCTCCACCCGACAGAAGGTCAGGCTTGCTCTTAGAATAAGGAGGCATCTTCAGAAGAGATTCCATGTCTTGTTTAGTGGCAAGCCTCGTATTTATTGAACTCGTCTATGTTGCCTCCTTTGTCCTTCATTCATAACGATTCGTCGACGCTTCATTAGTATCAAAACCACGGTTGTACATAGAAGTACTGCATAGCAAAAAGCCCATGTTGTGAACTCTGGAATAACAGGGTAGGTGTAGTAATTGCCAGCATTGTCTTCGATGGCAACGTTGTTTGCGTTGTCGTAGGCGACTATTTCGTATCGCACCCACGTGCCTAATGGTTGTTCGGGAATTTCACCTTCGTAAAGTCCTAGCGTGAAATTGAGCTGCATAGTGATATTCTTCCAAGTGATACCGTTATCTATGCTGTAACTGAGGATCACTTCGCGCAGATCACTCTCAAAATCCGTCACATTCACGAGAACACTCACATATTGCCTAAAAGAGACGTTGTTTGCGATGGGCATCTGCAGAGGTGTTTGGATGTTGGGTGGTGTGTTGTCAACCGCGCTGATTTCTACTCGGTGACTGGAATGATTGTACGTAAAATAGAGAATTGAGTCGGTGGTGTTTTGGGTCATTGAGTAGTAAGTCGTACTTCCATCTACTTGAACGCTGAAATTGCCGTTCAGAAGTAGTTTCGGGATTGTGACGTTACAGTAGCCGATGGTGTTGTTTGCCCCCTCGACTTCGTAGCTCTCGGTGTTTGTAGCGCTGTCAAATTGAAAGTTGGTGATCGTCGAGTTTGTTGAGACCGTGACCAAGTAGCTGTTTCCTTTTTGCAGCACTTTGTGCTGGTATTCCAGCGGATGCCCAACCGTTACGGCAATAATTGGGTGAAGGTCTGTTTGTTGGGATATTCCCAGAATAGCACTGGTGGCGTTCTCATCCACGATTTTGCTCCAGTCTGCAACAAGTCCCCATGAACAGCTCTCCAAATGAACATTTTGAATTACAGAACCTACTTCAGTGTTAGCCCAATCTAGTCGTCCTAGACCTACTTGGCTGCTATTCATGACCAGCAATAAAACCATAGGCGCTGAAGCTATCCAAGGTGCTTCGGTAGACTGAGCAATTTCAGCTCTCTTGTCACCGACAGATCTTATGAAAATACGATGGTCCCAAGCATCGTAAACATATACACCTGTAGAGTCTAACATCCAAATTGTCAGGCAATACCCAGCACTGGCCACCATACGATGTTGGTACCCGAACGTCCAGAAGCCGGGGCGCATATCTTCTAAGAATGAACGACCATACGCTGCCCACAGAATTTGCGAGGCTTCCTGTAGTGTAAGCGAAACTTGGCTCCACTCGTGTGATGCATAACTCTCCATCAAGACGTCATCGAGAAAAGAGGAACTCTGCTTGACCTGAGGTAACTCGATTCCTCCCGGCGGTTCGACACAAGTGAAATTGTAGAAAGCATCCGGTGTAGGATACCCTAAAGGCATGTTGTACAGAATTGCCTCATTGGACGGCAAATCTAGCGCCTCATGGAAAATAGTTGCATTCATTCCTCCCATTCCTCCTACGCATACTGTTCCCAAGCCGAGGGCGTTTGCTTCAAGATAGATGTTCTGAATAATAGCTCCTGCTTCCATTGCACCCAAGTAGATGTCAGGAAACTTGTTTAAGTCGAGGGCAATGAACAGTTCAACTGGCGCGGGATAGTAGTCGGGAAAGTAGTTGTCAGAAATTCTGTAATCACCGTATCTCCACAATTCTAGTGCTTGTTGGTCTGGATTGTATCTGTAGACAGCGGTTTTGTTGCAGACATATATGACCAGAGGATAGTTTCCGCAAATATCAGAAGCCGTTCTCCCCCGAGAGGAAGCACCGTAGCCTGCCCATAGCACCTTTGACAGTAGCTCCGATGAAACCTCGGGAAGCGTATAATTCTCCGTTTCTGGGAAGTCCCTTATAGAAACCCTGCGGCTGAGAGCGAGCTCAAATGGTACGCCTGGAATGTATGAATAGCTAACTTGAAAATCATATATCGCCACAGGAATAGACATGGAATCGAATGTTTGACTGCCACTCGTAATCGTGAATTTCTCAATCTGTCCTTGACTTCCATTCGCAGCATCGAAAACTCTCAGAAACCATCTGTTCTTTTCAGATGGTGGCAAATACTGGGCTGCGACGGAAATGTCGACAGTTAGGTTAAGGTTGTTTATGCTGGATTCCCTGTTCCAAACATTGGTAGACCAACGGGGGTTTCCTGGCTCGCCCACGCCCAAGTCGACAATAAGGTCACTAATGGAACTGTGCTCGATATAGATCTGAGCAATTGCTGTTGAATCCTGCGGATACGAAATGATCGCTGGAGGAATAGCGGGAAGCATTCTATACCAATCAACACGCTCATTGGAAACCCATATCGGAAATCCCGTACATAACAGAAGAATCAATGTAGCAACGACATAATTTCCCCTCATGAATCATCCCTTTCTTGCAGTTGTCTAACGCGCGTTCATCTTCGGTAATTGATAATTCATCAATACATGGCCGCGGAATTTATGGTTGCTGTAATGACTTACCTATTAAGCGGGCGCTATTAAACCCTTTCTGCTATTTAGGCAAAACCAGCGCGCGAAATAGCTACACAAGTCCAAATGCAAAGCCACATTGTATGCGCGCGCGCTTAGAAAAAGTGCACAACGGCAAACAGACTGGATAAGTGATTAGTTCAAATCGTAGAGTGCACGTCACCTCTACGTGCGTTCACCTCTTGTTTGGACCGCGCCAATCTGACTTCGGGCCATGTGAAGTTTGTATGGCACGATATTGTTGTTAGCGTAGAGAAACCCAGCTAAGTAGCCTGATTGTCCAAAAAAGCGTATTAGCAATATTCTTGGATCTGACACAGCAATCGTTATTGTCGAAGCGTAAAGAATGTTTTTGAAAGAGCTAAGTAAGAGATGAGCAATATCTCGAACAAAGGAAGATGAATGTATATGAACAAGTCTATCGCCAGCTCCATGCCACTTTCCTCTCAGAAAATACCTGCGAAGCTCAGCAAAATAACTCGCGTCAGCGTCTCCATAGTTGGTCACTTGCGCTTGATCTGTCTCAAACCATTTGTACCCCTTCTTGATGACGTGCTGCGTAATTAGGAAGTCTTCCCATGAATGAACTGAGGGCGGAAGATTCAAATCTCTGACTATCTCCGTCACCAGAAGCGTGTTGTTCGTATATCCTCTTGCGGTAACTTCTTTGGCATGTCCTTTTCGACGACTGAGTTCAAACATCATTGCTTTGTTCAAGTAGTCTACGTATAGCCTTACGAAGCCTTGTACCGCCCCAACTTGTTTTCCACCTTTGATAAAGGAAATCAGTTCTGTGAACCACCCTTCAGAAACCTCTATGTCGTCATCGATGAAAGCAAAGTATCTCGTATCGACATTTGCTATGCCGATCCCCCGTGCGCAAGCCAAGTTGACGTCGGTTTGAAAAATCTTCACATCAGGAAACACGTTTCGCACAACTTCTAAAGTCTGGTCAGTTGAATATCTGTCGATGACGATAAGATGATGAAGATCAACCTCTCTTTTTATGGACCGTAGGCATTTTCGAAAATACGGTTTGTTGCTGTTCCAAGTGCACATGATCACGTCAATTGGCTCAAGTTCTGTCATGGGATCCCCAGCACGCGCGGAAAGCGCACCCCGAAAACAACATCACAAAAATACTCAAAATTCACAAGAAAACGGTTATCACTAATCACGTTTACAGACAACAGCTTTGTGCCGACCATATTCGTAACCATAATCCCACAGGATTCGAATAGTTTAAAGATTTGCTTTGCAGGTTCTGCGCGCGCGGTGTATTATACCAATGTATGAACATAGCGCGCGCCAATAAGTATGTGCATGCCTGGAAAATCCTGATAGTCAGCGGCATAGAAGCCGGTGCTCGGAACATGGCCAAGAAACACCAGGTCTCGAACATAGCCGTAGTGCGCCGCAGAGTCAAATGTACCTTGGAAAAACGCGTATTTTACATTAGGGATTGCGTTTAGAAAAATAAGGAAAGATGCACAGCCGATTGCTAGCGCGCATGCTTGTTCCGAAATTGGCTTAAAATGGTTTTTATTCGCCTTCATGATCTAGGGACGGCTTTGGGCTCCGTATCTGGTCTTGATTTCTCTGGGTATTTTGTCCTCCTCGAACACAGGATAAACGGACAGAGCAGAATTAAAACCATTTTTGACCATTTTAGGAACACGCATGCGCGCTACATCGTGGTTCCTCATCCTGATAAAGATGAAATATGCTTGGACGTGCGTGGTCTCTCAGTATACATAGACTCATAATACGAGACATTAATATCTCGCATTTTCTTGTTGCATTTGTGTAGAGCAGATGAACAAGAATGTTTTTAGGAAGGTACTTAGTATAGCGAGTCGCAGTACGGACTATTGCTGACGATGTTTGAAACATTAAAACATGTGAGTAAGTGCAAAACCATGAAAAAAAAACCTATTATTGCCGTGGCATCTTTGTTGATAATCTTTTTCTTGGTGCCAGTCCTAAGTGCAGCGCAGAGCTCTCAAAGTATCGCTTCGCATGGAACGATCGAAGCGAGTTCCGTAAGGAGGTTCCAGCTTTTATTTGGGCAGTTTACTATGACGCAAGAATATTCTGCATGTGCGCATTTTGACATATGTTCGGTTGGATACTGGGGCGATCCTGATTCTGACTATAACTATATTCCGTCCTACAAGCATGACTATCCGAACTGCAAAATACTTGGGTATGTTGATCTGTCTTGGGTATCATCAGCAGACTGGATGGTTTCACAGTGGAATACGTATGGTGCTCCATACGGTTATGATGGCATCTTTCTTGATGACTGTTCGCCTAATCACGGCATTTCTGGAGTTAGTAATACCCAAGCCCTTCTTGACACACTCCTACAGACTTTGAAGAGTCGCTTGCCCAATATGATAATCTGTGCCAATGGATTTGGAGATGTGAATAATGGAGTTCCAGCAGCAGATACCTATAATTACGTGAACATAGGCTGCTTAGAAGAATTTGCCTATGCTCAGGGTTGGGGTAGAAGCAGCCAACATGACATAGACAGTTTGGCTTATTGGACAGGTCGTGGTGTAGCCATTGCCACTATCCATTCTGGTCCGTACTACAATGATGCGCGGGGGTCGTCAGCGCCAGCAGACACCCAAGCAAACTGTCAATTTGCTTTGGCTTGCTATTTGTGCGGAGTACAGGGAAACAAGGGTTACTTCAGTTGGAACGAAGTCTGGTCATCAAGCCAAGGTTACTATTCAATCATGGACATTGATTCTGGCACACCTCTGGGACCATATGTTCAGGTGGGCAACATACTGTACCGGAATTTTACCAAGGTAAATGTAACGGTTGATCTGACAGCGATGACCGGAAAAATCGAAGTGATACCATAGCTATAGCGACATTGAGTTAGTGAGAAGGCGCGGATGCCGAAATTGGCAGTAGACATTTTAGCGCGCGCGCTTGATTCAGATGATACAAAGCAGACTTTCGTTACTCAAGATATCATTTTGTCGATCATGAGAATTTGCGAGCAATTACAACTATTGCTCTTTTCAACAATTCTTCTCTTGAATATTCACTCATTTCCAAACTCAGTTCTGGAGTAAGGTAATGTTCAGGCTCCTTATATTCGGTAATCCATTTCAAGATCTCGAAGTTTTTAGAGAATAGTCTGTAGTAATCGCTTTCTCGTAGCCTGTTCAAACTGGGATCAACTGGGTACTTTTGTTTTCTCAAATGGTCCCATGGCGGGACTTTTCCTAGGACAACTTGTTGGGTATCTGGATTGCTCCACAAGATATTGTGTCCCCCTGTCAGGCTGGGGAACAAATGAATCTCGACATATATTAGAGCGTTCCGTTTCATTATCCTCTTCATTTCTTCAAGGGCTGCATCTACATTCTTAATGTGTTCAAACACCGCATTCGACGCTATTAGATCAAACTCTTCTTCAAAAGTAGTCTGGCAGATGTCCATTTCCCTCAAGTCAACACCCTCAAAATTCAAGGGAAAATCAGCTGTCTTTTGCAACTCCTCGTAGTAAACTCTGTCGTAATAACAATCGGCCATAAGCCTCATCAAGAGTCTTCCAGAACCTTGAGTTGCCAGAATCCTCCGATATTTGGCAAAGTTAATGCCTCTGGTCAGGACGTCTACGTCAATTCCAACGACTCTCGCTCCCAAGTTATGAAATAGCAACGTAAATGGGGCTCTTATTCCACATCCGCTATCAAGGACATCTATGTCAGTAACATCACGAATAAAGGGTTTTATTCGGTGGAGAAGGTTTTGGAAAGCTTTGTAGTCATGTCTAGCATGCATCTTAATGTACTGAGGCAACAAATAAAACCTGAAATTGTCCAGAATTTCTGATGCCCTCCTAGTTAGGCCAAGTTTGAATTCTCGCATGCTGGCGTTCCAAAACAAATTGGACAGTTTCGTGCAGATTATTGAGTATCACGATGCACCGCACGTGCTAATACTAGCGCGCGCTCATTCTCTCCTTCTCGCGTGAAGTATCCCGATCACACGCCGCGCGCGCGCTTTATTACCAACGGGCGTGATCTCAGTCTCATGGGTTGTCATCAGTCGCTTGATGAGCCCCATGTTCGGGTTTCCCCATTCGTGCAGTTCCATCTCGATTCTGCGAATGTCTTTCAAGTCATCGTGGGTAAGACACCATTCGGCACCTTCACAGTCACACTTGAGAAAATCGCAACCACCGGCGAAGAGCTTTATCGTAACAAAGCGGAGAGACTTCTTTGATTTCATTTTACCGCTCCACGACGCAGTAACGGTGCTTCCGTTACCGAGGGGGCTGAATATCACTGAAACCTTTCCCTCCATATCGTTAAGCCGAAGGTTTGAAATCAGCTCATCGGCCATAACGGGTTCCACGGCGACAACTCTCTTTGCCATCTTTGCCGCTGGAATTGTAAATCCTCCGATACACGCACCGATGTCGATTACAATGTCATCCTCGCGGATATCATCGAACTGATAGTCCTCAATGACCTCCTCCACGGTGGAGATATCGCGGGTCACATGAAAGCGTTCTCCCGTCTTCGTGGTGATAAAATCAAAGTTTGCCGGACTGATTATAACTCCGCGTTCACTTGGCTGATACATCCTGTTGATGGTTCCCTGAAGGGACTTCTCTTCCATCAGATACCTGAAAATTGTCTTGATGTTCATGTCCATACACTCCTCATATCAGAACTTGATTAGCGCGCATGCCTGTTCCGAAAATGGTTAAAAATGGTCTTAATTCTCCTTTTATGATTTGGTGGCAGTTTTGGGCCGCATATCTGCTTTCCGGGCGCGATTTGACGACAACTCGTGCTTTTTTAGCACCCTCGGCACGGCCGAGACTTGCCTGTCAAGCAAGCCCGCACTAAGCTCAAAGGGGCAAAAGAAGAATAAAAACCATTTTAGACCAATTTAGGAACACGCATGCGCGCTATATACATGCTCACGATTATGGAAAATTGATGGGGATTACAGAGCTACCTAAAGGGGATACAGCCCGCGCGTTAAAGACATTACCAAAGCCAAACGATAGGAATTATGAGTCAAGAACATGGAAGCGCGCGCGCTAAACGTAAGCCAATTCTGTGAAAACGCCCTAAAAGAAGGTATTCAGAAGCTAAAAGGCCCAACACAAGCCACAAACGGCGGAAAGAGCTTTCTTGGTCCAGCTTCTTTCGTCAAAGAAGGTGGTTTGGTGGGCCGAACCGGACTCGAACCGGTGACATTCTGCACGCTAGGCAGAAAACCGAACGACCGCATCCTGAATATCTTCGCATACTCAGGTATTGGAAAAAGCACTTTGTAGCTCGCACGCGATTGTTTTGCAAACTCCATCCCAGGTCCCATTCTTTTTGTAATTCTCAATCGCTGCTTCTCGCATAGATTTGATATTGCCTTTCTCTTCATATAGTTTCCGAATCTGCTCCGCAACGAATAACGGATCTCTAGTTTTGAGCAGAATACCTGTCTTGTTATTAATGACCGCCTCGGAGATACCATAGGCGTCATATCCGATGACAACACACCCGTTAGCTTGTGCTTCCCACAAAACATGAGGAGATGGGTCAAACTCGGAGAATATGAAAAACAACTCAGATTTTGAGTATAAGCTATATAGTTTTTCATTAGAAACATAGTTCAAGATCTGAACATTTCGTGGAATATCAAGATTCTTCAAGGCACGCCTGTCATCTCTTCCAACGATCGTAATTGAGAAATCCTGCAAGTATTTGGCGGACTTGACCAAAACATCAAAACCCTTGGCAACATAATCATTTCCAACACAGAGAATGGTCTTATCATCTTTTTTGGAAGTTCCACATGTGGGTTCGATTTCTCTTGCCGGTCCCCAACCTATCGGTCGGATCTTCTCAGGGTCAATATTATATTCTTTTGATAATCCTTCCTTGCACCACTTTGAAAAAGTAAATATGCATAATGCAGTAGAGTAAATCTGTTTCTGAAAACGATAATAACTTGCGTCATATAAAGTTGACCAGCCTCTTAGTTTATCCTTTTGATTCGTGGAATTCGGTGGGTCCGCGTAATTGTCTATTATTAAAGCAAAAGGAACGTTTGGAGTCTGAATATATGTTGCAAACATGCTTGAGGTTTGCAATACTAAGTCAGGCTTGACTTTCATTGAGTCTATTTTCTTCTGGACCTTGGAGGACATTTCCTTGATTAGATTAGGTCTACGGGTTGAATTGACATATAACATGCGTTTGTTTATTCTTACAAAGTGGCCCTTTTTGATCGACGCATATATCATTTCCAAAGCGCAAGATATTAGATTTGTCCAGAAGAAAAGTTCTTTCCAACTAATTCCTACATAGAAGATGCCTATGAGATTAAGTTCTACCTTAAGTTTTTCAAGTAGATATCTAAAACGTTTATCATTATATACAAAGAAGACTTTCGGTCCTTTAGCGAAATCCTCCATGAAGACCCCATCCTGAAGCTTCTTGTGTACGACTTGAACTGTAGTTCGAGACTATTGTCTTGCCATTTCAACTGAGAGCACGCGAGCTACAAAGAACTTATTTAGAGCATCACTGCAACATTATTGATATGGTGAAGGATGAAGTCTACAGCAAACAGTTTTTTGAAATGCATAAATATTGGAGAAAATACTATTCAGATATCGCAGATTGGTTATGGTTGAGCTTCAAACCCAGAAGTGTAATAGATTTTGGTTGTGGAAATGGCTTCATCATCTCTGAGCTTAGAAAAAGGCGAGCTTCTGTAATAGGTCTTGAAGGTTCCAAGAACGCAATAGAGAACATCCCTGAAAACGTCAGAAAGTACGTCAAAACAATAGACATAACTAGACGTCTCAACTTTGGTAAATACGATTTGGCCATCAGCTCTGAAGTGGCAGAGCATCTATCAGAGAGATCAGCAGATGTTTTTTTGAGTAATTTGACATCCCACTCGGACCTTGTTTATTTTACAGCAGCTGAACCTAGACAAGGCGGGTTAGAGCATATGAATGAGCAACCTCACGAATACTGGATTGAGAAATTCAACATGAGAGGTTTCATACTTCTAATGGACAAAAGCAAGGCTATTCGAAAACACCTCGAAATACTATGGGACCAGGATGGAAAATCTCCCTCATGGTTTGTGAAGAATTCTATGGTCTTCAGAAAAGCAGCCAGGAATGATACCTCTCTTGTTAATCGCCAGTTCGTCTTTTCAAGAATAGGTCGAAAACTTCACATTTACATCTTGAGACGTTACTTGAGAATGTTGCTGAGACGCACTAAGATTAAACCAGCCTATTCACTTGTACTGTGTTTCCCGTAAAGAGTACACAAAACCGACTGGATTTAGGAAAGCTTCACGCTGCATGGGCTAACGCGCAATTGAATTCAGCGCGTGCTTGTTATCCGCCATTACATTTCGATACAATGCAAGAGTTCTCTCTGCAATTCTTCGCCAAGAAAGCTCTATAACGGCTTTTTGCCGCAGACCTTCAGCAGACTGTCTACGCTGCTTTTCATTCAACAAATAGTAAGAAATCCTATGGGCGAGGCCCTCATAGTCTCCGTCTTCTACAACTAGATTTGTTGGCAAATAGCCCGCTGCAGCACCCTCGGTGGCAACTACAACGCGGGCGCAAGCCATGGCCTCAGGGATCACAAGAGGAGCTCCTTCAGCATAGCTGCTCAAGGCGAATATATCTGCAGAGTTAAGGTAAAGAGGCAATTGTTCCTTGGGGACAAAACCCGTAAATCTAAAGTAGTCATGCAAGTTGAGTTTCGTTAGAAGTCTCCATAAATATGACATATACCATAATGCATTAGGGGGGGTCCTCCCAACAATTACGAAATAAGTCTCAGGTACTTCTTTGACTATTCTGTGTGCTGCTCGAACAAGTGTGTGAATACCTTTTCTGATTTGAATTTCGTTGACGGTAAGGACTATCTGTTTATCCATGGGCAGACCTAGTTGCTTTCTTGCTTCGTCATGGTCACATGGCTTGAAAACGTCAGAATCGACGCCGTTAGTTATGAAATGGACTCGAGAAGATGGAACTCCCTCTCTCACGATTTCCATAGCATTGCTAGGAGACAACGCAATGAAATGGCCCTTGCTACGTCTCATGAGAGCTCTGTCTCTGTACATTGAACCCATAAGGGAAGGTCTGTAAAGAAGCTCCCGCGGGTGGATGGGCATCTCTCTTTTGAATCGTTTTACCTCACCTTCCACGGTGCCATGTATTGTGGTCAAAAAGAATTGAGGTGAACCTTCGGAACGTCTAATAAAAGCACTCGGAAAGAAATGGTGACTATGTATCAGACATTCAGATCTCGCATCTTTTCGCAAAGACTCCAGTACTCTTGCGGCTCTTCTTGAAATGTTGTAGTACCCAAGTGGAGTCCGTTGCCCGATAAAGTTATGTTTCACATCGATAGACACTGGAGACATTTGTGCCACAGGTTCTTGCAGGCTGTCCACGTGCGAGTCTGCATGTAGGACGACAAGCAGTTCTACACCGAGTTTCACGAGTTCTCTCGTGACTTCTCTAGTGGCGTTAGCCTGCCCTTCATCTGACCAAAATGCTCTGGCTACAACTACTAGCTTCATTGTTACGCGACCATCTGACCGCAGATTGTCTCGGCAAGAACTATCGACTTAACTTTGGAACCATTTCTGCTGGAAAGGCTAAAAATGAGACTACAAACTTTAAGGATTGGAACTATGGTTTGATTAAGCAGCATAAATGATTCACCATTAGTGTAGATATTGCTCGAGTCGTAAATAACCGCGCGCGCGAGATAGACAGATGATTGCTTTCTGATGAGGGATTGACTCTTAATGCTTATCTTGCTATGATGAAAGATTCACCATTGTCGTACACAACATTTCCCAGACTATTTTTCAGCTCTGTAAGTCTCTCACTTGTCCGATTTTCCACTGGTTCAATTAGCGGGCCAGCTTTCCCATCATAGTGCAACAGAAACAAATCCCAGCCTAGATTTTGGACCATCAATGGACTAGCATATATGACCCTGCTAGCGAAAGTATCATTCGAGAACCCGTTGATCTGCCATCTTGTCACAGTATCTGAAGCCACTATAGCGTTATTGGATGAAAAACTTTCGGCAAAAAGGATCATCTTCTCTTGATAAACTGTATTCACCGATCGATAATCGAATATGTATTCATTCGCTGGCAGATCCGGTGACAAAACATTTGCTCTCGGAGCCATAGGTTGATATGGAAAGATCTGAATTAGAGAAATGGAGATGCAGGAGAACAAAACCAAAACAACAAGGGCAGACCCAAGTCTATATCGACCGAAGTAGTGACCAAGATACCAAAGAAAGAGCCCAACTAGAAAAGGGCTCAAGACTATCGCATAGATTATTAACCTACCATATTCTATTCCGGAAAAACCTGACAGAAACTGAAAAGCCAACAGTGCCAAGATTGCGCCTCCAAAACACAGCAAGAACATATAAAACTTTTCATAGAGATTTCTATTCTTGTGTCTGAGCTTCACAAAAAGCACGATAACGCCGATGCAACCCATCAATGCAATTACAGCATCCATAGTATAGGTCAAAGCCAAGAAAACTACTTTGGCCGAAAAAGGCACTTTGAAGAACGTTCCGGGAACAATCCCTGACCCTGGGCCAGTCAGTAAACTCTCTCCAGCATACGTAAACGTCTCTAGGACGTTTCCAGATCCAAACGTCAGCCGCGCTACGAATGAAACAATGAAAATCATCAGTATCCCCATTACCAGAACGCGTGCGTTCCGGTAGCTTTTCAGAACCCACTTTTTTCTGATACTTAGGAATTTCAAAAGAAGAACTGCGATGACTAGGAATGAGATAAGATATAGCGTCGTAATCGCATGAGAGAAGAGAAGACCAAAAACGAGAATCAACAAAACAATCGCATGCTGTCTCTTGTTGTCTGTTAGTAGGCTTCTCAAGATAACACATATGATGCAAAAATACAAAGCCACGCCAAACGTAGTACCACTTAGCGAATATGACATGAAAGTCGGCAGACCAGACGCAACTATAATGAATCTTTGGATGCCAGGTTCAAAGACTCGATTAGTGGCAAAGTATGTCATAAGCGGAACTATGCCCATAATCGTTGACGTAACCAACTTCATGGTCACATTTAACGAAAGACCCGAGATGATTGAAAGCGAGCCGATGAATATGTGCATGCCAGGAAAATCTTGATAGGAAGGAGCATAGAAACCAGTGCTCGGGACGTGACCAAGAGACACCAAGTTACCTATATATCCATAATGAGCCACAGAGTCAAAAGTACCATAGAAAAACTCATATTTCAAATTGGGGATTGCGTTCAAAACGATTACAAAAGATGCACAGACTAAGGCTACTAGTTTATTGTTGTCAAGCAGAACAACAGTGACTGAAAATGTGAGAATGTATAGTATCGTTGGGACGAAAATGTCCTGAAGAATCCAAGAATCCTGATAGCCTCTCTGATTCAAGAGAACTTCAACAATGAAGGCCACTGCAATTGCAGCATAAACTAAGAGTATGCGCCCATGCCAATTATTGAGTTTCATATGTAGACTGACCTTGCTATCAGTCAAATACTATGTCTCCTAAAAAACGCGCTATCGAAATGAGGTCTTCAATGTAACTGGAGCAACGAATCATACACTTTCAAAGTCTCATCAGTCATCTTGTCTGCGCTAAATTGCGTTTCGACCATTCTCCTGCTATTCGTTCCCATCTTTCTTCCTAGGTCAGGATCTCCTCGTAACACCTTGATAAATGTCTCAAGGGCCCTAATGTCTCCAGGTTTAACCAAGAAACCATTCTTCCCATGTTCTACTAGCAGAGGAATACCGCCAACGTTACTTGCTATTATGGGTCTCCCACAAGCCATAGCCTCAAGTACCACCATAGGAAACGTTTCATACCTTGACGGCACGACAAGGGCCAGACTATTTTGATACAGCGACTTCTTGATGGCAATGGACTCAACATGCCCTGTAAAGATAATATCGCTCTTGCCCAAAGCAATTTTCTTTAGATAGGACTCAAATTCGCCTCTTCCCGCTATCACAAGCTTCAGTTTCTTGTCTTCTCTCTTGACATTTTGAAATGCTCTTATCAAATATTGCGCTCCTTTCAATGATTTGAGTCTTCCAACATACAACAAGAAAGACTCTCTTTCAAGGCGATACTTGTCCAAGAAAGCACTACTGCCATCTGCCTCATCAAATTCCTGAAATCTGATTCCATTCGGGACAACACGGATTTTCTTTAGCGCGCACGCTCTATCAACAAAGCAGTATCTTAGCGCATTTGCTAGGTTTAATGAAGGACAGATGATCCTGTCTGCCCTGTGAGCCACTAAGGTGTCGCATAGATATCCAACTGGGTTCTTCACAGCTAGATCGCTAATGCTGCCGAGAGTTCCTAGATTATGTTCTTTGAGACTTAATTCGAGTTCTTTAAGTTGCGTAGAATGGAAAGTACACACAATTGGAAGACTGAGTGCCCCACTAATTATGTAGGGTTCGTTAAAATGAACCAGATCGAACTTTTCCTTCTTGCCTAACTCTCTTAACAGACCCGCGGCTGACCTCGAAAAGAAAAATCTTCTCCAATACTCTATATTCGGAACAGATAGCCTGTACAGGTTACGCTCACAAACTGTGCGGTCTCCAGTGGTGATTGTAAGCACGTCCACTCCCCTCTCTTTAAGCCCATTGACAAGAACGCTTCCATAGGTGCCAGCGCCACCCATCACTAGACTTTTAGGAGGGAATTCAAACGAAACAAAGCAGACTCTCATATTTCATGACACTTTAACAGAATCTTCATTCTAAGTCTAGAGATAATTAGCGCGCGTGCTAAACTGGCATGCGATTTCTTCCCAATCATGACTATCCTAAGAAGCATTCTACAAATCAAAGCGGCGGATAATTTCCTGCATAGACTCTGTCAGTCCATTGAGAACCCTTTCGAGGAACATCGCCTCGCGCGCGCTGTCCTCTGTTATTGGCGTTGGATATATCTCCTCAAATATCATTCAGGATATGATGATAAATATCTGAAATCTTGATGGCATTTACGTTCCAATCAAATCTCTCTAATACAGTCTTTCTTGCACTTTGTCCCATTCTTCTGCGCATTCGTGGGTCTGCTAGCAAAGTAGAGATTCTCTCAGCTAACTCGCGAACTGACCCGGGACTTATGAGGAAGCCATTAACACCATCTTGAATTATCTCTGGAATGGCGCAAACATTTGACGCAACGACTGGAATGCCACAAGCCATGGCTTCCAACACTCGGATTGGAAGATTTTCATACAATGTTGGAGCCACATAGACGCTTTGCGTTCTATAATACTCTATCAACTGGCTTGCATCTTTTAAATAGCCTAGAAATGCAAAATTCTGTCTAGGCACGTTCATTTCTTTCAGTCGCCGTTCATAAGGCAAGGAATTGCCAGCGCCAATAAACAAGAAGAGGCATTGAGGATGTTCACGCAAGACAATTGGTATTGCCTCGACTAGAAACTTGAGGCCTTTTGCAGCAATCAAACGTCCGGTGTATAGCACCATATCTCTCTGCGGGGTCTCCTTTCCCGGAGAAAACTGTTTGACATCAACAGCATTGTGAACAACTTTGATCATGCTACCGATTCTCGGATAACGTTTTATCATCTGTTCCTTCATCCAATCAGAGACCGTAATATAGTAGCGCCCTTTAAGAAAATATATAGTCTCTGCCACTCTCAAAAAAGGATACATGAGATATGTTAGTTTTTCAGAGGATTCTAGATCCCCAAACCTCATTCCAGAGCTACTTGTCCCCATTCTCTGCCCGCAAATAGTGGTGTGGATCGTGGTTAGCGTTGGGATCTTGAGTTGCCTAAATTGCAGCAAAAGATCCGGCATATGCGCTGTGTGAGAATGAACAAGATCAATGCCTTCCTGCTTAATGAGGTGGGGAACGTGCTTCAGACAGAAATATTGGAAAGCAGCATTATAAAAGAAGGTGTCACTTGCCTTTGAAGCAAAATGGATTCTAACGTTGTCTCCGAAATATTGCGAAAAATCATAATCACAAGTTGATATCTTGCTCCTCCCGATACCTACACGCCTTGGCGTTACCACGTGAACCTCTATGTTCTTGGGCAAGTGGCGAATTAGCTCTACTGTATAAGTTCCCACTCCCCCCCAGACCGGCAAGAATTCCGGTGCGAGCACACAGATCCTCATCAAGAGCATCCTGTCTTCTTCTTCGACCCTGCAAACACGTCAAAACTGACTTACGGGGTCATCAAGATAAACTCCATTCACACTAATAACATGCTGGTTAGAAACATGATTGCCAAGCATCAAACAACAGAACCTCATTATCCCACACAAGCCAAATAGAATCATTGAAACCAGTGAAAGACGCATGAACGCTAGAAAATCGACCAAAACAGTACAATGACAGATACCTATGACAAGCTCGGAAAGCTTTCGAGTAAAATTCTCTTGAAGATTGGAAGGCCATGTCTCAATTTCAGCTTTTTCTCGCCTAACCTATCTCTGTAGTGGATTGGAATCTCAACAATTTTGAAACCCTGCCTTTCGACATGATGATTTAGCTCAACCTCTATGTCGAAACCCTTCGACTTTGGTGCCCAACCTCTCAAAATATCTCCACGCAACACCCTTAAACCTGTCAGGGGATCGCTCAGAGCTACCCCGTTCAGAATGTTATGTGCAAAAGCCAAGAGTCGGTTTCCCAAATAGAACATATCGTTCATTTCATTAGGATGAAAATGCAGATCGAACCTGTTCCCGCACACCATGCCCACCTCAGGGTCCTTCTCCAAAATCCTTATCATCCGTGGAATGTACTCTGCAGGATAAGTGTAATCTGCATCTGTGAAGACAACAAAGTCTGCATTAACGGCAGCCTCTCTGATCGCTTGAGCCACTGCATCGCCTTTTCCGGTGCCTTCTTGAACAATCACTTCAGCATTCATGTTCTTCGCAACTTCAGCCGTTCCATCATGGCTTCTGCCGTCGACAACCAAAATCCAAAGGTTATTCAAATGTTGCCGAAGCTCCGCTATCGTTGGACCCACGCCTTGCTCCTCATTCAAGGCAGCAACAATCGCCAACACTGGGCATCGATAGCCTTCTCCGAGCATTCAAATCACCAACAATAGCTAGACTTAGTAACGACTGTGTTTACCCAACCATCCAACTTATATAAACACTGATGGAGTTTTCTTCTATAAAAATCTTGCAGGTTCAGCCCACAAAGCGATAATCGCGCGTTTTCCACAAGGTTAATAATGGCTCAGTCCTTTCTAGAACGGATTTCATACAGACATCTGCGTCAAACCTGCCTTCTTCGCTAAGGGATTTTATCCAATAATCACTTGTTTCCCTCAATCCGACATTGATACCATGATCTACAATGCTTGGCATCAGTTTCAAAACTGTCGCTACGTTTTCGAGAGTTCTTAATTCGTGATTGATTATTGAGATTCCAGATGATCTCGCGATCTCACTCTTTCTTACAGAGGTGCTTCTCATCTGCTCTCTCAGCTCCAAATCATTTTTTCGATCTCGTGTGTGCGCGCTCGAGATTTCCTTTATAGCCTGCTCGAGTTTTTCCAGCTCTCCTTGTATTTCAGTCAGGCGAGTCTTCAACAAGTTCCTAGCCGCAGAATAATCGTGAACACCCAAACAAGCACAAATTCGCTTCAGCTCCAGCAGGGCTTCTGCCTGTCCAACTCCCAGATATTTATCTCGTGGCCTCCAAACGACTGTAGGAGGAAATGGAATCCCGAGTCCCTTTGCAACATGCTCAGCCTCCACAAGATACGTCATGCCAGCAGCGCCTCCAACGTAGCTAGAAGGCTGCAAACCGTTGAAAAACACCAGCCCCATCGGAATGGCTCTTGCCGAAATCTGCGAGGCTATACTCAGCACATCAGGATTGTCTTTACGACCAAAATCTAGCTCGTAGTGTTCTTGGCAACGAACGCAACTCCCAATCCCAAACAAGATCCCGTCTTTCTCCTCCAAGAATAACTTAGCTTTGCTTCCACAATGGCAGTGATACCAGAAAGGAGCCAGAAAGGGCTCTTGATCTGAAACGCCGCCGTCTGTGCCCTCACTATGAGGCATTTCCTTCGCTTCCTTCAACAGCCTAGAATAATCCTTGAAACGCGAAAGCAGGAAACAAAAGTCATCAGCAAAAGCCTGCTGACATTCCGAGAACCGCGCAAAAACCGTGTCATACCCCCAAGCATCATTCACAATTCTCGACATCAAGAAGCCATTAAAGTCAGAGTACGTCCTCGAGCGCTCCCAACAATCTTCGGTAATCTTCCAAAAAGAAGCCGAATTTTCATGTAACACCGACACTGTGGAACTTGGACATGCTTCCTGAAGACCCAGCTTCCTGCAGAGCCTTTCTGTTGACCCGATGGCCTCATTGAGCCACTTCTCAATCTCAGACTTCCACCCCGACAGCATACCACGCGAAGGCTTCGGCACCTTGTTCAGCATCAACTTTTCAGGAAGCTCCACTTCTATTGACAGCAGCCCACCGCTTCTCTGAACAGCAGGAAGCTCACAAGACCTGACCCACCGGTCATCCGTAAAATCTTGATCAGCAATCCCGAAAAAACTGACAACCGGAATCTTCAACACACTTTCCAACTTCTTTGCCAGGACAAAGTTCAAAGTAGCTTTGCGCAAGACACCACTGTAAGCAAAAAAGTTTGGCTGATGAGCAGTCATGAGCACGATGCAATTTCCACTTTCAAGATCTTCCAATCTCTTTCTAACGGAAGCGGTTAACGTTCCACAGTCATTATGGAAAAGTCTCGCAAACCTGGCGAGCTCAGCTCTCCGTTTTCTTGCACGTTCCAAACTCATCTTATTCTTGCTTTGTTTATAAAAAGAGACACATGCTTCCAGAAGCTCCCCAAGACTACTGGGGGAAGCAGCATATGCCGCGGTCATAAATCGTCCTCAAATCTCAAAGATGAATTTTCCAACCTCGAAGGCCTCTGCCACGTCCACTCCGGCCTGATAACCTCGAAACTTGGCCAATCCTTCAATAGCCTTCATGGCAACAGTGTACACCCCGTGATTGCTAACTTGTGACCCATACACGTGCGTCATCTTCATTTTCAATTCGAAAGTATTCTGTACGTCCACAAAAACCTGAGGAGTGAAATCCCTCTGCGTACTAGCCCCCTCATACATCAAGATGATTTTACAGCGCCGGCAAGCCGACAATGTTGCATACCCCGCATTCCTATGGTCTTGGTGCGAATCCTTTAATGTTGGCGCATATATTATGTCAGGCTTAACCTCATCAACAACCTTCTCGACAGCGTCAATCGTCTCTCGCCCATCATGAACCTTCGTGTCAGCTAGATCTCCGAAGAACAGACCATCAACACCCAGAATTTCAGCCGATCTCCTACACTCATCCTCTCTAACTCCTGGAGAACCTGAAGCCTCCCCCTTTGTCAGCACAAGAAGATACACTTTGTCCCCTCTCAACTTGTGCAACGCCAAAGTCCCTGCGCATCCCAATTCGACGTCATCAGGATGCGCGCCAACAGCCAATATCGACTTCATCTTTTAGCACTACCGACTTTGAACCACACTCTTATTCTCAGCAACGAATTAAAATTATGTGGAAGAAAAATCTAGAACAATGCAACAAGTTCTAAGGAGAAGTTGTCATGTCAAGCTGAAGAGCGACGAAACGATTATGAAAACTGAACACGTCTGACGTTGGATCGTAAATCCAGAGTTCCATGAAAAGCTCATAATAATAAACTTTGTTTACCGCATCCCATGAAGCAGGCTTGTCGACACTGGACGAAACCCCGTTTATCACAAGATTCCCAACGGTGGACTGATTGTCAGAGAAAGAGACATTGGAGAACGAAAAGGTCAAAGGAACCTCGCTGCTACTGTTGTCCTCGATGAACATACGATGCGTGTACAGAGGCGCCAGAACACTCGGCGTTCCAGCCGTCGAGTTGGGCAAAGGCTCAGTCTCGTTCCTAAACTTCACGTACACAACATAATACGTTGAAGAACCCAAATGGCAACCAACACCGACATAAACCAGATAATTCACGCCAGCAGTAACGTTGCCCGGATAGTCCTCAGCCATATTCTCAGGCCCCAAAACCCAGAGCTCCGAAAGCCTTTCACCACCCGGCAACCGCACAACCAAGCTCAGAACCGGAGAAGCAAAAAGCAGAACACCAATCAAGCCAACAGCTGCGAAAATAACCTTGTAGTCTTCAAGCTTCATCGTGCGCCACCTCAGGCCTCATACCCAACGCCTTCCTAACGTAGCCGCGCTTGAACCGTCGCCAAACAAGCGCCAAAGCAGCAACAAACACGGCAACGCCCACGACAGAAAAAGTGAGATACGTCCAAAACACCGTCTGCGCCTCGTCCAAAGCCGACACCCTCAAAACCTCAGCATCGCTCTTAACGCCGTCGGCAATTTCAACACACTGGCCAGCCTTGCTGAAAGCCTCGCTCGAATTCCCATTTCCAAGCGCGATTTCAGCCTCCACCAGAACAGATCCAGCCTCATTCAGCCTCACAATCAAACCGGAAACGTTCGCCCCAGCCCTCTCAGCATACAAAGTAGCGTTGAAAGCCAGGCGAACCGCAGCATCCGCGTTTCCAACACTCTCCGAAGCATCGTCGGCGCCCTTGGCAAACGGCGACCCGCACGAGATGAAGCCCGCAGCCATCAGAACCAGCAACAGCCAAGCAGAAGCCCTGAGGCACCGTCTGAGCAGGAGGCTCACTTTCGACGTTTTCCCCCACACACAGCCTTAAGCTTGGCATTCCTCAAAGGCTCACACATCCTCTTCAAAACTTCCCTCTCATACAGGACGCTCTGAAGTTCACTCTCCACCATTGAGTATTTACTGGAGAGAGCATGGTATTTCTCCAGAAAATCCTGACCCTTCTCCGTAACCTCGTAACCCTCATCATTCAACCGCAAGAAACCAACCTGAACCGTCCTCCCCAAATACTTCTCAAAAAGCCTATAACTCAAGTTCGCAACACCCATAATCCGCGTCTTCTTCGAACCACTGCCAGCAGCATGCAGCATATCCGCTATAATCCCAAGCATATCCCTATACTTACCCATCCAAAACACAACCAAACACACAACAACAGCCGAAAGACAACACAAACCCAAAACTCAACTAACACAAAGCACACACGCTACGACACACACGCGCCACAAACCCGCCTGCCCCCACAAAGAAATTGTTACCACACAACATTACCACACAACATTACCTCTGAAGCAACACAAAAAGAGAGGAGGGGCGCACAACGCAACACCGCCACAGATCACAACTACAGACTACATCTGACCCTACAACTGAAAGGAAGGGGGTCAACTTTCACGCGCGTCTCTCCTGAACCACCAGCTTCGCACTCTCAGAAATCAACATTCTAAGGATCAGAAGTCAGATACCAAGCTCACTTGTGAAGCCAGCCCCTGCCGCCCTTCCTCATATGCTGCCCACCCTTCTTGCACTTGGACTGACCGTTAACGAAGG
>Ga0315282_10002214_pt1 | contig 36170 bp, 32 predicted proteins | sample YL17G07_20_MG_FD_203693 | JGI IMG/M metagenome (GOLD analysis project Ga0315282, IMG submission 203693) | Sediment microbial communities from Yellowstone Lake, YNP, Wyoming, USA - YL17G07_20 | ecosystem: Environmental > Aquatic > Freshwater > Lake > Sediment | place: USA: Wyoming | collected...
TACGAGCATGACAAGGAGTGGAATCGGGCGCGCAATGAGCTGGTCCAGGCTACCGTGAAGTTCCCGAGTGACGCCGATGGTTACGTCGATCTGGCGGAGTTTCTCCTAGAGCGCCGCGACTACGAAGGGACGGCGGCGAGCGCTCAGAAGGCGCTGGCGCTGGGCGGTTCGATCCGTAAGGCGAAGCTGTATCTTGCGGCAGCCCAGATCGGGCTTCACCGAAATCTCCCAGGAGCGCTCCAGGCGTTGCAGGAGCTTGTCGCAGGCCCGCTGACCGACCATGATCCCACATTCGAGGAAGTTTACTACTGGCTCGGGCAGGCCTATCTGGCAGGGGGACAAAACGCGGAGGCCCGAAGGGCGTTCGAGACGTCCCTCGGCTTCAATCCCGATTATTCGATGTCCAAAAAAGCCCTGGCGCAGATAAAGGCGTTGCCATGAACGTTGTGGAAGCCGCGGCCTTTGCTTACGGGAGCCTGCTTGCCAACAAGCTGCGCGCGGGCCTCACCATGCTTGGGATGACGATCGGGACGGCATCGATCATCCTGGTGGTTACCATTGCGCTGACTTCCAGAGAATACATCCTCCAACAGATCCAGGGGGTAGGCTCCAACCTGATCTACCTGTATTACGAGGCCGGTTCGACTGTGGCGGGAACCAAAACGCGTTCGGACGATCTGACGCTGGCCGATCTGAATGCCGTCGCGGCAGTCCCCGGCGTTTCTGATGCCACCGGGATCGTGGTCAGCCATGATCGGCTCTTTCTTCGCGGGGAGGAAAAGGAGATTACCGTCATCGGCACTACGCCCGATTACGCCAAGGTGAGGAATCTGCGAATCCTCTCAGGCAGGTTTTTCGACGATACAGATGATCAGTCCTTTAACAAGGTCTGCTTGCTGACGCCGGATCTGGCCATCCGACTTTTCGGCGCCCTGGATGTGCGCGGCCGGAGCATCAAGCTGTTTGCCGTCAGGTTCGAGACCATCGGTGTCTTCAAGGAAGGGGTCGAAACTTTTGGAACCTCTGAGATTTCGACCTACTCAGCTCTGGTACCCATCACTGTCATGCAGCAGTTCAACAGCAGCGACAAATTGGACGAGATCTACGCCTCGGCCCGGCATTCCGAAATCGTCCCGGCTGTGACTCAGCGCATCAAGCAGTTGCTCGAGTACCGCCACCGTCTGGGGACGTCCTATCGCGTAGAGAACTTGGCAGAGATCCTGCGCGCGGCCGGGCGCATCGCAACCGCCATAACCACTGTCCTTTTCCTGATCGGCACGATCTCTCTCGTGATCAGCGGCATCGGCATTATGAACATCATGTTAGTGTCTGTCACGGAAAGAACGAGAGAGATCGGCATCCGGATGGCGATGGGTGCCCGGCGCATCGAGATTCTCTGGCAGTTTCTGGCAGAATCCATTTTCATGGCCAGTATCGGTGGCGGCTCGGGCATCATATTGGGGGTTTCGTTGCCGTTAGTCGCCAACCGGCTTACTGGTTTCAACATCCCCATTTCCTGGATCTCGATTTTGCTGGCCTTTCTCCTCTCCTTCACCGTGGGCATTACTTCGGGGCTTGTCCCTGCTAATCGTGCCGCAAAGCTGAATCCTACGGAGGCGCTTCGCTATGAATAAAACTGCCCGGTTGCTGATTCCCCTGCTGGCGCTTTGCGTGCCGGCTTCCGCGATCACGAACATGGGACAGGAGCCCGGCCGGCCGGGAGCCGTGCTCACCTTGCGTGAAGCCATCCGGCTGGCGCTGGCGCGCGCGCCGGAAGTGCAATTGGCGCAGGCAGAGGCGGCCAGGGCCGGAGAGGCGCTCAGGGAAACGCGATCCGCCAACCTGCCCCAGATCGTGACCGGCACCGGTCTCGCTTACAACAACGGCTTTCCGCTGAGCATCGAAGGCTCGGCGCCCTCGATCATCCAGTTGGGTTTAAGCCAGGCAATTCTTAGCAAGAAGAACAAGAGTCTCACTCGGGAAGCGGAGGCGGAGAGCGCTGCCAGCCAGGCGGGCCCGGATAGCGCGCGCAACGGCCTGATCGCGAGAGTGGCCCTACTTTACAACGAACTGCATCAAGCGCGGCTGATCCTTCCTCTTCTGGAGCAGCAGCAGGAAGCTGCAGGGAAAAGCCAGCAGTTCACAGAGGCATTGCTGCAGGCGGGCAGGGCGCTCCAGCTCGATCTCACCATGGCCAAAGTCGCCTCAGCCAGCATCGGGCAGCAACTGCTGGTGACGCGGGAACGTGCGCAATTGGCGGAAGCGAGCCTGCGTGAGCTCGCCGGAATCCCCGAGAGTGAACCGATCCGCACGGAAACCCCAGAAATCAAAGGCGAGCTGCTGGTGCTTTCCACGGAGGTTCTCTATCAGAGAGCTATGGAGATCCACCCTGAGATCCGCGAGGCCAAGGCAAATCTGCGAGCCCGGGAGTTTCACGTCGAAGCTGAGAAGGCTGAACGCTACCCCGAGTTCAATGTTATCGGCCAATACGCCGTTTTCAGCCGGATGAACAATTATCAGGACTATTTCAGTCGCTTCACAAGAAACAACTACGTTCTGGGGCTCTCCATCCAACTCCCGCTGTTCAACGGGTTCCGCACGGACGCCCGCGTGGCGCAGAGCCGCCAGGATTTGGAAGCGGCCCGTTTGCGTCTGCAGCGCCTCGAATCCGACTTAAGGCTGAGCCTGGAACGAAGCGCAAGCGGCTTGCGGATCGCCGGCGGAGCGGTCGAGGTTGCGCGCCTGGAGGTGGCAGCCTACGAAGGGAAACTGAAAAACAGCGAAACGCTTCTCGAAGCCGGGCGCATCGACCCGGCCGAATTGGACAATGCCCGCATGCAATTGCTGGGAAAGCGGGTCGCCGCGGTCGAGGCTGAGAAAGCGCTTTTTGACCGCCAGGTAGAGCTCTTGCGGGCAAGCGGGTCCCTGGGCACGCTTTTCTGATTCCAGGCTTCGGATTCTTGCAGCCCGCCCAAACGGCAAACGGCGCCGGTTGGCTACGATCCGGAATCCGCATTGCCAAATCTAGAATCGAAGGAATCGCATGATGAGGGCTCTCAGCGCGATGGCTGCCTTCTCGGGAGGCGACAGGCGTACGGCGGAGCTGAAGACATCAAACTGGCGCCGAGCGATCTTTTCGAGCAATCGTCCGTAAATCTCCATCATTGTCCAGAGCGCCGGACGGCTGGCGGCGTCCACGAGAGGAAGAAGGCTGCGCGCCTGCTGGTAATACTGTCTGGCTCGATCGGTCTCATAGGCCATGAGCCTTTGAAAGCGTGCATCGACGACCCCGCGCCGTAGTTCATCGGCGCTGTAATGGAACTTTGCGAGGTCTTCTGCCGGCAGGTAGATTCGACCCATGCCGGCGTCTTCCTTGATGTCTCGGAGAATGTTGGTGAGCTGGAAAGCGATGCCGCAATGCTCGGCGTGTTTTTTGGCGCGTTCGTCGGTATAGCCGAAGATCTGCAGGCAAACCAGCCCCACCGCGGAGGCGACGTTGAAGCAGTACCGGTAAAGATCTTCGAAAGTCTCGTAATGGTCGATGGACAGGTCCATTTCCGCGCCGTCTATGATCCAGTGGAAGTAGTCCGCGGGGATGGAAAACGTTCGCAGGGTGTCGTGAAAGGCTGGGAGGATCGGAGACATGTTGAACACGCCATCGGCGGCCGCGTTGAGCTGCGCGCGCCAAGTCCGCAGCTTTCTCCGCTTGTCTTCTAGAGTGTCCGCCCCGTCGGAGATGTCGTCACAGCAACGCATGAAGGCATAAACGGCGCAGAAGGCGCGCCGCCTCGCAGGCGGGAGCGCAAGGAAAGAGTAGTAGAAGTTGCGCGCTCGGCTGCGCGCCACCTCCTCGGCGCATCGGTAGGAAGCAGAAAGCTCCGGAGTCATGGGGCCTCCGGAGCGGCGCGTCGCAGGCAGCTGCCGTGAGGTGGATGTGAAATGCCCGGCCGCTCAGCGGCTTTCATCGCACGACAGCGTCTCATGACCTGCTGTGGTTCAGCCGGGACCGGCTGAAGCCTGCCCCTTCGAATTCCGGGATCATCCCGCTCGTTCTGTCCGGCGCTCCTTCATCCGCAAGCTCAGGGAATGATCGCGATTTTGAGATCGCCGTTTCGATCCAGGAGTCGCTGAAAGACGGTGCCCAGGGAGGACAAACTCTCCTCGCCGGTAATGAGAGGCCCGGCAAGGACTTGTCCTCGTCGAATGGTCTCAAGCGCTTCGCGGATGTGGCGCGGCGTGTGGTGAAAGGTCGCCTTGATGGTGATCTCCGAGTAATGAATGAGCGTGCTGTCGAGCGGAATGTGCGTGCCGGGCGGGCAGCCGCCGAACAGGTTGATGGTTCCCCCGCGGCGTACCATGCCCATGGCTTGTTGCCAAGTCTCCCGTGAACCGACGGCCTCGATGACCACATCGGCCCCACGCCGGCCGTCGGTCAAATTGCGCACCTGCTCAACGATGTTGGAATGCGTGGAGTCGACGACGTAATCGGCCCCCATCCCTTCAGCAAGAGCGAGTTGGTTGGATCTCTTGCCGGTGGCGATGACCGTGACTCCGAGATTCCTGAGCAGCTGCACAAACATCAACCCGATGGGGCCCAAGCCGATGACCACAACCGTATCGCCTTCCGCAATGCCGGATTCCTCGATGCCGCGCAAGACACAGGCAAGCGGCTCCACCATCGCTGCTTCGCTGAAGCCGAGATTGTCCGGGAGGATCAACAGATTCCGGCGTACGATTCGTTCGGGGATCTTGATGAACTCGGCGTAGGCCCCATTGAGAAACTGCAGGTCCTGACAGAGATTTGCCAGGTGTTTCCGGCAAAAGAAGCACTCGTTGCAGGGTGCCGAGTTGGCCGCCACAACCCTCATGCCGGGGGTGAAGCTCTCGACGCCGGCGCCTACCTCTTCGACGACGCCTGCGAGTTCGTGGCCGAAGACGGAAGGCGGGACGATCATGCGAGCATGAAAGCCCTGCCGGTAGACCTTCAGATCCGTGCCGCAAGTCAGGGCGGCCTTGATTCGGACCAGAACCTCGCCGGATCCGACGCGCGGAATAGGAATCTGCTCTATGCGGACATCTTGCTTCCCATACAGAACAGCCGCGCTCATTTTGTCCCTGGTGACCTTGATCAGATCTCTCATGGCTGTACGATGACCTTTAATGAATCCTCAGAGGGGTGGGATGCAATGTCGATTGCTTCAGCGAACCGGTCCAAAGGAAGACGGTGGCTGACGAGCCGCGCGACGTTGATCCTTCCACCAAATATCAGGTCAGCGGCTTTGCCCTGAAGTTCTGCTGAGGAACTGTAACTGCCGATCAACTGCTGCTCCTGCATGCAGATGCGTGAGGCCTCCACCGGGATCATTTCTCCGGGGACGGTGTTGGAAAAAAGCAAAATGCGCCCGCCCCTGCGGACGACATCCTGCGCAGCGTTGACTGCCCGCGCGTCTGCAGTTGCAATCACAGCCAGGTCTGCTCCGCGGTCCTCGGTGAGCCTTCCGACGACGGACTTGAGGCCGTCCTGGTTTGGATTCAGAGCAAACCGAGCTCCCATTTCCCGTGATACTTCGAGTCTCCTTTGAATGAAATCGAGGCCGATCACTTGCGCGCCCTCGTTGACAGCCGCTTGCGCAAAAAGGAGCCCGACCGGTCCCTGTCCAAAGATAACCACGACTTCTTCGGGTTTCAAGGCCGCGGTTTCAAGGGCCTTCAAACAGGTGTTGAGGGGTTCGAGGAAAGTAGCCTCCTCGAAACTCACGTGAGCGGGAATCGGGATCGTCCCTTCCTCCACGATCCAGTCCATCACGCGAGCATAGGCGGCAAACCCGCCGCCGGCGGGTTCGAATCCCGCCGTGGTGCCGGTGCGCCGATACTGCTCGCACTGCGAGAAAAGCTTCTTGCGGCAGTAAAAGCACTGCCGGCAGGGGACGTGGTGATAGACTGCCACCCGGTCCCCGGGCGTAAACTTGGTTACCAGTTCCCCCACGCGAACCACGGTTCCGGCCATCTCATGACCGAAAATCCTTGGGGGGGCGAGCAGGCCGCGCTCGATCTTCTTGAGATCCGTGCCGCACACGCCGCAGGAATGAATTCGGACGAGCAATTCCCGGCCCGTGATCCGCGGCACCGGGACCGTCTCCAGCGTTACGCGGTTCGCTCCTCGGTAGACCGCGGCACGCATTTCTGCCGGCAACTCCGTCTCCGGCGGATCCGCTCTCTCAGTTGCTGCGCTCGAATTCCTCATCGTGTCAAACCTCAGGTCCCCAGCCACAAGTCACGCGGTTCAAGCACGCGCGTTCGACACACGATCTTTGGCGGATTCCAGGCGCCAAGCGCTACGGAAATACTCGACCGCTTCACGCAGAGCCTGGTCTGCGGGCGTGCTATTATAACCCAATTCGCGGCGCGCCTTATCACTGCTGACATACATTTCGTGGCGCGCCATCTTCACGCCATCCAGCGGGATGGACGGTTCACGGCGAAGGATGGTTCCCATCAGAAGCTGGTCCAGGTGGCCGGCAACCAAAGCCACGGACCACGGAATTCGGACCCTGGGGATGCGCCTGCCGGAGACTTGGGCCAGAATGTCCAGAATCTCCTTCAGGCTTAAGTTTTCACCACCCAATATGTACCTCTGGCCGACTACTCCCTTCTTCTCAGCCAAAAGCTGCCCGCGCGCCACGTCCTCCACCGATACAATGTTCAGCCCTGTGTCGACGTACGCCGGCATGCGCCCGCGGAGAAAGTCCAGGATTATCTTTCCCGTGGGTGTCGGCTTTATGTCCCCGGAGCCTACCGGGGTTGTTGGATTGACAATAACCACGGGAAGGCCCGAACGCGCGAACTCTCGCGCGACCTGCTCTGCCATGAATTTCGACCGTTTGTAGTGGCCGATCATCTGGTCGAGCGACACTGGCGTTTCCTCGTCGGCGGGAACTCCGTCTGCCCGCATGCCGATTGTGCCGACTGTGCTGGTGTAAATCACCTTCTCGACTCCAGCCTCGCAGCAAGCCGACAGCAGGTTTCTTGTTCCGGCCACATTGTTTTCGTAAATCTCCTGCGGATTTCTCGCCCACAAGCGGTAATCGGCGGCAACATGATAAACCCGGCGGCAGCCCTGGACGCAGCGTGCCAGAGAGCTTGCATCTCTGAGATCACCTACTATGACCTCACAGCCGAGACCCTTGATGTTCTGCATGCGGCTCGATTGGCGCACGAGTATGCGGATCCGCTCTCCCCGCATACGAAGCAGGCGGACCACGTGGCTGCCTATAAAACCGGCCGCTCCGGTTACAAATGTGAGATCGTCTGTCGTCATTTATCGAAGCGCTGGATCGGGGCGGAGTTCAGCCGTCAAAGCGAACTCCACATCCTCCCTGATGCTGCCGACCGTTTCAACCTCCGGATAACCGACTCTGCTCAAATAGTGAAGCACTTTTTCCACGAGTCCTTCGGGCGCGGAAGCGCCTGCCGTCAGGCCAACGATCCGAATCCCCACCAGCCATTCCGGGCGGATGCTTTCAATATCGTCGATCAGGTATGCGGGGACTCCCTGGCTTTGAGCCACCTCCACCAGGCGACAGGAGTTCGAGCTGTTGGCCGAGCCGACAACGAGAATGATCTCAGTCCGCTTTGCCAATTCGAGCACAGCCGCTTGCCGGTTTTGGGTTGCGTAGCAGATGTCCTCGGATGAAGGACCGTGGATGTTGGGAAATCTATGCCTCAAACGTTCGATGATGTGCTTGGTGTCGTCGAGGCTCAGCGTCGTTTGAGTCAGGTAAGCTACCTTGTCCGGCTCGGGAACCTCGAGGCTTTCGACCTCTTCAGCCGAGCACAGGACTCTGATTGCCTCGGGAGCTTCACCAAGCGTGCCGATGACCTCATCATGATCCTCGTGGCCAATGAGGACGATCGTGTAGCCTTCGCGGGCGTACTTGATCGCTTCCATATGTACTTTGGTCACCAGGGGACAAGTCGCATCGATGACCTTCAGGCGTCTTTGCGTCGCCGCCGCCCTGACTTCGGGCGAGACGCCGTGGGCGCTGAAAATGACACGGCTGCCGGCGGGGACTTCGTCAAGTTCGTCGACAAATACTATCCCCTTTTGCTTCAATTCGCTGACCACATACTTATTGTGGACTATCTCGCGCCGGACGTAGAGAGGCAGGCCGTACCGCTCCAGCGCAAGGTTTACGATGTCGATAGCCCGAACCACTCCCGCACAAAAGCCCCGGGCTGACGCCAGGAGAACCTTTCCCTGCATAGTGTTATCCTTGTTCATTCGGCTTTAAATCATATTCTGAGCCCATGTTCATAGCAAGGGTCTTTTCCCCTGTTAAGGTTGAGACTGGATTAGCGTTGGTGCTTCCGGTTGACCGGCAACGCACCGTTTGGTAGTATGCGCCAGGCCTGCGGCGGCGCTATCGTCTAGGGGACTAGGACGGGTGGTTCTCAGCCATCAAACCAGGGTTCGAATCCCTGTAGCGCTACCAACCCCTGGCGTCTCTACTCTACGATGTTGCCTCCCCAAGCCTGCCGGTTCTGGCTCGAACGAAAGATGTTTTCCGTTGCTTGGCTCGTGGTGGTGAAATAAAATGACGCTTCTTTTCGGAGCCGCCCTACAGGCTCCATTGAGCGCTCTCTCTGCTTATCTATCGATGAAGCCCTGGGATGGGTAGGGCTGCTCAGGGAAGGGGAAGTCACGTGAAGATACACGAGTATCAAGCGAAGAAGGTACTGGCTCAGTTTGGCGTCCCGATTCCACGCGGCGAGGTAGCGTCCAATCCCTACGAAGTCTATGACATCGCCGCTCGCATCGGTGGGACCGTGGTAGTGAAGGCGCAGATCCACGCGGGGGGCCGCGGCAAAGGCGGCGGGGTCAAGCTCGCTTCCAGCCCCGCGGAGGCTGAGAGAATTGCCCACGAGATGATCGGCATGACCCTGGTGACTCACCAGACCGGTCCCGAGGGGCGCAAGGTTCGGCGCGTGTTGATCGAAGAGGGCTTGCGGATCAAGAAGGAGTACTACGTAGGCATCGTTATCGATCGAGCCCGCCAGCGTGCCGTTTTCATGACTTCGACAGAAGGCGGCATGGATATTGAAAAAGTGGCAGCGGAAACACCTCACCTGATCAACAAGGAGTACATCGATCCTGCCGTGGGTTTTCAGGCTGCAAACGCGCGCCGCCTGGCGTTCGGCCTTGGCCTGACTGGGGAATTGCTCGCACCTGCCACGAAAGTCATGGCCGCGCTCTATCGGGCTTTCGAAGCGACAGACGCATCCCTCGTCGAAGTCAATCCGTTTCTACTGACGGAGGACAACAAGCTCGTAGCTCTGGATGCCAAGATCAACTTTGATGACAACGCGCTCTATCGCCACAAGGAGTTTGCGGAGCTGCGCGATTACTGCGAGGAAGATCCGCTGGAAATCCAGGCCTCGCGTTACGGCATCAATTACATCCGTCTCGACGGCAACATCGGCTGTATGGTGAACGGGGCGGGCCTGGCAATGGCCACGATGGACATCATCAAGCTTGCGGGGGGAAATCCGGCAAATTTCCTGGATGTTGGTGGAGGCGCCACGGCCGAGCAGGTTCGCAATGCGTTCCAGATTCTGCTCGGCGACAAGAATGTTAAGGCGGTCCTCATCAATATCTTCGGCGGGATCATGCGCTGCGACATAGTTGCCAGCGGTGTTGTGGAAGCAGCGCGCTCGATGGGTGTGACAGTCCCCATGGTGGTCCGGCTTGAGGGGACGAACGTGGAACGCGGCCAGGAGATTCTGCGAACATCCGGGCTGAAGTTCACGGTTGCGGAAGGTATGAAAGACGCTGCGGAAAAAGTTGTTGCACTGGCTAAGTAAGGAGAATTGCCTTGTCCATACTCGTTGATAAAAACACTCGTTTGGCAGTGCAGGGGATCACGGGGCGTGAGGGAACGTTCCACACCCAGCAGTGCATTGCTTACGGCACGAAAGTGGTTGCCGGCGTGACACCCGGAAAGGGAGGCACGCTTCACGAAGGTATTCCCGTATTCAACACGGTTGCCGAGGCGGTCGAGAAAGAGGGCGCCAACGCAACTGTCATTTTTGTTCCTCCTCCGTTTGCAGCCGACGCCATCATGGAAGCCATCATGGCGCAGGTGCCCGTGATTGTATGCATCACCGAAGGTATTCCCACGCTGGATATGGTTCGGGTCGCGTCCCTGCTTGCGCGCTCCAAGAGCCGGCTGATTGGGCCGAATTGCCCGGGCATCATCTCACCGGGAAAATGCAAGATCGGGATCATGCCGGGCCGGATCTTCAAGGAAGGAAACGTCGGCGTCATCTCGCGAAGCGGAACCCTGACCTATGAGGGAGTGAGCCAGTTGACGAACCGGGGTCTGGGGCAGTCGACTTGCATCGGCATTGGGGGAGACCCGATCGTCGGCACCGACTTCATCGATGCGCTCCAGATGTTCAACGCGGATCCGGATACTCAAGCCGTGGTCATGATCGGCGAGATTGGAGGCACGGCGGAGGAAGAAGCGTCGAACTTCATTGAGCAGCACGTGAAGAAGCCCGTCATCGGATTTGTCGCCGGACAGACGGCGCCCCCGGGACGCAGGATGGGCCATGCCGGCGCGATCATCTCGGGCGGAAAAGGGACAGCGGCTGAGAAGATGGCAGCCATGCGGAAGGCCGGATTGCACGTCGTGACCAGCCCTGCGGACATCGGCCAGGCGGTCGCCGACGCACTGAAGGGGACTCGATGATCGAGCAGACCCTGGCAATCATCAAGCCTGATGGCGTGGCTCGCAACCTGATCGGCGAGATCATCCGGCGCATCGAATCTCACGGCCTAACCGTCCGGGCCATGAAGATGACTCATCTGTCCAAGAAACAGGCGGAAGGGTTCTACGCGGTGCACAAGGGGAAGCCCTTCTTCGACAGCCTGACCACCTACATGTCCGAAGGACCGGTCGTCTTGATGATCTTGTCAGGCGAAGGCGCCATCTCGGTATGGCGCGATCTCATGGGCGCGACTGATCCGGCAAAGGCCGCTCCGGGAACGATCCGTAACGAGTTCGGCATCTCCATCGAGCGCAACACCACTCATGGCTCTGACGCTCCGGAGACCGCCGCCTTTGAGACTGCGTATCTTTTCAACCGGCTCGAGACTTGCAACTGAAGCGAGATCCTGCGATTCTTTGATGTGAGTGTCCGGGCTCTCAGGTCCTGCTCTCCGTGACTCCCCCAAATCAAAACTCGGAGGCAGAAATCGGAGAGCCGACGCTCACAGGAGAATGTGTGCCGCCAATGATTCCAATCGGTCGTCTGCTCATCATTGTGGGAGCCGTACTTATCATTCTTGGCATAATCCTGAGCTACTCGAGCTTCTTTTCCTTCCTCAAGCTCGGCCGGCTTCCCGGCGATATCGCAATCAAGCGGGAGAATTTCTCATTCTATCTCCCGATTACGACCTGCATTGTTCTCAGCCTTGTCCTGACTTTGATCGTCTACCTTTTTCGAAAATAGACTTGAGCCATCTACGCTTATGAATCAGCATTCAGAACATCGCGATCTCACCCCTTTGGAACAATCCGTCCTCGACGCATTGCGCGCCATCAAGGATCCTGATCTTCACAAGGACATCGTTGCGCTGGACTTCATCAAAGACCTGAAGGTGTATCAGGGGAAGGCTTCCTTTACCATTGAGCTCACGACTCCGGCGTGTCCGGTCAAGAAGGAGATGGAACAACAAGCCCGTGAAGCTGTTCTGAAGGTGAAGGGCATCCACGAGGTCGACATCCGGATGTCATCCAGTGTTACAGCCGGCAGACGCGCCGGCGACAAACATGAGATTTCCGGGGTCAAGAACATCGTGGCCGTCGGCAGCGGCAAGGGCGGCGTCGGGAAAAGCACCGTCACGGTGAATCTGGCCGTAGCCCTTGCCAATACGGGGGCGAAGGTGGGCCTGCTCGATGCCGACATCTACGGTCCCAACATTCCACTGATGATCGGAATCACCGGGCAGCCTCACGCAGTAAAGGAACGGATACAACCGCTTTCCAACTTTGGCGTCAAGGTCATGTCGATGGGATTTCTGGCGCCGCAAGACACTCCGGTGATCTGGCGCGGTCCCATGCTTCACAGCGTGATCCAGCAGTTTGTGCGCCAGGTGGATTGGGGCGAACTCGACTATCTGCTCGTGGATCTGCCGCCAGGAACGGGAGACGTCCAATTGTCACTGACCCAGACGGTTCCGCTGACGGGTGCTGTGGTCGTCACTACACCGCAAGACGTGGCCTTGCAGGACGCCCGCAAAGCGATCATGATGTTTCGCCAAGTTCGGGTCGAGGTCCTGGGCATCGTGGAGAACATGTCGTACTTTGAGTGCCCGAAATGCGGCACGCGCGCCTACATCTTCGACCATGGTGGGGGTGAGTTAACCGCCCGCAAATACGGCGTGCCCTTCCTGGGTGAGGTTCCGCTCGCCGTCAGCGTCAGGGAGGCAGGCGACAATGGAAGACCGATTGTCCTGGAAGAGCCTGGATCGCCGGCAGGAAAGGCGCTAGCGCGCGTTGCAGCCAATGTGGCAGCCCAGGTCAGCATCGCAAATCAGAATAGCCTGAATGCTATAGTCATAGAATAGTGGAGATTCTGATCCTCCATCCTGGGGCGCTGGGAGATATCATTCTCTCGCTCCCGGCGCTCAGAGTTTTGCGCGATCGATTTCAGGACGCGCGCATTACCCTCGCTGCCAACTCTGATTTCGCAGTTGCAGTGGCGTCCGGCTATGTCCACCGGATCGTGTCCTTGTCGGCCCTCCCACTGCAACGTCTCTATGGCTCTGAGCACGTTCTTCCTGAAGATGAGTTGCTGTGGCGCTCCTACGGCCGGATCATTTCCTGGACCGGCTTCGGGGTCGAGGCCTTTGAGAGGAAGCTCGTCGAGCTGCATCCGTGCGTCCTTGTGGCGGCCTGGAAGCCGGGACCTTGCGAGCCGAGGCACGTGGCGCGTCTCTTTGTCGATTCGCTAGGCCCGTGGCTTCAAGTTCCACACTCTATGCCCATTCCGGAAGTCAAGCTTGACCCCGACGATCGCAGGCGCGGAGGTGAGTGGCTTTGGGAGCGGGGGTGGCGGAGCGAGGAACCACTGATTGCCATTCACCCGGGCGCCGGCAACGCTGCGAAACGTTGGCCCCTCGAGAAATTCTGGGAGCTGGCGCACAGGCTGCGCGCGCACGGAACTCTGTTGATTGTCGAGGGACCTGCCGAAATTGGTCTGGGTCGCGAGCAGGCCCGCCTGCTTGGCGCCGGCACCTATCTGGCGCCCAACCTGCCATTGCCGCTGCTGGCAGGGATCTTGGCGCATTGCCATTGCTTTATAGGCAATGACTCAGGGATTGCCCATCTGGCTGCCGGTCTTCAGGTTCCGTGCGTGGTCTTGTTTGGTCCTACTGCCCCAGAGCATTGGGCTCCTCTGGGGTCGCACGTGTCGATCCTGCGAGACACCAGGAACTGCCTTGCCTGTGAGCGCGGCTTGGAGGGACACCATACCTGTATGGGAAACATCCCGGTCGATGCAGTTCTGGCACAGGCTTTTCGAAAACTGCCGTTTGCCGCCGGGATCGCTGAGCACCCAGAAACTAAATAGGCGGAAGATGGATGGGTAGCCGAAGCAGCGCACGGCAGCCGTGGCTGCCGCGGCGGTTTGAGAGCGTGAGAGAACCTCCGTGAGCCTCGGCGATCTGGCGGCTCAGGACCAAGCCTATACCGGAGCCATTCGGCTTGGTGGTGAAGAAGGGGACAAACAAGTTACCAGTATCGGAAAGACCAGGGCCTTCGTCTTCCACCCAGACCTCCAGATGTGCGGCCGTGAGGTTCCATCCCACTTTCACGCTGCCACCGGTGGCCATTGATGCTTCCACGCCGTTTCGGAGAAGATTGATGAGGAGCTGGTCCAACTGATCTCCGTCCGCATGGATGGCGAGCTCAGGCCCTTCGGCGATGGATATCGCAAGTCTGGTTTCGAGGCCGACGACGCGACGGACCCACGCGGGTACGTCCAGTGGTTGACGGTGCGGCGGCGGCAAGTGGGACAAGCGCGAGTAGCCTTCCATGAACCTGGTGAGGGCTTCGCTCCGATTGCCGATGACGGCAAGCCCCCTGCGCATGTCTTCCTGCCAGTCGTCAGGGCGCGGGTCGCGCGCCAGCAAACGGTCCAGGCTGGCCGCGATTGGGCGGATGGGCGTAAGCGAGTTGTTGAGCTCGTGGCCGAGAACCCGGATGAGGCGCTTCCAGACCTGCCTTTCCTCCTCACGCAAGGCGCGAGTCAGATCGGATAAGACGAGCAGCTGATGGGGCAGCCCGTCCTGCCGAAACGCGGTGCGCCGTAATTCCCAGCGTCCGCTGCCTCCAGGGAAAGAAACCTCCAAGAGTCTGGATTCTTCTCCTTTCAGACAAGACGCCAGGCCCAGATCGTCGGCGCTGTGTCCCACGAGGCGCTCCGCCGGCTGCGCAAGAAGCCGTTGCCCGGCACGGTCGACGAGTTTCAGAATCCCGTCGCTGGCGAAGGCGAAAACGGCTACGTCGATTTCCTCCATTCTGCCTTGAGCAGCATGCGGAGCGCCTCGACCACGTCGGGCTGATCATCGGCAATCAGAACTCTGGGCGACGCCGACTCACTCATCTTTGTGTCCTCGTTGATTCGGAATTATCGCACTTCCCGCCTCACTGAGTCCATGAGGGAACCAGGATATCCTGCGACTCAGACGGCGGCCATCGCGCAAACAAGGTGAGACTCGAAACGCAGGTCCACGGTTCCTCACGTCTGGGGGACAATGGCTATCACGTGCCGCCCGTTGTGCTTGGACTTTGACGTGGACCTGGACGCCGACATGGACGCTCTCTTCGCGTGATCTGGAGATGGCGACGCTTGACTCCGGGCTCGCAAGCTCGCCCGGAGCTAATCTCCGCTCTCCCCTCCGGGGTGGTGCAAAACTGACTTTCGTGCCAGCGTCTACTGCTGGTCTGCAGATCCAAGTCCAGGGTCGGCCCCTGGCGGGGGCGACGGGAATCGCTCAGCCCGCGCCGTCGCAACCTCCTCTGAGCAAGATCGACAACCTGCGGGCCGCTGGGGAAACGCTTTTACCAAAGATGCTTATTGGCAAACGCTCGGCCGGATCCGGTCTTCAGGTACTGCTCGAACGAGAACGCACGCTGATCGTCATCAAAACGGATAGCCGTCACAATACGCCATGGCGCGTACTTGGAAGTGTGGAGGGAACCGCCCTGATTGTGAATGGATAATCGCTGCCGTAGGTTATTCGTTAGTCCGACATAGCGTTGGTTCGGGTGAGAAAGGCTTTGGAGGAGGTAAACGTACTTCATTATTTATTAGGAAAGCACCTGTTTTCGATCAATGGGCCCTCCTTCGTCCGCCTTAGCTCCGCTTCGGCGGACTTCGGCGGGCAGCCTTTGCTAAAGCCCCGGCTTGCCAGCCGGAGCTTTAGCGAAGGCTGGTGGAGGTGGCGGGAATCGAACCCGCGTCCGAGAGCCTTCAGCGAGCAGAGCCTACATGCTTATCCGATTCGTTGGATTTCGCGGACGCCGCGATCGAACCGGCAAGGTCGATGCGCCGCTAGCCCTGTCAGGATTTCGGCTCGAGCCTCAGAGCTTCGGCCCTGGCCTAGCCTGCTAGTCGACGCCTCATCCGACCCCGCAGGCAGGATCGGCGAGACGTGACCGCCTTAAGCGGCCAGTGCTAACTGAGTGTCAGCAGTTGTGTTTAGTTCCACGATTTTGCGAGTCGCGGAGCACTCGGCATGCCTCTGCAGCCTCTTGACCCCCGTCGAATCCAGTTCACCCCCAAGAGAACTAGTAACACTGCGCAAACATCATAGTCCGTTGGCAGCGGTCCCGTCAATGCGCTCCAACATCTGATTTACTTCTCTCGATCGGTCCGTCGCACGATGCCCGAAAGGTCTGAGTTCGGATGACGAAGGCCGGTGGTGGAAGTTCGAAATTTTGCATGAAATAAGGTTGACAGGTCAGGAAGCGGCCAATAGAATGCCGACATTGCCTGCAGCCGGGATCAACAACCCCGGGCTGTCCTCTTGTAGCCAGAATTTGATCTTTGGAGAGAAGGGATCCAAATGTTCAAAAAGAGGCTTTATACATTCATCGTGGCAAGCCACGCGGAAGGAAGGATCTGGCGGCTTTCGCTTCCCTATTGGGTTCTTGCCGTGTGTGGCATCTTCGTGCTCGTTGGTGGCATTGCCGTCGGCGGAGCGGCGTGGCAGTATGGGAGAATGCTGGTCACGGTTGTTGATTACAAGTATCGCCTCTCTGAAAACGATGCGCTCCGCGCTGAAAACCACGAGTACAAGGTGCAGACAGCGGAGCTGGGGGAGAAGATCGATTTCCTGGAGACGCTTTCACACAAGCTGATGGTCTTTTCGGGCATGAACTCGGGGAGGACCGTAGGAGGTGTCGGGGGTATATCCAGGGATACTCTGAGCCAGCCCCGGCCCGCCTCGGCGGGTACGCTGCAGTCGATTGCTGCTTATGACAGGAAGGCATCCTCACTTGAAGCGAGATTCCGCGACCTCGACAATCAAATTTCCGATCAGGTTCTCTGGGAGGCTGCCCAGCCCAATATTCGGCCGGTCAAGGGTTACGTGACGGCGGGATATGGCGGTCGGCCAGATCCCTTCGATCCGACTGCAAGAGAGACTCATCCCGGAATAGATATCTCGGCCCCTTTGGGGAACCGGGTCGAAGCGTCGGCGTACGGGACCGTCATATTCGCGGGCCAGCGTGCGGGCTACGGAAATATTGTGGTCATTGACCACAGGTTCGGGATCACGACGCGATACGCTCACCTTCAGCGCATGAACGTCCAGGTAGGTCAGCACGTTTCGCGCCACGATATCATCGGCTATGTGGGCGTGTCCGGCAGATCGACAGGCCCGCATCTCCACTACGAGGTGTGGCAATACAACCGGCCTGTCAACCCGTCGACGTTCTTTCAGGACTCAAAGACCGAGCGGCCTTCGAGTTCACGCGGCAGCAATCCCTGAGACGCGTCGAACGAAGGACGAGCTGATCACTGCCGGGCCCTCCATTTCTGCGGCATTCGCTGCTTTTTTCCCCAAGCTGAGGTACTGCTTCACTCTGGGAGCCCTTTCCCTAGCCCCGCGCAAATCATTCCGATAAAGCCGGTTTTTGCAATTCCGCAACTCGTTGACTGGGATGGACCTGTCTGATAAATTGTCCAGTTTACGCCCAGCCGGAGATCTTCCCGAATGTTCAACGCGATTGTCACAAAGATCGTTGGCAGCAAGAACGAGCGCGACTTGAAGAAGATGGCGCCGCTGGTCCAGACCATTAACTCACTGGAGCCGGAAATGCAGCGCCTCTCGGACGTGCAGCTGGCTGAGCTTACGCCGAAGTTCCGGCAGCGCCTTGCTGACGGGGAATCACTGGACGATATTCTGCCTGAGGCGTTTGCTGCCGTGAGGGAAGCGGGGCGCCGCACCCTTGCGATGCGACATTTCGACGTGCAGCTCATCGGCGGCATCGTGCTCCACCAGGGGAAGATCGCCGAGATGAAAACAGGAGAAGGGAAGACACTGGTCGCCACGCTGCCGGCCTATCTCAACGCGTTGGAGGGGAAGGGCGTCCACATTGTCACCGTCAATGATTATCTGGCGGGGCGCGACAGCGAGTGGATGGGGAAGGTCTACCGTCTCATGGGGCTGACGGTTGGTTGCATCCAGCATCCGCTGACTGACGCGGAGCGCAAGATTGCTTACGCCGCAGACGTCACCTACGGCACCAACAACGAGTTCGGCTTCGACTATCTTCGCGACAACATGAAGTACGACATCGCCGACTGTGTCCAGAGGGAATTTCACTACGCAATTGTAGATGAGGTGGATTCGATTCTGATCGACGAAGCGCGGACTCCTCTGATCATTTCGGGGCCGGCCGAGGAGTCGACGGACAAGTACTATAGGATCGATCGGATTATTCCCAAGCTTCGGCGCGACATCGACTTCCAGGTGGATGAGAAGGCACGGACGGTGAACCTTACAGAAGATGGAGTTGAAAAAGCCGAGAAACTCCTCGCCGTGGGAAACCTCTTCGACCCCCAGAACATGGACTGGGTCCACCACATCTACCAGGCATTGAAGGCCCACCTGCTCTTCAAGAGAGACGTGGATTACATGGTAAAGGATGGAGAGGTTGTAATCGTTGACGAGTTTACCGGCCGCCTCATGCCCGGGCGCCGTTACAGCGATGGCCTGCATCAGGCTCTGGAAGCAAAAGAGAACGTCAAAATCGAGCGTGAGAACCAGACCCTGGCGACGATTACCTTCCAGAACTACTTCCGCATGTATAAAAAGCTCGCCGGCATGACCGGGACGGCGGAGACGGAGGCGGAAGAGTTTTTCAAGATCTACAAACTCGAAGTGAACGTGATCCCGCCTAACAAGACTCTGATCCGGACGGAGTACCCCGACGTCATCTATCGCACCGAACGCGAGAAGTACAATGCAGTGGTGGAGGAAATCAAAGAACTCCATGAATCGGGCCGGCCGGTCCTGGTGGGGACCGTCTCAATCGAAAAGTCAGAAAAGCTCAGTTCGCTGTTGAAGCGAAGCGGTGTTCCTCATGTCGTCCTGAATGCGAAGTACCATGCCAAAGAGGCCGAGATTGTTGCCCAGGCGGGCAGAAAGAAAGCGGTGACCATTGCCACCAACATGGCAGGGCGCGGCACCGACATTCTGCTGGGCGGCAATCCCGATTACCTTACCCGGCAGACGCTGCGTGAGAAAGGCCTCACTCCGGACAGCGTCTCCAAGCAGGAATATGATCGCATTCGAGAGCACTGGCTTTCCGTCTGGCAGAAGGAGCACGACGAAGTAGTCAGCCTGGGAGGGCTTCACATCCTGGGCACGGAGCGTCACGAAGCCCGCCGCATCGACAACCAGCTGCGCGGGCGCGCGGGGCGCCAGGGAGACCCCGGATCTTCGCGCTTCTATCTCTCGCTGGAAGACGACCTCATGCGCATTTTTGCCAGCGACCGCATCTCAGGCATCATGCAAACGCTGGGAATGGAGGAGGGTGTTCCAATCGAGAGCAAGCTCATCACGCGCCAGATCGAAAGAGCGCAGAAGCAGGTGGAGGGGCGCAACTTTGAGATCCGCAAGCACCTGCTGGAATATGACGACGTGATGAACAAGCAGCGCGAAGCCATCTATGCGATCCGCCGCGAGTTGCTCGAGGGCGTCGACCAGCGGGAGTACATCATGGCTTTGGCCGAGGACATCCTGATGGAGCTGATCGACCAGCACGCGCCGCGCGACAAGCATCGCGAAGACTGGGATCTGGATGCATTGCGCATCAGCGTAGGGAATCAGTTCGGCATAGACATCAACGCACTGGGCTTTGATGTCAAGGGAGCAACCCATGAAGAACTGGCGCAAAGGCTCAGCGAGACGCTCAAGCGCATTTACGAGGAAAAAGAGAAACGGGCCGGACTGGAGTTCATGCGCTACCAGGAGCGCATGATCATGCTCCAGGTCCTCGATGTACAGTGGAAAGACCACCTGCTGGCGCTCGACCACCTGAAGGAGGGGATCGGTCTCCGTGGCTACGGTCAGCGCGATCCGCTGATCGAGTACAAGAAGGAAAGCTTCGAGATGTTTGAAGCGCTCAACTCCCGGCGTGAGGAGGAAACGGTTCGCTACTTGTTTTATTTCCAGCCCATTACTCTCGAGGAACAACAGGCGCGGGCGAGAGAGCAGGAAGAGGCGCGCCGTCGTCAGGCGAGGGAACAGAATCTCGTTTACGGCTCGGGCGGGGACGGGGCCGTCGTTCAACGCAAGCGCGAGGTTGCCAAGGTCGGCCGGAACGACCCTTGCCCTTGTGGCAGCGGCAAGAAGTTCAAGAAATGTCACGGAAAATGAGTCGTTCCCAACAGACTGAACCACAAAGACCGCAAGGACTTCCAAGAGATCGCAAGAGACTCTTTAAGGGTTTCGTGGTTCGGCTCATCGGCTAGGAAAGCATCGATCTCAGTTTTTGGCCATCAACATCTCCGGAAGATTACCCATGGTTCGAGACGCGAATTTTCGAGAGGCGATAACTTTTGATGACGTGCTGCTGCAGCCGGCGAAGAGCGATATCATGCCATCGGAAGTGGACATAACCACCCGGCTGACCAGGAGCATCCTTCTAAACATCCCACTACTCAGCGCCGCGATGGACACCGTCACGGACTCGCGCATGGCCATCGCGATGGCTCAGCAAGGCGGGCTGGGCATTGTCCACAAGAACATGTCAGTCGAGGCCCAATCCGAGGAGGTTGACCGGGTCAAACGCTCCGAGAGCGGGATGATTGTCAATCCCATTACCATGTCTCCGGATCAGAAGATCCATGAGGCCATGGAGGTGATGAAGAAATTCCGGATCTCCGGACTTCCGATCACGTTGAAAGGCAAGCTTGTAGGAATCCTGACCCATCGGGACCTCCGGTTTGAGACGCGCCTTGACTTGAAAATCTCCGATTTGATGACCAAAGAAAATCTGATCACCGTCCCGGTCGGCACAACCCTGGAGAAAGCCAAGGCGATCCTGCATCGGCATCGCGTGGAAAAGCTGCCTGTGGTAGACGACAAGTACCGCCTCCGAGGGCTGATCACGGTTAAGGACATCTTGAAGAGGATCGCGTACCCGAATGCGTGCAAGGACAAGCTGGGCCGGTTGCGCGTTGGTGCGGCTGTGGGTGTGAGCGGTGATTTTCTCGAGCGCGCCGCGGCGGTGGTGAAAGCCAGCGTGGACGTACTCGTCGTCGATACCGCGCACGGCCACTCGTCGCGGGTGATCGCGGCCGTGAGACAGCTTAAGCGCAAGTTTCCTGACGTGGATGTGATTGCGGGGAACGTGGCAACGGAGATCGGGTCCAGAGAGCTGATCCGCGCCGGCGCCGACGCCATCAAGGTAGGGATGGGGCCCGGATCGATTTGCACTACGCGCGTTGTTACCGGGGCCGGCGTGCCCCAGATCACTGCCATATTGAACTGCGCCAGAGCCTCGCGGCGCGCGCGCATTCCGTTGATTGCCGACGGCGGCATCAAGTACTCCGGCGACATTACCAAGGCGCTGGCTGCCGGAGCCGATTGCGTGATGGTCGGCTCCCTCTTCGCGGGAACTGACGAGAGTCCCGGGGAGATCATCCTCTATCAGAACCGAAGCTATAAACTCTACAGGGGAATGGGATCGCTCGAAGCCATGAAGGCCGGAAGCCGGGATCGATACGCCCAGGAAGGGGTCTTCCTGGAAAAAAAGCTGGTTCCCGAAGGGATCGAGGGCATGGTTCCCTACAAGGGGAGTATTGAAGTGATGATTCCCCAGCTTACTGGAGGGCTGAGAGCGGGCATGGGTTACTGCGGCTGCCGCACGATCCGTGAGCTCAGGGAGCGAAGCCGCTTTATTCGGGTAACGAGCTTCGGACTCAAAGAGAGCCACGTTCACGATGTCCTCGTTACCAAGGAAGCTCCTAATTATCGAATCGAACTCTAGCTGTTGCCGGGATCCGCGCCTCTCCCCGCGGAAATCCGCAGCGCGGTCCGTGAAAGATTTAGACTTTTTGGCCGTCATCTGCGTCCCTATCCTGTCGGCCTGCAGCATAGATCCGTAGGGGCATGAGGCAGACCAGGTGATCCAACGATTTCTCGAGGGTGACGAACAGGCGTTCACTGAGCTTGTCAGGCATTGGGAAGCCAGAGTTTTCAACCTTGCCTGGCGCTACCTGGGAAATCGAGAGGACGCGCAGGACGTGGTCCAGGAGACTTTTCTTTCTGTCTTCAAGTCGGCTAAAAACCTGCGCGATCCCGGAAGTTTCCGCACTTGGCTTTACCGCATTACCCTCAACCATTGCCGCTCGCACCGACGCAGGCGCTCACCCGACCTTTCGCTGGACGATCCGTTGCAGTGCAAGGAGGACGGGGAAGGGGAACTTACGCTGTCGATGACGGCCGGACGCGACTCGCTTGATTCACTGGAGATAAGGGACCTGATCCGGAAGGCGCTGATGGGACTCAGCGAGGAACATCGCACCGCCATCATTCTGAAGGAGTACATGGGCCTCAATCTCGAAGAGGTTGCCAGGGTGATGGACTGCCCGTTATCGACAGCCAAGTCCCGCCTGTATCACGGCTTGAGAGGCGTACAACGGAATCTGGTTCGAATCGGCGTTCGATCGTGATGCTCTAACCCGGGAAACTCACCATGAAATGCGATGAAATCAAGGAACGATTTGTAGAACTGCTCTATCAAGAGCAAGGAACTCCTTCAGCCAGTCCAGAGCTGCAAGCGCACATCCGTTCGTGTCCTGCATGCCAGAGGGAGCTGGCTGGGCTCAAGGAACTTCAGGCGACACTGAAGCTCTGGGGAGACGAACCGCCGCTGCGGCCGACCGTCATTCCGCGGCCGGAGCCTGCTTTAGGGCGCATTCTGTTCCCGTTCTGGAGAGTGGTCCGGTATCCAGCCATTGCAGCACTGGTGACACTGGCGTTTCTCGGGCTGTCGAATGCCCAGATCCGATGGAACAGGGACGGATTCTCCTTTACGACGGGTCTTCGACCCCAAGCTGTTCAGGCCAGTTACTATACGAAGGAAGAGATGAAGGAGATCCTGGAGAACGTCATGAACATTTCCCGGCAAGACAACTTTCAAATGATGCAGTACATGCTGGGTACGCTTGATTCGGCGCACGCCACGGAACTCCGTGCTATCACGCGTCAGATCAAGGAAAGCCGCAGCAGGAATTAGCCGGTCCCGTCAGGAGGATGCCGCGGGCCGTTCGAAGGGGGACCACAGGTGATGAATAAGGACAGGAAGCAACGCATTTTGCTCGTCATTCTGGCTCTCGGGTTCGCATGCCTCTCGTCGGCAGCTCAGGACCGCGCCGAGGCGAGAATCGACTACCCTCGCGCGAGCCATGACATCCCGCAGCTCGAGGTTGCCATCAACGATGCGATTAGCAAGACGTTCTCCAATCCGTTCGGCCTGATCCATAAACCCAAAGGAGGTTATTTGCCGGGCTATGGCTACGTTTTTAGCTTTATAGTCAACGTCAAGTTGGGCATGACCCCTACTCCGTTCGGCAACTTGAGAACCGGTCCGGATATCACTGCTGAGGAAAAGAAGCAGCGCATTGACGCACTGAAGGATGGGCTTGTGCGCGTCCTGTTCCGCTTGGGGAGCGGATTAGCCAAACAGCAGGACGGTGAGTCCGTTGCCATCATGGCATTCTTCGAAGAGTCCAATCCGCTCATTCCCGAAGGGCAGGCGAATAAGACGCTCATCCTGAGCGTACTGAAGAGCGATCTCGACCAACTTGCAAACAAGCAGGAACGTTTCAACGAGTTCAAACAAAAGGTGAAGATCATTGAGTATTAAGGTTCAGGCAGTCAAGTCGCGTAAATTGATCGGCCAAGTCTTCCTGGAACGCGGGCTGATTGACGAGGAAGAACTGCGCACAGCCCTCAACCTTCAGGCAGAATCGAGGGAGAAGCTCGGCAAACTGCTTGTCGATCTGGGCTATGTTTCCGAGAAAGACTGCCTTGCCGTGGTTTCGGAGCATTTGAAAATCCCTGTCATCGCCGGTGCGGAGTATCCTGCCGTTCCAGCATTGGAAAACGTCCTCACGCATCGCTTCATGAAGCAATGCAAGTTCGTTCCTGTGGCGCTGGAGAACAACGTTCTCACTCTCGCGATGACGGATCCTCTGGACGACGCGACCCTGGATCTGGTTCGGCAGGCAACGGGATTCTCTGTAAAGGCCGTGCTCGGCGCCGAGAGCGAGATCATGGACGTTCTGGAGAAGTTCTATGGCTCCGCAGCCTCCTCCTTCGGCCGCATCATTGAGGGGATCGACGAGGGAGATATCGACAGCCTGTCGGACGAGATCGAGGACATCGAACAGTTGAAGGACCTGGCTTCGGAGGCGCCGGTGATTCGATTGGTCAACCTGATTCTCTCCAAGGCGATCGAAAGCAGGGCCAGCGATGTCCACATCGAACCGTTCGAGAAGGACCTCAAGGTACGCTACCGCATCGACGGCATCCTTTACGACGTCGAGTCTCCTCCCAAGAAACTGAAGGCGGCGATCATCAGCCGCGTCAAGATCATGGCCAAGCTGAATATCGCGGAAAGACGCTTGCCGCAGGATGGCCGGATTAAGCTGAAGATTCTAGGCAAAGACATCGACTTGCGCGTTTCCACCTTGCCCACGATGTACGGTGAGAGCGTCGTGATGCGCATACTCGACAAGAGTAACAGCAACCTCTACGATCTCCGGCGCCTTGGCTTCCCGGCAGATTCGCTGCGCGAGCTGGAGGCTCTCATCCGGCGTCCTCACGGAATTCTCCTGGTGACCGGCCCCACAGGAAGCGGCAAGACAACCACGCTGTACAGCGCGCTGGGCACCATCAATCTGCCCGACAAGAAAATCATCACCATCGAAGATCCGATTGAATACCAAGTAGATGGGGTCAACCAGATACAGGTCAATCCGCAGATCGGCCTGACCTTTGCTGCCGGGCTGCGCCACATTGTGCGACAGGATCCCGACGTAATCATGGTCGGGGAAATCCGTGACCTCGAGACAGCCGAAATCGCAATCCGAGCGGCCCTGACTGGCCATCTGGTGTTTTCGACGCTGCACACCAATGATGCGCCCAGCGCCATCACCCGGCTCGTGGACATGGGAGCGGAGGACTACCTGATTGCTTCTTCGCTGCTCGGCGTTCTGGCGCAGCGGCTGGTCCGGGTCATCTGCCCTCACTGCCGGGTCGAGGTTTTCCCTGTGCCCGAGATGCTGGATGAAATCGGCTTCCGGCGCGGCGACGGACACGAACCGGATCGGTTCTACGAGGGCCGAGGCTGCGAGCGTTGCTCCAACACCGGATTCGTCGGACGCCTGGGTATCTTCGAGCTCATGCTTGTCAATGACGAGGTGCGCAAACTGACTGTAGGGAAGGCGGATTCAGGCCAGATCCGCAAGAAGGCGCTCGAATATGGCATGCGTTCTCTCCGGGACGACGGCTGGCTTAAAGTGCGGCAAGGACTCACGACGATTTCCGAAGTGCTGCGCGTTACTCAGGAGGTCTGACGGGCGGGGGATTTATGGCGGCATATTGGTACAAGGCGGCGACGATGGAGGGCAAGTTGGTCGAAGGGACCATGGAGGCGCCCGACAATGGCGCCGCGTCCCTGAAACTGCAGGAAATGGGCCTGCTCCCCATCCGGGTGGGCGTTGCCACCCAAAGGAGCTTCCTCACGCGCGACATTTCCTGGTCATGGAAAAGGAGAAGGGTACGGCAAAAGGATCTCCTGGTCTTTACCCACGAGCTGCACACTCTTGTGAGATCAGGCATCCCGCTCGACCGGAGCCTCGCCGTTCTCGGCAAGCTGGCGGAGAGCGCGGCGCTGGCGGAAGTGATCCAGAATGTGCTCAGGGCAGTCAAGGAAGGCAAGTCCTTTTCTGAAGCGCTGGGGCAGCATCCCGAAGTCTTCCCGAAAGTGTACGTCAACATGGTGCTCGCAGGTGAAGTTGGCGGCGTGCTTGAAGAGATCCTCGGACGCCTCTCCGTCTTTCTGGAGACCAGCGAAAACCTCCGCTCCTATGTGATCGGCGCTTTGATCTACCCCGTGCTGCTGTCTGCTGTGGCCATAGGCAGCGTCACCATACTGACGTTGTTTGTTGTCCCGCGCTTCGCTGCAGTTTTTCACGACATGGGAGTTCCTTTGCCTCTCCCCATGGCGATCCTTCAAGGACTCAGCCACTTTCTCTCGGGATATTGGTGGCTTCTCCTGGCAGCCGTATTCCTGATTGGAGTGTATCTGCGCCGTTACCGAACCAGCCCTGAGGGGCGTTTGAAATGGGATCGCTGGTTGCTCCGGCTCCCCTTTTGGGGGCCGGTAGTACGAAAGGTCGAGGTGGCGCGTTTTTCCAGGACGTTGGGCACCCTTCTCCGCAGCGGCGTTCCGTTGCTGCAGGGGATGAACATCGTGCGGGAGATTCTCTCAAATCAAGGCATCGCCGCCACGATCGAGCCGATCCGCAATGGGATAAAGAAGGGGGAAGGGATCGCTCAGCCCATGAAACAGAGCGGCGTCTTCCCGCCCTTGGCGATGCACTTGATTGAAGTGGGAGAGGAGTCGGGCAAGCTCGACAGCATGCTTGTTCAGGTTGCGGAAGTCTATGACGTCGAGGTTCGAAACGCGATCAAGAACCTCATTGCGTTCTTCGAGCCGGCCCTGATTCTGGTTATGGGGCTCATCATCGGTACGATTGTGGTCTCAATGTTGCTGGCCATTTTCAGCATCAACAACGTGCCGCTATAGAGTAAATGGAGGGAATATGACGGTTGCAGAAGACAGAACCTCGGAAAAAGGCTTTACGCTGATTGAACTCATCGTAGTACTCGTGATTCTGGGACTGCTGGCGGCCGTGGTCGTGCCCAATATTTACAATAAATTGTCAAAGAGCAAGGAGCAGATCGCGCGCCTCCAGATTAAGGAGCTTGAAGGCGCCCTCCAGATGTTTGCCTTCGATGTCGGCCGCTACCCGACCAATGCCGAGGGGCTGGAAGCCTTGGTCTCCAATCCGGCGAATCTCGAGTCGTGGAAAGGTCCTTACCTTAACAAGGCAGTTCCTATGGATCCGTGGGGCAAGCCTTACGTTTACCGCTACCCTGGGACGCACAACAATGAATTCGATCTCTTTTCCTATGGTCCGAGCGGCGTGGAAGGCGGTCAAGGTGACAATTCAGAGATTTCGAACTGGAAATAGAGCCTGGATGCGATCGGGAGCCGACGGCTTCACGCTCCTAGAGTTGATGCTGGTTTTGCTCGTCATGAGCCTGGTCATGGCCGTCGCGTACCCGTCGATGTCAAGAGGCAGGACGGCGTTTCACCTTCGCTCTGTTGGGCGGGATGTCGTCAATGCCCTGCGTTTTGCCAGGGACACGGCTGTGACGGAGCAGAAGGTCATGATCGCGTCGGTGGACTTCGAGGCCCAGACAATCACGGTTTCCGACGACGTGGGCGGCGGTGCTCGTTCGTTCGCGCCTCCCAGCGACGTGAGGATTCAAGCTCTGACCGCCAGTGGCGGGGGATCGCAGCAAGGTCCGCTCAGGATTCGCTTCCTTCCCAACGGGAGTTCGGATGACGCGCGGATCCTATTGAAGTCTGACACGGGAGCAAGCCTGAAAATCGTCGCGGACCCAATTTTGGGCGTCGCGCGAGTCGTGTCGGAGCAAGGAGAAAAGGGACCATGAAGCGTGAGTCGGGATTCACTCTGCTGGAAGTACTCGTAGCGCTTACCGTTCTTGCCGTGGGCGCGGCCTTGACTCTGTCTTTGATTTCGGGGTCCCTGGGCAATATCCGGAAAGTGCGCGAGCAGGCGCACGCTGTCGAGCATGCCCAGGCCGTGATGGAATCGGCGCTGCTGGACGATTCAATCAAGGGGGCAACGACCATGAATGGTCAGTTCGATGATGGGACAAGATGGTCTGTCGTCGTCAGCGAGGTTGAAATGCCCGCTCCTCCGGCTGCGCTGTCGCCGATGTTGCAGGATCAACCCTTGCCGACTCTGCTGACGCCACCCAAAGTGCTCTCGTATGTAGTGGAGATTATTGGGCCAACTTCACGCGCGCCGGATTTCCGGCTGCAGACCTTAAAGCTGGCGGGCGATGTGCAATTGGCTGGATCGGCCGGAGTGCCGCGATGAGAAATCGATACAAGGCACAGCACGGGTCGAGAGCCGAGGGTTTCACCCTGGTCGAAATGCTCGTCTCCGTGACCTTGATTGCGATGATGGCGGTTGCCCTCTGGAGCGTGCTGCGTGTCAGCGTGCGATCGTGGCAGCGAGGTACGGAATCAATCGATGCGAATCAGCGGCATCGGGCTACACTGGATTTGATGCTGAAGCAGGTGGCATCCATTTCCGCAATCCTCCTGCCATCCGATCCGCAGACAGGCATTGGGCCCCATCCAGTATTCATCGGATCGGAGACGAGCGTTCAGTTCATCTCGCTCTGCGCGCTCCGGTTTCAGGATAATCCCGGATTGACGCTGGTGTCGTATGACGCCGCAGCCGGGAGTGATGGAGATTATTCGCTGGTGGAAAGGGAGACGCGATACCTCGGAGGACCCCTGGATCAAGACGCCGGCCTTGATGCGATGGCCGTGCCCGGAGTGACGATCTTCGAACACCTAGCCGGTCTGGATTTCGAGTATTTCGATCCAGGAGACAGCCAAAACGAACCGCAGTGGTTTAAGGAATGGGATGCCACGGATGTCGGATACCTGCCGACGGCGATCAGGATGACCCTGAGCACACGCGACGCGAACGGCGTTCCGCAAAGCCGGCAGATCGTCATTCCAGTCCAGGCAAAGTCCAACAACTTAAATAATCTGCAGCCCGGTTTCATGATTCAGATGGGAAATCAAGGGAGGGGAGCTCGTGGAAATAATCCGCGCAGGGGAAGATGACCGGGGCGTCATCTTGATTGCCCTTCTCTGGATTCTGACCGCACTCTCGGTCATTGCGCTCAGTTTTTCGCGCGAGACCTTCGTTGAGGTCTCTGCGGCGCGCAACACCCGCGATCTTGAAGATGCTTATTACATTGCCCGCGCCGGGATGGCAACCACCATCTACCAACTCTATCAGAAATTGTACCTGAGCCCGATGAGTCAGGCCGGCGCGCTCTCCCAGCAGCCTGATGCCATCGATTTGGGCAAAGTCGCCGGGAAATTCGGCGACGGGGAATATGAGGTGGATGTTCAGGACGAGTCGGGAAAGATCAACGTCAACATGGCGGGAGAAGAGCAACTCGGGGCTCTGGTCACCGCCATTGGGATCCAGGAGCCCGATGCCAGCATCATTGTGGATTCCATCCTGGACTGGAGGGACGTCGACAAGATCCCGCGCCAGAACGGCGCCGAGGACGACTACTACCAAGGCCTGCAGCCACCATACCTGGCCAAGAACGCGGTCTTAGGCACAGTGGAAGAGCTGCTGCTCGTGCGCGGCGTAACTCCAGATTATTACTATGGGCACCGGGAAAAAACTCCCGATGGGCGGATCGTCGAGCGTTACGGCCTCTCGCGGTATCTCACTGCCTATTCGAGCTCAAACAGGATCAATGTGAACTACGCTCCGATTCCGGTGCTGCTGTCGATTCCAGGCATGACGCAAGAAGCGGCGCAGAGGATTTACGAGCATCGTCTGGTGAAACCGTTCCAGAATGCCGAGGATCTCAGCAATGCGACGTCGGGTCTCGACCCGTCACTGACCACGATGCTCATGTGGCAGCGGGGGACCGTTTACACCTTGACGGCCTCCGCTCACCGGGAGAACTCGAAGGCCGTGAGAATCATTCGCGCGGTCATCAACCTGGACATGCGGGAGATCAACAAGTACAGGTGCATCTACTGGAACGAGAACGTAGCGAACTGGTAAGGCGAAAAAAGTGATCTATCTTAAGAGCAGTGTGGGCATTGAAATGGGGCAGGAGGATTTGCTCATTACCTGCCTCAGGAGCAACTTCGCCGGCGGCGTTTTCACAGACTTCATGCGCATCTCCGGCTACCGCCAGCGGGCTCAGGACGAAGTGCGCAGTGAAATCGACGGATTCTTCAAGCGGGAAAGAGTCAACCGAGAGAATGTCGTGCTTGGCGTCCCGCGCAAGGACGTGATCTTTCGTTATCTCGATCTGCCCAGCGAAGTGGAGGACAATCTCAGACAAGTCGTGCTCTATCAAGTCCAGTCCTTCGAACCGACAGAAGATGAGAAGCTGTGCTACGATTTCGTCCCCATTAGAGACGGGCAGCCCGGCAAGAAGCTGCGCGTCCTGTTGGTGATGATCCGGAAGTCCATCCTGGACGCCCACCTTGACCTGATGCGCCAGCTCGGCATACGTCCGGCCGTCATCACGGCCGGGTCGGCGGCTCTTGCCAACATGTTTCTTGGGACGCAGGGCAACGGCCGTGACAAGACCTTCATTCTGGCTGACCTGAAGACCGGAGGAATCGAACTTGCGGTCCTGCGCGGCGGCGTGATTGTGTACGGAAGGGAAGCCGCCAAGCAGGACGGAATGTCATGGAAGCAGCTCCTGCTGGACGAGATGGAGGTCGCAATCGGGAAGGCGCGTCTCGATCCGGAAGAGACCATCGAAGGCATCATGATGGCCGGAGAGGCGTCGGAGCTTGCGTTTCAGGAGATCCGGGATGAGGTGCCGGGTTGCGAGCTGATTGGCGACCGGCTCCGCTTCGAGATGTCTTCCCAGAACAAGGCAATTCTCCAGGAGGCTGCGACGTCGCTTGGGTTGGCGTACTCGGGAATCACGCGCAGGCTTTCCATGAAGCTCAACTTGTTGCCTGCCGAATACAGGGTGCGCCAGAAGCGTTGGGCATATGTTCCTACGATCGTCTTGAGCCTTTGCGTTGCAGTCGCTCTCGCGGGATTGGGCCTCCAAAATGTGATTCAGGAGCGAATCCTCAGCAGGGACCTGGATCTCGCCATCAATGATCTGAAGGGGCGCGTCGATCGCGTCAATGCCTTGAAAGCCCAGTTGGAGAATCTCGAGAAACAAGCCGCATCTCTCGAGGAGCTTCTGAGCCAGCGCGATCGGAATCTTGAAATCCTGCGGGAGCTGACCGCCTTGCTGCCCTCTGACACTTACGTCACGAATTACACCAACAACGATTGCACGATAACCGTGCAGTGCCAGGGTCCCCCTTCCACTTCCCCTGATGTGATTCCCAAGGTCGCAAAGTCATCGCTGCTGAAGGACGTGACTCCTTCAGGAGTTATCTACAAGAATGCCCAGACGGGGAAAGACGTTTTTAGTTTCACAGCAAAATGTGAGAAATAAACCGTGAAGATAACCGCAAGAGAGAAAAAGTTCTTGATCGCCGGCAGCGGCATTGCGATTGCTCTGCTCGCCTATTACCTCATCCCGATGCTCATTCCCGAGGATCTTACCGCTACGGTCAGGAAGAAACAGAATATTCTTCGGCAGGAGAGAGAGACAATAGGCATGGAAGAAGGTTACAAGGCCCGCATAGCCCAGTGCCAGGAAAGATTGGCAAAAGACCGGGCAAGGCTATGGGCCGGGGGTTCGGCGGCTGCCATTCCTTCCATGCAGAAGGTGTTGCAGGAAATCGCCGATGCGAGCCAAGTGGAGGTCAACAGCAAGTCCATCTTGGCCGAGCAGAAGATGCAGGAAAACGTGACGAAGATCGCGGTGCAGCTGCAAGTGAATTGCACTCTGGACCAGCTCGTGCGGTTTCTCTCCGGGATCGAGAGCTATGAGAGGTTTCTGAAGGTGGAAAACCTCCTGATAAGCGCCAGGCGGCTGGGCAACAGGGACATAATCTTCATTCCGATGCTGAAGGTGGTCGGCTACGTAGAGACGCCGCCCCCCCCGGCAAAAGTTGGAGAAAAGTCCGGTGGCGTGAATTAGAAACCGGAGGATAGCGAGGTTGACATGACCAAGAAATGGATTGCAGTCAATCTGATGCTGCTGTTGTGCGCAGGCTTGCTGGGCTGGCAGCTGCGGGTGTCGGTTAAGCGTTTCAAAGCGGATAATGACCTCGCCGCGATCCAACCCACCAAGAAAAGGAGCGTGCCGGACAGCGGGTTGCCGCCGCAACCCTCGGCTGGAAAGTACGATGAGCCGGAGTTCGCAGCCATTTACAATCAGAACCTGTTCGCCGAGTCCCGCAAGCTGGAAGTGAATGTGGATACATCTCAGCAGCCGGCTACCAAGCCGCTGCCAAACCCGCCGCCTGTTCTTGTCGGGGTCATGATTTCAGGCTCACAGCGAGTGGCTCTGATTAGCGATTCCTCTGCTTCGCGGACCAGCACCTTGCGGCGGACTCAGACCATGAGGCTGGGAGACACTTACCAGGATTACGTAGTGACGGAGATTACTGACAACGGCATGGTTTTGGAATACGGCCCAAACCGGCAAGTCATCCCGCTTTCCGATACGTCCAAACCTGCACAAACGGGCAAGACGCCGATCTTGCAGACGCGTGTAATCAATTTCGGCGGGGCTGCCTCGGGGGCGGCATCGATGGCGGCGGCGACAGGCATTTCGAGCCGGGCGACCTCGACTCCGAGTCCTGCCGGCACCAGTCGCGCGAGCCCGCAAGCCCAACAACCCGCAGCGCGCGGAGCCAATCAGGCCGGACAGCAGATGCAGGCTGTTCCTGGGCAGGGCACTCTATACCCAAACCAGTTCATTGATGCTCAGGGCAGGGTGGTCACCGGGACCCCCTTCGGGGTGCTGCCTCAGCCGGTGCAGGTTTCGCCTGCTTCCCAGCAACCAGTGAAAAAGTAATCAACCTTGTCATCAAGAGGAAGTCACGTGCAAACCCTAAAACGAAATCCTTGGATAGCTTGTCTTGTTCTTCTTGGAGCTGCAAGCGGCGGCGTCACTGTGGCCGAGACTGGGCGCCGAATGACGGATCCGGGCAATCAACAGGTTCCGACGCCTCCACCCCAGACGCCCGCTCCCATCCCCGCCGTGGCCCAGCGCGCGGCCTCGGCCAGCGAGGGGATCAAGCCGAATTTCGACGGTATCCCCTTGTATGATTTCATAAATGCTGTTGCGGATATGCTGGGAATTACTCCGATCCTGATTGATCCGGACGTGAAGGGGAGCGTGAACCTCCACAGTTCGTCGCCCATTTCGCTGCAGGATTTCTTCTCGATATTTAGCCTGGTTCTAAAAAGCAACAACGCGGCGCTTGTAAAGGCAGGAGTGATCTATAAGATTGTGCCCATATCGCAAAGCTTGAAGGAGGGGTTAGAGGTAGTGCAGAGCCTTCCCCCTGCTCCGCCGACGAAGCCGGCTCAAGACAAGGAAGCCGTGAAGAAAGCAGACGAGGCTTCAGGCGCCCAGGCCAAGCCGCCAGTGCCTCCGCAGACGCCGACTCAGCAGCAGGCGACTCCTCCTGTTCAGGCCCGCCCGGCAATTCCCGAAGTCCCCCATATGGTTACGGATGTCATCCGCGTGGAGTTCATTCCTGTGCAAACGTTGATTGAGCCGCTCAGGCTGTTTATGACGGAAGGCGGAGTCATTATGCCATATGAGCGGCAGAACATGCTGATTGTCACCGATTACAGCGACAACCTGCAGAAGCTGCTGGAAGTCATTCGCCTTCTCGACAACACCTATCTGGATGCAGACCTGATCGAACTGGTGGAAATCAAGTTCAACGCCGCGTCTGACGTGCTCGATGACCTGAGGAAGATCTTCGGGAGCGGTTCCAAGGACAGCGCCACAGGAGTTTCCATGGTCTCGCTCGACCGCATGAACGCCATCCTGCTGATGGCCAACTCCAAACGAGCTTTGGAGGATGTGAAACGCTGGATCGCAAGGCTGGATACCACTGCCGGCAGGACCGTCCAGACTTTCATTTACACCGTCCAAAACGGCACCGCATCCAACATCGCGCAAACCCTTGCTCTTCTGTTCGGAAGTGGCGAAGGAGCCGCGGCGGGGACAACTACACCGACCGGGACCACGGGAGGGATCAGTACGCGGGGAGGCCTGGGCGCAAGTGGAATCACTGGGGCTCCTTCTGCCGGCGGGCCGAGCGGCGGCCGAACCTTTACATCCGCCTCAGCAGTCGGTGGAGGAACGCAGGGGGTTTACGGTCAAGGAACGATTGCAGGCCAACAGTCAACAATCGGAGGACCTCGGCTGAGCCAAGGCGCCGGCACCTCTTCACAACTGCTGAACGCAGCAAGCCAATTCTCCGGCCTGCAAGGCCCGGTACGCGTCGTGCCCGACGACACTAATAATTCCCTGATAATCCAGGGAAGCTCCGCCGACTACGACTACCTCCTGGAAACCATCAGACGATTGGACGTGCTGCCGCGGCAGGCGATCATCGACGCGCGCATCTTCGAGATCGATCTGACGGACGCCCTCAGTTTTGGTGTTTCGGCAACCCTTCAGGGCCTGACGTCAGGACAGCAGCAGCTCACCACAGGCAGCATGGACGCCAGTACCGGAGCGCTTTCGGCCTCGAGCTTCGCTTTTGTGGGGAGTTCGCGCGAGATTCTGATGTCCCTGAATGCATTGCGCCAGAAAACCAAGGTGAGGATCCTGGAAGCGCCCTCGGTGCTGGCCATCGACGGACAGATGGCTCAAATCCAGGTGGGGGGCCAGGTGCCAATTCCGGGAGGTACATTCGTGTCGGCCGCCGGCGGCGCCACGACGAGCATCAGCTATGCGAACACCGGCACGGGGCTGGAGATTATGCCTCGCATTTCGGCGTCCGGCGTTGTGACTCTCCAGATTGCGCAGAACGTGACCGCTGTCGGATCTGCGTCTACGCTTGGACCGACATTTACCACGACAAACGTGATGACCACTCTAGCCGTGAAAGACGGTGAGAGCGTGGCGATCGCGGGACTGATTCGGGAGTCGGACACCAGCGGACGCAACGGCGTGCCCTTTTTGTCCGACATTCCGGTTCTGGGAGCCCTTTTCGGGCGTACCACGCGCAGCGCTACACGCACCGAACTGCTGATCATGATAACGCCACATGTGATCCGAACCCCTGAGCGCTTCCGGGAAATGACCGACCAGCTCAAAGATTCGTTGCGTAACGTGGGTAAGTACGTGGATCAGAAGGAGCAGGAGATAAAGAATGATCAGGAGAAGGCGCTCAAAGAGCGCCTGGAGCGGGAGCAGAAGCAGATAAGGAAGTCCAGCAAGGAGCCTGTTCCGCCTCCGCCGATTAAGAAGCAGGAGGAACCCACAGCCGACCTCGGGCCTCAGACCGTCAAAAAGAATACATAGGCTCAGTCACCGAGGCCCGGAGGCTCTTGACAAAGCGAGTGCCGGCTACTCCGGGCTTTGGTGGCACATTCTGCCGGGCGACGCGAGCACAGGATTGCTTCCGGACTTTTGACGCTGCGGAATCATATACTCCTCTTGCGCATGAAAAAGGCTCGTTCGAGATCTGAGAAACCCAAGAAAGAACAAACCGCCACGATCACCCGCGGCGACGGGTTGGTTGCGCTCCTGCTGGTTCGCTCCATCATGGTGGCGGCGTGTGTCGCCCTTTTTCTGCCCCTGGTCGTCAGCAATTCCTTCTTTTACTCCTTCATGTTTTTGAAGAGCATTCTGTTCCGAGTGGCGGCGGAGGCCATGCTTTTGCTCTACGTCTTGCTGGCAGCGGCGGTTCCTGCCTACCGGCCTCGGCTTCATCTTGTCACGTATGCCGCGCTCGCTTGGTTTGGCGTCATGTTCATCGGCTCGTTGCCCGGCGTGAGTGTCGACGTCTGGAGCAGTTGGTGGGGCGACTTCAGGCGCATGGGGGGCATGGTCACACAACTGCACCTGCTGGCCTACTTCTTTGTTTTGAGCCAAACCTTGAAGCGCGAGCGCGACTGGCTGGTTCTGTTTACGGCCTCCCTATTCTCGGGAACGCTGATGGGCTTCTCAGGCTTGATTCAGTATCTGGGACTGAATTACCTGTACCGTTTCCCTATGGAGAGCCGCATCGAAGGAGCGACAGGAAACGCCACTTTCTTCGCCACCAGCATGCTGCTCAGCTTTTTCATTGCCTTGTGGTTTTTGGGTCGGAAGGATAAGAGCGCCAGCTATGCCCTGATGGCAAAGATCTGGCTGTTGCTTTTGAGTCTGCTCGACCTGTTTGTCATAGGCTGGGATCTCATCACCGGGGCAGGCATCACATCGGGTCTGGCACTCTTTCCGGTGGCTGTTTTCGCCCTCATTCTCCATGTCGCGAGTCTTTGCTGGTTCATTATGCGCAGCAGTGCACGCGCGGGCCAGATCTTCCTGATCCTGCTTGCTGCGTGGTGTCTCTTCTGGATGTACCAGACCCAGACGCGCGGCGCTTTGGTTGGCCTTGTTGGGTCTCTCCTGTTGCTTTTCGGTTTCTATCTTTGGACCGGCGGAAGCATAAAAATGAAACTGCTGTTCGCCGGTTTCATCCTTGTCGTCCTCCTCGTGCCCGCAGTGCTGCTGCTCAACCGCCATTCACCCTGGGTGCAAAGCCATCCGACTTTGCTTCGCTACACATCGATCACGTTCACGGACATAACCGTCGGAAATCGCA
>Ga0315282_10002215_pt1 | contig 36165 bp, 35 predicted proteins | sample YL17G07_20_MG_FD_203693 | JGI IMG/M metagenome (GOLD analysis project Ga0315282, IMG submission 203693) | Sediment microbial communities from Yellowstone Lake, YNP, Wyoming, USA - YL17G07_20 | ecosystem: Environmental > Aquatic > Freshwater > Lake > Sediment | place: USA: Wyoming | collected...
CGCCACTTGAAGCAGTACATCCAGCCACTTCTCGGCTCTGGCTCGATCCCTTCTCTCGCGAGCCTGCCCCTTGTCGACGCTCTCCCGTATGATGCTGATGCGGCCATAGCCCCTGGTGGGACGACCTTCGTGGGCGGGAGGACATCGCTCGATCTCTACGAGCCCGAACGCCTCAAGCACTTTGAGTCCCTGGTTGCGGAGGCCGCCTGCCTGGCGGCGGGAGAACCCCCGCAGATGAGCCAGACACCGGGTGAGTTGCTCTCCAGGCATCGCGCCGCCTGCTGCCTTCAGAACACCCCAGACCCACGCCGCCGCGCCGGGTTGCCACAGCCACACGTCGGCGGGGAAGATGGACTTGTGCTCAGAGCGCACCGGGCATGCATTGCGCCAACGTTCCACGGCGGGAAGATCAAGCCCCTCGGGAGCCGGCCCAATAGCAGCGGTCTTTCGCTTCTCCGAAGCCATGCGCACTTCTCCTTCTTACCCCTGATGTGAACTGGTCGCTTCGCTGCCCTGCGACCCATCGTGGTCGCCCTATTCCTCCTCGTCCAAGTCTGCGTACTGCGGCGGACTCTGGCCCACACGCTTGATGACTCTCGGAAAGATCCCGCGGGGCACCTTATCCGCGATGCCCGCGACGTTGATCTGGTGCCACCAGTCGTCGCCGAAGTCGAACCAATAGCCGAAGGCGTCGCCCTTCTTCAGGCCGAGCGATCCGATGGGAGTGTGCGTCACACATCCCGCGGGCTGTGAGTCGGCGAACGGATCCTTTATCGCCATCGGCAGGACATAGCGCCTGGCTTTGGGGTCCATGGGCCCCTTGCCGCCGACCTGGAATTCGTACATGTGCTCCTCTTCGCGCTCAAGAGCGCCGAATATCGCGTGGTGCAGGATTTCGAGCGATTGTGCGCCGCGAATCTGGATCGTCCGTGAGACCACAGGGTTCTTCTTGGCGAACGCCTCGGTCATAGGGCCGCTGATGATGCAGACCTCCAGCGTGAAGAGGCGGCCGTCCTGCTTGAACCATCCCCGGGCCGGTCGCGCGCCCTTCGCCATGTCACACCCCTTTCTCACCGCAAACCTACCCACGTGGCTCTGCTTTGGCAATCGTTTTCCCGAACACCTTGGGAATGTCTGGGGGCGCCATTGACACACCCTGGCGAGACGAGTTCGTTTTTGCCTTCACTTGGGGACGGAATGGCGTAAGATACGTCTCGTTGCGCCTCGCGAACGCGCTCTGATTCCGCCGTCCTTGCTTGGAAGAACGAACCCCGTGGACCTGGCGTCGCTATGCAACCCGCCTGAGCAGGTCGCCGCCAAGAGCGCGACCGTCCGGGAGGGTATTATCCGGGCGTCCGACAACCTGAAGCAACCGAACTTCGAGCGCATCAGTACCCAAGACCTCGCCCGGCTCTTCTGGCTTTACGACCGGACCTTCTTCAGGGGACTCCTCGCTGAGGCGGCGAAGAGGAATAGCGGCCAGGCTCTGGTCTTCCGCCTGTCCTCCACCATGACCCGGGCGAGCGGCAAGACCTTCCTGTACCGGCGGCGGATGCCCGACGGGAAGGTGCGGGCCAACTACGAGATCGCCGTGGCCAGCCGTATGCTCTTCATGACGTTCAATCAGGCGGACCGGCCTGTCGAGGTCTGCGGCCTGGTCTGCAAGGACCGGCTTGAGGCCCTCCAGCGCATCATGGAGCACGAGATAATCCATCTGGCCGAGTTGGTCACCTACGGTAGATCACGCTGCTCGTCTCAGAGGTTCAAGGAACTGGCGGCGAATATCTTCGGCCACGCTGGGACGAAGCACGACCTCGTGACACCGAGGGAACACGCCGCCGTGCAGCACGGCATCCGCGTCGGCAGCGTGGTGTCATTTGAGTTTGATGGTCGCCAGCTGACGGGCCGGGTCAACCGTGTCAACCGCCGGGCGACGGTACTGGTCGAGGATGCCGGAGGCAGGCCGTACTCGGACGGCAAGAAGTATCAGAAGTTCTACGTACCTTTGAAGGGGCTCACTCTGGCTTCGCTTTGAGAGTCACATCACGTCGGACCTGCATAGCGCTGGGAGCATACAATGGGATTGACGATCCACTGGACCTTGCACATGGGGCCTGATCCAACAGCCTGAAACGCACGCGACCCCATTGACGTGCTGCGCGAAGGCCGGAACGACGAACCCCTAACTCCACAGAAGGAATAGCAGTCTATCTGGCTTACTCATGCCGAAGTGCGGGGGCCGCACTGCAGCGGGAATTCCGGCATCCAAACCCTTCGGGTCGAGTCGATCCATGTTCGTAACCCATGTTCTTGCAACCCCTTGCGTTGGCGGAGGAGATCTTCTCGGATTTTTTCGCGAATTTTTCTTGCATACGAGCGGTGCTGTGGTATTTTGTGATTGTATTGTAACGGAATCACGAGAACGAGGAGAATGCGGGATGCATGCCGACCAGAAGAGGCTCTACAAACTCATGGCCAACGTGATCTCTGCGGCAGGGCATGAGATCCGCCTGAGCATTCTCGACTACCTGAAGGACGGCGAGAAGTGTGTGTGTGACATCGCCGAACACGTCGAGGCCAATCGGTCCAACGTTTCTCGTCACTTGGCCGTCATGCTCAACGCCGGGCTCGTTGCCCAGCGCAAGGACGGCCTCAAGATGATGTATTCCCTGCGCACCCCCTGCATCCTCAACATCACAAAATGCGTCACCGGGGTGCTGCGGGAACAGGCGCGGGAAAAGACCGAAATTCTCCGGTCCATGAGGTAGCGTTTTTCTTTTTCCGGACTGCGTGAGTAATACATCGCGGACTCACAAGGGTTTGAACATGACCGATTGGAAAGCCGAGTGGAAGAGCCTGCTGCTCATCGTGGTCGTGTTCCTCGTGTTCTTCTGGCTGCCCATTGGCTGGGGGCAGTTCGATAATGCGGTCATGGAGGCCCTGCACCTCTCCAAGTGGTATGCGCGGGAGCACGTGCTCTTGTGCCTCGTGCCGGCGTTTTTCATCGCCGGGGCCATCGGAGTCTTCGTCAGCCAGGCGTCCGTGATGAAGTATCTGGGCGCCCGTGCCAACAAGGTGCTGGCCTATGGCGTCGCGTCAGTCTCGGGCTCGATCCTCGCGGTGTGCTCGTGCACGGTACTTCCTTTGTTCGCCGGCATCTGGCGGATGGGGGCGGGGCTGGGGCCCGCCACGGCTTTCCTTTACTCCGGCCCGGCGATTAACGTTCTTGCCATCATCCTGACAGCCCGCATCCTCGGGATGGAATTGGGCATCGCCCGCGCTGTCGGCGCGATCAGCTTCAGCGTGATCATTGGCCTGATCATGCACTTTATCTACCGCAAGGAGGAGATGGAGAAGGCCAACGGTCAGCTCGCGATGCCGGAGCCCGAGGTCACGCGTCCGCTCTGGAAGAACGCCCTATTCTTCGCGGTGATGGTCGGCGTGCTCGTGTTCGCCAACTGGGGCGCCCAGAATGACTTCGACTTCAAACTGGCCGATGGCCGGGAATTCCAGGCTGCGGTGACCAAGTCGCCCGAAGACCCGGCCGCGGAGGGCGCGTTCTGGCGCGTCAAGCATCTTGAGGGGGCCCAGGAAGGCCAGGAAGAGGAAATTCAGGCGTCGCTGGTCGCCTCCAAGACGCCGCTGCCGGGCATCTGGACTACCATCTACCAATACAAGTGGGTCATCACGGCGCTCTTTGCCGTGGCATTCTCGCTGATCCTCATTTTCTGGTTTGCCATCACGTGGTGGAAGGTGGTGCTGGCGGCCCTGCCGGCGGCGGTGCTGGCCCTTGCGCTTCCGATGCAGGGATTGATGGTCATGATCCCCTTCGCCGCGGCGGTCGTGGGATTGTCCGTAATCACGTCCCGCGACAAGGGCGAGGCCGGCACGTGGTTCTCGGCGACGTGGGCATTTGCCAAGCAGATCCTGCCGCTCCTGTTCTTCGGGGTGCTGGTGGCGGGCTTCCTGCTGGGGCGGGTCGACCACGAGGGGTTCATTCACAGCAAGTACGTCAAGATGCTGGTGGGCGCCAACCCCGACACGTTCCTGACGATGACCGGCTTGGCCGACGGGGCCTTGGAGCCCGTGATTCGGGCAGTCTGGTCTCTCTGGACGAACTTCTTCGCGAGCGTCTTCGGCGCGTTCATGTATTTCGCGACGCTGACGGAGGTCCCGATTCTCCAGGGGCTGATCGGTTCGGGCATGGGCAAGGGCCCAGCGCTCGCATTATTGCTGGCGGGGCCTGCGCTCTCGCTTCCGAGCATGCTGGTCATCCGCAGCATCATGGGGACGCGGAAGACGGTGGTTTATGTCTCGCTGGTCGTCGTAATGTCTACAATCGCCGGCATGATTTTCGGCGCGGTCTGGGGATAGCCATGAAGACGATCTGGACACGACTACTGCTTGCGCTTGCGTTGACCGGCCTCGCCGGAATTACCGGCTGTGGCGGCGCGGACACCTCGGGCCAATCAGGTCCGCAGAAGAAGGCACCGCTGGTGACGGTCCGAGCGGCGGAGACGGCGTCGATCTCCCGCGGGATTGAACTGACCGGGGAAGTGGTCGCGGTCAACTCGGTCGTGATCGCCGCGACGGTCGAAGGGCCCGTCGGCTACTGTCCGTGGCGCGAGGGCGACCGGATCGAGCGGGCCGGGCAGAAGCTCGTGGAGATCGACCGCGAATTATATCGCAGCGAGGTGAAGGCGAGCGAAGCGGCCCTCGATGTCGCCCGGGCCAAGCTGGAGGACATGAAGGCCGGCACGCGGCCGGAGGAAATCGCCAAGGCCAAGGAGGCCGTGCTGCAACTCGAGGAAAGCGCCTCGTTCGCCAAGACGGACCTCGACCGCGTTACGAAGCTGGCGGCGGGCGGGTCGTTGTCCCGCGAGGCTCTGGACAAGGCCCGCATGGAGCACCTGGCCCAGCAGAGCCGGCTCTCGTCCGCCCGGCAGCACCTCGAGATGTTGGAGGCGGGCTATACGAAGACCGCCATCGCCGTCCAAGATGCCGTGGTCAACGAGGCGGCGGCCAAGGTGAACCTGGCCAAGGCGCGTCTGGCGGAGTGCATCATCGCGGCGCCGTTCGCGGGTACGGTGACCCGCGTTTTCGTGCGTCCCGGCGATATGACGGCGATGAAGTCGCCGCTCTTGGAGTTGGCCGACCTGTCCTCTCTGGTCGTTCGCGTGGCCGTGCCGGAGGCCCACGCCGCCGAGGTCCGCGACGGAATGCCCGCCGTCGTGCGTCTCGACGCGGTGCCGGGCAAGACGTTCCCGGGCAAGGTCGTGCGCGCCTATCCGGGACTGGACCAGAGGATGCGAACACGCACCGTAGAATTGACGCTCGATGGGCCCGCGGCCCTCATGCCCGGCATGTTCGCGCGGGTCAGACTGGTCATCGAGTCCGTGCCCGACGCGCTGGTCGTCCCACGCGAGGCCGTGATCGTCACGCCGGCGGGCGGCCAAGTGCTCTTTGTCGTGGAGGACGGCAAGGCCCTCCAGCGCAAGGTGACCACGGGCATCGAGGAGGCCGGGCGCGTCCAGATCCTCTCGGGCCTGAAGACCGGCGAGAAGGTCATCATCTCCGGGCATGAGAAGCTCAAGGACGGCGCCGCGGTGCGCCTGCCCGAGGCCGGCAAGAGTCCGGCCGCACCGGCCAAGGGAGGCGTCCGATGAGACTCACCCATCAGGCCGTCCACCGTCGTCTCGCCACGAGCACCATCGTGGTCGCGCTCCTCGTCCTGGGGCTCTACGGCCTCTGGCGTCTGCCGGTGGACTTTCTGCCGAACATCACCTACCCGATGATCAAGGTGCACATCTGGTGGCGCGGGGCCACGCCCGAGGAGATCGACAAGAGCATCGCCGACCCCATCGAACGGCAGATGGCCACGGTGGACGACCTCGACTACCTCGAGTCCTCCTCCATCGAGGGCATGTACACGCTGCTGGTCAATTTCCGGTACGGCACCAATGTGGACGTGGCATATCAGGACGCCCTCGCGGCGATGGCTCGCGTGGCGCGCGAGTTGCCCGCCGACATGGACCCGCCGGTGGTGATCAAGGCCGACCCCTCGCAGCTTCCCGTGGTCCAGTTGACCATCGCCAGCGATCAGTGGAACCTCGTGAAGCTGAGGACCTGGGCGGACGAGTGGCTTCAGGACCAATTGCTTGCCGTGCCGGGCGTGGCCGGGACCGAGATTGTGGGCGGCCTGAAGCGTGAGATCCGCGTCCACTTGGATCCCGAGGCCCTCGAGAAGCACAGGCTGACGCTGCCCGGGGTCATCAAGAGCCTGCGCGAGGAGAACATCGAGCAGTTCGGCGGGCGCGTCACCGCCGGGCCGAAGGAGATCATCGCCCGGACGGTGGGGGAATATGTCAGCCTCGAGGAGATCCGCTCGACCGTGCTGGCCCGCAGCGGCGAGGCGAAGATCTACCTGCGCGATGTCGCCGACGTCCGGGACGCGAGCGAAGAGGTCCGGGTGATCACCCGGTTGGATGGAAACCCGTGCGTCAAGCTCAGCGTCCTCAAGCAGGCCAACGCGAATACCGTGGAGGTCGCCAAGGCCGTCAGCCGGCGTCTCGCCGAGTTGGCTCCGTCTCTGCCCGAGGGCCTGCGGCTCGGGATGGTCGAGAACCAGGCGGACTACGTCGAGGCCGCCCTCGGCGGCGTCCGCAACGCCGCTATCGAAGCCGCGATCCTCCTGATCCTCATCGTCTATCTCTTCCTCGGCTCCTGGCGGCAGGTGCTGGTCATGGCCCTCGCCCTGCCCATCACCCTGGTCGTGAACTTCGGCCTGATGAACCTCGCGGGGTTCTCGCTCAACATCTTCTCGCTGGGCGGACTGGTTATTGCCATCGGCGTGCTCCTGGACAACTCCATCGTCGTCATCGAGAACATCACGCGCACCCGGCACGAGAAGCCGGACCTGCTCACCGAGACGGCCGCTGTGGAGGCCACGTCCGAGGTCGGGCCGGCCGTCGTGGCGGCGACGCTGTCGTTCCTGGCGCTCTTTCTGCCGTTCCTGCTGGTGCCGGGACTGACGAGCCTGCTCTTCCGCGAGCTGATCCTCGTGATCGCCGGAATCGTGGTCGTGAGCCTCGTCGTGGCAATCTCGGTGACGCCGATGATCACGGCCACGGTGCTGGGCAGACGCTCTCACGGGACCCGCCGGCTGACGCGCTTCGACCGGTTCTTCGCGCGCGTGACGGAGGGGTACGGCCGGGCGCTCGAATGGTCGCTCCGTGGCCGCTGGGTGGTCGTGCCTGCCTTCGCCGCGCTGCTTCTCGCGGCCGTGTGGCTGGTGGGGTCCCTCGGCGCCGAGTTCCTGCCGCGGATGGACGACGGCCGGATCATGGTCAAGGTCAAGCTGCCGACCGGTGCCTCGCTGGGCGAGACCGACCTGGTGCTGAGACGTATCGAGGAGAAGATCGGCGAAGACCCGACCATCGAAAGCTCCTTCACGCTCGTCGGCGGCAAGGTCTGGGGGCTCTACACCTACGAGATCGCCAACGAGGGCGAAATCGACATCCAGTTGGTGCCTCGCGCCCGGCGCAAGGTTTCCACGAAGGAGTACATCGAGCGCCTGCGTCCTCTGGTCGCGCAGGTCCCCGTGCCGGGCGGCAACGCTATGGTTATGCCCATGCCGGTCAAAGGCATCCGGCGCCTCGGCGAAGCGGACATCGAGGTCAAGATCAAGGGACAGGACATAGCCGTTCTCTACGATCTGGCCCGCAAGACCACCGCGGCGATGAACGAGCTGGAGCGCTTCACCAACGTCTACGTCTCGATGGACATGACGAAGCCCGAGTACCGCGTGCGCATCGACCGTCCGCGTGCGGCGGAACTCGGCGTATCGGTCACCGACATCGCCGATACGCTGCGCTCGCTGATCACCGGTGCCGTGGCCACGCGATACCGAGAGGGCGACGAGTACTACAACATCCGCGTGATGGTCCCCGAGAGCAAGATCACCTCGCGCCAGGACGTGGAGAACCTGCCGCTGAACTGCGCCCAGGGCGGCTACCTGCGGCTCAAGGACGTGGCCGAGGTCCGGCAGTCCGTCGGCCCGGTGGAGATCGTGCGCGAGGACCAGATCAAGGAGGTGATCGTCCGCGGCGACGCCTTCGGGGCCAGCGTCGGGACCGCGCTGACGGAACTCCAGGGCGCGCTCGGCAGGATGGACCGGCCGGCGGGGTTCGAGTTCTCCTACGGCGGGCAGGCCCAGATGATGGGCGAGATGAAGAGGACCGTGTTCGGCATCATGGCCTTCGCGGCATTCTTCTCGTTTATCGTCCTGGCCGTGCAGTTCGACAGCCTCAAGCTCCCGGCGCTGATCCTCGGCAGCGTACCGGTGTGCCTCGCGGGGCTGGTGTTCATGATGCTCTTCACCGGGCTTCCCCTCGGGGCGACGGTCATTATCGGCGTACTCGTCGTGGTGGCGGCCACCATCGGCGACGGCGTGCTGCTGTTGACCTTTGCCCAGGAGTTGCAGGCGCGCGGCGGCAGGACGCCTTTTGACTCCGTTCTCGACGCCGCGAAGATCCGCCTGCGGCCGCGGGTGATGACCACCGTCACCACGCTCGTGGGGTTCATCCCGCTGGCGCTGGCGATTGAGGAAGGCGGCGACATGCTTCAGCCCATGGCGGCCGGGGCGATCGGCGGGCTTCTGATGGAGATGCCGGTGGCGCTGTTTCTGATGCCGTGTCTGTACCTGATTTTCACGCGAAACCGGCTGGTGCCCGTGGTCGCAGACGCGACGGCCGGCGAACGCGTGTCGGCTGCGTCGTCGTGAGGGCGACGGGGCCTGTTTCCATGTTCGGCCGCGAAATCGGGCCCCGGGCCTGACGCGGGTCAAACGAAAGGAGGTTGTCATGTCGGAATGCTGCGGTGGAAAGAAAGTGCTGCTCTATGCGTGCTCGGGCGGCGCGAACGTGGGGGAGATTTCGGACCTTGCGGCGCGCAAGCTGATGTTCGAGGGGAAGGGCTCGATGTTCTGTCTGGCAGGTCTGGGCGCGGACATCCAGGGCATGGTGCAGACCGCGAAGGACGCAGACGTCAACCTTGTCATCGACGGCTGCCCGATGGACTGCGCGAAGAAGGTGTTTGACCGCCACGGGATCGCCAACTATAAGCAGGTGAAGGTGACCGACCTCGGCATCGAGAAGGTCAAGGGTGTCCGATGCACGCAGGAGCAGGTGGACACGGTCGTCGCGAAGGCTCGGGAGATCCTGTCCGCACGCAACTGAGGGACATATGGGTGATGAACTCATCGGCGCGTTCCCGCAGCGTTCCGAGTTCGAGAAAGCGCGGAAGGCGCTGGACGATCTGTCTTTGCCCTATCGGGTAGTCTCGCCCGACCCGGGCTTTCGGCGGGTGGGGGCGCCCTCCCTCGTTCTGGACGAGGGTGCATATCGGACGCTGTACGCGCGGTCCACTCACACGTTCACCTGTTCCGGCTGGCTGGACTACCGTCCGGCGACGATTCGCGTCCCCGAGACGGAGCCCCCGGAGTCTGCCGAGGACGTCTTCGGCGAGGCGGCGGTGATGGTCCTGGCGCCCTGCGTGGCCGACGCCACCAAGATCCGGATCATTGCCCACATCTCAGGGAACATGGAACACGTCTTCCCCTACCTGAACGCGGTGATGAAGGAGGCGTGCTACAACGTCCACGGTCCGACGTTCACGTTCATGATGGGCTACCGGATGATCTCGATGTATCCGCGGCGGATTGCAGTGGCCAAGGCGGACGAGATCGTGGATGCCTGGCGGGCGCTCGAGGTAATCCGCTGCCGGGTCAACGAGGTCTGGGCGCGGCGCGCGGAGATCGAGCCGTCGTACGAGATGCGCCAGAAGCCGCCGGCGCTGGAGATCTTCAAGCGTCTGCCCCGGACCAATTGCCGGCGCTGCGGCGAGCGGACCTGCCTCGCGTTCGCCGTGAAGCTGTGGACCGGCGACGGCGAGCTGTCCGACTGCAAGCCGGTATTCGCCGGAGAATACGGGCGCCTGAAGCCGGCGCTGACGGAGATCTGCCGCGGGCTTGGAGTCTCGGAAGGCAAAGCCGGCACCGGCGTGGAATACGATACCGGATCGGATTTTACAGGGATGACGCCATGAAAAAGCTGCAGATCCTCGGAACGGGATGTCCCAAGTGCAAGAAACTCGCGGAGAACGCCGAGGCCGCCGCGAGGGCGCTCGGCATCGAGTACACGCTGGAGAAGGTCACCGACATCGGCCAGATCATGAAGTTCGGGGTGATGATGACCCCGGCACTGGCGGTGGACGGCGTGGTGAAGGTTGTGGGGAAAGTGCCCGACGCCGAGGCCATCAAGGACCTGCTGAAGTGACCGATGGGCTGCCCGTGCCTGGATAACCGGCCGGCGTCTGGAGAAAGGAGAAGCATCATGGCTACACAGAGCATCGGATTCGTGGGCGGCGGGCGAGTTGCGACGATCATTCTGGGCGGCTGGACTCACGCCCGCAGGATGCCCGCCAAGGTCGTGGTCAGCGACGCCAATGCGGACGTCCTGGGCAAGCTCAAAGGCCGGTTCGCTCAGGTCGAGACCATCGGCGACAACCTGGCTGCGGCGGCCGGACAGGACGTGGTCTTCCTGGCCGTGCATCCGCCGGTCGTCAAGGACGTGCTGCCTCAGATCAAGTCGGCCTTGAAGCCCGAAGCGGTGCTGATCTCGCTGGCCCCCAAGGTCACCATCGCCAAGCTTTCGGAGATGCTGGGCGGCTTTAGACGAATCGTTCGCATGATTCCCAATGCCCCGTCCATCGTGGGCCGGGGCTATAACCCGGTGGCCTTCGGTCCCGGCGTCTCGCCCGAACAGAAGCGTCTCATGTTGGATCTGCTGGCCCCTCTGGGCGACTGTCCCGAGGTTCCGGAGCCGCAACTGGAGGCTTACGCCATCGTCACCGGGATGGGGCCGACCTACTTCTGGCCGCAATTCTACGAACTCCAGTCCCTGGCGGAATCCTTCGGCCTTCATCCGGAAGCGGCGCGCGAAGGCATCGCTCGGATGCTCGTCGGGGCGCTGGCAACGATGAACGAGTCCGGGCTTACATCGGAAGAAGTCACGGACCTGATCCCGGTCAAGCCGCTGGCGGACGACGTGCACGCGCTGGTCAATGCCTACCGGGAGAAACTGACGGCCCTCATGGAAAAAATCCGGCCGTAGGCAAGTGCTGTTGAGCGCGCCTGGCGGGCGCGGGGAGACAACATGCCTGAGAGAGTCGCGGTAATTCGCCTTGAAGAGCGTGACATACAGGACCTCGAGCAGGCCGTGCTCGACCGGGACGCCCAAGCTGCGCTGGAGTTCATCGAGAAGATCGTGAAGCCCAGGGTGGATGAAGTGCTGAAACGAGGCCACTGCAAGCCGGTTTTCGAGTGGGGCGGCGAGACCCCGCGCCCGGCGGCACCGCCGGATCGGCGATGACGGGCCAGGTATTGCGCCGCGCGGGAGACTGTGGATGTACTCAAGACTGACGAGACCGCTTTTCAGGTTCTTCGCCTGGTGGGGCAGCCTGTTCGTCCTGTTGGCGGGCGGGTCCGTATGTCCTTGTTGTGGAACGCCCACCTGCCCGGGCGGCGCTGCCGGCGCGGGGCTGCTCAGTGGCCTTGTGGCGGTTCTCCTGCACGTGCCACGCCGGTTCGTGCGGTTTGGCCGGTGGGCCGAAAGCAATGCTCAGCCGTGAACGCGAGGAGCACTGTAGCGTCGACAAACTCCCTGCGTAAGGGCTGAAAGGGGTGTGCAATGACAAGGCGCCAACGAGTCGCATTGGTTCCGGCCTTCATGATTTGTATAGTGGGGTTTGGGTCAGTTTCAGTTGAGGCCTGCGCCGTCCCGGTGTTCCGGTACGCGCTGGAACGCGACAGCTGGCAACCGGCCCCGTATCCGGTCTTTCTCTTTCACCGGGGAGAACTGGAGCCGCAGCAGAGGGCAGTGCTCAAGGTCCTTGAGCAGGCCCAGATCGCTGAGGCGGCGTATCCGGCCAACATCCTGGTGCTGGCCGTGGACGTCGCGAAGCCCATGCCCGACAGCGTCAAGTCTCTCTGGGAAGCGGTGGAGCCCAAGTCTTTGCCTCGACTGGTCGTGTGCATGCCGGTTCCCATGACCTGCGCCTGCAATGCGTATTCGCTTCCCCCAGACGCGCTTCAGGCGGATTCGCTTCCCCCGGGCGGGCTTCAAATCGTTTGGTCGGGGGAGGCGTCTTCTGCGATGGCACATGTGCTCCTGGATTCCCCGGCACGGCGTGAGATACAGCGGAAGATCGCACAAGGCGACGCCGCCGTCTGGGTGCTGCTCGAAAGCGGCGACGAGGCCAAAGATGATGCTGGGGCCGAACTCGTCCGACGCCAGACCGAGGCGTTCGCGAAGGATTTCCGGTTCTACCCGGAAGCCGTCGAGGCCATGGGGCTGGAATCGGCCGATGCGGCCAGGCTGGCGTTCTCGCTGGTTCGCGTCCGTCGCGCGGACCCCGCCGAGAAGATGCTCGTAGCCATGCTGCTTGCGACTGAGCCCGATCTGAAGGGGTTCCATGAACCGATGCTCTTCCCCGTGTTTGGCCGGGGCCGGGTTCTTGGGGCGCTGGTCGGCAAGGGCATCACGGCGGAGAACCTCCAGTACGCCTGCGCCTATATCACCGGGGACTGCTCATGCGAGATCAAAGAGCAGAATCCCGGCGTGGACCTGCTGATCAGTGCTGATTGGTACAAGGTTCTTGCGGGTGTGGTTCCCCCGCCGCTGCCTGAGGCATGGGCGGGGATGGATGCTTCCCCAGAGGCGGAGTCCGTGCGGGCCAGTTCGAAAACCGTCCGGAACCTCCTGGTTGGAGCGGGCATCCTGCTGCTGACTGTGATCGTGGTTTCCGTGGTGCTGCGTCGTCGTGCGCGGAAACAAGGAGTCTGACATGCGTGCAAGTCGCTTGCTGATGCACGAGATTGCCCATCGGAAGTTGATGTTCGCTGCCGGTGTGATTGCTGTGGGCCTGTCCGTGGGAATCGCCGTGGGGTCTGTAGTCCTCTTGCGGGCATTTGACCAGGAGACCGAGACGATCCTCCAAGCCAAGCACGATGAGGTCGACCGGGCCTGGGCCAAGTTCAAGGACGACGTCCGCAAGACCATGTTGGAGTTGGGCTTCAACCTGATCATCATGCACAAGGACCAGAACGTTTCCACACCGGACGAACACGCCCATTATCTGCCCGAAAGCTATGCCGAACGGCTGGCCGACGCAAGTCTCATGACGATCAACCACGTGCTGCCGTTCTTGAAGCAAAAGGTCTGGTGGCCGGAGCGGAAGCGGTGGGTCACGCTCTACGGAACCCCCGGGGAGGTGCAGATCAAGAATCCAGGCAAACAGGTGCCGATGGTTAAGCTGATACAGTCCGGTCATGCTTCCCTGGGACGTGGGATCCACGAGAACACCAGCCTGAAGGAGGGAGATCGGTTCCTGTTCATGGGGCGGGAGTTCATCGTCCAGGACTGCCGGCCGGCGGAGGGCTTCGAGGAAGACGAGCAGATTCGGGTGTCGCTGCCGGAGGCACAGAAGATGCTGGATAGGATGAAATTGATCACCGGTCTGATGGCGATAAACTGCGTCTGTGAGGACCCCTTGGGCATGGCGAACATTCGAAAAGAGGTGACGTCCCTCCTGCCGGACACGGAGGTTCGTGAGCACAAAGGGAACATGGTGGTGCGCGTGGAAGAGAGGGCGCGGGCGGCACGTGAGGCGGAGGCGTCCCTCGAAAGGGAGCGCAAGGCCCGGGCCACCCTTCACGTTGGCCGCGAGCAATTCAACGCCGTGCTGATCCCCCTGGTCGCCGTCGTCGCGGCCGTCTGGTTGGGGCTGGTTACGTGGATGAACGTCCACCATCGACGGGGCGAAATTGCCATCCTTCGCGCGATCGGATGGACCGACCCGCGGGTTTTCAGGCTGTTTCTCGGAAAGGCGGTATTCACGGGCATGGTCGGTGGAGTCTTGGGGTATGCCGGGGGAGTGACTGTGGCCGCTATGCGGTTTGAGCGCTCAGGCATGCACGCATGCGACCTGCAACTGATTGCGGCAAGTCTCGCCGGGGCGGTCTTCCTGGCTGCCTTGGCCAGTTGGGTGCCTGCCACATTGGCGGCCCGGATCGATCCTGCCGTGGTATTACAGCAAGAATGAGGTTTCTATCCATGATACTTCAAGTGAACCATCTGGGCAAGACCTACCACGGGGGCGGAAAGCCTGTCCGCGCACTGCAAGACGTTTCACTACAGGTTGCCGAAGGAGAGATGGTCGTCGTTTGCGGACGCAGCGGGAGCGGGAAATCGACCCTCCTGCTCTGCTGTGGGGGACTGCTTGCCCCCGAGGAGGGCGAGATTTCCGTGGGCGGGCAGAACCCCTACCTGCTTGGCCGTGCACTTCGCGCGGCGTTTCGCGCCAGGACTGTAGGGTTCGTTTTCCAGCAGTTTCATCTTATCCCATACCTCAGCGTCTTCGACAACGTGCTGGCGGCAGGCGCTGACGAGAAGGACAAGCGCCTCCGAGAGCGCGCGGTCCAACTGCTGGACCGCTTCGGAATGCGGGAACGTATCCGGCACCTTCCTGGAGAATTGAGTGTCGGCGAACGACAGCGCGCGGCCTTGGCGCGGGCCATGTTGAACGATCCACCCTTGATCCTTGCCGACGAACCAACCGGCAATCTGGATCCCGATAACTCTCAGGGCGTTCTGGCGGCGTTGCGAGAATGTGCCGAAAGTGGCAAGGGGGTATTGCTGGTCACACACGATCCGGAGGCTGCCGATTTCGCCCACCGTATCTTGCTTCTTGAGCATGGCCAGCTGGGGATGGGGGCAGCATCGCGGCCCAGTGTCGGCGAATCTCTTCTTGGACTCGGCGAGGAGACCGAAGGCGCGCGTAGCCACCCGAGTGACTGGGGCGGGGCAGATAGACGGGCATGACGAATGGTTCGCATACCCTGGTTACCATGTTGGCCCAGTGTCCGTGCAGTGGTGGGGGCGACACAAGCGGCGTCTTGGCCTTGCTTGTCGTGGCTGTCATTCTGGGCCTGTGGAAACTGGTCCGCCACATCAGGAGCAGGAAAGGAGCGTCTACCGTGAGCAAAGCAGTGAAGATTGCCATTGTTGTGGTTCTGGCCGTCGTGGTCGTGGGCGTGATCGTGATGAAGATGAATGCTCCACCGGCCCCGACCGGGCAACCGACCGTCCAGTCCACGGGTCTGCCACGACTGGTTGACTTGGGTGCGAATGAATGTATTCCCTGCAAGATGATGGCTCCGATCCTCGCCAAGCTGAAGAACGAGTACACCGGGAGACTGCAAGTGGAGGTCATCGATGTCTGGAAGGAACCGCAAGCTGGAAGGCAGTACGGAATTCGGGTGATTCCAACTCAGATCTTCTATGACGGGTCAGGCACCGAACTATGGCGTCACGAAGGGTTTATCTCGAAGGAGGACATCCTCGCCAAGTGGAAAGAACTGGGGTTCCCGTTTGAGGGGCAATAACCAGATTGCGTACATGCAGCGGCTTGGCAGTCCGGCACCGCCGGGCCGCAGTAACAGTCGAAGGGAGGACGACAATGCCTATGATGAGCTTGCTGGGACAAACGTTCGAGGTCGATGAAAACGGGTTCATTCAGGAACCCGAACGCTGGACCGAGGAGTTGGCCAAGGCCATCGCCAAGGAGGCGGAAGGAATCGAGGAGATGACTGAGGATCACTGGGCCGTTGTGCGTTACATCCGGGAGTACTATCTCCAGTACAGTCAGGCGCCCATGATCCGCAAGCTATGCAAGGACACGGGGATAAAGCTGAAGCAGGTGTATACGCTGTTTCCCTCGGGACCGGCCAGGGGCGCCTGCAAGATTGCGGGGCTGCCCAAGCCGACGGGATGCGTCTGAGACCGGGAGTCGAGCCACATGACATCGGAGTCGAGCAAGATTTCGACAGAGGCGCCGGTCGGCGCCGTGCTTGTCGTGGGTGGTGGAATCGCCGGGGTGCAGGCCGCCCTGGACGCCGCCGACGCGGGCTTCCACGTGCACCTCGTCGAGTCGAGTCCGGCCATCGGCGGACGCATGGCGCAACTCGACAAGACATTCCCCACGAACGACTGCTCGATGTGCATCCTGTCGCCCAAGCTCGTCGAGTGCGGCCGGCATCTGGACATCGACGTCCTCACGTGTGCGGAACTCATCGGGCTCGAAGGCGAGCCGGGCAGGTTCACAGCGCGGATCCGGCGTCGAGCCCGGTACGTCGACATCAACAAGTGCACCGGGTGCGGTGATTGCCTCCAGCAGTGTCCGGTCCGATACCAGCCGCGATTCCGAGTGGCCCGCGAGCCGGTCCGGCTGTCCGAAGATGAGGACGTGCTGGTCGGCAGCCTGATTGCAAAGCATGGCCGGTCGCGGTCCGCGCTTCTGCGGGTGATGCAGGAGGTCAACGCCGCGCTGCACTACCTGCCCGCACCTGTGCTGCAACGGCTGGCCGACGAGTTTGCCGTGCCGCTCAGCGTCCTCTATCGGATCGGCACGTTCTACACGGCTTTCTCGCTCACGCCGCGCGGCCGCCACACGATCAGCGTGTGTACCGGGACGGCCTGCCACATCAAGGGCGCGCCCAAGCTCGTGGAGGAGTTGCAGCGAGAGCTCGGTATTGCGGTTGGCGGCACTACCCCGGACTCCGCGTTCTCGCTCCAGACCGTGCGCTGCCTGGGCTGTTGTGCCTTGGCCCCCGTGGTCAAGGTTGACAACCGCATCTACGGCGGCGTGAAATCAGGAGATATTTCCAAGATTGTCAAAGATCACATTTAGCCAGGGGTTCACAGACTCAATGCCTAAGGTACGCACAAGACAGGAACTGGAGACGCTTCGACGGGAGTTGATGGCCCGCCGTGATTCTGCTGCGACCTGCATCAGCGTCTGCGCCGGTAGCGGCTGCCTGGCGTGCGGGGGTGCGGAACTGATTGAGTCGTTCCGCGACTGCCTGTCCGGGATCGAGCCCGCTGACACGGTTGGCCTGCGTGTTACCGGATGCCACGGGTTCTGTGAGCGAGGTCCCTTGGTCGTCGTCTATCCCGAACGCATCTTCTACCAGCGGGTCCGCCCGGCTGATGTGCCCGATATCGTCGCAGCCGCAGTCGGCCGCATTGCTCCCGTTGAACGCCTGCTGTATCGTGACCCGGTCACGGGTGAGGTAATTCGGCATGAATACGACATCCCGTTTTACCGCAAGCAGCGGCGCCTCGTATTCGAGAACAACGGCCTGCTGGACCCGATGCGGATCGAAGACTACATCGCAAGGGGCGGCTATGCGGCCATGGCCAAGGCTCTGTTCGACATGACGCCAACCGGAATCATTGCGGAAGTCAAACGGGCAGGACTGCGGGGCCGGGGTGGGGCAGGGTTCCCCACCGGTCTGAAATGGGAATCAGCCGCCCAGGCTCACGGCGGCGACAAATATGTCATCTGCAACGCCGACGAGGGCGACCCTGGTGCTTTCATGGACCGCAGCTTGGTGGAGGGCAATCCCCATAGTGTGATTGAGGGCATGATGATCGGTGCCCGCGGCATCGGCGCCTCCGAGGGCTATGTCTACATCCGCACCGAGTATCCCCTGGCCGTTGAGCGGCTGGAGAACGCGATAGCGCAGGTGCGTGCCTTTGGACTGCTCGGTTCCCGCATCCTCGGATCGGATTTCAGCTTCGATGTTCACGTCGCGCTGGGCAGCGGCGCATTTGTCTGCGGGGAGTCCAGTGCACTGGTCGCCTCGATTGAAGGCAACCCGGGCGAGCCGCGAGCCAAGCACATCCACTTGGCCGAAAGCGGCCTGTGGAACAAGCCTACGGTTCTTAATAATGTAGAGACGTGGGCCAACGTACCACTGATCATCAGCCGCGGTGCCGAATGGTTCGCCGCCATTGGCACCGAAAATAGCAGGGGCACAAAGCTGTTCAGCCTCGTCGGGACTGTACGCAATACCGGCCTGGTCGAAGTACCCATGGGAACCCCCCTCGGCGAGATTGTCAACGACATTGGCGGCGGCGTGCCCGAAGGCAGGAGCCTGAAGGCGGTGCAGACCGGCGGGCCGAGCGGTGGCTGCATTCCCGCGGAGCTCATGCAGTTGCCCGTGGATTTCGACTCGCTCCAGGATGCCGGCTCCATGATGGGCTCCGGCGGCATGATCGTGATGGATGACTCCGCCTGCATGGTGGACGTCGCCCGTTACTTTGTGGAGTTCCTCGTTGACGAGTCCTGCGGCAAGTGCAGTTCCTGCCGCGAGGGCCTCAAACACATGCACGCCATCCTGAACCGTATCTGCGCCGGTCACGGACGCGAGAGCGACATCGCGCTGCTCGAGGACCTCTGCGACGTCATTGCCAACGCTTCGCTGTGCGGCCTCGGCACGTCGGCGCCAAATCCAGTGTTGTCAACGTTGAGATACTTCCGCGGCGAGTACGAGGCCCATATCCACGACCGGAAATGCCCAGCCAAGGTGTGCAAGGCCCTGCTGCGTTACGAGATTATTCCTGAGAACTGCACGGGATGCGGGGCATGTCGGAAACGGTGTCCCGCGGAGGCCATCAGCGGAGAGAAGAAAGCCGTGCACGTGATTGATCCAGGCCGATGCATCAAGTGCGGGATGTGCGTTGACGCCTGCAAGTTCGATGCCGTGGGGGTAAGCTGATGCCCGAGATCACCATAGACGGCAAGAGGATCGATGCGCCCGCGAACGCCTCCGTCCTCGACGTGGCGCTCGCCAACGACATCTGGATTCCGACACTGTGCCACCACCCGAATCTTTCGGACTTCGGCGCGTGTCGTCTCTGCCTGGTCGAGGTCAGCCGGCGCGGTCGCAGCCGGGTGACGGCCTCCTGTACGCTGCCGGTCCAAGCGGGGTTGGAGGTCATCACCAACTCCGAGCGCGTCGCACGGCTCCGGCGCCTGGTCATGGAACTGATCCTCGCCTCTTGTCCGCATTCGGAGGCCGTGGTGAGCATGGCCGGGAGGCTGTGCGCCCGGGCGGACCGGCTGGAGCCGGACCCGGACAACGACTGCATCCGCTGCGGCCTGTGCGTGCGCGCCTGCGAGGAACTGAGTGGGGCACAGGCAATCAATTTTGCCAAACGCGGCGTGAAGCGCACGATCACGACCCCGTTCGGGGTCCCGAATCGAGACTGCGTCATGTGCGGGGCCTGTGTGTTTGTCTGCCCCACCGGATCACGTCTGCTCGATCTCGCCAAGATCGCGGGTGAGACGCCGCAGAAGCTCCTGTCCCGGTTCGAGGCCAACCTGGCGGCAAGGGGCGCCATCCACCGACCATTCCCTCAGGCGCTGCCCAACGTGCCGGTGATCGACAGGACGGCGTGCCTGCGCCTGAACCGGGATACCTGCGGGATCTGCGAAAAAGTGTGCGCCGCAAAGGCCATCCGGTTCGAAGATGAAGACCACGACGAGCGGGTCGACGTCGGCGCGGTCATCCTGGCGCCGGGGACCGACGTCTTCCGTCCGGAGGCCTTCGAGCCGCTCGGACACGGCCGCTTCCCCAACGTGCTCACCAGTCTGGAGTTCGAGCGCACCCTCAGCGCTTCAGGCCCGTTTGCCGGTCACCTGGTGCGGCCATCAGACCATGAGGAGCCCCGCCGCATTGCCTGGCTCCAGTGCGTCGGGTCACGGAATGTCAACCAGTGCGACAACGCCTATTGCTCCGCGGTCTGCTGCATGTACGCCATCAAGCAGGCGGTCATCGCCAAGGAGCACAGCCGCAACGGGTTGGAGACGACCATCTTCTTCATGGACATGCGCACCTACGGCAAGGATTTCGAGCGGTTCTACGAGCGTGCCGAACACGAGCAGGGCGTGCGGTTCGTGAGGTCGCGCATCCACACCGTGCTTGAGGACCCGGAGACGCGAGGGCTGGTTCTCCGATACGCGGCTGAAGACGCCTCGGTTCACGAAGAGCGATTCGACATGGTGGTGCTCTCGGTGGGGCTGCAGACCTCGGAAGAAGCCAAGCAGCTTGGGCGGACCGTCGGCCTCGAACTGGACCGGTACGGGTTCTGCACGACCCCGTATTTTGACAGCGTGGCCACGTCTCGGCCGGGTGTATTCACCTGCGGCGTATTCGGAGGTCCCAAGGACATCCCTGAAAGTGTGATGCAAGCCAGCGCGGCAGCGGCGCAGGCCGCCGCGCTGCTGTCTCAGGCCCGTCACACGCAGACCCGGGCGCCGGAACTGCCGCCCGAGCGCGACGTGCGCGGCGAGCCGCCCCGCATCGGCGTGTTCGTCTGCCACTGCGGTATCAACATCGGCGGCGTGGTGGACGTGCCGGCCGTGGTCGCGTATGCCCGTACTCTGCCGAACGTCGTACTGGCCGAGGAGAACCTTTACACCTGCTCCCAGGACGCCCAGGAGCATATCAAGCAGATGATACGGGATCGGGGGCTGAACCGGGTCGTGGTCGCCTCGTGCAGCCCGCGTACTCACGAGCCCATTTTCCAGCAGACCTGCCGGGAAGCCGGACTTAACCCCGATCTGTTCGAGATGGCCAATATCCGCGACCAGGCCTCATGGGTACATGCGGGCGACTCCGGGGCTGCGACCGCGAAGGCCGGGGACCTGGTGCGCATGGCCGTTGCCAAGGCCCGCCTTCTCAGACCCCTGACGCGCCAGACTTTCGACGTGACCAAGGCCGCGCTGGTCGTCGGCGGCGGCGTGGCCGGCATGAGCGCCGCTCTGAACGTCGCGGAGCAGGGATTCGATGTCCATCTTGTCGAGAAGTCGGAGTCGCTGGGCGGCCAGGCGCGCAGGCTCCGGTGGATACTGGAAGGCGGCGACGTTCGCGAGCTTGTCGCCTCGCTCACCGACCGGGTAGAATCGCACCCCGGGATCCGCGTCTACAGGCGTTCGGAGATCCGGGACGTGTCGGGGTTTGTCGGCAACTTCGCGGCCACTGTCGAGACTCCTGATGGAACGATCGAGATCGAGCACGGCGCGGCCATCATTGCGACGGGGGCCGGGGAACATCGGCCCACGGAGTATGCGTACGGCAACCATCCGCGGGTGCTGACTGTGACGGAACTCGAAGAACGGGTCGCCGCACGCTCCCCCGAGCTCCTGGGAGCGGAAACGGTGGCGTTCATCCAGTGTGTGGGCTCACGCGAATCCCAACGTCCCTACTGCAGCCGCGTGTGCTGCAGCCATTCGGTGAAACTCGCACTGCGGCTCAAGGAGTTGAAGCCTCGAATGAGGGTGTTTGTACTCTATCGCGACCTCCGCACGTACGGTCTCAAGGAAGACTACTACCAAGACGCGCGTGAGAAGGGCGTGATCTTCATACGGTACGAGGCGGAGGGCAAACCGAAGGTCGAGCCGGTTGAGGCGGAGGCGGGCCGCGTTGTGCGTGTGAGCGTTATCGATCATGTGCTTGGCCGTCCGATCGAGATTGACGCGGATTTTCTTGCCTTGGCGGTTGCGACCGAGTCCGCGGACAACACGCGACTCTCCCAACTCTACAAGGTGCCTCTGAACGCGGATGGATTCTTCCTTGAAGCGCACATGAAGCTGCGGCCGGTGGACTTCGCAACCGATGGCGTGTTCCTCTGCGGCCTCGCCCACGGCCCGAAGACCGTCGCCGAGAGCATTACTCAGGCCCGGGCCGCGGCCGGGCGAGCCGTCACCGTGCTGGCCAAAGACAGGATCGAGGCCCCGGGCAGCGTGGCCGAGGTGATTGAAGGGCTCTGTGCCGGTTGCGGGCTGTGCGAGGCCCTGTGCGCGTTCAAAGCCATTTCCGTTGATCCGCAGAAAAAGGTCGCCGTCGTCAATGAAGCTATGTGCAAGGGCTGCGGCGTATGCGCGTCGTCGTGCCGCTCCGGTGCGGCAACGATCCGAGGCTTCACCGACGCACAGCTCGCGGCCATGATCAGCAGCGTGGGGGTGGTGCAGGAATGACAGACACAGCGACAGGAACCTGGCAGCCCAGGATCATCGCATTCCTCTGTAATTGGTGCAGTTACGCGGGCGCGGACCTGGCGGGAGTCAGCCGCCTGCAATATCCCCCCAATATCCGTGTCATCCGGGTCCCGTGTTCGGGCCGGGTCAATCCCCTTCTCATACTCAAGGCCCTGCGGGAAGGCGCCGACGGCGTGCTCGTGGCAGGATGCCACCCCGGCGATTGCCACTACGTGAGTGGCAACTATGCCGCTCGCCGCAAATTCGCCGTGCTGAAGCGACTGCTCGAATACGTCGGTCTGGAGTCGGGACGGGTCACGTTTGCCTGGGTCTCGGCGTCGGAAGGCGGCCGATTCGCCGAACTGGTTACGGACGTGACCGAAAAGGTCCGCCAATTGGGACCGGCCAGCAGGCTGGTGGCAAGCCATGAATGATCGCTCAGAAGAGATTCGCCGGGTCGCCAAACGGCTGCTCGCCGAGGGCAAGGCCGACGTGGTGATCGGCTTTCGCGACAGTCGGTTGCCCCTGCGGGCTACGCCTCACTTCGCGCGCACGCCCGCAGAAGCCGATCAACTCGTTTGGGGCTTGGGCTGCACGTCAAACCTGGCCAAGTATCTGCTCGACCGCGAGGAGTGTGTGGCGGTTGTGGCCAAGGGCTGTGACGTGCGGGCCATTGTGGCGACTGTGAAGGAGAACCAGGTCAACCGGGATCGCGTGACAATCATCGGCGTACCCTGCGCCGGAGTGGTAAGTTGGCAAAAGCTCGAGGCGGTCCTTAATGGGCGCGATCTGACGGAGGCCATCCAAGACGGGGACACGCTGGTGCTACGCGGGAGGGAGTTCGAGCAGCGCGTTGCCATAAGCGACCTGCTCCAGGACGCCTGCAGGACGTGCACGGTTCACGAGCCTGTCGTCTGTGACGTGCGGATCGCATCGTCCGCTCCCGCTGGCGGCCGAACTGACGAGTTCGCCGACATTCGTGAGTTCGAGGCCCTGTCACCGGATGAGCGATGGGAGTGGTTCCGTCGGGAGTTCAGCCGCTGCATTCGCTGCTACGCCTGCCGGAACGCGTGCCCCGCCTGCTATTGTGAGCAGTGCTTTGTGGACAGCACCAATCCGGAATGGATCGGCAAGGGCAATGATCTGACCGACACACTGATTTTCCATATCGTCCGGGCCTTCCACAGCGCGGGACGCTGTGTCGACTGCGGGGCCTGTGAGCGCGCCTGCCCCATGGGGATTGACCTGCGAAGGCTGACCCGCAAGGTGCAGAAGGACGTGAAGGAGCTGTTCGGGGCCGACGCGGGTGTCGATCCGGACAGCCCGCCCGCGCTGGCTGTTTTCCGGCCCGACGACCCGGAGGATTTCACGTGGTGAGGAAATACGCCAGAATCGAACGCGATGCGTTGCCAAGCCATCTCGATGCATGGATCGAGCGGTACGGAGTGTTCGCACCCATGATGCGTGACGGCGTTCGCAGGTTTGGCGTGCTCTCCGCCGGTTCGGACGCTCAACCGGGCCCGTGGTTGACCAAGGTCCCGGTCAAGGAGATGTTTCTCCCCCAGACCGAGTGTCTCTACCGGTACCGACGAGGGACGAACGGAGGGCTCGAAATCGAGACGCCACAGGATCCCGCGCGTCTACGCCTGATCTTTGGGGTCCGGCCATGCGACGCGCGCGCGCTGACGCTTCTCGACCACGTGTTTCGGTCCACGGACAGGCCCGACCCCTACTACTGCGCCCGGCGGGAGTCTACGATACTTGTGGGGATCGGCTGCTCGGAGCCTCGGTCTGTCTGCTTCTGCACCTCGGTCGGTGGGAGCCCCTTCGGCGAAGAAGGACTCGACGTTCTGCTGGTGGAAACCGGAGGTGACTACGTGGCCAAGGCACTTACGCTCAAGGGCGAAGCCTTGATCGCCGAGATGCCGGAGGCCGCGCCGGAGGACACCGAGACGCTCATCGCGGAGGCCCGCCGCCACGCGGAGGCGAGCATGGGAGACGCTGTTCTGACCGCGGGGCTGAAGGAGAGACTTGATTCAGGGTTTGACGCCCCTTTGTGGGACAGAATCCACGAACCGTGCATCGGTTGCGGCGTTTGCGCGTTCCTCTGCCCCACATGCCACTGCTTTGACTTGGCGCACGAGGCCGACACAAGGTCGGTGGCTGGAGATGCGGGACGCTGTGTCCGTGGCTGGGACACGTGCATGTTCTCGCTGTTCACACGGCAGGCGTCCGGCGTGAACCCGCGGCCCAGCGGCAAGGAGCGCATGCGCCAGCGGCTGATGCACAAGTTCAGGTATTTCGTCGAGAATTATGGCGAAGCCGCCTGCGTCGGCTGCGGGCGTTGCATCGCCAACTGCCCGACCGCCTGCGACATACGCGAAACCATCGCGAGAATCGACGATGCTGCGGAAGCGGACAGTCACGCACAGGAGACGTAGTCCCATGCCTCAGGCAAACCCATACGTGCCGCTGCCGGTCAAGGTCACGGACATCGTGATTGAGACCGAGGACAGAACCATCAAGACGTTCGCGATGGAGTTTCTTGGGGAGCGTTTCGAGTACTCCTGCGGCCAGTTCGCGGAAGTCTTCGTGCCGGGCAAAGGGGAGGCACCGTTCGGGATGGCATCCTCCCCCATGTCGGACGGCCTCGAGTTCACCGTGAGCAAAGTGGGGTCCGTGACGTCGGCGATGCATGACCTGGAGGTAGGCCAACAAATCGGGGTGCGCGGGCCGTTTGGCAACGGCTTCCCGATGACGCGGCTTGAGGGCAGGAACCTTGTGCTGATCGGCGGCGGGTTCGGGTTCACTACGTTGCGCTCGCTGATCAATTATGCACTGCATCCACGAAATCGGTCGCGGTTCGACGGGCTCAAGGTCATCTACGGCGCGCGGACTCCAGGCATGCTGCTCTATAAACCCGAACTCGATGCATGGGGAAAGCAGGCGGGTATCAGCCTGCATTTGACCATTGACCGTGAGACGCCCGGCTGGGATAAGCTCGTGGGCTTCGTCCCCGCCGTCACGGAGCGGGTCGCTCCGGACCCGGACAACGCAGTGGCCGTTGTCTGCGGACCGCCGGTCATGATCAAGTACACTTTGCCCGTGCTGCGGAAGCTGGGGTTCTCACCCGACCAGGTCCTCCTGTCACTGGAGATGAAGATGAGATGCGGCATCGGCCAGTGCGGCCGCTGCAACATTGGCAACAAGTACGTATGCAGGGACGGCCCGGTGTTCAGCTTGGCCGAGTTATCGAGTCTGCCTGATGAGTTCTAACATGAACGATACCTCTTCAAGAACCATCGTGGCCCGCGACCTTGATCCGGGCTTCGGGAATCAGATCGCCGACGATGCGGAGCTTCGGAAGCTCTTTGCCTGCCTCACTTGCGGCGGCTGCTCGAGCGGCTGTCCGCTGTCGCAGGTGGGCCGGGAGTTCAGCCCGCGCACCATGGCGCGCATGGTGGTACTCGGGATGAAGGAAGACGCCATTGGTTCGGATTTCGTGTACCAGTGCACGATGTGCGCCCGCTGCACCCAGGGTTGCCCCATGGGGATCGAGATCGACCGGCTCGTCCGCAAGCTGCGCGGCTTCCGCGTCCAGCGGGGGGCGGTATTCGAGGGACTTCAGAAGACGGTTGATGCGCACCTCAAGGCCCGCAACAACATGGAGGTGGATCGCCAGGACTTCGTCGAGACCTGCGAATGGATTGCCGAGGAACTCCAGGACGAGCTCAAGGACCCGACGGTCAGGATTCCCGTGGACAAGAAAGGCGCGCGTGTCTTTTACACGCTGAATCCTCGCGAGGTCAAGTTCGCGCCCCTTTCGCTGTCCGCAGCCGCCAAGATCTTCCATGTCGCGGGTGAGGACTGGACGCTGTGGACCGGCTACTGGGACGTGACCAACTATGGCTATTTCTCCGGAGACGATGAGGCGGCACGCCAGATCACGCGCTGGTGGGTGGACGCATTTCGCGACTCCGGCTGCCGCGTCCTCGTGTCGGCGGAGTGCGGACACGGCTACTACCAACTCGCCAAGGGCATGGAACTCTGGCTCGGCGAGAAGCGCGATTTCCCTGTCCTGGCGTTCACGGAAGTCGTGGCCGAGTATATCCAGGCCGGCCGGCTGCGCCTCAATCCCTCGGTGAACGACAAGCCGACGACCTACCATGACCCGTGTCATCTGGCCCGCAAGGGCGGGGTGGTCGAGGCCCCCAGGATTTGCCTGCGCCATGCGGTCTCGGACTTCCGGGAGATGGAGCCGCACGGTCTGCACAACTTCTGTTGCGGCGGCGGCGGTGGCACACTAGCCTCGGCGGAGACAGCCAAGCCGCGCATCGCGGCCGGGGCGATCAAGGCGGAACAGATCCGCGCCACCGGCGCCAGGGTCGTGGCCACGACCTGTCACAACTGTCTCGATCAACTGGCTGACATCAAGAAGCATTACGATCTTGACATTGATATCAAGCTGGTTGGTGAACTCGTCGCCGATGCCATCGTGCAGGAGCAAACACGCCATGGGTGAGACCCGACGCGCCGCGGGCGGTGAAGGGGAACCGAACCGCTGGGAGTGATGGGGCAGTGCTGAGAACAGGCGGAGCCCCGTGGCACAACCGTTTGAGACGAAAGGAGGCGGGGGATGAATACGGTCGGATCAAGGTCGGGAAAATCGGGGGATTGGCGGATCTATGCCGGCGGGAGCACGATCATGCTCGTTGGGGTGGTGGTCTTGGCGGCCCTTACCCGGACATGGGTGTTGACCGCGATTCCAGTGGGGTTTCTCTTCGGATTCTTCATGCAGAAGGGAGACCTCTGCGGCGCCTCGGCCTTCAGCGAAGTGCCGCTGATGAAGTCAGGCAGGAAAGTCTGGGGCCTGTGGGTCTGGATCGTGATCGGCATGGTCGGCCTGGCTGCGCTGGACCTGCTGGGATGGGCCAAGTTGGCCCCGAAGTCTTTCATCTGGGTCAACTACCTCGCTGGGGGGGTGGTATTCGGTGTCGGGACGGTGCTGGCCGGGGGATGCGTCAGCGGCAGCCTCTTCAAGACCGGCGTGGGCCACCTGAACTCGATGATGGCATTGCTCGGGATTGCCCTGGGGGTCGCCGCAGTCGAATACGGACCGTTGCACGCTCTGTACGTGCACTGCAAGGAGGCATACTTGATCAAGGCAGCCGACGGCGGGCCGGTGACCCTGTCTTCGCTGATCGGCCTACCCTTCTGGCTCTTGGCGGTCATCATTGCTGCGATCACCCTTGTCATGCCGCTTCTCTTCCGGGCCAGGCTCCCCCAAGGTGGACAGCAACTGACCGCAAGTCCGGGTGATGCGTCCTGGTCGCGGGTGCTTACGAGACGTACATGGAAGCCGTGGCATGCCGGCGTGGCACTCGGTGTTCTGACGGCACTGTCCCTACCCTCGTCAGCATCCAGCGGTCGCAATTACCCGCTTGGTGTCACGCATGGCGTGGGGCAGACGCAGTTGCTGATCACCGATTCGAACCTCAAGCACATATGGCAGAAACCGCCTGCGTCCCCCAAGGCGGAGGCAGCGGCGGTTGGCGTGCAGCAACCGTCGTCCGGCTCCGGGCCCGCCGCTGCACCCGCTGTCCAACAGAAAAAGGTCGTGTGGTGGCTGGTTGCCGAGGTTCTGAGCCTGATCGCCGGGGCTTGGGTGGCCGCCAAGATGTCGGGTGAGGCCCGGCTGTACCCGAAACCGCCGGAGCAGGTGGTAATTGCCGTCTTCGGGGGGCTGCTGGTCGGCTGTGGCGCGGCGTTCGCTGAGGGCTGTTTCATCGGCAACATGACGACCGGTTGGGCACTGATGAGCATCGGCAATGTCGTGTTCGGCGTCGCGGCGATTCTGGCCAATTGGGCCACGACATACTTCTACTTGATGGGCGGATCGCTGTTCGGGTCTGAATAGCGCCTCAAATCGTATGTGCAGGCTGAGTCCGCACTTCCTGGCGGACAAGATGAGACTGACGCCGCAGCAGATTCAGAAGGCGTGCAAGGTCGGCGAATGCGCGCCGAAGTGAGCTCGGCACGGAACGGTAAACGAGTCAGGGACGAAAAAACCAGGAGGAATTGAAGTGACCCGCTTCGGAATGGTTGTCGCAGCAAGCGTTCTCGTCGTGGTCTGCGGAGCCGTCGCCTGGGCTGTGGAGGAGCCCAAGCAGCCGACGGTCGGCGAGACCTATATTGGTCTGGCTTCGGACGGCCTGACGTATGCCAGGCTTTCAGACCTGCCCAAGGGCGTACTGCTAAGGTCGGGGGAACTGACCGTTACCGAGAAGGAGGTCATAGACGAGATTGCCAAGACCCCTCCGGATGTCCGGGAGCAGCTCAAGAAGCAGGCATTCTTTGTCTTGGAGAGCCTCGCCGTCAGGAGACTAGTGCTGACCGAGGCCAAGGCCGCGGCGGCGAAATCGGGCAAGGACCCCGCGAAGTTGGAAGAGCGGCAGATCATGGAGAGCTACTTCGCCGCGATAGCCGACAAGGTCAAGGTCACCGATGCCGAGGTGGCAGATTTCTACAACAAGAACAGGAATCTGGTCGGTGACTCGCGGCTGGACCAGATCAAGGCCGACATCTCCCGGTATCTGCTGCAGCAGAAGCAGCAGCAGGCGGTGGACAAGCACATCGAAGCCCTCGGCCGGAGGATGCCCATCGAGGTCTCCGCCTCCTGGACCAAGGAGCAGTCCGTCCTTGCCAACGACAACGTGGTGGGGAAGGCCCGGAGCAGCGGGAAACCGTCGCTTGTGGACTTCGGCTCGAAGGGCTGCGGGCCCTGCGACATGATGACCCCGATCCTCGCGACGCTCTCGAAGAAATACGAGGGCAAGGCCAACGTGCTGTTCGTCCAGGTGGCCGAGGAGCAGATCCTGGCCGCGCGGTACGGCATCCAGTCCATTCCCGTGCAGGTGTTCTTCGACAAGACCGGCAGGGAGGTCTTCCGCCACGTGGGGTTCTTCCCGCAGGAGGAGATCGAGAAGAAGCTGGCCGAGATGGGGGTCAAATAGGCATGGAATCGCTCTTCAACTGGCTGACCCACGCGGTGGAAGGAAACGCAGCGATTGCCGTCGCGGCCTCCTTCGTCTGGGGCGTGCTCAGCATCCTCTTAAGCCCGTGTCACCTCGCGAGCATCCCGCTCATCGTCGGGTTCATCGGCGAGCAGCAGGTGACCACGGCCCGACGGGCGTTCGGGATCTCGGCGCTCTTCGCCCTCGGAATCCTCATCACCATCGCGGCCATCGGGGCGATCACCGCCGCGGCGGGGCGGATGATGGGGAGCGTCGGCGCGTGGGGCAACTACTTCGTTGCCGTCATCTTCTTCCTCGTCGGCCTGCACCTCCTGGGCGTGATTCCCATGCCATGGTCGGGGCCGGGCAACGTCGGCATGAAGCGCAAGGGGATGCTGGCGGCCTTCATCCTCGGGCTGGTTTTCGGCGTCGCCCTCGGCCCCTGCACGTTCGCCTACATGGCCCCGATGCTCGCCGTCACGTTCAAGCTGGCGGCGACGAGCATGGGCTATGGCGTGCTTCTGCTCGCGATTTACGGCGTCGGGCACTGCTCGGTCATCGTGGCGGCGGGGACGTCGGCGGAGATGGTGCAGCGTTATCTCAACTGGAACGAGCGGTCGAAGGGCGCGACCATCCTCAAGGGGGTTTGCGGCGCGCTCGTGCTCCTCGGCGGCGTCTATCTCATCTACATCGCCAGGTAGCGGCTGGCCCCGCGCATTTTTCGGATTGACAGGGGTCGGTTCGCTGGTTATACTTCGTTAGATGGCGAAGTGACGCAGTCGGAGCAGGACCATGAAAGACGGGAAAGACTGTTACGGAACGATGTTCCCGGACCTCGGGCGACTGGAGTTCAACACGCCGCTCAGGGGCCGGGTGTTCGAGGTGCTTGTGAAGAGTCTTGGCATCGGCGTCTCCTCCCGACAGGTCAACATCAGGCCGGAGGGCTGGGAGGCCTGCACCTCGTGCGAGCGCTACCGCGACTGCTACGACCTGAGCATGGCCAAGATGACGCTGGCATTGGCGCTGGAAGCCCGAGCATGAGGAGTGGGTGATGAAGGAGTTCCTGTCGATCACGAAGGCTCTGTCAGACGAGAACCGTGTCCGGGTGCTGATATACCTTCATGGCGGTGAACTGTGCGTGTGTGAGCTGATCGAATTGCTTGGGCTGGCGCCTTCCACGGTATCCAAGCACATGGCGATCCTCTACCAGGCCGGCTTGGTGGAGACGCGCAAGGCCGGCCGATGGGTTTACTATCGTCTGGCTGGCAAAGAGGCGTCTCCCTGCGCCTTGGATGCCATTCGGTGGGTTGGGGCTTGTGCGGAACGGGACGCGCAGATGGCGGAGCATGTCGGTCAGGTCAAGAAGGTGCACAAGATGAGCCGCAGCAAGCTGTGCGAATGCTATCGGAAGTGACGCCGAACGTCGACGGCCGGAAGACCGGTCGTCTCGACGATGTCAAGACCGGGAAATGGCCGGCGAACGGGGGTGTGAGCATGCGAATCCTCCTGGTGAATCCTCCGAAAGTCAATTTCTTTCGAAGACTGCACTTGGCGCTTCCGCCGCTTGGGATCGCCTACCTCGCCGCGGTCCTTCGGCAGGCGGGTCACCATGTCCGGATCGCGGACCTCGACGTGGCGCCAGACCCCGCGCCGAACTTCTCGCAGTACGATCTGGTCGGCATCAGCGCCGACACCATCGGCTATCCGGCGGCTTTGGCCGTTGCGGAGGAGGCCAAGCGGGTCGGGAAACCCGTTCTCATGGGTGGCTACCACGTGAGTTTCCGGGATGAGGAAGCGCTCCGCAGCGGTCTGGTGGATTACGTGATTCGGGGAGAAGCCGAGGAGCCCATTGTTCGGCTCGCCGAGGCCCTTGAAGGACGTCGAGGTCTGGAAGAGACCCCGAGTCTGAGTTTTCTTCGCGGCGGCGAGGTATTCCGCACGCCTTCGGGGCCGCCCGTGGAGGACCTGGACGGCCTGCCGCTTCCGGCCCGCGACCTGCTCCCGCTGGATCATTACCAGGTGACATTTCGGGGCCGACGCCACACCTCGATCATCACCAGCAGGGGCTGTCCCTTCGCGTGTTCCTTCTGCGCCTCATCGCGATTCGCGGGCGGGCGGTGGCGTGCCCGTGACCCCGTCTCGATCGCCGACGAGGTGCAGCAGGTCCGGGATGAATTCGGATACCGGGCCTTCGCCTTCATGGACGACAATTTCACGCTGAATCCGCAGCGCGTGATCGGCTTCGCTGACGAGGTGCGTCGCCGGAATCTCGACATCATCTGGTGGTGCTTCTCCCGGGCCGATACCATCGCGGGGAACGAGGCGATGGTGCGGGCCATGGCCCGTTCGGGATGCGGGCAGATTTTCTTGGGCCTGGAGAGCGGAACCGAGGAGATCCTTGACGACTACGGGAAGCGGCTGACCATTGCGCAGCAGGACAGGGCCCTGGCGATCCTGCGCCGAAACAGGATCAAGGTGCACGGCGCGTTCATCGTCGGGCATCCCGCCGAGACGCGACGGACGGTCAGACAGACCGTCGCGCAGGCGCTGCGCTCGGGGCTGGCCTTCGCCCAGTTCTCCATCCTGACGCCCTATCCGGGCACCCCGGTCTTCGACGAGGCCGTCCGTGAAGGCCGCCTCTTACACACCAATTGGAACCTGTACGATGGCATGCACGCCGTGATGCGCACCGATCACTTGACGCCGCACGAACTTCATCGCCTCTTCATCGAGGGTTACCGGACGTTCTACGTCCGCCCGCGTCAAGTTGCTTCGGAACTGTGGGACACGCTGCGGTTCGGGGAGGGTCTGAGCGTCGGGATGGGCCGGGTCATGGCTTTCGCGCGTCTTGCTTCAGACCTTCGTTCTTACGATTTCCGGTTGGGGAGTCGAGAAGCGCCTCAGAACGTTTCCCTGCGGGATTTCGGCGGCCGTGAGCGGCGACCCGCGACCAAAGGAGAAGCGCGGCCGACGCGCGTTCGCGGGACGGGTGACCAGCCCGCAGGTTGGAGTGGACTTCGGTGGACAGCGAAGATTCGTAGGGAGGGGCTACCATGAGCGCTCAGGACATCGCCAAAGGAATGCCATACGTTGTCGAGAGCCTGTGTCCGGTCTGTCGGCGGCTCGTCGGGGCCGAGGTTTACGAGGACGGGGGCAAGGTGTGGATGAGGAAGGCCTGCGCCGACCACGGGAAGTTCCGGGATCTTCTCAGCAGTGATGTGGAGTTCTTCCTCCATCTGCGCCGGACGCACCGCGACTCGCCCGTCCCCATTGAGGGCGCTGGCCATCCCGAGGGGGCGGACTGCCCGACGGCCTGCGGGTTGTGCGAGCGGCACATCTCGTCGCCTGTCATGGTCAACATCGACCTGACGAACCGGTGCAATCTCAACTGTCCGATCTGCTTCGCCAACTCCAACGCGGCCGGCCGGGTGTGCGAACTCAGCCTGGACCAGCTTGACCGCATCCTCGAGAAAATCGTGTCCATCCGCCCCCAGCCGCCTTCCTGCGTGCAGTTCGCCGGCGGAGAACCGACGGTTCACAAGGACTTCCTCGAGGCGGTGCGGCGTGCCAAGTCGATGGGCGTCGGCTACGTCCAGGTCGCCAGCAACGGCCTGCGGTTCGCGCAGAGCTTCGAGTTCTGCCAAGCCGCCAGCGACGCCGGTCTGGGCCAGGTTTACCTCCAGTTCGACGGCGTGACCGATGAGGTCTACCTGAAGATCCGCGGACGCCCCCTGATGGAGACCAAGCTGAGGGCCATCGAGAACATCGCCAAAGCGAACATGCGGACCGCGCTGGTGCCGACGCTGGCCAAGGGACTTAACGATGACCAGGTGGGCGAAATCGCCCGTTTCGCCGTCCGCAACGTGGACGCCGTCAGCGGAATCAGTTGGCAGCCGGTCGCCATCACGGGACGGATTGACGAGGATAGGCGGCTCGAGATGCGCTATACGACCGCGGACTTGGCAAGGGACCTCGAACAGCAGTGTGGGTTCCCTCTCATGCACCGCGACTGGTATCCGTTCTCGGTCGTGCAGCCCTTCATCCGCGTGATGGAGGCGGCCACAAAGCAGCGCTTTCCGCATTACAGCTGCCATCCGAACTGCGGCTGTGCGACGTACCTGGTGGTGGACAAGCAGACGGCCACGGTGATACCCTTCCCGATGTTCCTGGACATCGAGGAGATGATGGAGAGCGTGGACCGTGTCGCTGCGCGGGTTGAGAAGCATCCGTGGACGACGCGCCTCTCGGTGATGCAGGCGATGCGGTCGCTGAAGAGGCACTTTCACGCTGAGCGCACCCCGAAGAGTTGGGGTTTCCAGGAGTTCCTGGCCTTCGTGAAGAGCCTGCTCGAGATCGACGAGGAGCAGGCGGACAAGGCGGCTTACATGGCCCAGGTGCGTGAGGGAAGGTTCGGCATGCTCCTGATGGCCTCCATGCACTTCCAGGACGCCTATAACTTCGAACTGCCGCGCGTGCAGCGTTGCGTCATTCTGTATGCCGCGCCGGACGGTGGTTTGTACCCGTTCTGCACGTGGAACAGCGGGCCGTGCCATCGCAACCGGGTGGAGGAGCAGTTTGGCGTTCCCCTGGCGCAGCGACGACACGAAGACGCGGTGGTTCCGCGAACATGAAGTGGTGGCTGCGGGCCGACCTGGCGGACGATGGGCAGATCGTCCAGCACGCCGGGAGACCCAAGGGCCTCCGCTTAGGTGGGCAAAGGACACCGCATTAGTCTGACGAGAGACGGATTCCGGGCATGATCATGGATTGCGTTCAGGCCAGAAAAACGCTGATCCGGGCGGCGGGACTTCCAGCGCGTCGGGCGCTGGATGTCGGGATGGGCGGGTGTGCCTGCATGTCGCTGCTGCTTGCCGCAAAAGGCTTCAACGTGATCAGCATCGACCGCTCGACCAAGGCTGTTCACGAGGCCCGACGGAAAGCGAAGGGACATTCTCTCCGGGGAAGCTTGGCGGCCAGACTGGGTGACGCCGAACACATGCCCTTTCGGGACGATGAGTTCGATGTCGTGCTTGCTTACCGGTCGCTGCACCACGCACGGAACGCCGAAAGGGTTGCGCGGGAGATGTTCCGGGTATGCAGGAAAGGCGGGGTTGTATTGATCGCCGAGTTCAATGACCGGGGCCGGCACGAATGCGAGCGTGCACGGGATAACGCTCAACTGGTGGCCCGGATTCAACGATTGTTCCGTACGTTGGCGACAGACACGGAGCGGATTGAGACGAACAGAGACACGATGTTCGTGTGCCGGAAGTGAGGTCAAAATGGCGGGAAGGATCAAGATACTCTTTCTTTGCACCGGCAACTCCTGCCGCAGCCAGATGGCGGAGGGTTGGGCTCGTCACCTGAAAGGCGACGTGATCGAGCCCTATTCGGCCGGGATCGAGACGCACGGCCTGAACCCGCTTGCGGTCAAGGTAATGGCCGAGGCCGGCGTGGACATTTCCACACATCGCTCGAAGGCCGTCGGCGAAGTGATGGCCATCCCGTTCGACTATGTCATTACCGTCTGCGGCCACGCCAACGAGACCTGCCCGATATTCCCAGGCAGGGCGAAGGTCGTGCACGTCGGGTTCGACGATCCGCCGACGCTGGCCAAGGACGCCAGGACGGAAGAGGAAGCCCTGGCGCATTATCGACGGGTCAGAGATGAGATTCGCGCGTTCGTGGAAACGCTCCCCGAAGCGCTCACCGAAAAACAGAAGGAGTAACCGGACATGGCAGCGGAAACGGGCGTTGTCGAGTCCCCCAAGGGACTGAACGTCTTCGAGAAGTACCTGACCGTCTGGGTCATCCTGTGCATCGTCGGGGGAATCGTGTTGGGCAAGCTCGCCCCGGGCGTGGCCAAGTCGCTCGACGCGATGGCTATATCCGTGAACGAGGCGCCGGTCGTGTCCATCCCCATCGCGGTGTGCCTCTTCTTCATGATGTATCCCATCATGGTCAAGATCGACTTCGCCGAGGTCCTCCGGGCGGGTAAGAGCGTCAAACCCGTGGGCCTGACGCTCTTCGTCAACTGGGCGATCAAGCCGTTCACGATGTACGCCATCGCGCTTGTCTTCCTCGGCACGATCTTCCTCCCGCTCATCGGCGCCGACGCGAAGGACCTCGTCAGAATGCCGCTGGGTCTCGACCTTCCCGTGGGCGCGACGCACGGCTCGGGCACGGTCGTCCTGTCGGGCGGCGTCAAGATGCTCGAAGTCCCGCTCTGGCGCAGTTACCTCGCCGGGTGCATCCTCCTCGGCATCGCCCCGTGCACCGCGATGGTCCTCGTGTGGGGATACCTCGCCAAGGGCAACGACGGGCACACACTCGTCATGGTCGCCATCAACTCGCTCACGATGCTCCTCCTCTACGGGCCGCTGGGTGGATTCCTGCTCGGCGTCGGCAGGCTCCCCGTCCCGTGGCAGGCGCTGCTGCTCTCCATCGCGATCTACGTGGCGCTCCCACTGGTCGCCGGTTACCTCTCACGTAAGTGGATCATCGCCACCAAGGGCGAGGCATGGTTTCGGGAAAAGTTCCTGCACGTGCTGACGCCCGTCACGATCATCGCACTCTTGCTGACGCTGGTGCTGCTGTTCAGCTTCAAGGGCGAGACCATCATCGCCAACCCGCTGACGATCCTTTGGATTGCTATCCCGCTCTTCATCCAGACGAACCTCATCTTCTGGATCGGCTACTGGCTGTCGAAACCGTTGCGGCTGACGTATGAGGACGCGGCGCCTTCGGCGATGATCGGGGCGTCGAACCACTTCGAGGTCGCCATCGCCACCGCGACGATGCTCTTCGGGCTGTCCAGTGGGGCGGCCTTAGCAACGGTCGTCGGGGTGCTCATCGAGGTGCCCGTGATGCTGATGCTGGTGAAGATCTGTCTCAGGACGAAGCATTGGTTCCCTGCGGAAAAACGGGCGATAGCCTGAAAGGGGGAGATCATGTTCTCAAGAATGCTGGTGGCAACGGACCTGTCGGAAGCGTCGGAAAGGGTGATCTGCACCCTCGGCGGCCTCAAGGCCCTCGGGACCCGCGAGGCAATTCTCATCCACTGCTTCAACATCCGCGACGTGGGTACGCTGGCGGATGGGCTGATGCAACTGGCTAAGTGCTCCCGTTCATAAGTCTTTGTAGGGTTATGCGGCTTGCTTTGTCGTGCTTTTGATCCCGGGTGTTCCATGCAGCTTCGGCAACTGCTTCA
>Ga0315282_10002216_pt1 | contig 36160 bp, 29 predicted proteins | sample YL17G07_20_MG_FD_203693 | JGI IMG/M metagenome (GOLD analysis project Ga0315282, IMG submission 203693) | Sediment microbial communities from Yellowstone Lake, YNP, Wyoming, USA - YL17G07_20 | ecosystem: Environmental > Aquatic > Freshwater > Lake > Sediment | place: USA: Wyoming | collected...
TTCACTAATCCGGCAAGTTGCGATCGGATTGTTTTCGGAGTCATCAGTCACTTAAACCGCTCCTGGGAGAAAAAGCCCCTTAAAGAATTTACACAAAAAGCTTGACGCTACCGAGATGCATCTGCTGGTTGCTCTCCTGGCGGCGTCAGAGTAGAATCCCAATCTGGCAGTTATTCTCATTCCTGGTGGTTGTCCATGGCAGACTGGAGCGGTCCTCTCAAGATAAGACCCGCGCGGGTTGAAGATGCGAAAGAAATCGCGCGAATCTATAACCAGGGCGTGCAAGACCGTACTGCAACTTTTGAAAACACCTACGTCACGCCGGAAGAGCGCTACCTCTGGCTGGCCGCGCGGCCGGACAAGTTTCCGGTGCTGTTGGCGGAGGTCAAACATACGCTGATGGGCTGGGCATCGCTGAACCCTTACAGCCCGCGGCATTGTTATGACGGAATTGCGGAACTGGCCATCTACATCGAGCGCAGCCTGCGCGGCCACGGCGTAGCGCAGGAATTGATGAAGGCCATGCAGGACATCGCGCGCGAGAAAGGATTCTACAAGCTCATCGGGCGCATCCTGGCCGAAAACCAGCCGGCGCGAAAGCTCTGTCAGGTGACGGGCTGGAAGGAAGTGGGAATCCACGAGAAGCACGGCAAGCTGGGGAATGAGTGGCACGACTTGGTGTTGGTCGAATATTTGATCCCTGAGAATTTGAAGTAACCTGGGGGAAGCAGTAGCGGGGGCGTCTCGCTCGCGCTGCATCCACGCGACCCTCGCTTGACACACGCCGATGGTTCGGATAGCTTTTCGGACGAGGAATCCGCCGCGATTCCTTCCAACATGAGAAAAGCGCACCGACGATGGTGGTGGCTGGGTATTGGAGCCATCATCATCGCGCTCATCTTTTATAACCTGAGTCGAAGCCCCGAGTGGGCCAACTTCCGGTGGACACGCCTATGGGCTTTGATTTCCGGAGCCAGACCGGGTCTGATACTGCTAACGCTGATCGCGGTTTTCGGCAGCTACCTTTTCCGTGCCTTGCGCTGGGGTTTCTTCCTCAGCCCGATTAAGAAAGCCTCCCTCTGGGTCTTGTTTGTGGGCCAGATTCTGGGTTTCACTTCCATCTATCTTATCGGCCGGCCAGGAGAATTCGTGCGGCCGGCTTACATTGCCAAGAAGGAAAATGTTTCCATGAGCGCCATGCTGGCGGTGTGGCTGCTCGAGCGCATCTTCGATACGGTGTTCCTTGTGTTGCTTTTTGCCGCGGCGCTGGATTTCGAGCCGCTTGAGCCTGAGACCGCGCGCGGCTCGACCATCCTCGTCGCCCTGCACCGTGGCGGGGATGCCCTGCTGATCCTCGCTCTCTTGCTGATCGCCGCATTGCTCCTTTTCTGGCTACGCTCCCGGCAGCTTACCGCCTGGATGCTGCGCGTCTTCCGCTTCCTGCCTGCCGCCGCACTCAGGAAATTCGCGCACTTTCTGCGGTCATTCGCAGAGGGATTGAGCGTCGTCCGTAGCTGGAAGGACCTGTTGGGAAGTCTGGCCTTGACCGCCGTGGTTTGGGCCCTCAACACCTCAGTGTTTTGGCTGGTCTTCCAAAGCCTGCGTGGGAGTGTGGCGAACCTGTCCTGGCTGGCGTCCGTCGTGACGCTGTTTTGCGCCGCGCTGGGACTCGCTGTGCAGATCCCGGGGATCGGCGGCGGCTACCAGGTGGGCATCATCCTCGCCCTGAACGAGCTTTTCAACGAGCCGGCTGAGGCGGCCACAGGCGCGGCGATACTCGTCTGGATCGTGATGTCGGTCCCCTGCCTGGTTTCGGGATTGGCGTTGCTGGTGCATGAAGGACTGACATTCAGAAAGTTGGAGGCCCTCGCCGAAGAGGAGAGGGAGTTGACACAGAAAAGTTAGCAGAGTCTGGGAAGCGGATCAGGCTATCATTCTGATCCGTCGGCTGACGGATCAGAATGACATGCCCGAGCTGTTACTGCCTACTGGTTACTTACTATGCGGTGCCCATTCTGCGGTCATGTAGAAGACAAGGTTGTGGATTCGCGCGAGGCGAAGTTGGGCGACACCATTCGCCGTCGGCGCGAATGCGCGAAGTGCGGTCGGCGGTTTACCACCTACGAGCGGATCGACGAAATCCCCTATATGGTGGTGAAGAAGGATGGCCGGCGAGAAAAGTTCGACCGCCAGAAGATTCTGGCCGGCTTGCTCAAGGCCTGCGAAAAACGGCCTGTCCCGATGTCCAAGCTGGAGGAGATCGTTAATGAGGCGGAGGCCTTGGTGGCCGAGGCAGGAGAAAGGGAGTGTCCGGCCGCACAGTTGGGCGAACTGGTTATGGGCCGCCTGAAGAAACTCGACAAAGTCGCCTATGTGCGCTTTGCCTCGGTTTACCACGATTTCAAAGACATTCGCGAATTCATGGATGAGTTAAAGGACCTCTTAAAGGCCAAGGGCAAGTGAAACTCCGCGACCAGAGCGAAGAAGCTAGGATTCAGGAGTCAGGTGTCAATGGCTGGTTGTCAGCCTTTAGCACTAAGCTATCGGCGCTCAGCTTTCAGCTTCTTAAGTAACGGAGCCAGAGCAATTTTGAATTCTGAATTTCGCCCCCGAATTCAGAGATTGAATCTGAATCCGCAAGTTGGGGCGTTTCGATTTAACTTGTTTCGATTTAACTGTTTCGATTTAACTTGACGGCCCGGGGAGGGCGGTATAAGCTGGAACTCGAAAATCGGGGCTGCGTATAAATCAGGGCGTTAGATTTCAGCAGACAAGGGGGTTGCGATGAAGAGTAGGTTCATGCGGGTACTGCCGCTTCTCGCACTAATGGTCAGTGTGGGTGTTCTGTTCGCGGGGCAGGGGAAGGTCGTGGTTCCTGATTCCACGGCGGAGCGCGCGGAGGACATCGGGATTCGCGCGCACACCAACCACTTGATTTTCGCGAAGGGTTCACCGACACCTCAAGCGACTTCCCCCTCCGGGCTCTCGCCCGCCACGATCCGCACCGTGTACAGCCTTCCGGCGACGGTTTCACCCGGTAGCGGCGGAGGAGCGGGGGTCATCGCCATCGTTGACGCGTTTGACTATCCTACGGCGCAGAGCGACTTCGATACTTTTTCCGGCCAATTCGGCTTGCCGCTCTCGACCGCCAGCGTGTGCAACGGGGCGAATCCGTGCTTCGTCAAGGTCTATGCCACGGGGACAAAACCCAAGAGCAATTGTGGTTGGGCGCAAGAAGCGGCGCTGGATATCGAGTGGGCTCACGCTATGGCGCCCTACGCGCAAATCGTCCTGGTGGAGGCCAAATCGAACAGTTTTTCGGACATGTTCTTCGCCGTCGACAAGGCCACCCAGATTGTGGCCAGCGGCGGGTTTGGCACTCCTGCTCTTAAGGCAGGCGAAGTCTCGATGAGCTGGGGCGGGAGCGAGTTCTCCAGCGAGGCGAGCTACGATTCGCACTTCACCACCAGCACGGGCGTTGTCTATTTCGCGGCGAGCGGCGATGCGGGCGGCAAGACGATTTATCCCAGCGCCTCGCCCGACGTGGTGGCGGCTGGAGGTACCTCGCTGCATTTTGATAGCTCGGGCAACTTCACCGGCGAGACCGGCTGGAGCGGTAGCGGTGGTGGGCCCAGCAAGTATGAGCCTCGCCCTGGCTACCAAAATGGAATCGTTGCGATTGTCGGCGCGGCGCGCGGCATCCCAGACTTCTCCTTCGACGCCGACCCGTATTCCGGCGTTTCGGTGTACGACAGCACCTCGTGCCAAGGGTTGAGCGGCTGGCTAGTGTTCGGTGGGACGAGCGTCGCGTCTCCGTCACTCTCGGGAATCGTCAATGCGGCGGCCAACTTCTACAGCAACTCCACTAACGAGCTGAACACCATTTACAGCACCTACAGCACCACTTACGGCACCGACTATCGCGACATCACTTCCGGGACGGCCGGGAGCTTCAGCGCCACAACTGGCTGGGACTTTGTTACCGGCGTGGGGAGCGACCTCGGCCTGATCGGCAAGTGACCTGACCGCCCGACAACCTCGACTCCACGAGCCCTCCCCGGGAGGGGAGTGTCTGTTGTCGCGACTAGAGCTTCTGACCTTTCCGCAGAGTTACGGAGTTCTTACCCAAAACGGTACGCCCCCCCCTAACCAATGACTCTAGCCAGGAACAATTGACTTCTGAACATCTGCCAATGGAGGGGTTACAGCAGCGTGAGGATTTACCCTCGGGTCAAGATTTCCCCCACTCCACCGATTGTATTACTCAGGCAGAGTTGTAATTTCGGCTCACTCGATCTCACGCATGCCATCGGCTGTAAAAGCTGAGAGCTGATGGCTGAGAGCTGAAGTCACCGGTTGAAGACAAAGGCGCCAAAAGTGCGGAAGGTTTTGAAACCGAGGCGCTCATAGAGGCGAAGCGCGCCGGCATTGCTGTCTGTGACGGTCAGGGAAACCCGCTGGTAGCCCGCCCTGGCGAGGTCGTGGAACGCAGATTCCAGCAACGCTGTGCCCAGGCCAATTCCTTGCATCGTCCTCGCCACGACGATCTGCGGTATGTGAGCTGTATCGGAACGGACGGCAGTCACAGTCAGGACTCCAGCGAGTTTGCGTGTTAGGCGATGAATGGCGACCTTGGAGACTTGCTCGAGAAACTCTCCACACCCCTGATAATGGAGGATGTTATCGACGAGGCGCGTCGCCCCAGCTAGTGAGCCGTATTGGTCGTTGATCTCCGCATCAACGTGGTTGTGATAGGCCCCGAAAACCAGTTCGGCGGCCTCGCGGGCATGGTTTTTGTTGCAGGACGTGATCCAGAAATCATCCAGGCGGGCAGCGGATCGCCGCGTGGAATCGGAAGGGTCGGGTCGGGAGGAGGCCGAGGGTCGCCAGTCAGGAAGGAACAAGGCCATGAAGCGGCGCCGATAGCCGCGGTAATCCCAGGACTTGAAGTGGTCTTCGAGATCTTCGAAGCTATAGTGCGGGAGTTGCGCTTCCACGCGCCGTAGGCCGGGAGTTGCGAGGAGCGTTTCGTTGGCGTGCTCCAGCAGCCCCAGGACCTGGTCCAAACCCCCGGGCGTCGGGCCAACAAACAAGTCCCCCATGAGGCCCTTATCGCCGTCGCAGAAAAAGAAGCAGTAGCCGCGAACGATGCCGTCCAGGACAAGAGCGTACCCCGAGAGGCGTTTCTCTTTCAGGCAGGTGGAAATCACGCGAGCCGAGGAAGTGAAATCCCAATAAAGACCCTCGCTCCAGGCGTGCGATTCGGCATCCAACAGCTCCGAGAAGGCCGACAGCTCGAAGTGGCGAAGATCGATGATTTCAGACCCCACGGCTCTTTCCTTTTGGATGGTTGCGGTGAAAACCTGCCGTCGCGCAAGCCATCCCTCATCGCCGACGGCCGTAAGGCCGGCGTTTACAAAACGATGCAAGTATAACCCAACTACCCTTCTCCCAATGAGCGCAAGGAGTGGAAAAGTAGCGGCGAGTTTATCCGGCGGCTGACGGACCATTGGTCCGTCGGCTGAGGGATAAAGCCGCCTCTACGTCAAACTGCCGTGCTACCAAAAAGAAAAGTTCTTGCAGGCGAGAAAATGGGTTGTGATAACATTTTGTCGCTCAGTTTCTTCCCGGAGAAGTTATCTCGAAGGTTTGACTGAGACACGCGGGCTTCGCCGCTGGAGGGTGAACCGGTCCCGGCTGGCGAAGTTTTGCGTGCTCAGGGAGAGCACAGGGCATGGAACTATCCAGGGTCGGCAATTCCGATACCACCCCGCAGCGTCCCAACCCCACTCAACCCTCATCGCGTCCCTCCCTGCGTCATCGGATGGAATACTATGCTGCTTTCAGCCTGCTGAAGTTGCTTGGGGTAATGCCGCACCGTTTGACGCGTGCGCTTTGCGCCTTTCTGGCGTTCCTGAGCTACTGGTTCTGGCCCCGCTTGCGCAAAGTGGGTCTGTTTAACTTGAAGCTGGCTTTCCCTGATTGGCCCGAGAGCCAGCGCCGGAAAGTGCTTTTCGGGTTGTTTCGCAACTTCGGCAGGATGCTGGCGGATTTCGCGCATTTTCCAGATTGGAACCGCAGCAACATCGAGCGGTTGATAATCTACGATGGATTTGAGAACTACGCGCAGGCCCAGAGTCAGGGTCGAGGCGTGCTTTTTCTAACCGGCCACTTCGGGAATTGGGAACTCAGTTCATTCGCTCACGGCGTGTACGGCTATCCCTGCGACTTCGTGGTGCGCGCCCTCGACAATCCGCTCATGGATGCGCTCATTAACGGCTATCGCTGCCTGGGAGGTGGAAAGCCCATCGAAAAAGGCGATTTTGCACGCGGCGTTCTGCGCGCCTTCAACCGGGGGGACGCGGTAGGAGTGCTCATTGACCAGAACATGTTGACAGGCGAAGGGATCTTTGTGGATTTCTTCGGCCGGCCCGCGTGCACCACCACCGGTCCCGCGCGTGTGGCTAAGAAGACGGGCGTACCCATCGTCCTGGGGCTGGTCATCTGGGATCCTAAACTCAAGAAATACCGGCTGCGGTTCGACCCCGTCGAATGGCTCACTGGCCAGAATCCGGAAGAGGAAATCCAGATCAATACTGCGAACTTCACCCGCCTGCTCGAAGGTTACATTCGCCGCTTCCCGGATCACTGGCTTTGGGTTCACCGCCGCTGGAAAACACGCCCGCCGGGCGACGCGCCCCTTTACCCGTTCTAGGGAATAGGCAGCAGGCAATGGGTGATGGGCAGTAGGCAGAAGGCAGTGGGCAGTGGGCAGTAAGCAGTAGGCAGTATCGCCTTCCAAGTTCAGAATCGCCTGGCGTCTCGAGTCAGAAGTTACATCACTCATGAACGAGGGTAGGGCAAGCCGTACCCGCCAATACTGTAGGGGAACGGCTTGCCGTCCTCTTCGTGTTAGTTTGTTAAAGGGCTGAAAGCTGACGGCTGATAGCTGAGGGCTGAAAACTCTTCTTGCGAGGCGAATTATGAAAACCTCTGAGCTGGCCAAGTTGTTGGGGGGAATACTGCACGGCGAGGAAGATCGAGAAGTCCACGAGGTGGCGGCGCTGGAAACTGCCGGACCGGATGAACTGGCTTTTGCCGAAGGTAGTAAGTGTCATGAATTGGCAGCCGCTTCCCATGCGGGGTGCATTCTGGTGCCGCAAGATTGCATCTTGAAAGGTCGCGTGACGATCGAGGTTGCGAACCCCAAATTGGCCTTTGTCCGCGCTGCCCAGGTCCTTTGTCCTCCCCGCAAATTCCCGCCGGCAGTACATCCCACGGCTGTTATTGCTCCGGACGCCCGCTTGGCCGAAGACGTGGTCGTTTGTCCTTACGTAGTGATTGAGTCGGGAGTAGATGTGGGGCGGGGGACCTACCTCGGAGCGGGAGTTTGCCTGGGCGAAAGGGCAAAAATAGGCTCGGAATGTATGCTGCATCCGCGGGTGTGCGTTTACCCGGAGGCAAGGATAGGCAACCGGGTTATCCTCCACTCCGGCGTAGTGGTCGGATCCGACGGGTTCGGTTACGTTTTCGCCGAAGATCATTATGAGAAATTCCCCCAACGGGGCGCTGTGGTCATCGAAGACGACGTCGAAATAGGCAGCAACAGTACGGTGGACCGCGGCGCGTTGGGAGTGACGGTGATTGGTCAAGGGAGCAAGATTGACAACCTGGTGCAGATTGCCCACAACGTCAGGGTGGGGCGCCACTGCGTGATCGCTGCCCAGACGGGTATTTCGGGCAGCGCAGAAATTGGAGACTACGTGATCATGGGCGGCCAGGTCGGTGTTGCGGACCACGTTCGCATCGAAGAAGGGGCGATGATCGGTGGGCAGGCGGGAATCTTTAGGGTGATTCGCAAGGGAACTAAGGTCTGGGGAACCCCCGCCCGCCCCCTGGATGAGTTTAAAAAGATGCATGCCCAGCTTGCGAATTTGCCCAGCCTTGCCAAGAAAGTGAAGGAGATCTCGCGACAACTTTCAGCGTACATTTCCTCGGCAGAATAGCCTACGGCAGCCGGCTGCCCCGATGGGGCAGACCATGAGTAGCTGTGGGTCAAAACCACGCGATAAGGCTGTGAAGGTGTTCTTGCGTGGTCTATTAGTAGTCGGCCGGCAGGCGCTGAAGCTGATCCATGGTGAGGATGGGGCCCTCCTTGCAAACGTAGAACGATCCGACGTTGCAGCGACCGCACTTCCCTACCCCGCATTTCATGCGGTTCTCCAAGCTCGTGTAGACGGCGCTGGGCAGAATCCCCATCCGGTAGAGCACCGGAAGCGTGTTCTTGATCATGATGGGCGGGCCGATGACGAGGACGATGGAGTTCTCCGCCGGCACGCCCGCGCGCTCGAAGACAGTGGGCACGAACCCAATCTCACCCTTCCAATCCGGCGTCTCCCCACCCGGATCGACACAGCGAACCACGCGCACGTTGGGGTGCTTGGCCCATTCGTCGAGTTCATCCACATAAACGAGGTCTGCGACGGTGCGCGCACCATAGACGATCGTCATGTTGCCGTAGTCCGCGCGGTTCTCCAGCGCATACCACACCGCGCAGCGCACGGGTGGCATGGCAATGCCACCGCCGAGGAAAATCAGGTTCTTGCCCTTCCACTCCTCCGTCGGATAGGCATTCCCGTAAGGCCCGCGGAAACCAATCACCTCACCTTCCTCGACGCTCCACAGCGCTTCGGTGACGCAGCCCACGCGCCGGAAACAGAACTCGAGGTAATCCTTCCAGTTGGAGCTCGAGCAGATATTGAAAGTGGATTCACCGTAGCCAAATACAGAGAAAATGCCGAATTGGCCGACGCGAAAGGAGAATTCCTTAGCTCGCGCTTCGTCGAGAAAGCGGACCTTAACGGATTTGACATCCGGCGTCTGCCGGCGCGTCTCAACGACTTTCATCAGGTCGGGCCGGTAGATGTTGTGCATGGTCAATCTCAGCAAGAACCCTCAGCACGCCCATTCCCACCGGGCAGTTGCGCGCGCAGTTGCCGCAGCCGGTGCAGAGAATCTCGCCGAATTTCTCCGGGTAGACGTGGAACTTGTGATCGATTCGCTGGCGCTGCCGCGCCGGCTGATTAGGGCGCGGGTTATGGCCGGAAGCGTGGAGCGTGAACATGGTGAACTGGCACGAATCCCAGTTCCGGGCGCGCACGCCGCGCTCGATATTTCCCTCGTCAACGATATCGAAACAATGGCAAGTGGGGCAGGTGTAAGCGCAAGCGCCACACCCCAGGCAGGCGAGCGTCTGCAGCGGCCAGAAGGGGCTGTCGAAATGCTCCTTCACAAAGGACTGCACCGCCTCCGCGTCGAAGCGCTTCTCAGGTCCCGACGGGATGCTCGCCACGCGCTCCGAGGCCGGTAACCTGCTGTCGAACAGCGCTTTCCCCTTGTCGGTCAGGCAACGGACTTCGTACTCGCCGCCGCCCAGCTCCAGCAGCATAGCGTCCGAGCCGCGCTCGGCAGCAGGTCCCAGGCCCACCGAGGTGCAAAAGCACGCGTCATCATGCGCCGCGCAGGCTAGCGTTACCACGGTAGTTAGTTGACGTCTGCGGTTATACAACTCATCCTTATAATCCCAATTAAACACATGGTCCAGGATGGGTAGCGACGCTGCGTCGCAGGGCCGCGCCGCCATCAGCACCTGCTCACCCGCAGGTTGCTCGACCTCGGTGAGCTCAATCCCATTCCCGGTAATCCGGTATCCGTAAAGCTCTTCGTGCTTGGGAAAGACGAACTCCTTCACGGAGTTGGCCGGGCGAATAAACCCTTCCAGCGCCAACTGGGCGGAAGACTCCAAGGGCGCGTACAGCACGCAGCCGGGCTTCACCTGGCGCGGACCGGCAACTCGTTTGCCCTGCCCAATCCACTCGCTCACCAGTTCTCGCAGCGCCTGTCGGGAGATGGTTCCGCTCACCGGATAAAGTTCTCCTTGTCCTGAAGCGAGTAAGTGCCGATCAACGGTTCAGCCTTGGGGTCCATCCCGGCGCGGTAGGCAAAGTGCTCTTCCGCCGCTTTCGCCAGGCAGAGGTTGAGCAAGCGCAGGTCAATCCCAGCCGGGCAGGCCCGCGTGCATTCGTCGCAGCCGACGCAACGGCCGGCCAGGTGAAAGGCGCGCAAAATGTGCCAAGCGAAGTTGCCCTTGGCGGTAGGCGAAGGCTCAATCACCGTGGGCCGGTTCTTCTCCACCAGGCAGCGCTCGCAATAGCACATCGGGCAGGCTTGCCGGCAGGCGTAGCACCTTACACAACGCTCGAATTCCCGCGCCCAGTACGCCATACGCCCGGCCGGAGGCAGCGCCAGCAAAGCCTCCAGCGATTTCCATCTCTCGCCGGTCAGCGCGGGATGCTTGTCAACCTCACCAATCACTTCATCCGCAAAACGCGGTATGTGGACGTCACAAGTCGCGCACTTCGCCTGGCCCATCGTTTCGCAGACCACCCCGATGACCCGCATTTCCTTGCGGTCAATCTGCGATTCCTTCTCGAGCACTACCAAAGCGCGCTCGTCGCACCCTTTGACCACAATGGCCGGCCGGCCCAGCGCCCGAATCTCCTTGCGCTTCAGATAGACGGTGAGATTTGTCAGACACTGGCTGTTCCAAACCAGTTGCTCGACGTCTTCCGGACGGGTGACGAACACCGGGCCGCGTTTCCCGTAGCCAATCACCACCTTCACCTTCTCCTCCGCCAGCAGACGGCGGCAGGTTTCGCGCAGCGCCCCTACCCCTTCCCCTCCCCATGTGGGGAGGGGAACCGTGTTTGACCCCCCTCCCCGGATGGGGAGGGGAAAGGGTGAGGCGCTGTTGCCGGAGATCTGGTAAAGGTCCGTGTAGGGTCCCAGCTTGCGCGTCTTCTCGGTGATCTCCTTGACGACCTGCTGCCACTTGTGGCCTTCCGCAGCAGAGATCCAGGTGAAATGAATGCGCTCCAGGTCAAAACCGAGCGTTTGGAGAAGCTCGCGGAAGAGTATCCAGCGACGGCGGGCGTGATAGTTGCCCGAAGTGTAGTGGCAATCGCCGGGATGACAGCCGGACACAAGCACCGAATCCGCGCCGATCTCGAACGCTTTGATGATGAGATTGAAGTCAATCCGTCCGGTACACGGCAACCGGATGATACGCACATTGGGCGGGTACTCGAGGCGGGTGGTCCCCGCCAGGTCAGCCCCCAGATAGGTGCACCAGTTGCAGACGAAGGCGACCATTTTCGGCTCGAACTCGACTCTTTCGCTCATACCAGGCTTTCGACCATGGAGTAAATTTGCTGCTCGGTAAAGCCTTCCAAGTCGGCGCTCTTGGAGGGACAAACGGCCACGCACGTCCCGCAGCCCATGCACAATCCCGGGTTCACCCGTGCCGTGCGCTTGACGAAGACTCCGCGCGGTGTCCGGATTTCCGCCTGCTCAATGGCGTGGTACGGGCAAGCACGCAAGCAAGTGAAGCACGCGGCGCAGGTCTCCTCGTTGACTTTCGCAATTTCCGGCTCGCGCGTCAGTTCGCTGGCGGAGAATGTCACCAGCACTTTGCTTGCCGCCGCCGAGGCCTGCGCCACGGATTCGGGAATATCCTTGGGGGCTTGGCAGGCGCCGCAGATGAAGACGCCCGCCGCGCTGGTTTCGACGGGGCGAAGCTTCGGGTGCGATTCGAGCAGGAAGCCGTACTCGTCGTACCCAACGTTGAATTTTTGAGCCAGTTGCTCGACCCCGTCGGCAGGGCGCATCGCCGCGGCCAGCACCACCATGTCCGCCTCGATGGTTACCGGCTCGCCCGCCAGTGTGTCCGCACCGCGCACAATCAGCTTGCCGTTTTCCTCGGTGATCTTCGAAACCCGCCCCCGGTAGTACTGCGCGCCGTCCTGCTCGATGGCCCGGCGGACGAATTCCTCGTAACCCTTCCCGCCCGCCCGAATGTCCATGTAGAAGACGTGAGCCTGCCCGTCGTGCACCTTGTGCTTATAAAGCATGGCGTGCTTGGCCGTGTACATGCAGCAGATCTTCGAGCAGTAGGGCAAACCCTTGGCGTTGTCGCGGGAACCCACGCAGCAGAGGAAGACCACGGATTTCGGCAGCGCGCCATCGGACGGCCGCTTGAGCTCGCCCGTCGTGGGGCCGGATGCTGACAGCAGCCGCTCGAACTGCAAGGAATCAATCACGTTCTTATACTTGCCATACCCGTACTCGCCGTAGCCTTCCAGGCCCGGTTTATCCTGCGCTTTTCCAATGTTATACAACTTGTAACCAGTGGCAATGACTACGGCGCCGACCTTTTCCTCCACGAGCTTGTCCTGGTCCTTGAAGTTAATGGCCTCCGCCTTGCACTTCTTGATGCACAATCCGCAGCCGTTGCGAATGAGCTTGGCGCAGACTTTCGGGTCGATGACCGGGCGGGCCGGCACGGCCTGCGGGAACGGAACATAAATGGCCGGGCGAAATCCCAGGCCGTAATCGAACTCGCTGCGGTTCCTCTTGAGCGGGCAGACGTTCCAGCATTCACCGCAGCCGGTACATTTACTGATGTCCACGTAACGCGCTTTTTGGCGGATGGTGACGTTGAAGTTGCCCACGTAACCGCTCACTGCTTCCACTTCCGAATAGCTGTAGAGCTTGATATTGGGATGTTGTCCTACTTCCACCATGCGCGGGGTGAGAATGCACTGCGAGCAGTCGAGGGTGGGAAAGGTTTCGGAAAGTCCCGCCATCTTGCCGCCGATCGAGGGCTCCCGCTCCACCATCACTACCTGGTAGCCGGCGTTGGCGATGTCCAGCGCCGCCTGAATCCCCGCCACCCCGCCGCCAATCACCAGCGCGCGGCGCGTAACCGGCACGCGAATTGGCTGAAGCTCGTGGTTGCGCCTGACCTTCTCCACTGAGAGGCGGATCAATTGCACGGCTTTGGCCGTGGCCTGAGCGCGGTCCGGGTGGACCCACGAACAGTGTTCACGGATATTGGCCATCTCCACGCGGTAAGGGTTGAGGCCGGCGAGCGCGGCGGCGCTGCGGAAAGTGCGCAGGTGCATGTGAGGAGAGCAGGAAGCCACCACCACGGCGTCCAGGCGGTCGGAAGCAATCTTATCGCGCACCAGGGCCTGGCCGGGGTCCGAGCACATGTACTTGTAGTTAACCGCGCAGCGCACGCCGGGGAATTGCGCCACCTGCTTCGTGGCCTCGTCCACGTCCACCGTACGCGCGACGTTCTCGCCACACCAGCAAATAAAGACGCCGATTCGGGACATGCTCTCCTACGCTTTCCCCACAAAATGCCGGTTGATGCCCAGCGCCTCGGGCTTGAATCCCAGCGCCAGCCCCACCACATCGCTCAGGTAATAGATAGGCATCGCGTGGCGCACGCCGAAGTGCCGCCCGATGTTGACCTGTTTCATGTCCAGGTTCACGTGGCACATGGGGCAGGCCACCACCAAACAGTTAGCGCCATGCGCGGCTGCATTGCTCAGGATTTTGTGCGAGAGCTCGAGCACGGTCTGCTCGCTGGCCATGGTCATCCCGGCTCCGCAACACTCGGTGCGGTAGTTCCAATCCACTGTCTTGCTGCCCAGCGCCTCCAGAATCTTCTCCATCGAGCGAGGCTGCTCCGAGTCATCGAACTCGACCACGCTGGCGGGCCGCGTTAACAGGCAGCCGTAATAGCAGGCCGCGCACATCGAGCCCAGCGGGGACTTCACCGCTGCCTTGAGCCGGTCCAATCCAATCGCCTCGAAGAGCTGGATCAGGTTCAGCACTTGCGTCTCGCCCCGGACTTCCAGCTCCACGATCTCCGACACGCTGCGGCGAAGCGCCTCATCCTCCGCCAGCGCTTTGCGTGCTTTCAGAAGTTGCATCGAGCACATCGGGCAGGGGGCCAGCATCTCCTGGAAACCTTTGTTCTCCGCCAAGGCCAGATTGCGCGCGGGCAGTGCGAGTGAGAGCTTCTGGTTCAGCGAGTGCGCGGCGGTGGCCCCGCAGCAAATCCAGTCGTCGATTTCTTTCAGTTGAACGTCCAGCGTCTCCAGGCAAACGCGGAGCGACTGTTCGTAATCGTTCGATGAGCCGTGCAAGGCGCAGCCGGGATAATAGGCGAGATTCATAACAGTGAGTTGTCCATGCAACGCGCGAAGATGCGGGCCACCACGGCCCGGTCATGGGCCTTCTCGCCCACCAAGTGGAACTTCTTGCGCTTCATCAGCTCAGGGGCCAGCGTGGCGTCCTTGAGGAGAAACGAAAAGCTCCGGCCGCGCAGGAAGGTGGAAAGTTTGAACTCCGCGATCAGCTCCAGCTCGTTCAGGCGGCCGTTGCGCCGGATGTTTCTGAGGAAGGCTTTCTGGAAGAGCACAATGCGTTGCTGTGCGGGTGTGGCCACTCCGCGCTCGGCGGAAAGTTGCCGCAGCGCGTCCATCACTCCCGCGCAATCCACAGACTTCGGGCAGCGCGTGGCGCAGGTCTGGCAGGAGACACATTGCCAGATGGCTTGCGCGCGCAATGCCGTCTCTGCGTGGCCGAGTTGCAGCAGGCGAATCAGGCGGGTGGGTGGCGCGTCCATCCTTGCAGCCATCGGGCAACCCGCCGTGCACTTCCCACACTGATAGCAGTCCCGAATCCGGGTGTGGGCTAAGGACTCAACCAGAGGAACTATGCTGGCAGAATCAGAGACTACGGTCTCAACTTTCAACGGTACCTGCTTCCTTCGCGAGGGGGACATACTGCAGGTCCAAGAAGAATCGTATCATTTTCGATGAAACAAAAGCTCGAGACTTACTGCCCGGAATTTCCATTATGGACTCCGGCCCGACCGACAACATCCACTTGCCCGCCCCCGAATGCAATCGCCAGGCGGGTTTCCAGCGTTCTACTTATCTCGATAAACATTGACAAGCTGCAACCGCATCGTCTCCAGGCGGCTTTCGAAAACACGTGAGAATCGCTTCAAAAGCAGGTAGCCAAGATCGTGGTCTTGTTCAGCTTTCTCACGAAGGCAGTGACCATCCATAGCAAAAGCACGCGTAGGAGCGAGGGCTCTAGCCGAGAACTTCCAGCGATAAGGGGGAAAGAGCCAGGACCAGCCCAGAATATCACCTTCTCCGAGAGTCAAGATGTTGAGAGGACCTCGGCGTTCGGAGGTTATATACAGCGCAACTCTTCCCTCGCGGATGAGGTAGAACTTGTCGGCCTCTTCGCCCTCGCGAAAAATCAATTTCCCAGCCTCAAAGCGCAAATTGGAGGCGCAGCCGACAACCAGTTCGAGGTAACGTGCTGGGAAGTCAGTGAAGAACGGATGCGCAGTTAGGATCGCCTGAATGGTTTCCATGGGAACACTCCTATAAACCTAGGGGACATACGACGTCAAGGCAGTTTTGCGCAGGGTCGCTCTCCCGCCACAATCGACTTACCTCGCGCCAACTCCTCAAGTGTCTCTTGGCTTAGTTTTTCCTCGGCTACTTTCTTGGGCACCAATCCCAACGCATAAGCAACCCCGTAAAGGATGGCTTCCGGTCGGGGGGGACAACCCGGAACGTAGAAATCAACCGGAATCACTTTGTCCGCACCCCCTAAGACATTGTAGGTGTCGAACCAGCAGCCTCCCCCTGTCGCACAGGAGCCGATGGCGAACGTAAGCTTCGGATTCGGAACCGCTTCCACCAGTCTCCTTAGCGCTGGTGCCACCTGGCGGGTTACCGGCCCGCAGACCAGAAGCACATCTGCATGCCGGGGAGAGCCTACCAGCTTGATCCCGAATCGCTCTGCATCATAATAGGGGGTGAGAACATTAATCACTTCGATATCGCATCCGTTGCACGCCCCGGTGTTAGCGTGGTACACCCAAAGCGCCTTGCCGAACGCCTTCTTGCAAAGACGTCTTAACATGACGACACCTCAGCTAGTCACCTTCCCAATGTTGCCAAAACAGCCGCTGCCCGGTTCAGCAAAGGATAGGGCACCTGGGGAAAGATCCCAAGTAACGCACATGCGGCTGCCAAGATTATCATCGGTACGAGCATCCGCCTTGGTACTTCTCTCAGGTTGGGCGCCGAGGCGCTGCCCGATGCTCGATCCCCCCAGAACACTTTGCATCCCGTGCGGACCATTACCACCATGGTCAACAAACTCGTCAGAATGGCAGTGACCGCTGCCCACCATAATCCAGCCCGGGCGAGGGCCAGATATATCGTCAACTTGCTCCAGAATCCATTGAGGGGAGGAAAACCTGCCAAGGCAAGCGCCCCCAGGAAGAAACAGGCGCTCGTGATCGGCATCCGGCTTCGCAGCCCTCCCAGCTCGGAGATTCGCCTGGCGCCGGTGGCATACATCACAGCTCCGACGCACATGAACAACAGAGATTTGTAGAGCGCGTGGTTGAGGAGGTGATAAAGGCCGCCATAACATCCCAAATAAGTTCCGAGTCCGATTCCGACCAGGACATAGCCCATCTGGCTAACGGATGAATAGGCCAGCAAGCGCTTGAGGTCGTTTTGGGTCATAGCCAGGATGATGCCGAGCAGCATGCTAACCGTCCCCAGAGCTACGATGAAGACAGTGACCTGAGGCCATGCGGGGTAGAATATGCTCACCGTGCGAGCCAAGCCGTAGACAGCCATTTTTATCATGACACCCGACAACAACACGCTCACTGGGGTCGGCGACTCTGCGTGCGCGTCCGGGAGCCAGGGATGAAACGGCGCAATCCCAGCTTTCGTGCCGAATCCGATCACCAGAAACGCGATCGTGATTGCGGCGGTGCCTCGCGGTATGAATTGAACGACGTCCCGGACCTGGCTTATCAGCAATGCGCTCGCTCCACCTAGTTTATTAGTAGCCGCCGCGCCAGCGTAAAGCAACACGCATCCAAACAAGGCGAAAGTAATCCCTATGGTCAGCAGCATAAGGTACTTGTAACCAGCCTCCAGCGCGCGCCGATCCCAAAGGAAAGCAACAAGCAGGCCCGAGGTGAGGGTGGTCGCCTCAATCGCCACGTAGAGCATGATCACGTTATTGGTCACGCAACCCCACAACATGGTCCCCAAAAACCACATCAAGAGACCGTAGAACATACGCGCGCGGTCCGAGGCAGCGCCCTCAGTCTTATGCTCCGCGAGGTACCCTGTGGAGTAAATCGAGGCAAGCAGTCCGATACCTGCGATGATGATGACCATCAGCGCACTCAAGGCGTCGACACGGAGTTCATTGTGCCAAGTGGTGAGCACCGCGCCCTGCAATGCGCGGTAGGCCATCCAAGCACCCATCCCCGTGACAAGGGCCGTCGTCAAAATGCATGTCCTTTCTTGAAAAGCGCGGCCCAGGCGCGTCGCTGAGAACACGACCACGCCCGCCAACACCGGCAAGAGAAAGACAGCCGCGGGTAGCAGGGATACTTCGGTCAACGCTTCGCCAGACATACTTACCACCTCAATTCTCGCAGCCCGAACGTATCCGTGGAGCCGAACGCTTGCCGGACTCCACTGATGACGTACAGGAGGAGGAAAACCGTCACTACGACTTCCGAGGCGACGCCGAAGAGGGCGGTTTCGGGCAAGCCGGGAGCTAAGCTCACCAAGCTCAGATGCACTCCGTTTTCAAGCAAACAAAGGCCGATCACCGTCTTGATCGCATCCCGACGCGTCAGGACAGCGTACAAGCCCAAGGCGAAGACGGTGGACGCTACGGCCAAATTCGTTCTGAACACCCCCAGTTGCCCTATCCCGGCTGGCGCCAGAAGTGCGATTCGGCTGTGCGCGAGACGGAAAAAGCTTATCATCAGCAGGGCGGCTATCACCACCGAGGGGCCAAAACCGATTACTGGCTTCAATTCGCGGTCACTCACGTCGCGGATGGCCCGGAAAAGGAACCAGGGCGTAAGAACAACCTTGGTGATCAGAGCGGTGGCAGCCCACCAGTAGAGAGCCGTGTTGACAGAAGCGAAACTCAGAAGCAAACCCACAATCAGGAGCGCCTGGCAGAGGTAGGCGACAATCGAAAACTTGAGCCTGCGTAACTCCACCGCCGCCACCGAGGTGATCACCATGGTCAAGCTTAGGGTCTCGATCAAACCGCTGTGCAGCGCTCCCGGGCTCATGCTCTTCCTCCCCCCAAGCCCTCCCTGAACCCGGTTTTCATCATCCGGTCGAGTGCGGTGGGCGGTGGGAAACATCTGCCGCACCTCTGGCAGGGTCCCATGAAAACCTCCAGCCGCATGTACATGTCCTGAGGAGCGTTCGTAGCCGTTTCGAATTGTGGGGTGAGGCGGAGGGCTTTTTCAGGACAAACCTCCTCGCACTTGCCACAATACGTACACCTTCCCCAGTAGAACTCGAGTGTTCTCATATGCTGTTTTGCATCCGACACTACGATCACACCGGCCGGGCAGACGTTTGCGCATCCGCCGCATCCGAAGCATAGATCGGCATCGATCGTGACCTTGCCGCGGAACCCGGGTTGCGGCTCATGCGGCGCAAACGGGTATCTGAGGGTGACGCGCCCGGCTTTCAAGCAAATCAGCGCTTCTCGCAGCTTGCTCAGGAACACCTTAACCTCCTGCTACTTTCCAATCACCGCAAAGGCCAGGGCCGCTAGAGATGAGACCGCCACCCGCATGTAATAACCCATGGCTTGATCGATCCGAAGCCTCGGATTTACGACATCAATGACGGTCACCAAAACCAGCACGACCAGCACCTTCACGAGGGTGGCGAGCAGATCGACTGGGTAGATTCCATAGTGCGGCCAGGGAAAGAACACTTCCACCAGTAAGAAAGCGAGCACGAGCTGTTTGGTCCAGATAGCCCATCGGAAGAGTGCCAGGCGCGGGCCGCTTTGCTCGATCAGCAAACCCCCCATAATCTCCTGGTCGGCCTCGGCAATGTCGAAGGGCAACTTTCCCGCCACCGCCTGGAGAGCGAGGAAGAATGCCACGCCGCCGATCGCCATACTGATGCTGGGTCCGTTCTGCGCCTGCCAGTTGGCAATGCCCCCTAAAGTCAAGGTCCTGGCTTTAAACGCGCCCACCGCGAGAGCAATGGCCATGATCGGTTCGACAGATAAAAGCATAATCATCTCGCGCGAGCTCCCAATGGAAGCATAAGGGCTGGCGCTGGCGAACCCGGCTAGCATCATGAGCACGCTGCTCATGGCGGCGACATAGAGCACGACGATCAAATCGCCCGCGAAGCCCAGCGGCGCGCGAGTTCCCATGGGCACCAGCGCCGCGAGAAGCAATACCGAACCCAGCGTGAGTGCCGGCAAGCCCGCGTAGACCGCTCCGCCCGTGCTGCGGAGGTCCTCCTTCCCCAAGAGCTTCAAGATGTCCCAATAGGGTTGCGTGATGGGGGGGCCCATGCGGGAGTGGATCGCGGCACGGAGCTTGCGCATGATGCCTTCGCAAAGTGGTGACAAGAGCAAGGCAGCCGCCACGTTCAGCAAGCCGAGCAGGAAAGTCCTGATGAGCCAAGTTGTCATCGCACCCCTCCGTGCGGTACCGTCTGTTGCGGGGCGGCGTTGCGACCTTTCCTTTTGGAAATCTCCAAAAGCTCCGCGTGGGAATAAACCCTGACTTGGTTTGTCCTCCGATCGATGGTCTCAAGGCGCTCCGTGCATGAGAAACATGGGTCGAGACTCCCCAGGGTAATCGGCACGTCCGCAATGTTGGCATTTGCGACCATCGCCGGCATAGCCTGAAGGTTGGGATAGGTGGGGGCACGCACTCTCCACCGATACGGCCGATTGTCACCACCCGTCAGTACAAAATGAACTGCCTCACCCCTGGGCGCCTCTACCACCGACACCCCAACCCTGCCCGGCGGTATCTCCTGCTTGATTTCGGCACAAATCGAACCGTCAGGGAGCGCTGAGAGAGCCTCGCGTACAAGGCGAATTGATTCCAGCAACTCGGTCACTCGTACGATCACGCGCGCCCATGTATCACCCGGCGCTTGCGTAGCAATCTGCGGGGGCACTTCGTCATACGCGGCATAGGGGTGATCGATTCGGGCATCGATGGCCACCCCGGAAGCACGGGCCGGCGGGCCCACGACGCAGGTCTTTCTCGCCCATTCGTTCGTCAACACGCCGACTCCCCTGGTCCTGGCGTGCAAGGTGGTGTCCCCAATGATTGCCTTACGAACTGCGACGACCTCTTTTTCCACTCCGGCAAGCGTCTCCAGGAGCTTGGGCTTTAATTGATTGGGGAGATCGCGCCGAAGTCCACCCACCGTATTCATTCCGTAGGTCTTCCGGTTTCCGGAGATCTCTTCACAAAGCCACATCACCGGCTCACGAATACGCCAAGTCTGCATGAGCACCGTTTCGAACCCAATGATATGCCCGGCAATACCCAACCAGAGCAAATGGGAGTGGATGCGTTCCAGCTCCAGCATGATGGTTCGGATATATCTGGCCCGCCGCGGCACGTCGATGCCGGCAGCCTTCTCGACCGCCTGGCAATAGCATGTGGAATGGATGAAGCCGCAGATCCCGCATATCCTCTCCGCTAAATAGGGGATCTCGTTGTACGTCAAAACGCTGTCGCCAAGCTTTTCAATTCCCCGGTGGTTGTAGAAGAGGCGGGTGTCACATCCCACAACCGTCTCACCTTCGACGAACAAGCGCCAGTAGGAAGGCTCCTCCAGAGCCGGAAAGAAAGGTCCCATCGGCACCACGCTTGCGCCTGCTGGAGGCTCGCGCAGTTGTGGGGCTACGTTTTCAGCGCGTGGGGGCTGGTAGTTATACGGAAAATCTTTTCGCAGGGGATACACGCCTTCCGGCCAATCGTCCGCCAAGAGCAGGCGGCGCGGATCCGGGTGCCCGTCGGGATGGACGCCGATGGCGTCGCGGAATTCTCGCTCGGCCCAATTCGCCCCCGGGATGATCTCCGTGATCGACTCGATCCGCAAATCTTTCTCCGACACGGGAGATTCGAGCAGAATATAGAGATGCTCGCGGTCCAGCGAGAACAGGTGTAGGATGGTGAAGTCCCCCGTTAAGGGTCGCGCATCAGTCCCAACCGATATCATGAAGCGCGCCTGAAAATCGTTGACCAAACACTCCACAACAGCCCGCAGACGCGTCTTCTCGATCGTGAACTGTAGGGTATCAGCGTGGGGTTCGGTCGCGGAAAGGAGAGCACCGTTACTGCGCGCGGCGACGGCTTCCTTAACCCGCGTAACGGCTGAGTGGCTTATGGAACTCATGTCCATCTCCTCACCCCCTCACCCACATCAGGATTCCAGTCAGTAGGATGGCGCCAATAACTATCCACAGAAGATAAACTTGGGGGATTCCGACGTGCGTTCTGCTTACGCGGTCCGCGGTTTTGTCAAAAGCCTTGATTGTCGGGGTATACAACCAATGGTCAAAATCGAGCGCGCGGCGAACGGAAGCAGGGAATCTCGGCACGTGCACCTTTCCGCGGGGGTAGATACCCTCGAACGCCTGTTTGAAGGGCAAGTAGAAGCTGCTGGCGCGGTAACGAACCGTGTCCGGAGGGTGTTCCTCTCCGCAATACCAGACAGGCACGGACCTCGCCTGGGCCCCACCTGCGCGCTGAATCGCATAGGAGAGCAACGCCAGGACTCCCAAGCCTACAAGAATTACGAGGGGCGACCAGAAGGCGACGGCTGATCCACCCATCACGAAGAGACCACCCCACATCCGAGTCGCGTCCACGCCCGCGACCGGCATGGCGGTCGCCCCTTGGATCGCGTGCTCAATGATACGTAGCGCGAATTGTGGAAAGACGCCTAACAAGACGCACAGGGCAGCAAGCACCACCTGGGGAACAATCATCGTTATGGGCACTTCCTTTATTCCGAGCTTCTCAGCAGCAGTCCCAAGGAAGACCGATCCGAGTACCTTCAGGAAGGAAGCAAGCGTGGCGAGCGAAATGAAAAGTGCTATCAAACCAAGCACCAGGAATAAGGGGAATCGCATTCCTGCCACCAGGCACCCGGCGACGATTAGCCATTTGCTGGTGAACCCGTTAAGGGGAGGCACCCCTGCTATGCTCAATGAGGCTATGGCCGTTGTGCCGGTAGTGTACGGCATGAAACCCGCCAAGCCGCCCAGCTTGTCCATGTCCCGTTGGCCGGTCCGGTAGAGCACCGAACCTGCTCCGAGGAACAAGCAAGACTTGAAGCAGGCGTGATTGACAGCGTGCAAAATCGCACCCGTGAGAGCGATCGCGGCGAGGGTCGGGTACATAGCGAGGCAATAGGCCCCCACTCCGAGCCCCAGGCAGATGTAGCCGATTTGGCCGATGGTGTGGAAGGCCATCAGCCGTTTGGTGTCGGTCTGCCGTAACGCCGTCAAAGTCCCTACGAAAAGCGATCCGGTGCCGGCAAGTGCCAGAATAATTCCCCATATCTTGAGCGACGGCGAGACTGCCAGAAAAGAGCAAAAGAGGCGGACCAGCCCATATATTCCGAGTTTGACGAGTGCGCCTGAAAGCGTGGCGCTCATACCTGACGGCGCGACAGGATGCGCGTCGGGAAGCCAGTCACCCATGGGCAGAATGCCGGCTTTAGTGGCGAATCCCACGAAGAAAAGAAGGATGACGGCGTGAGCCAGGAGCGGCTGAGTGGTTAACAGGGCAGACAGAGTGCTTCGGATGGCCTCAAAGGAGAACGAGCTGGATGTCCTCCACAGCAACAGTGCCGCCGCCACCATGCAGAGCGTGGCCCCGTGGGTGATGATGAAATACTTCAGCCCTGCGCGCTGGCTCGCCGGGTTCTCGCTCTCGAAGGTGACCAGAAAGTAGGAGGTCAGCGTCATGGACTCCCAGAAGATGAGGAAAAACAGGAAGTCCGTGCACACCAGAACTCCTGTCATGCTGGCGACGCAGAGGAGAAGAAGCGGGAAGAACTTTGCGACGTTATCGTGGGTGTAGTGCTCCATGTAGCGCACAGAGTACAGCGTGCTCAGCAGTGCAATCACGGCCACGATGCCCAGAAAAATGGCACTGAGTGGGTCAATCCGCAGAGATAGGCTGGAGCCTAATTCAGGCAACCGCAGGATCGTATGCTCGCTTGACGCCACCCACCAAGCTCTTGCGACCGCGAGTCCTGTGTACAGGGAGGAGGCGCCAACAAACGCGAAACTGACCCAACCGCACAGCTTCCGGTTGCGCGCGAAGAGCAGGCTCACCAGCGATCCCGCAATCAAAATGACGATGCTGGCCTCGACGTTGCCAATGGCGTTGACCATTCTATTTCCCCATCAACTGCACCAAAGGCATGCCCACAAAGGGAACAACCACACAACCGATCATCAGGATAATCAGAGTGGCGTTCATGGGCCATGGCGGATCCACATCGGCTGGAACCACCACCAGGGGCGTGCCCAAGAAGATTTTCTGCGCGATGTAGAGCATCCAACCGAAGGAAACCAGGGTTTCGCAAAGGACGAAAATGACGATGAGTGGTCCGATCGGGCCGGAAAGGCGCATGGCACCCGAAAGGATCATGAACTTGCTCCAGAAGCAAGCCAGCGGTGGAACTCCTGTGACACTCAGCAGTCCGATGAAAAACGCCGTGGCTGTGAGCGGGATGCTTCTTCCCAAGCCACGCAGTTCCGAGATGCGCCGCGTCCCGGTGACATAGGCAATGGCGCCCGCGCAGAAGAAGAGAGTGGCCTTGCTGTAGCCGTGGCACATGATGTGCAAAACGCCGCCGCGGAAACCCAGGGGCGACCCCAGTCCTCCTATCGCGATGCCGAGCAACACGTAGCCGAGGTGAGCGATGGTCGAGTAGGCCAGCAAGCGCTTAAGGTCATCCTGAACAAAGTAGAAGGACAGAGCGACGAGTATCGTGAGCACCGCCATAGCGGCCATCAGCAAGGAAACCTTGGTGGGAATTCCCCACCCACTGCTCACCGTCCTCGCCATCAGGTATACCCCCGCCTTGACCATGGCTGCCGCGTGGAGGTAAGCGCTAACAGGCGTGGGAGCCTCCATGGCGTCAGGGAGCCATGTTTGCAGAAGCACCTGCGCCGCCTTTGCCCAGGCTCCAATCAGGAGAAAGAACATGACCATGAATTTCGATTTAGGGGGCAGCGCGCCGATGGCGGTAAAATCAAACGATTGGGTACGGGCAAAAAGGACCAGGATCGCCAGTAGAAAAAAGACGCTTCCGATGTAGGTCATCAAAAGGGCTTTGAATCCAGCTCGCAAGCTGCGCTCGTCCTGGTGAAAAGAGATGAGCGCCCACGAACACAAGGTAGTCAGTTCCCAGAAGGCGAAGAACTGAAGTAAATTAGGCGAAACTGCCACCCCCACCATGCTGGTGATGAACAGCAGCAGCCAGAAATAAAATCGACCGTAATCCTCACGCTTCACCGGATGCTCGCGGTTTTTGTCGGTGAGGTATGCGGTCGAATAAAGAACGGTGAGCAACCCGATCGGCACCGCAACCAGTAGCATCAAAGAAGCTAGAGGATCGACAAGAATCCCCAGGATGGGCGCGCGCACAATATCGTGCAGCCAGGGAAGAGCCCACAACATTGCGGTGTAAGAGCCGCCATGGGACAAGACCGTGACCCATATCGTCAACCCGGCTGCAATTGCGGCCGTCACCACCGCCGCGGGGCGCGTGCGTCCTTTCAGAACCAGAGACAGCAAGGCTCCTGAGACGGGCAACAACAGCATCAGGATTGCAACCGAGGTGATCACGCGGGCACCTTTCCTTTCCATGGGCTGGAGGACTCGGCGTGGGCAGGCACCCGTCGCATCCCGAGAACATCGTTCAACAGGTCAGCAATGCCCTCAACACTCGAAGACACCTCTGCACTCATTGGTTGGAGGAAACCCGTTTGGCGGGGCTGAATCGCAATCAGAAATATGCGCGCATGGGTCGTCCGTTCAAGGTAGTCCACCAGCAGGCTCATGGGCACTCGGTGTGTGCTCGGCCAGTAACCCACCGTTCGGTCCTGATCCAGGAGCGCCACCGAGCCGGGCATAGAATCCAGATCGACGGAATCAATCAACACGACGGTGTCAGGGCGGTGATGCGCAACCTGACACAAGTAGTTTTCCGGAACATCTTGGGCGTCGATCACGTGCACGCCGGGCCCCTCACAGATCTGTCGGGCCACGCGGCTCCCGGCTGCGTCGTCGCCTCGGCAGGGATTGCCGATGCCCATCACGATCACATTGCCTTGCGTCACGCTGACAAGCTGTTCGCGTAGATCCATAATCCCGACTCGTGTGGACATATAGGACCGCCTTTTGGGGCGACCTGGCCGGGATAAACCCCGGCCCTGCGAGATACGAATCTCTCTACTCGACCAACTCCTTGATCTGACCATAGTTGAAAACCGGGCCATCACGGCATACATAGCGATGGCCAATGGCGCAGTGGTTGCATTTCCCGATGCCGCACTGCATCATGCGTTCCAAGGTAGAGATGACCGCCTCTTCTTTGAAACCGCGCGCGAAAAGATCCCGGACTACAAACCGGATCATGATCGGCGGGCCACAGACGTATGCCAGGGTGGATTCCGGGCGGAGGGTGGTCCTTTCGAACAGAACGGGGACTACACCCACATTCCCTGTCCAACTTGCGTCCGCCACGTCCACAGTAACGTGGAGTTCCACATCCGGGCGTTTTCCCCAATCTTGGAGCTCCTGCTTGTAAACCAGGTCCGCGGGAGTCCGCGCGCCGTAAAGAATCGTGACTCTTCCGAATCGGTCGCGCTCATCCAGAACATTCCAAATCAGGCTACGCAGCGGGGGCAGCCCAATGCCGCCCGCCACGAATAGCAAGTCCTTGCCGCGTGCCGCGTCCACGTCGAACCCATTGCCAAAAGGACCACGGATTCCTACCTCTTCTCCCTTCCCTAGCCTGTGCAACGCATCGGTCAACTGCCCCGTGCGCCTGACCGTGGCTTCGAATGTGTTCGGCCGAGTGGGGCTCGAGGCAATGCAAAACGGAGCTTCTCCGTACCCGAATACGGACAATTCCAGGAATTGTCCGGGAAGGAAGTGGAAGTCCTTGCCCTCCCTCTGATCGCGAAAGCGCAACGCAAAGGTCTTGGTGTCTGACGTTTCATCCCGGACATTTACCAGTCGCGCAACCTCTGGAAGGAATACATTATTCATGCCATTTCCCCTTCCTGATTGCACCCACAACCGCCGGCATGCTCGTGGTGCCAAGACACACTTTGATGCATCGCCCACAACCGACGCACCCCACCATACCGTCACGTTGGTAGTATTGCGCGCTTGCTTTATGGAAGAAACGGCGTTTCATCCTTTCTTTCCGCTGCGGGCGCGGGTTATGTCCCGATGCTTCCAGCGTGAAAGCAGCATACTGGCAGGAATCCCACATACGGCAGCGAATCCAGGCTCCATCCCGGCCGAGGTCCTTAACGCTGAAGCAGTAGCAGGTGGGGCAAACAAGATTGCATCCGCCGCACTCCAGGCACCAGTCGCTCATCCTTTCCCACAGCGCCTCTGGCACGCGCCCGGTTGAAACCCGCCTCATAGCGGAAGCAAAATGACAGGTCTCTTGCCCAAAATGGTTCTTCGCCTCGATCTCCAGCCGTTTCCGCTGTGATACTTCACCTTCTGTAGCCGGGCGGAAAAGCTCCGGAACATCAGAAACCGCGGCTTTACCCTTTTCACTGCCAACCTCCACGAGGTAGTTCTCGCCTAAATCGGTCAATTGAACGTCGTAACTGTCATTTAGAAAGGGACCCGAGTCAGTACATACACAGAACCCAAGTGGGCAGGGAGTGGTACAGGCCAAGCTGATGACCGTGAGGCGATTGGCACGGCGGAGGTACGAGGCATCCGCCGGTTCCATCTCGTGCATGCGAGTCAGGAAGGCGATTCCTTTCACGTCACAACTGCGTGCGTTGAAAAGCACTCGGGGAGAGTCATCGTAAATGGGCTCAACCTCATGGCGTTGACCGTTGCGTTGGATCTTAACGATGGGGTCGGTTTGCGGTAGTATGAATTGCTTGGGCGGGTGGAGCGGGTTCCCGAAGTCCCACAACACCTCACCGGGGGAAGTAGTTGTTGAGAAGACGATGTCCCCTCCCCGTCCCCGCCGCGGTGCGATCACCTCACTGGCCTCCAAAAGCTTCTCAAGCCATTTCGTTGCTTCCCGCTTTTGGATCGTGAGATTGATTGGCTGCATGTCAGGCCTGCTCGACTTTTACGGCCATCACGCCCTCTGTTCCCAACACCTTGCTAATACGGTCGCGGAACGCGTAAGGTACAAGTAGCACGCCGGACTTGAGATCCGCCCTTAACCGAATGGGAAGGACCGCATCCCCGTGGACTGAGATCAACTTCGCCCGTCGCCCCACAGGAATGCCAAGTTCGTCCGCACATGGCTTGCACATCTCGACGAATCCATTCGGAAAGAGCTTTCGCTCCGATTGCGAGTCACGACTTAGGGTGGGCGAAAAGGAAATAAGCGGGTCGCGACCCCAATCAAAAGCTTCGTCACGTACAAGCAGATGTGGATGCTTATCAGTTGGCCGCCCTAGCACTCCCGCAGCAGAGACCTTGCACTTTCCCCCGTCAAAATCCTTCACCCATCGTCCTCCCCATCCATCGTCCGACGCCGGTTGCTCCATCCCGGCATATCGTGGCACCGCTTGTTCTATCTCTTTGAGGACATCAGGGGCCGAATTGTATGAAACGCCCCCATCGAATCGCGCACAGAGCTCAGCCAGCACCTGCCACCCGGGTCTTGCTTCCCCTGGCAGACCGGCCGCCGCATGAATTTCTTGGACTCTGCCTTCCATGTTGGTGATTGTTCCTTCAGTCTCGGCAAAGGAGGCAATTGGCAGTACCGCATGAGCGATACTCGAGGTGGGTGTCACAAAGGCATCCAAGACGACCAAAAACTCGACTTTCTCCAGAGCCGCCATGGCCCGTTGTCCCATCGGGAGTACTGAAGGAGGATCATCCGCCAACACAACTAATCCGCTCACGGATTCCAACAGACTTTGAGCCTCCAAACCGCCAGCCGAAGGCAGCTTCTTGCCCCAAAGATCCACTAACCGCTGCTGAGCGCGCCCGTCGCCGATTGGCTGGTGGCCGGGCAGGTAATCCTGTGTGACGCCCATATCGCGTGCCCCTCGCGCGTTACTCCGCGCAAGAAGAGGCAGGAGCCCGGAGCCGGGTCTCCGCAGATGCCCCGTGATGGCCGCCAACGAGGCTAGGGCAGCCGCGTCCCTCCGGGCCTGTCTCTGCTGCCCACTGCTGGGCGCCATCAAGATCACTGCTCGCTTGGCACGCGCCAACCACTGCGCGGCCCGGCACGCATCTTCAGTCACGCGGGCAGAGCTCAGGTCACGCCGCAATGCATCAACTCCGTCGCAGTGGAGCGCTATCGATGTCGGGTCCTCCAACCCTAAATCAAGGACAGCGGCCAGAAGACTATCGATCACCTCACCTTCATTTCCTGGAGTTGTCTCCAGGTGGAGGGATGACAGACGTGCCATCTGCGTCCTGGTGTAGCCTAAAGTTACAAGGTGCGCCCCTCCCTCCACGGCTTTCAGCACAGAGAACGCAGCTCGCGGATGTGTCCGGGCCAGGTCACCCTCCATCAGCAGGATCGTCTGGCTTTGTTCGATGTCATTCAGACTGGCGGAAGGAGCGTATTCCCCGCATACATCCTCAAGACCGGCTAGTAACGGACCACAGACGGAGTGGAAGCAAAAATCGACGTTGTTGGTCTGAAACCCAGCCCTTGCAAGCTTGCAGGCCAGATAGTTCTCCTCATTGCTTGCCCGAGGAGAACCAAGTACTCCGACCGGCTTACCAGCCTCGATCAAATCCTTCAGACGCCCTGTAACGTAATCCAGCGCCTCGGCCCAGGAAGCAGTCTCCCGCCTCCCGTGTTGGTTAATCAGCGGCTGCCGCAACCGATTTCCCCACAGGGCAGCCTCATGGGCTCCCCAACCCCGCGCACAAAGCCGCCCCGAGGACACCGGATGGGTTTCACTTGGCGCTACACCAACCAGTTCTCCTTGCTCCGCTAACAAGTATAGTCCGCAGCCGCAAGCACAAAATGGGCAGGTTGTGGGAACAGTCAACACGTCAGACCTCCCCCGAAATCAGGGGGTCCTGAAGGTGACATTGGCTCAGAAGGCAGCCAGTGGCGCGCTGGTGTACACCCAGTGAAGTGCTCAGCCTCGCCCCGCACCAAGTATCACTGTGGCCTCGCGCCGCGAAAATATTCTGAAGATTCAACCTGACCGCCGATGGTAGGATGGTGGCCGTCTCAAGTGGGGAGCTCGTGGTGTACCTCATGGCCCAAGTGACCATAGCACAATGAACCGCAAACAGCGCGACCGCGCCACCACCCCAAGGGTGATTTCCGCTTTTATGGCGCGCAACACTGTTACCAAACCCCCGACTGGGACCGGTAATCTTACCCCAGAGCAGGGACTGGTTGTCCCTGTCCCAAGCCCTCGTTGACAAGGATTTCAACTATCTTCAATAGTTCCTGGAGACAAGCAAGTTTGGTTGAGTGAAAATCCTCAACCCTTGGGGAGAGTGATACCTTCAGCCATCAGCGCTTCGCCGTGATAGGCTACGGTCGGAAGCACCTCAGGAGTCTCCCGAAAATAGATCTTGTTGCGTCTGGAATCTTCAGTTCCACAACATGGGGGGTTAGGTGCTGGAATTAAGCAACTTTGCTGAGTGAAAACCCCCACCCTTAACGAGGGGCGCGCTCTCAACAAGCAGTCGTTTCGAGAGGAAATCTTGAACAGGTCGCACGATTCTGCCCATGCATGAAAGCCCCGACCCAGGCGCGACCCGCGCCAGGCTTGCGCTTTCGGCAATGGTCTGGAGACAATGATCTTTTGTGCCCTTCGAGAATGGATGCTCCCCAATATCCTCTTAACGATAGAATGCTCGACTGCCTCACCTCACATCCCCCCTTTTGTCTGCCGCGTTCCGCCTAGCCCCCTCATTTCCTTTGCGTTTCCTATGCTCTTGGGGACGGCGGTTTGGCGCAAGGCTTGCTGAAGACAAGTCAAAAAGAAAGGAGGAAGATGGTATGCCCCAACAAACATCGCTGTACGGGAGTTTTCTGGCAAGGTTCTCACCCAGGGTGCAGGAAAAGCTTTTGGGCCTTGCCGAGACTTTTCAATTCAAAGCTGGTCAGGACATTATTAGGGAGGGTGACCACAGCCTCTATCTCTACATTGTGAAGAGCGGTCGAGTGGCAGTGGAGATGGACGTGCCGACCATGGGACGCCGTATTCTCCGCACCGGCGGCCCTGGAGACATGTTTTGTTGGTCGGCGCTGGTGGAACCGCGATTGGCAACGTCCGCAGTACGAGCAATGGAAGACACGGAGGCCCTGGGGATCAAGGGTGGGGCGCTGATGGACGCTTGCCGTGAGGACTATGAACTGGGATTCGAACTCTACCGCGCGCTGACGGAAGTGATTGCCAGCCGATTTATCGCCACGCGCCTCCAGTTGGTGAACGTCTTTTCGACTGGCTAGGGCCGTAGCCAATTGCTCTGCCTGTGTGCCATCGGCAACTGAGGTGCCCAGAAGGCTGGCGATGCCAGCAGGAAATTGCAAATCATTCCTTTTTGAGCTTCCAAAGGGCTGAGTTCCAAGATATCCTAACACCGACACGGATGGGAGGCCTTGAAGTTCCGAAAGCCATCGTGGAGTACGGCATCGTCTGGGATGGTCATGGCTGGCTCCACCTTACCAATGGAAGTTCGCCGCGCGAGCACTTGAGCTGACGCAGGTTTTTGCTTTCGGCGCGGAATGCCTCCCTGCCAAAGCCGAAGCAGACCACGATCTCGGTTACGAGCTCCTGAAGCGGTTCGTGGGGGTCATCGCAGGTCGTCTCGAGGCGCCGCGGTTACAGATCATCAACCTCTACCAAGACTGGTAAGTCAGGGGGTCGGCGGAATCCGTTCCCTTCGATTCGCGGACAAGAGGTGGCGTTATGGAGATTCACAAACAGGATGCTTTGAATTACCACAGCCAAGGGCGCAGGGGAAAGATCGAGGTTACGCCGACCAAGCCTTGCACGACCCAGTGGGATTTGAGCCTCGCCTATACTCCGGGCGTGGCTGAACCCTGCCTGGAAATCCAAAAGAACCCCGAACTGGCGTTCAACTACACAGCGAAGGGGAATCTCGTCGCCGTCGTGTCGAACGGCACGGCGGTCCTGGGCCTCGGGAATATCGGCGCTTTGGCGGGAAAGCCCGTCATGGAGGGCAAGGGGGTGCTGTTCAAGCGCTTCGCGGACATCGACGTGTTTGACCTTGAGGTGGGCTCGGAAAACCCTGACGATGTCATCAAGGTTTGCCAATTGCTCGAGCCGACACTGGGGGGCATCAACCTCGAAGACATTAAGGCCCCGGAGTGCTTCTACGTTGAGGAAACACTGCGCCGCACCATGTCCATTCCGGTCTTCCACGACGACCAGCACGGAACTGCCATAATCTCCGGCGCTGCCCTGCTCAACGCGCTCGAAGTCGTAGGGAAGGCCCTCGACAAAATCAAACTGGTAGTCAGCGGCGCTGGAGCGGCAGGAATCGCCTGCGCGGAGCACTATGTTCGGCTGGGGGTGAAGCGAGAGAACATCATTCTTTGTGACACCAAGGGCGTCGTTTACGAAGGGCGCGCCGAGGGCATGAATCCATACAAGGCTCGCCTTGCTGCCAAGACCACCGCGCGAACCCTGGCAGAGGTTTTGAGAGGTGCGGATGTCTTCGTCGGCGTTTCCGGCCCCAATTGTGTGACGCCGGAAATGGTACGCTCGATGGCTGACCGGCCCATCATTTTTGCCATGGCCAATCCCGTGCCGGAAATCAGTTATGAGGCTGCCAAGTCGGCAAGGCCGGACGCCATCATCGCCACTGGGCGGTCCGACTATCCCAATCAGGTCAACAATGTTCTTGGTTTTCCCTTCATATTCCGTGGCGCCCTGGATGTTCGAGCCCGCACCATCAATGAGGAAATGAAGGTCGCGGCCACGCGGGCCCTGGCCGGCGTAGCCAAGGAAGATGTTCCCGATATGGTGCTGCGCGCTTACGGACTCGGCCGCCTGCACTTCGGTCCGGACTATATCATTCCTAAACCTTTCGACCCGCGCGTGCTCCTTTATGAGGCCTCCGCGGTGGCCCAGGCGGCTATTGACAGTGGGGTGGCACAAGTGAAAGTGGATGTCGAAGCGTACCGCGAGCAACTCGCTCGCCGGTTGGGGCGCACCCAGGAGGTCATGTGCAGCGTGCGTCAGAGGGCTAAGGCCGCGCCCAAGCGGATCGTCTTTTCCGAGGGCGAGCACGAGAAGATCATCCGTGCCAGCTACCAGCTTGCCAACCTGAAAATCGCGCATCCGGTGTTGCTGGGCCGCCCTGTCGTCATCGCGGACAAGTTGCGCGAACTGGAGCTCGGGAAGTTCAGCGCCGAAATCATCGAACCCGCTCATTCGCCAAGGCTGGACGCCTACGCCGAGGAGCTTTACCAGCTTCGCCAGCGCAAGGGCGTCACGCGCAGCGAGGCGCGCGACTTGTTGGCTAACAGCAACTACTTTGGCGCCATGATGGTCCACATGGGCGATGCGGACGGCTTTGTGGCGGGCGTCTCCCAACATTACCCCGACACCATCCGGCCCGCGCTGGAAGTCATCGCGACGCGCCCCAACGTTGACAAGGTCGCCGGCCTTTACGTTATCGTGACCAAGAAAGACACCTTCCTCTTTGCCGACACCACGGTCAACATCGATCCCAGCGCCGAGGATTTGGCGGAGATCGCCCTGCTCTCCGCGGAGGTGGCCGAAAGTTTCGGCATGGAGCCGCGCGTGGCGATGCTGTCCTTTTCGAACTTTGGCAGCACGCGCCATCCCTTAACCGAAAAGGTGCGCCGGGCCACGGAGCTGGTCAAGCAGCGGAATCCCGAGCTGATGGTGGATGGTGAGATGATGGCGGACACGGCGGTGGTCCCCGAACTTCTGGCCGAGTACCCCTTCTCGACCTTGCGGCAGAGGGCTAACATCCTGGTCTTCCCTAGCCTCGAAGCCGGCAACATCGCTTACAAGTTGGTGCTGCGCATCGGCGGCGCGGAAGCTCTGGGGCCAATCCTGATGGGGCTTTCGAAACCAGTCCACGTGCTGCAACGCGGCTCCACCGTGGAAGAAATCATCGATGTGGCCGCCCTGGCTGTTGTCGACGCTCAGAGGAACGATAAGCACGCCAACATGCGGCTTTCCAAGACTTCCGCAGCCTGAGCAGGAATAGCGGAGTTTTCCAGGCTGCGGAAAAACCCCTCCACGCTGTCATTCCGAGCGGAGCGAGGAATCTCGCTCTGAGTGCTTTCAAGACAATGCGAGATTCCTCGTCGTCCCGAGCAGATCGGGACTCCTCGGAATGACAGGGCAAACGAGTCTTTCCGCAACCTGTCAAGCCCCCACCCCATCATCTCAAAGCTTCCACCAAAGGCCTGTTTTTTGGCTTTCATTTGCCCTTTTTGCACTCAAAATTGGGTTCGTTTGGAGTTCGTTTTTCGCTCGAAAAAACGCTAAGTTCTGTGTTTTCAACAAAAGCTTGAGTTCGTTCCCTCTATTTAGTATCTTTTTTGTGTTTTCTTGCTGTATAGCGCCCCCGGCGGGCCGCCTTCGAGTCTCCATCTCGCGCTCTTTGCCGGCGTTCTCCATAGCCCAGCGCAAGTAGGCTACCATACCTCGACCCTAGTGTCAAGGGCAGAAGGGGCAAAAACACACACCTTCGCTCTGCGCCCGCCCGAGCCATAGTACGCACACGGGCAAGAGAGCTGTAAGCAGGGATTCACGGGAAGCATTGTTTTTCTGAACAGGCTTGCTGATGCCGTCCGTTCAATTAAAACAGACGCCAGGATGCAGGTTAGTGCTTTCGGTGACCCTTTACGTCTCCCCTACTTGGGTTCGGTGATTCGGAGGGTTTGGTTCGCCTGAAGCCCGTGCGTCACCACCTGTTTACGACCGGAGGGCCAGTCCACCTCGACGCGATCGATCTTCTTTGCGTCGCCCAGGCCGAAGTAAAGCGGAAGAACGCTCTGGGAGAGATAGCCGGACTTGCCGTCATTGTACTTGGTATAAACCCGTCCCTTGGCGCGCACGCGCGCGGTTGCGCCCAGCCCGTTGCGGTTCGAGGCCGTCCCCACGAGTACGATTTTGAGCCAGCGGATTGGCTTTCGTTGCGCAAGGTCGCTGATCAGCACCAGGGGGGTGGCATTGAAGTCGTTGGTTACGATGTCGAGGGCGCCGTCGTTATCGAGATCAAACATTACCGAGGACCGGCTCGAAACCGCCGCCCAGACGCTGATTTCCCCCGGGTGCCCCTGACAAATGGTTCTCTCCATACTACGTAGCTTGTCCAATTGGGAGCAATCGACGTCGAAATACGGGATGTGAATACTTCCCTCCCTGCGGGGCTCGATTCCGAGCAAAAACTCCGCGTTCAAAAACTTTTCCCCGCGGTTGTTGAGAAACATCGCGTTGATCCCATAACGGTACGGGTAGCTCATCCCGGAGGGGACGAAGACGTCATCCCATCCGTCGGCGTTGACGTCCCCAACGCTCACTCCCCAGGGCCAGTAACTCTCAACACCAAGCCGGTCGGAGACTTCGTCGAATTTACCATTCCCCAGATTGTGATAGAACGCATTGCCAAAGATGAAAGTGTCCTTCGGACCTCCGAGGAACTCAGGCCCCGGGATCCCTTCCGCCCGAGATTTCAGCTTCTCGCGATTGGGTTCTTGCTCCTCCCACATATCCGAGTGCATATCCGTAACGAACAGGTCCATGCGTCCATCATTGTCGAAATCGAAGAACTTGATCCCCATGGCACCCCACGGTGTCCTGGGGAAGTACTGGTCGGTCTTGTCGACGAATTTCTTGCCGCCCTGGTTTTCAAAATAGTGGGAGTGGCCCTGCATGTTGAGAATGAAGAGATCGGGCCAGCCGTCTTCATTCAGGTCGGCAAAGCTCGCGTCTCCAGACCAAACGCTGGGCCACAAGCCAACTTCCTCGGTCACGTCTCTGAACCGATTGTGCCCCAGGTTCTTGTAGAGGACGGGATATTCGAAGAGTTCGGGATATTGGTGTCCGCTAATGGAGCCCTCCAGCCCGACATAGGCGCCGGAGGGCCATTTCTCGCCGGTAGTGTACTTTCCCACGTTGGAAACCAGAAGATCGAGCAGGCCGTCGTTGTCATAGTCGAAGAATGCAGCCCCGGAGGAATGGGCCACCAAGTCAACGCCCGCCTCCCTCGAGATGTCCGTAAAGTTCCCATGCCCATCATTCTCGAACAGCACGTTGCCGCCCCGAATAGTCGTCACGAACAGGTCCTGGTCGCCGTCATTATCGATGTCCGCGAAAGACGCGGCGCAGCTAATCCGGTCGGGCAAGCCCACACCCGCCTCTTCAGTGGTGTTCTTGAACTTGCCGCCGCCCAGGTTCTTCCAGAGTTGGTTGCCTCCCACCTGATTCACAAAGTAAATATCGTAGAGTCCGTCGCCGTCGACGTCTGCCACTGCCAGACCGTCGCCATGGTCGTAATACACTTGCCTGTAGCGCCTGCCCACGTCTTCTACGATGTGGTGCTGGAAAGTAATGCCACTTTCTTTGAGCTTATCGGTGAAATTGAACTGATAGAAGACCTTAAACTGATTCACCGTCTCCAGTTGCGCTTTCTTGCGCGCTGGAAGCGAATCCACGCCGACGTCTGGATCCGGAAAGTGGACCACTTCCGGGGACTGGTTCGAAGTCCCGCCACGGGGACCCATGGCGACCCCCCAGGAAAGGAGTGCCAAGATCGCGCTTGCGACCGCTGCCGTAGCGATGAAGGTTCGTCGTTTCATGCACTCCTCCTTAGCGCGGCACAAGGCAAGCTTGCAACGAGGGCGTGCCGAAGGAGACATGAGCTGCTTCTTCGCCCCCTTTAGTTCCCCCCACTGGCCGACACTGGTGCGGAGAGCTCTTGTCTGAAAGGAATACTGAACGAGCGACGCTGCAAAACAACGAAGTCCTTGTCAAACTCTTTTATCTGGATGAACTGCTTCATAGGCACGTCATGGAAAGTTTGCCGGGTCTTGCTAGTTTTACTCTGTTAAGTAATTGTTGACTTTAGCCACCTCTCGGGTGTAAGTTTTCGGGGCATGAGATGGAATGCCCGACTTTGGAAAAATAGCGTAGCGCATTTCGCAAA
>Ga0315282_10002217_pt1 | contig 36131 bp, 37 predicted proteins | sample YL17G07_20_MG_FD_203693 | JGI IMG/M metagenome (GOLD analysis project Ga0315282, IMG submission 203693) | Sediment microbial communities from Yellowstone Lake, YNP, Wyoming, USA - YL17G07_20 | ecosystem: Environmental > Aquatic > Freshwater > Lake > Sediment | place: USA: Wyoming | collected...
CAATATTTTCTCTACAGAGAGACTAAAAGGCTCAAGCATTCTAAGAGACTCCTGTGGTCTTGCATCAAGGCTTCGGAACTGCCATGGGAATAAAATGTTTTCCATTACTTTTGCGTAACTCAATAGACGGGATTATCCTTGCTCGTTTCACTCGCAAGGATTTCACTAGATTAAAGCTTAAGGTGTTCAAATTCGCACAATAACTTACTCACACTTTCGTGTTCGTAAGTTATGTGCTCATTAAATTAAGGAGGAAGTTAAAATGACAGGTGGATTTTCAACACCAAAGAAAGACAAAGCGAATAAAGTTTCCGCAGGTATGCTGGTTAAGACGGGCCAGATCCTGGTGCGCGGGGTAGATACTTATAAAGCCGGGGTTAATGTCCGCGGCCTGGGTACCATGTTTGCCCTCTGCGCCGGAAAGGTCTATTTCACGCGCAGGAGGACCAATCACGGCAGGGTGCGCACATTCGTCAATGTCGCCCCGCAGGTAAAGAAGAATAAATAAGCTTAGAGATGCCTGATCCGGCCAAGCGCTACTCCAACACAAAATATATTTTAAGCGTCGTAGCTGTTTTTTACTCCATAGCCCTGATTCTGGTTGTTTTGAGTTCGAGATTCTCCTGGGCGGTGGAATATTCTCTTACACGCTTAAACTTGCCGCATTACTTATTAACCGCCATATTCCTCCTGATCCTTTCGGTTGTTTATTATTTATTAAATTTACCGCTGAATTACTACGCCGGCTATACACTGGAACATGAATTCAATCTTTCCAAACAAACCCTGGAGGATTGGTGGCTGGACCAGTTGAAATCCGGGGCGCTAGGTTATATAATTTCACTGATAATGGTTCTGGTTTTTTACTGGATCCTGGCGAGGTTCGGAGATTGGTGGTGGCTGGCTGTTTCCCTTTTTTGGGTATTTTTCAGCGTGATCCTGGCGAAATTAACCCCGGTTTTGATCATCCCGTTATTTTTTAAATACAAGAAATTAGATGACCAGTCCCTGCGCGAAAGGATCTTTAGGCTCGCCCAGGCAATGCGGGTGAAGCTATTGGATGTCTTTGAGATAGATTTCAGCAAAAAGACGTTAAAGGCAAATGCCGCTTTTACCGGGATGGGTAGGTCCAGGCGGGTTATTTTAGCGGATACCCTGAAAGACAAATACAGCCATGATGAGATTGAGGTAATCCTGGCGCATGAGTTCGCGCATTACCGACTTAAGCATATAATTAAGTTGATCGCCGCCAACTCCCTGGTAACCCTGGGGTTGTTTTTCCTTATTTTTAAGACCAGCGGATATGCCCTGGGGTTGTTTAAATTGAATTCCCTGGCGCAGTTAGCCAGCCTGCCGCTGGTATTCCTCTATTTTATGATCTTTGGCGTGATAATGCAGCCTCTGGAGGCGTATTTAAGCCGCAGGTTTGAGAGGGAGGCGGATAAACTGGCCCTTGAAGTTACCGGCGCAAAAGAGGCATTTATATCGCTGATGGAAAAGCTGGCCAACCAAAACCTTGCCGATAGAAATCCGCATCCCATAATTAAATTTTTATTTTTCGATCATCCGCCCATCGACGAACGCATAAAGATGGCTAAATAGTAGGGAGGGACGTTTCTCAATCCAATCAAGGGACGTCTTTCCAGCCAAAGCTAAGGGTGTCCCCTCCGCTAATACATCAGTAGCAAGAGGGGACACCCTTCCGATTGGATCCAAGAACGTCCCTGCTTTGGATCCAGAAACGTCCCTGGTTATCTCAAGAAATTAATTATGATTTGGGCGCTGCGCGATGCTGCCCCGGGCTCGCCCAGAGAGGATCTGACCAGGCTAAGATTTGAAGTGATTTCCTGAAGCTCTTTTTGATCGCCCAGGATGCGTAATACTTCCGGGGCGATTTTTTTTGCCCTCGCCCTGAATTGCACGAACTCCGGAATTATTCTCCTGCCTGCGACGATATTCACCATCCCGATATAGGGGAGTTTTACCTGCGGCCGGTATAAAAGATAATTTAACAGGTTCATCTTATAAATTATCACAAATGGTTTCTGCATAATTGCGGTTTCCAGCGTGGCTGTGCCTGAACAGACCAGGCAGAAATCAGCGGCTTCCATGCAGTCGTAAGTTTTTCCCTCCACAACTTTGGCATCCAGATTTGATTTCTTGATCAAGCAATTATAAATATCCCAATCAACTTGAACGGGCTTGGCAATGATAAATTGGGCATCAATTTCTTTATTAAGCAGGCGCGCTGTTTTAAGCATTACAGGAAGAATATTTTTTATCTCCTGTTTACGCGAGCCCGGGAAGAGGGCGATAGTTCTTTTATTATCGGATAATCCTAAGCCGGCCAGGAATTCCTTTTTTGGCAGGGTTGACTTGGCGATATCCAGGAGCGGATGCCCCACAAAATCCACATCCATGCCGTGACGGGAATAGAATTCCTGCTCAAATTTAAAGAGTACGATCATTTTCTTGATATATTTCTTGATAGTTTTTATTCTCCCCGGGCGTGATGCCCACACCTGGGGGCTGACATAATAAATCGTAGGGATGGAGTTGTTAATTGTCTTGGCCAGCCTTAAGTTGAACCCGGAGAAATCCACAAAAATTATCGCCCTGAATTTCTCCTGCGATATTCTTTTTAAGATTAATTTTTTCAGGGCGATAAATTTAGGGAGCTTCTTTAAGACATCAAAAAGGCCCATCACGCTTAAGCCGCTTGTGTCGTAGATGATTTCCGCTCCCGCGCGCTCAAGCAACCTGCTGCCTACCCCCAGGATCTTTATGCCGGGGTTTATATTTTTTATCGCGGAAACCAGGGTCGCGGCGTGGAGCTCACCTGACGGCTCACCGCAGATTATCAGGATCTGTTTTTCAGCCATATCTGTTTCTGGATTTTCAGGGCAACTGCCAGGGCCTCCCTGGCCACCGTGCCTGAAACAAGCGGTTCGGAATTATTGGTTACGCAGGCGATGAATGATTCCAGCTCTTTTTGCAGGGGCTGTTCTTTTTCTATTGGCAGGTTTTCTTTGGTTATCTGTAGGCCTGTTTTGCGGTAAACCGAGGCTTGAGCATTTTTATAATCAAGAGAGATGTAAGTATCCTCCTGGAAGATGCGGATCTTACGCATGGTTTCGTCGGATACGCGGGAGGCGGTAAGGTTGGCGATGCAGCCGTTCTTAAAGGTCAGCCGGGTATTTGCGATATCCTCGAATTTAGTCAGGACATTTACCCCCACGGATTCTATCTTCTTGAGCGGAGAGTTTACCAGCCCCAGGACAATGTCAATATCGTGGATCATGATATCCAGCACCGCGCCCACGTCAAGGGAACGGTTGGGAAAACTTGAGAGCCGGTGGCATTCAATAAATTTCGGTATTTTGATTATTTTAAGGGTGGCCGCGAATGCGGAGTTGAATCTTTCAATATGGCCGACCTGGAGTATAAGTTTATTCCTGGCGGCGATCTTTATCAGGCTGTCAGCTTCTTTGAGGGTAAGGGTAAATGGCTTTTCAACCAGGGCATGCACGCCTTTATTCAGGAAATCCGCGGCTATTCTTTGGTGCAGGGCGGTGGGAACGGCAATGCTTACCGCACCCACTTTGCCGAAAAGCTCTTTATAGTCGGTATATCCGGCTATTCCGAGGTTTGCGCAAACCTGGTCCAGACGCTGTTGGTTGGTATCGCATACAGCGGTCAACTCGCAATCCGGGATTTCCTTGTATATTTTGGCGTGGATGCTGCCCAAATGCCCTACGCCGATCACCGCTACCTTGATTTTACTCATGTCAAAAATCATACCAGAGTGTAGCCTTGTTTGCAACTTATATTTCATTGATTCATCAGCGGGTCCTGCCACTGCGGCACCCTGCCGTCCTCACTTGCGTTGCGGGCGGCAGGGAATCCGCCTCCGTGTCACCCGCTGGAGGTAAATCAATTTTCACAAACCAAGCCTCGCCATCCCGCCCGATTTTATATTTACAAGAGCGCGTAGGTGAAGGATGATATTATGCCTCTGCCGGATTTTGGAGCGAATGCCAATGGAAGAATGTGGATATTTACTTAGGAAGCCTGCTTTTTATTGCTTCAAAAAGCCTTTCCGCGTCTTTTAAGATATTCTGTGCCTCTGTCTGATGAACCAACCTTTCTTCATACTCAGCCATATTTTTCATTTTGAGAATTTTTATTATTCTATTTGCTATGCCATTGATATCTATACGGTTAAGCTGCTTGATGTTCCTAAAAAGCATTATGGCGTCTTCGTGATCTTGCCCGGCGTGCCTTTGGCCCAAGTAATACACGCAAAGCGCATCGAGGCTGGCTATCCCTGAATGAATCGCGCTTATAGCTGAAGCGTTCCATTGATTCAGACTAAATGAGTGTTTAGCCGAACTTAAGCATTCTTGGGCACGGACAAGGTAATTTGTATACAAGCTTCTTTCTACTTTGCTGATTTTTACCTTTTCCATTTAAAGAATCCGGATTCCCTTTTCAATTTCTTTTAATATGGGTAGTTTCTTTCTTTTTTGTAATTGCGCTTCAGTCAAAATATACGGCGCGAGCCTGTTCCCGTAGAGGGAAAGGCATAGGCTAGAAAGCTTATCAATATAAGGAATTAACTCTTCAGCTTCTTTTTGGGACCTCGCTAGAATAAATAAATCAATATCACTGTTTGCCTTGGATTTTCCTTGCGCCAGAGAGCCATAGATAACAGCCCTTTTCACTAATTTTTTTGGGATATTTCGGGATAAGGTAGCTTTCAGGTGTTCAAGCGGGGTAGGCACACTGGATATTTCTCCAATCACTTTAGATAAAGCTACGTAAGTATAGCTTTCTTTATTGACAGACCAAACATTGGCATTGCCGATGCGTTCCATATTTACCAGATTCAGCTCACGCAGTTCTTTCATTAACCGGTTGATAGTCATAACCGATACCTTAATTACTTTGGCTAATTCATTTTCGCTCATTGAAGCAAGATGCCCAAAAAGATATTTTAAGATTTTAATCTTAGCCTTTGAACCGATTATCTTGTCCAGCGAGAGTTCAAACTGCATTATGTCCCTCCCTAATTTAACATTTCTGTTAAGATTATAACATTTTTGTTATATTTGTCAATGTTTATTTTGACCCCCCCTTGACAATCCCCTTGACAAAAATCTGGGGGGGGGTAAACTGTTAATTAATACTAATAAAAGCAAACTAATAAATACAATTCTCCAATGTTTACCAACCCTAAAAATATTCTATCAGAAAAAGAACATGGTTTCACTCTTATCGAACTAATTATAGTCATAGTCATCGTAGGGATATTGGCGGCAGTAGGGATTAGCCAATACTCTCTTATGGTTGAGAAATCCCGCCTTGCTGAAGCTAAAGTACGCATAGGCACTATGCGTCAACTTGTCTACGAATATTACACGAACAATGGTACTGTTACTGGTATACAGAATGCCGACGTGGGGGTGGATAATACCTGCGCATCCACCAACTTCTATCGGTACAAAGTGGAGGACGATACAATTTACGTACAGTTGTATGCGAACAGGTGCACCAGCGGCGGCAAGACCCCCAACGCCTCTAGGGCCTATGCTTACTATCTCACATTTTATCCGGGGACCGGGCAGAATGACTGGCACTGTCACTATGTTGATGACGCTTCAGCGTGTTTTGGGATGCCGTAGTAAACACATTATAAAAGCATAAATTTATCAAATTATTGTTTCCCTCTTTCTACTCCTGTTAATAGTAGAAGGGGGGATTTTTTTGTGAAGGGCAGGCAGGAGACGCTGCTGGATCAGTGAAATTGAAATAAACCTGTCCCGCCTCATAACATATGCCAAAATTCTCTTGCGACAATTTTGGCATATTCGGCGGGATTAATTCCGGCATATAAGTTACGTCGTCCCTTGGACTCCGTAACTTATGCCGTCATTAAAAAAAGTTTGCTATGGCCCTGGGTATATGCTAAAATACATTTTCTTGAAGAAAGGCGTAAAATGAAGGATTACTTTAAGTTATTAAAGTTTATAAGGCCCTATATGGGGAAATTCGGCCTGGCTAGTGTTTGCATGGCCTTTTCCGCTGTTTTTGACGGGGTGTCCCTGGCGATGATGGTCCCCCTGGCGGATAAGGTGCTCACCAACAGGAAGATAATAGTCCCGGTAAAAATGCCTGATTTTTTAGCCTCCTTTGTGGATAAAATCAACAGTTTTAGCCCGGGGGCCCTGCTGAACTACATGGCCATAGGGATTATTTTACTGTTCATACTAAAGGGATTTTTTGGCTTTATGCAGAGTTATCTTATGTCGGATATCGGCCAGCGCATTGTCCGGGACATCAAAGCCAAGCTTTATGCCAAGTTCCAGATGCTTTCTTTGGATTATTTTACGCATAAGCGCGGCGGAGAGATGATCTCGCGGATTACCAATGATGCCAGGATTGTGGAGAACGCGGTTTCCTACGGTTCAACAGACCTGGTATATCAAGGGTTGCAGGTGATCATATTTTTCAGCCTGACCCTGTTCATTTACGCCAAGTTCGTTATTTTTATCCTTCCGCCGCTGGCGATCCTGGGTTATCTGATTTCCAAGGTGGGCAAAAAACTGCGCAAACTCTCCAAGTCCTCCCAGGAGAAGATGGCGGATGCCAACTCCATACTTTACGAGAATATAATCGGAGCCCGCATCGTCAAGGGCTTTAGCATGGAGGAGTATGAGATCAATAAATTCAATAAGGTAAATAATGATTATTACCGCGTTTGTATGAAGTCCATCAAGCGGACCCTGCTTTTAAGCCCGGCTACCGAAATATTGGGCTGTATCGCCGGAGTCTTTGTCTTTGTGCTCGGCGGCAGGGAGGTTATCGCCGGCAAGATCTCTTTCGGCGTTTTCGGTTTATTTATCGGCTCGCTTTTATCCACCATCAGGCCGTTCAAGAAATTAAGCCAGGTAACTTCATTGAACCAGCAGGCGGCAGCAGCCAGTGAGCGTATCTACGAGGTCCTGGATGCCCAGCCTTCGGTGGTCGAGGCCCCGGAAGCGTCAGAGCTTAAAGATTTCAGGAAGAATATTGTTTTTGATGATCTCTGGTTCAGTTACGCGGATAACCATGTACTTAAGGGGGTAAATTTAGATGTGCCCCGCGGCTCTATGCTTGCAGTTGTCGGCCCCAGCGGCAACGGAAAAACCACCCTGCTGGACCTGATACCGCGTTTCTATGATCCCAAAAAAGGCAAGGTAATGATCGACGGCGTAGATATCAGGGAGGTCAAATTAAAGTCATTGCGCCGGCAGATCGGCATTGTTACCCAGGAGACGATACTTTTCAATGATTCCATAAGGGCCAATATTTCTTACGGCAAGCCCGGAGCCAGCGATGATGAGATCAGGAAGGCAGCACTCCAGGCCAATGCCCATGATTTTATCAGCCGCATGCCTCAAGGCTATGATACTGTGATAGGGGACAGGGGAATGCGCATATCCGGCGGTGAGCGCCAGAGGATCGCCATAGCCCGCGCCCTGCTCAAGAATCCTCCCATTCTGATCCTTGATGAAGCCACCTCCCAACTGGACTCCGAATCCGAGCGCATCGTCCAGGAGGCGCTGGACAGGCTCATTCAGGGCCGCACGGTATTTGTCATCGCCCACCGGCTTTCCACGGTGAGGAACGCGGATAAGATCGTGGTCCTGGATAAAGGGGTGATCGTTGAAGCCGGAACTCACGCTCAACTGCTGGGAAAGGGCGGTTTGTACAAGCGGCTTTATGAGATCCAGGAGATAGAATAACATTTGCAAATAGGCAGAATTTTGTTATAATTACAAAATTAACTTTCCGCAACGCAAAAAGCCGGAAAAAGCATATTAACCATAAAAAGGGGGAGTAGAAACGTGCCATCAGAATTAATCAAACAGCTTTTAGAAGCAGGAGTGCATTTTGGGCACCAGACCAAGCGCTGGAATCCCAAGATGAAGAAGTTTATTTTCGGTTCAAGAAGCGGCATTTACATTATCGACCTGGAGAAGACCGAGGAGTGCGTCAATGCTGCCCGGGATTTCTTGATGGATATAACCTCAAAAGGGGAATTTGTCCTTTTTGTGGGGACCAAGAAGCAGGCTCAGGATGTAGTCAAGCAGGAGGCAATACGCTGCGGCATGTATTATGTCACCGACCGCTGGCCAGGCGGGATGCTTACCAATTTTGCCACCATCAAAAAGAGCATCAATCGCCTGAAAGACATCGAAAAGATGCGCGTTGACGGGACATTTGAAAAGCTGACCAAAAAAGAGGTGGCCCGGCTAGAAAAAGAGCTGGCCAAGCTGAACAAGAACTTCGCCGGGATCGTTGCCATGGAGCATATGCCCAAGGCGGTTTTTGTGGTAGACACCAAGAAGGAGGAGACCGCGGTGGCTGAAGCCCGCAGAATGGGGATACCGGTGATCGGGTTGATCGACACCAACTCCAACCCTGATTTTGTAGATTATCCTATTCCCGGCAATGATGACGCCACCAAGTCCATCCGCACCATAGCCGTGATCATCGCCGACACGATCATTGAAGGCAGGAATAAATTCCTCTCTTATCTCTCCCAGGAAGGCGTAAAAATGGAGGAGGCAAAGGAGGAGGCATCCGGAGAGCTCCTGCCGGAGGAGGATGTCCAGATCAAAGAGATCGAGGAGATCGTTGAGGAGAGCCAGCCGGTTACCGAGGAGGCCAAGGCCGCCAAGAAGGCGCGCCTGAAACTGGCAGCGGAAGCAAAGCCTAAATTAAGAAAGAAGGGGTAATTTTAAAATGAAGATTTCAGCCACCGCCATAAAGGAATTAAGGGATATTACCTGCGCGAGCATCACGCATTGTAAAAAAGCTTTGGAGGATGCCAAGGGGGATATAAAAGAGGCGGCAATATTATTGCGCAAGCGGGGTTTGGAGATCGCCGCCAAAAAGCAATCCCGTAGCGCCAAAGAGGGCCGCGTGGATGCTTATATTCATCATGGCAATAAAATAGGAGTGCTCCTTGAAGTAAACTGCGAGTCGGATTTTGTGGCCAGGAACGAGGAGTTTGCCAGGTTTACCAAAGACCTGGCTATGCAGATCGCCGCGACCAGTCCCGCCTACATAAAGAAAGAGGATGTCCCGGAGGATATCCTGTGCCACGAAAAGAGCAAGGAGGATTATTACAAGAATAATTGCCTGCTGGAGCAGGTTTTTGTCAAGGACCCGGGTTTGACGATCAAGGATTACCTGGGTTCCATCGTAGCAAAGATCGGGGAGAATATAGTCATCCGCAGGTTTACCCGCTACAAGATCGGCGAATAAAATAAATGTCTAAACCGGTTTACCCCGTTAGAAACAAGACAAAAGAGACGCCTCGCGGTTGCCTCCGGCAACCTGTTTCTAACGGGGTTTATAAAAGAATAGTCCTTAAGTTAAGCGGAGAGGCGCTTCAGGGAAAGAAAACCCACGGCATCGACCACGATGTCCTGGCCTCCATATCAGCCCAGATCAAGGAGATCAGGAATATGGCGGTAGATGTGGCAGTGGTTTTGGGGGCGGGTAATATAATCCGCGGCCAGGAGAATACCGCTTCTCGGGGCCTGGATATGGATCGCAGCGTCGCCGATTACATGGGTATGCTGGGGACGGTGATCAACGGGCTCTCCCTGCAGGATGCCTTGGAAAAAGCAGGGGTTCCGACCAGGGTGATGACGGCTATTGAAATGCAGAGGATAGCCGAGCCCTATATCAGAAGAAGGGCGATCCGCCATTTGGAAAAAGGCAGAGTGGTTATTTTTGTCGCCGGGACCGGTAACCCTTTTTTCACTACTGATACGGCTGCCGCGCTTCGCGCAATGGAGATCAACGCCGACGCTATTTTAAAGGCTACTAAAGTTGACGGTGTATATTCGGCGGACCCCATTAAAGTAAAGGATGCCAAAAAATTCAGCCGGTTAAAATATATTGACGTGCTTAAGAAGGGCCTGAAGGTAATGGACGCCACGGCCATCAGCCTGTGTATGGATAACCGCCTGCCCATAATCGTCTTCAATCTTAACCGGCAGGGCAATATTAAACGCGTAGTTTTGGGCGAGAAGATCGGCACAGTCGTGCGATAAAGGAGAGGTAATCACCATGACTATCAAGGAGATATTGCATAATACGGAAGAGAAGATGAAGAAGGCCTTTGAATCCATGAACCGCGAGTTCCATGAGGTGCGCACCGGACGGGCCTCACCCAGCCTTGTGGAGGGGATGCATATTGATTACTACGGGACCCCGACCATGTTAAAACAGCTGGCGGCAATATCCGCGCCTGACGCGCATTTGATCGTTATCCAGCCATGGGACCCGACAGCGATCGTTGAGATAGAGAAAACGATCATGAAGTCCAATTTAGGGATCACCCCTTCTAACGACGGGAAAATAATCAGGCTTTCTGTCCCGCAGTTATCCAAGGAGAGGCGCCAGGAGCTGGCCAAGCTGATACATAAGATGGCCGAAGACGGAAGGGTGGCTATGCGCACCATACGCAGGGACGCCAAGGAGGCCATAGAGAAGCTGGAAAAGGATAAGGTTGTCTCCGAAGATGATAAGTTCCGCGGCATCGATGAACTGCAGAAGGCGGTAGACAGGCATATCGCCAAGATAGACGAGCTCTTAAAGAATAAAGAGAAGGAAGTATTGGAATTTTAAGCTTGGGCCTCTAGCTCATCCGGTAGAGCACCACACTTTTAATGTGGGTGTGCCGCGTTCGAGTCGCGGGAGGCTCATTAAATTCAGTAGATAGTAGGTAGTAGTTAGTAGATAGGGCTGGAGAGGGCGGATGGCGGAATTGGCAGACGCGATAGCCTTAGGAGCTATTGGGGCAACCCTTGGAGGTTCAAATCCTCTTCCGCCCACAAATAACACAGGTTCCGGAGAATAATTTGCGGGAGTAACTCAGTTGGTAGAGTGCGACGTTGCCAACGTCGTTGCCGCGGGTTCGAACCCCGTCTCCCGCTCTTAACCCGTTTTTTAACACATCACTTGAAAGGAGCTGCAAATGCAGATAATGGATTTTCTCTCTAAAAAGGCGATCATCACCGATATAAAATCCACCAGGAAGGAGGATGTGATAAAGGAGATGGTGGATCTTCTGATCGCGTCCGAGGATGTGGAAAAACGCAACCGCAATAAGCTGATTGAGGCGCTTATGTCCAGGGAGGCCCTGGGTTCTACGGCCATCGGCCAGGGCATAGCCATACCTCACGCGAAATGCGACTGCGTTGATAAATTAGTCGCGGCCTTCGGCCTCTCCAAAAAGGGGGTTGATTTTGATTCCTTGGACGGGGAATTAGCCTACATTTTTTTCCTGCTTGTGGCCCCGCAGGATTCCGCCGGCCCGCACCTTAAAGCCTTAGCCAGGATATCGCGCCTCCTAAAAGATAAGTATTTCCGCGATACCCTGCGTGCCTCTACCGATGAAAAATCCGTGATCAAGATCATCATGCAGGAAGACGAAAAAAAGATTTAATCTTTTATTAAACATCTATTAATCATGAAGGCAATCTCTATCGGTATTCTAAAATGGCTTTATCCCGGCATAGGCATTAAGCGCTGGGTAGGCTTAAGCACCTTCGGCGTCATACTTTTGATCCTGGGCACGGCCAACCTGCGCAGCGAAGAGTTCTGGCTGATCCAGCTTTTGGATGCCCTGGTCGTAATATCAGGTATTATAATTTTGATCTTGGGGATCAAGCGCCTGATGCGCTCTTTTATAACCGTGGTCGCCCCTTCTTCAAGAGGCACGGAGCTGGTTGATATTTTATACCAGAAGAAGCATTTAAGCCGGGGGCCCCGCATAGTCGCAGTGGGAGGAGGGACGGGGTTATCCGTGCTTTTGAGCGGGTTAAAGGCGTATTCTTCAAATATCTCGGCTGTAGTCACGGTGGCTGATGACGGAGGCTCAAGCGGTCGCTTAAGGCAGCAGTTTGATGTCCTGCCTCCCGGCGATATACGTAACTGCCTGGTGGCTTTAGCCGACGCCCCGGCGCTGATGCGCGATCTTTTTCAGTTCCGCTTTGACAAGAACTCCGAATTTTCCGGGCACTCCTTCGGGAACCTTTTCCTGACGGTGATGACCCGGCTGACTGGTGATTTTGAAAAGGCGATCAAGGAGACCAGCAAGGTTCTGGCTCTACGGGGCCAGGTCATCCCCTCTACTTTGGATAATGTTAAGCTGGCCGCGCATTACCAGGACGGTTCGACGGTTGTAGGGGAGAACTTGATCCCTAAGGAGTTGAAACCCATCAGCACGGTTACCCTTAGCCCTGAGCATCCGGCGGCTACTCCGGATGCCTTAAGGGCGGTCAAGGATGCTCAAATCATTGTTTTAGGCCCGGGCTCTTTATACACGAGCATAATTCCCAACCTCTTGATTAAGGAGATAGCCCAGGCAGTGGCGGAATCCGGGGCGATCAAGGTCTATGTCTGCAATGTGATGACCCAGCCGGGGGAGACGGATAATTACAGCGTCTCTGACCACGTAAAGGCACTGGCCGGTCACAGCTGGCCGCATATCCTGGATTATTGCCTGGTGAATACGGGCGAGGTGCCGCCGGAGGTGTTGAGGCGCTACTCCAAGCAGAATTCGCAGCTTGTAGTTAATGACCGCAGGAAGGTTGAGAATATGGGTTACCGGGTGGTGGAGGATGATTTCACAATGGTCCAGGACGGGGTGATCCGGCATGACCCGGAGAAACTGGCAAGGATAATCTTAAGTTTTATTGAAGAGATCTAAAAATGGCTTTGATCAAGAAAGAGTTTACCGTAAAAAATAAACAGGGCCTGCACGCCCGGCCTGCGGCATTATTTGTGCAGGTGGCTAATAAATTTGACTCCCGCATTACCGTGCGCAGGGATGCCGAAGAGGTCAACGGCAAATCCATAATGGGGATCCTGATGCTCGGAGCCGAGAAGGGGAGTATTATCGTGATTGAGGCCGACGGCAAGGACGCGGAGCCGGCCTTGTTTGAATTAGAAAAGATAATCAGCAGCGAGGAAGAGTTATGATCCAGTTAAAAGGGATTGCCGCGGCAGGCGGAATAAGTATCGGGCCGGCTTATAAGCTGGGCAAGGAGGAGTTTAGTGTCCTGGCCGAGCCGATTGCCTGGGAGGATATTCCGGGTCAGATCCAGCTTTTTGAGGAAGCCCTGATCAAGACCCGCAGGGAGATCATCGAGCTGCAGAAAAGGATAGCCGGGGAGATGGGTCAGGATGAGGCCCAGATTTTTGACGCCCACCTTCTGGTTTTGGAAGACCGCATGCTCATTGAAGAGGTCATCTCGCGCCTCAAGAAAGAGCAGCTTAATGTCGCCTATATATTTTCCGAAGTATTAAAGAAATACATCAGCGTCTTTTCCAAGATTGAGGATGAGTACCTCAAGGAGCGCACCTCCGATATCAATGATGTCGGCAGAAGGATATTAAGGAATCTTCTGGGCAAGGAGAAGAGAGGGCTGGGTGACCTTAAGGAAAAGATGGTCATTGTCGCGCATGACCTTTCTCCGTCGGACACCGCGGCTATGCATAAAAAGAATGTCGCCGCTTTTGTCACCGATATCGGCGGCAAGACATCTCATACGGCGATCATGGCTAAATCCCTGGAGATCCCGGCAGTCGTAGGTGTGGAGGGGGCGACCCTTAAGATCAAGCCCGGGGATACCCTTATCGTTGACGGAAATTTAGGCCTGATAATTGTTGACCCGGATGAAGCAACCCTTAAGGAATACCGGGAAGAGTTAGTAAAGTTAAAGGGGATCGCCGACAGGTTCCTTTCAGTAAAGGACCTGCCGGCCATAACCCGCGACGGCCGCACGATCGAGATAAGCGCCAATATTGAGTTTCCCGATGAGGTGCCTTCAGCCAAGCTGCACGGGTGTCTGGGTATCGGGCTTTACCGCACGGAATTCTTTTATATGAACCGCAAGGATTCCCCCACCGAGGAGGAGCATTACCAGGCATATAAATATGTTGCCGAGGAGATGAAGCCGCAGCCGGTGGTCATCCGCACCCTGGATTTAGGCGGGGATAAATTCTTATCGCAGTTCAATATACCGAGTGAAATGCAACCCTTCCTGGGCTGGAGGGCGATCCGTTTCTGCCTGGCGAGGCCGGACATATTCAAGCTGCAGTTGCGCGCGATCCTGCGGGCCTCGGTGCACGGTAACCTTAAGTTGATGTACCCGATGATCTCCGGGATTGAGGAGTTGCGCCAGGCTAATGCCTTCCTTCGGGAAGCAAAGGAGGAACTTAGGCAAAAGGGCCAGGAGTTTAACGATAAGATCTCGGTAGGGGTGATGATTGAAGTCCCTTCGGCGGCGATGACCGCCGATATTTTAGCCAGGGAGGTGGACTTCTTCAGCATCGGGACAAACGACCTGATCCAGTATTCCCTGGCGGTTGACCGCGGGAATGAGAAGGTGGCCTATCTTTATGAGCCGGCGCATCCGGCGGTCTTAAGGTTGATCAGGAATGTTATTGATGCCGCACACCTCGCTGATATCAAGGTGGCTATGTGCGGGGAGATGGCCGGAGAGCCGTCATTAGCATTGATCCTGTTGGGCCTGGGTTTAGATGAGTTCAGTATGCCTCCGCAGATGATCCCGGAGCTTAAATTCATAATCCGCGCCATAGGTTTTAAAGCCGCCCAGGAGATCGCCGGGCAGGCAATGGGATTTGTTACCGGAACAGAGGTAGAAAAGTTCGCCCAGGAGAGGTTAGCGGAGATCCTGAAATAATGAAGGCGCTGATTCTGGCTGCCGGGTACGCTACCAGGCTTTATCCTTTGACCAGGGATTATCCGAAACCCCTGCTTGAAATTAAAGGCAGGCCGATCATTGATTATATAGTTGATAAATTAAAGGCAGCCCAGCTCATTGACGAGATATATGTCGTTACGAACAGTAAATTCATCCGGTTTTTCCGCTCGTGGGCTAAGGCCTTAGGATCGCCTAAAAAAATTATCCTGATAGATGACCTGACCAGAAATAACCGGGCTAGGTTAGGGGCTATCGGAGACATGGATTTTGCTGTAAAGAAGCAGGGCATTAAAGATGACCTCCTGGTGGTCGGCGGGGATAATCTCTTTAGCGGGAGATTAAGGGGTTTCCTGGATTTTTCCCGCAGGCATCGGGACTCACCCTGCATAGGCTTATACAGGTTAAAGAACAGGAAGGACGCCAGCCGTTACGGAGTGGTTAAACTGGATAAGCGTAAAGAGGTGGTCAGCTTTATTGAAAAGCCCAGGAAGCCGGAGTCGAAGCTAGTGGCCATGTGTTTATACTATATACCTAAGCATCTTTTGGGTTCGGTGGGTGAATATATGGGGGATAAAGATAAAGAGGCAGATACCACCGGAGGTTATATCGCCTGGCTTAAAAGCAGGACGGAGGTCTACGGTTATGTATTCAAAGGATCCTGGTTTGATATCGGTGATTACAAGTATTTAAACGCGGCAAAGGAAAAGTTTGCCTAATTATGGAGGGGTTATGTCATCGCGGAAACATTATTTTACTTCAGAGTCGGTAACCGAAGGCCATCCGGATAAGCTGTGCGACCAGATATCAGACGGGGTTTTAGACGCCTGCTTGGAAAATGATATTTATTCCCGCGTAGCCTGCGAGACTTATGTGACCATGGGGCTTTTGATCGTAGGAGGGGAGATAACCACCGGTAAATTCGTTCACGTGCATGAACTAAGCAGAAAAATAATTGAAGAGATAGGCTATGACCACCCCAAATACGGTTTTGATTTCCATACCTGCGCCATACTTAACGCCATCCATTCCCAATCGCCCGATATATCGCAAGGGGTTGATACCGGAGGGGCAGGGGACCAGGGCTTGATGTTCGGTTATGCCTGTAAAGAGACAAAAGAATTGATGCCCCTTGCTATCATGCTTGCCCATAAGCTTGCCATGCGCCTGACGCAGGTGCGTAAAGACAAGATCTTAAAATACCTTGGTCCCGACGGCAAGACCCAGGTGACTGTTGAATACGATAACGGAAAACCGGTGCGTGTTGATTCCGTGGTTTTGGCATCTCAGCATACCGAGGATATCCTGGATAAAAGCGGCAAACGCATCACCGGGAAAGCGCGCCGGGAGATCATCAGTCAGGTTGCGCTTCCCGTGCTTAAAGGCTGGGTGGATAAAAACACCAAATATTTTGTAAATCAGACGGGAAAATTCGTTGTCGGCGGGCCGCAGTCGGATACAGGGATGACCGGGAGAAAAATAATCGTGGATACTTATGGCGGAACAGTTCCTCATGGCGGCGGTGCTTTCTCCGGCAAGGACCCGACCAAGGTTGACCGCTCCGCTGCTTATATGTGCCGCTATATCGCCAAAAATATCGTAGCGGCGGGCCTGGCGGAAAAATGCCTTATCCAGTTAGCTTATGTTATCGGCAGGGCAGATCCTTTGTCGGTGATGGTAAAGACCGAGGGGACATCGGTTATCCCGGAGGAGGGCCTGGTGAAATTAATCCGGCAGAACTTCCAGCTTACCCCTAAAGGGATCATTGAGTCATTGAATTTACGCCGGCCTATCTACAGGAAGACCGCCAGCTACGGGCATTTTGGCAGGCCGGAGCCGACTTTTACCTGGGAGAAGACAGATAAGGCGCAAGCCTTGAAAAAACAGGCAGCAAGATTATAAAATACAATAGAGGGTAGGTAGTAGTTAGCAGGTAGTATGTAGGAAAAGAAAGGGCGATATGAATTATGACATTAAGGAGATAAAATTAGCTAAAAAAGGTTCCTTAAGGATTGAGTGGGCAGCCAGGAATATGCCTGTGCTTGGCCTGATCAAGGACAGATTTTCCAAAGAAAAGCCTTTAAGAGGGTTAAAGGTCGCCTGCTGCCTGCATGTTACTACCGAGACCGCGGTGCTGGCTCAAGCTTTGAAATCAGGGGGCGCGGATGTGTATATCTGCGCCTCCAATCCGCTTTCTACGCAGGATGATGTGGCTGCTGCTTTAGTGAAAGAGTTAAAGGTCGGGGTCTTTGCCATTAAGGGCGAGGATACCAAAACTTATTACAGCCATATAAAAGCAGTCTTGGCAGTTAAGCCGGATATTACCATGGATGACGGAGCAGACCTGGTTAGCAGCATTCATCAGCGCCCGCCAAGCGTTCATGCCAATATTATCGGCGGCACGGAGGAGACTACTACCGGGGTTATCCGGTTGCGCGCTTTGGCCCGAGAGGGGAAGTTGCGTTATCCCATAATCGCGGTCAATGACGCCATGACCAAGCATCTTTTTGACAACCGTTACGGAACAGGCCAGTCAACCCTTGACGGGGTCATCCGCTCTACCAATAAATTGATTGCCGGTGCCAATGTCGTGGTGAGCGGTTATGGCTGGTGCGGCAAAGGGGTAGCCATGCGCGCCAAAGGCATGGGCGCCAAAGTCACGGTGGTAGAGGTTGATCCCCTGCGGGCGCTGGAGGCAACGATGGACGGATTTTATGTCTCTCCCATAAAAGAGGCTAGCCCAAAAGGGGATATCTTTATTACGGTAACCGGGGACATCAATGTTATAAGAAAAGAACATTTTCAGATCATGAAGGATGGGGCGATCGTGGCTAACTCCGGGCATTTTAATGTTGAGATTGATATTCCTAGTTTAGCAAAAATAGCTAAATCTAAAAGAGCTACCCGGGATTTTGTGGATGAATATACATTGAGGAATGGCCGCAAGATCTATATCCTGGGAGAAGGCCGCCTGATCAACCTGGCCGCTGCCGAAGGGCACCCTGCCAGCGTTATGGATATGTCTTTTGCCAACCAGGCTTTTTGCGCGCAATATTTGGCTAAGAATTACCGCAGGCTAAAAAAACAGGTTTATACGGTTCCGGAAGATATTGATAAAAATATCGCCAGGCTTAAACTTAAATCCATGGGGATCAGGATAGACGCGCTTACCCCGGAGCAGAAGAAATACCTGGCAAGCTGGGAGATGGGGACGTGATCAGGAAAATAGCGGTGTTGACTACCGGAGGCGATGCTCCGGGGATGAACCCGGCGATCCGCTCGGTAGTGCGTTACGGGATCAACCAGGAGCTTGAGGTTATGGGCGTATTCCGCGGCTGGTGGGGCTTGATCAACGAGGAGTTGAAGGTTTTAAACCACCGTTCTGTTTCCGGTATCATCGGCCAGGGAGGGACGATCTTAAAGACCGCCCGTTGCGCTGAATTCAAGACGGAGCAAGGGCAGGCCCGGGCGTATGAGACGGTCAAGAAATATAATATTGACGGGTTGGTAGTGATCGGAGGCAATGGTTCATTTACCGCGGCCCACATTTTCTACGGTAAATATAAGGTCCCCTGCGTGGGCATAGCCGCTTCCATTGATAATGATGTAAACGGCATAGATTATACTATCGGCACGGACACCGCGATAAATACGGCGCTGGATGCCATTGATAAGATCCGCGATACCGCGACCTCCATGGAGCGTATTTTTGTGGTGGAGGTAATGGGCAGGGAGTCCGGGTTTATTGCTTTGACCGTTGCCCTTGCCGGAGGGTGCGAGGATGTGCTTATCCCGGAGAAAGAGATAGATATTGAGGCGGTCTGCCATGATATAGTGCACGGCAACCTGGTCGGGAAGATGAGCTGGATTATCGTGGTTGCCGAAGGCGCGGGTAAAGCCGAGGATATTGCCGGCAAGATCACCGAGATGACGGGGCTGGAGACCCGGGCAGTGGTTTTAGGCCATGTGCAAAGAGGCGGCCGGCCGACTGCCGTCAGCCGGGATATAGCTTTAAACCTGGGTAAGACGGCGGTTGACTGTTTAATTGCCAGTAAGACCGATATTGCCTTGGGGTTAGCCGGAGGCAGGATCGTAGAGGTTGATTTTGAGACGGCCATAAAGAAGAAAGAACTGAAGATCGCTAATTTCTGTAGCCTGATTAAAACCCTGACTTAGGGACGTTTCTGGATCCAAAGCAGGGACGTTTCTGGATCCAATCGGAGAAGTGTCCCCTGCTGGGGATAATCTGGAATGAAAGGAGAAGGTAGTTGCTATGGGAAGGAAGGCTTTAAGTATTGACAAGTTGGTGATGGATCTGGTCTTGACGGATGATGTTTCGGAAAAAAAGAAATCAGCCGCCAAAATCCGGGCTATTGCTTATAAGAAAGGTATTTATTCCTCCAGCATACATGATTATTATATGGCCCGCGGCCGCAATGAATTCAGCGGCTCAACCGTCCCGGCGATAAATTTACGCAGCCTGACTTATGATTTGGCCAGGGCTATCTTCCGGGTTGGTAGGAAGAATAACGCCAAGGCATTCATTTTTGAGATCGCCAAGTCCGAGATGGGCTATACTAATCAGCCTCCGGTTGAGTACTCCGCTGTAGTTCTGGCTGCCGCGATCAAGGAGAATTACACCGGCCCAGTGTTTATCCAGGGAGACCATTTCCAGGCGAACCTTAAGAAATTCCAGGAGAGCGCGGATAAGGAGATGATCGGCCTGAGGGCTTTGATCACCGAGGCCATTGACGCCGGTTTTTACAACATTGATATTGATTCTTCAACCCTGGTGGACTTAAGCAAGCCGAAGGTCAAAGATCAGCAATATTTGAACTATGAGGTATGCGCGAAATTGACGCAGTTTATCCGCCGCATCCAGCCAAAGGGGGTAACTATTTCGGTGGGAGGGGAGATCGGCGAGGTCGGCCACCAGAATTCCACCCCCGAGGACCTGCGCGCGTTTATGGAGGGTTTTAAAAAGCGCTTGCGTAAAGGGCTTATTGGTATCAGCAAGATATCCATCCAGACCGGAACTTCGCACGGCGGGGTGGTTTTACCCGACGGTTCCATCTCCCAGGTGAAGCTTGATTTTGAGACATTAAAGAACCTGGGAGAAATTGCCCGCAAAGAATTTGGCCTGGGAGGCGCGGTGCAACACGGCGCATCTACCCTGCCTGAAGAGGCATTCCATAAGTTCGCGGAATGTGAGGCATGCGAGGTGCATCTGGCTACGCAGTTCCAGAATATGATCTTTGATTCCAAGTATTTTCCCGCGGATCTAAAAGCCAGGATCTATGAGTGGCTTAAGGTCAATGCGCTTTCCGAAAAAAAGGAAGGGGAGACCGAGGAGCAATTTTTCTATAAGACGCGCAAAAAGGCATTAGGCCCGTTCAAAAAAGAGATCATGGTCCTGGCGCAGGAAAAGCGCGACGCTATCGCCGGGGAGATTGAAAACAAATTTGATTTCCTCTTTAAGCAACTAAATGCCGTGAATAACGCCGAGCTTGTTGATAAATACGTGGCCTTAAAAAGGGTAATCGTGCGCAAACGCCATAATCAGCCGGGTATAGTGCATGACAGTGAAGGCGCCGATTAAACCGGTAGGCAGAATGTAGTAGGTAGAATGTAGGGAGGGGATGTTAAATGAGATCCGATCAAATAAAAAAAGGTTTAGAGAGGGTTCCGCACCGCGCGCTTTTGCACGCCACCGGCCTGTCTAGGAATGACTTGAGCCGGCCGTTTATCGGGGTAGCCACATCCTTTACCGATCTTATCCCCGGGCATATCGGTATGCGCGATATGGAAAGGTTTATTGAACGGGGTGTTTGTTATGGCGGAGGGGTTCCTTTCTTATTCGGTGTACCGGGGATCTGTGACGGGATCGCCATGGGCCATTTGGGGATGTGTTATCCGCTTGCCTTGCGGGAGATCGTTGCCGATACGATTGAAACAGTCACTAACGCCCATCAATTAGATGGGATCATTTGCCTGACCAATTGCGATAAGATCACTCCGGGCATGCTTATGGGAGTGGCGCGTTTAAATATTCCCGCTATCATCGTGACAGCGGGTCCGATGCTCTCCGGCAGATTCAACAAAAGGAGGCTGGCCTTTGTACATGATACGTATGAAGGTATGGCGCGTGCGAAAAAAGGGGAAATATCGCTTGATGAATTATCCTGCTTAGAGATGGAGGCCTGTCCTGGCCAGGGATCATGCCAGGGTTTATACACGGCTAATACTATGGCATGTCTTACCGAAACTATGGGTATGTCTATTCCCGGCTGCGGTACAGCCCTGGCTGTTTCAGCCAAGAAGCGCAGGATCGCCGAAGCAAGCGGAGAGCGCATCGTGGAGTTGGTTAAAAAAGACATTAAGCCCCGTGATATTATTACCAGGAAGTCCTTGGAAAATGCGATTATGGTGGATATGGCCCTGGGCGGTTCAAGCAACACGGTCCTGCACCTGATGGCTATCGCCCATGAAGCAGGTATCGACCTGGATTTAAAGACATTTGATAAGATCAGTAAGTGCGTCCCACATATTTCCAGCATCGAGCCCGCGGGCACGCATTTTATGGAGGATGTTGAGTACGCCGGAGGTATCCCTGCTGTATTAAAGAGGTTAAAATCAAAATTGAACAACACCTTGAATGTCAACGGCCAGAGGACATTTGAGATCGCAGATAGCGCGGTTATCGTTGACGAAGATGTGATCCGGCCGTTAAATAAAGCGTATCATAAGCAGGGCGGGATTGCGGTTTTATACGGCAATATCGCTCCAAACGGCGCGGTGGTAAAGCAGTCAGGCGTGAGCGAAAAGATGATGAAGTTCACGGGCCGTGCACGCGTGTTTAACCGCGAAGAAGAAGCGATGCAGGCGATCATGAATAATAAGATCAAGAAAGGTGATTGCGTGGTCATCCGCTATGAAGGCCCGGCAGGCGGCCCGGGTATGCGCGAGATGCTTGCCCCGACCGCTGCGATCGTCGGGTCGGGCTTGAGCGACTCAGTCGCCTTGATTACCGATGGACGTTTCTCCGGAGGGACCAAGGGCCCCTGTATTGGGCATGTTTCACCCGAGGCTTCCGCAGGAGGAACGATTGCAATTATCAGGGATGGTGATACTATAAATATAGATATACCAAACCGCAGCATGGAAGTGAAATTGAGCAAAGCGGAGATTGAGAGGAGATTTAAAAACTGGAAACCGGTTTTGCCTAAGATCAAGACCGGGTATCTTTCCCGTTACTCCAGATTAGTCAGCTCTGCAGATAAAGGAGCAATTTTGGAATAAATATGATTGGCGCACGAATATTATTAGAGTCATTAAAGCAGGCAGGGGTTGAGGTGATCTTTGGTTACCCCGGAGGCCAGGTACTGCCTATTTTTGACCAGCTTTATGACTTTGATATAAAATTTATTTTGACCCGCCATGAACAGGGTGCCGCGCACGCTGCCGACGGATTTTCCCGCGCGACAGGTAAGGTAGGGGTATGCCTGGCAACCAGCGGACCGGGTGCTACGAACCTGGTAACCGGGATTGCCAACGCTTACATGGATTCAATTCCCATGGTGGCGATAACCGGCCAGGTGGGGACGAATTTGATCGGTAATGACGCTTTTCAGGAGGCCGATGTTACCGGTATCACCCGGCCCATAACCAAGCATAACTTTCTGGTGAAGGATGTAAAAGACTTGAGCCGGACCATTGCCGAGGCATTTTATATTGCATCCAGCGGCAGGCCGGGCCCGGTGCTTATTGATATTCCCGTAGATGTCCAGCGTGCGGAAACAGAATTTATCTGGCCGGAGAAAATAGAGATACGCAGCTACCAGCCTACTTATTCAGGACATCCCGGCCAGATCAAGAAGGCCGCCAGATTAATCTCCTCTGCGAAGAAACCAATCATCTATGCCGGAGGCGGGATAATCAGTTCAGGGGCGCATATTTTGTTAAGGGAGCTGGCGGAGAAGATCCAGGCTCCGGTAACCACTACTTTTATGGGCTTGGGTTGTTTTCCCGGCACGCATAAATTATCCTTAGGGATGCTTGGCATGCACGGCACTGCTTACGCCAATCACGCTATCATGGAATCAGATTTGATCATTGCCATAGGTGCGCGTTTTGATGACCGCGTGACCGGAAGGCTGGACACATTTGCCCCATATGCCAAGGTGATCCATATTGATATCGATCCTTCATCTATTAGTAAAAATGTCAAGGTTGATGTTCCTATAGTTGGGGATGCCAAAAATATTATCGGTCCGTTGCTTAAACAGATCAAAAAGGATCCTGATACCCAAAACTGGCTAAAGACCATTGAGGCCTGGAAGAAGAAGCATCCTTTGAGTTATAAACATACCGGTAAGCTGATTAAGCCCCAGTATATCTTAGAGGAGCTTTGGGATTTAACTAAAGGGGATGCGGTGATCTGTACTGAGGTAGGCCAGAGCCAGATGTGGGCCTGCCAATGGTATAAGTATCTTACCCCGCGCACATTTATTTCATCCGGAGGCTTGGGGACAATGGGGTTTGGGTTTCCGGCGGCAATAGGGGCAAAGATCGGCCGGCCTGACAAAGAGGTTTTTAATATCGCCGGAGACGGCTCAATACAAATGAACATCCAGGAGCTGGCTACCTGCGTGGCAAACAAAATAAACGTGAAGGTACTGATATTCAACAACGGCTTTTTGGGTATGGTCAGGCAATGGCAGGAATTATTTTATAAGAAGCGTTATTCCTATACCCCGATCACCAGCCCTGATTATGTGAAGCTGGCTGATAGTTATGGGGCTATCGGAATACGGGTAACCAAGAAATCCGATGTGCGTAAGGCCCTTGAGAAAACGATTAAAGCGGACAACACGGTATTTGTTGATTTCCGGATAGAGCCGGAGGAAAACGTCTGGCCGATGGTTCCGGCGGGCCAGGCGATAAACAAGATGATTGACGGGTTGGCATAAGCATGAAACTGGTAAAAATACTTTCAATTTTATTATTAACAGGCAGTTTCATTCAGGCTGCCTATACTGAAGAAATAATAAATAAGCCTGAATTTATTGCCGCGACAAAATTGTTGTATCAAAAAGAATTTGTTCAGGCTATATCCCGGTTTAGCAGTTTGCTAGAAGGGCAGCCGCAAAGCGCCGGGGTTCACCACAATTTGGCCTGCGCATATGCGTTGAACAATGAATATGATAGAGCTATTACGGAATTCAAGGAAGCGGCGAAACTGGAGGATTCCGAATTTAAAGAGGTCGCCCTTTATGACCTGGCCTTTGTATACTTAAAGAAAGAAATGTATAAAGAATGCAGTGATATATTAGAGGGGATAGTAAAAGATATACCCGGGATGTCCAAGCAGGACAATTTTATTAATTTTTTTATGATTAACAAAGGGATGAATGAAAACCGGTTACTCATTAAAAATATTATTTTTTCTTATGATGAAGCTTCTTCCGAGTTGCCGGATACAGCGTATTTCAACCCAGATATAAGACCGATGAGTGGAAGGAACTCCTACTTTTTTGAGAACTTAGAGCCACTCCCCTTATTTTTTTACAAGAGTAAGTGCGCTTCGGTTTTCCTGGGCTCTGCTTATTGGAAACAGGAGGATTTTGGAAAAGGGGAGGAAAAGTTCAAAACGGCGGTTGATAATAAGGAAGAATATGGCGCGCTGGATAAAATGCCGCTTTCTTCGGCATATTATTATCTTGGCTGGATAACTCTTAAAAAAGATGACTTTCCTGGGGCAATAGAGTATTTGAAAAAGGCCTCTGAATTAATGCCGGATTATTTCGTATATCCGCGGGATTTAGCGTGGGCATATTTCTTGAACCATGATTATGCAAAGGCAAAAGAAGCTTGCGAAACTACATTAAGTTTACAACCGGACAATGCAAGGGCAAAAGAAATCTTAGAGGATGCCCGTAAGGAACTCGCAAGATGAGACATACTATATCGGTATTGGTAGAGAATAAATTCGGGGTCCTGGCGCGCATTGCGGGGTTATTCAGCGCGCGCGGGTATAACATCGCCTCTTTAGCAGTCAGCGAGACGATGGATCCCACTATTTCCTATATGACCATGGTGGTAGAGGTAAAGGATGAGGATGTCCTGGAGCAGATTAAAAAGCAGCTCAACAAGCTTATAGATGTCATTACCGTAACCGACTTTACCAAGAGGGAGCATATTGACCGCGAGCTGATCCTGGCAAAGATAAATTACGCTTCAAAAGACAAAGCCAGGCTTGAGGGGATCTTTAATAAATTCGTCGGCAAGATCATCCACCACAAAGAGGATACCGCGATCATTGAGGCGGTAGGCGATGCCCAGCAGATCAAGCTGCTGCTTGATGAATTGAGTAAATTCGGGATAAAAGAATTAGTCAGGACAGGCAAGCTGGCGATAAGTAATTAAACGGGAGGAGAAATGGCAAAGATTTACTACGATCAGGATGCGGACTTAAATATTTTGAAGGATAAGGCGATCGCGATCATCGGATACGGCATACAGGGCCGCGGACAGTCATTATGCCTTAGGGATTCCGGATGCCGGGTGATCGTCTCGGAGATAGAGGGGACCCCTAACTATGAGCAGGCGAAGAAGGATGGTTTTACCCCGGTAAGCGCGGCTGAAGCGGCAAAGGCGGCAGATATCATTCAAATACTTACCCAGGACCACCTGCAGGCCAAGGTTTATAAGGAGGCGATCAAGCCGCATTTGAAAAAAGGCAAGGCGCTTTGTTTTTCGCACGGGTTCAATATCCGTTTCAAGCAGATCAAGCCGCCGAAAAATGTGGATGTGTTTATGGTCGCTCCCAAAGGCCCGGGCGCATTGGTAAGAAAAATGTATGAGGAGGGTAAAGGTGTGCCTTCCCTGGTTGCCGTTTACCAGGATGCCAGCGGCAGCGCCTTAAAAACAGCTTTGGCTTATGCCAAGGCCCTGAAGGCCACTACCGCCGGAGTCATCGAAACGACCTTTGAGGAGGAGACGGAAACCGATCTCTTCGGAGAGCAGGCGGTGCTTTGCGGAGGAGTAAGCGAATTGATCAAAGCGGGTTTTGACACGTTGATCGAGGCAGGCTACCAGCCGGAGATCGCTTATTTTGAGGTCTTGCACGAACTGAAACTCATTACGGATTTGATCCAGGAGTACGGCATAAGCGGCATGCGCCGCAGGGTTTCCAATACCGCCTGTTATGGGGACCTGACCCGCGGCCCGAGGATCATTACCCAGAGGACGCGCAAGGAAATGCAGAAGATGTTGAAGCAGATCAAATCCGGAAAGTTCGCCCGGGAGTGGATCAAGGAAAATGAAACCGGACGCAAGAATTTTGACAGCCTGATGAAAGCCGGTGAGGAGCATTTAATTGAGAAGGTAGGAAAAGAGCTGCGGCAGATGATGCCTTGGATGAAACATTAAGATCCCGAGCGTATTTTGCGAGGGAGAAGAAATAATGGAAAAGATAATTATATTTGATACGACATTAAGGGATGGGGAGCAGGCCCCTGGGGCGTCTTTAAACCCGCAGCAAAAACTTGAAATTGCTTTTCAGCTTGAAAAGCTGGGCGTGGATATAATTGAGGCGGGTTTTCCCATTGCCTCACCCGGGGATTTTCAGGCGGTAAAAGATATATCCCGGAAGATCAAGAAAAGCGCTATCTGCGCTCTGGCCCGTTGTTTAAGGCAGGATATTGTTTCCGCAGGGCAAGCGGTAAAACCGGCAAAGCACCCGCGTATCCATATTTTTCTGGCTACCTCTAAAATCCATCTGCAATATAAATTCAGGAAGGCCGAAGAGGAGATCCTTAAGATCGCTAAAGACGCTACCCGCTTTGCGCGCAGGCGTTGCAGGGATATAGAATTCTCTCCCGAAGATGCCACGCGTTCAGAAAGGCAGTTTATTTACCGGGTCATTGAAAGCGTGATCAATGAAGGGGCAACTACGATCAATATTCCGGACACCGTAGGCTACAGCTATCCCCAGGAGATCTATTCCCTGATCACGGATATCAGAAATAACGTTCCTAATATTGAAAAAGCGGTCATCGCTATTCATTGTCATGATGACCTGGGCTTGTCCACCGCTAATTCCCTCTCGGCGATATTGGCCGGGGCCCGCCAGGTGCATTGCACGATTAACGGCATAGGGGAGCGCGCCGGCAACGCCTCCCTGGAAGAGGTCGTCATGGCCCTAAAAACGCGCAAAGATGTATTCGGCGATTTCTTTACCCAGATCAATACCAGAGAAATTTACCGCACCTCGCGACTGGTGAGCAACCTGACCGATTTCGTTATCCCCCCGAATAAAGCCATCGTCGGAAGAAATGCCTTTTCTCATGAATCCGGGATCCATCAGGACGCGGTCTTAAAGAAGCGCTCTACTTACGAGATTATGGACCCGCATGAAGTGGGCATATCCAGCAGCCAGCTGGTTCTGGGCAAGCATTCCGGAAGGCATGCCTTTGGCGACAGGCTTAAGAATATGGGCTTTAAGCTTGATGCAAAACAGCTGAATCGCGCTTTTATGCGCTTTAAGGATGTGGCGGATAAAAAGAAGGATATTTACGATGACGATCTAAGGATCATTGTAGAAGATGAGATCCGGGTAATCAAGCCGGCCTGGAAACTGAATAGCTTCCTGATTTCCTCCGGCACCAAGGTCAAGCCGTGCGCAAAAATCACCCTGGATAAAAAAGGCAGGCTTTTTGCGCTAGAGTCCAGCGGCGACGGCCCGGTGGATGCCTGTTTTAGGGCTTTGGATAAAATCACCCATCTTAAAGCAAAGCTTGAGGATTTCCGCCTGGAGGCAGTTACTTCCGGCAAAGACGCCTTGGGGCATGCTAACCTTAAGCTGAGGATAAAAAGCGTTATATACAGCGGCAGCGGTTCAAGCACCGATATTATTGAGGCCTCAATATTAGCGTACCTGAATGCCGTGAATAAGTATGCCATTTAAAAGGCTCCTGCCAAAAATCCTCCTGGTTGTAGGTTTTCTCTCCCTCTCCCTCATCATCGCGTTTCAGGGTCGGATAAAGGATTTCCTGAAGGTAAATTACGATAAGGCCAGGGAATATTTCAATTACATTACTTATGACCTGAACTTTGAGTTTAAAAGGCACAGACCTCTTTCCCTTCTCGAGAGGGAGACCGAGCTGAAGCTTTATATAGGAGAGCCGTTCAGGGATTTTAACAAAAGCGACTGGGAAAAGTTCTGGAATATAATTTACGGTATCTATCCGAAGACTAACCCGAAAGAGCCGGGTTTAGTGAGCAAGAGAAGGCAGCTGACCGAGGATGAGATCGTCTATGAATTAAAGAAGACCTACCCCCAGCCGTTCACGTATTTCCGCCAAGAGCATTGGAAGATATTCTTTGGCATAATTTTTAAAAAATGACGCCTTCAGAAGAGAGAATTTACGGCCTTATCGGCTCACCCCTTAAACACAGCCTTTCGCCCTTTATGCATAATGCCGGCTTCGCCGCGTTAAAAATAAACGCGCTGTACCGGCTCTTTGAATTAAAGCCGGAGGAGCTGGAGTCTTTTTTCGGCAGATTAGAGGAAAATAATATTTATGGCCTGAATGTAACCGTGCCTTATAAAGAAAAGGTCCTCAATTTTCTGGATAAGATATCGGATGAGGCAAAGATCATAGGAGCAGTCAATACCATCAGAGTTTCAGGGGATATATTGGAAGGTTTTAATACCGACGGAGAGGGATTTATCAAGAGCTTAAAAGAGGACCTGGGGTTTAGGCCGCCGGCAAAGGCGATTATTATTTTGGGAGCCGGAGGCGCCGCTAGGGCGATCTCGGTTTATCTCTGTAAAGAAAATATCGCTTCTATAGACATCTATGATGTGGATAGCAATAAGGCAGCTAAATTGGCAGGCCATTTAAAAGAAAATTTCAAAGGGGTTACTGTTAATCACGCCGGTTCTATCGCCGGGCTGCCTCTGGGAAAAGCAGATCTGTTGGTTAATGCCACCCCCATCGGCCTAAAAGAGAGTGATCCCTGCTTGATTGAGGCGGATCTTCTTGGCAGGAATATCATGGTTTATGATCTGATTTACAATCCCAAAGAGACAAAATTATTAAAGGTTGTAAAGGAGAAAGGCATCCGGGCATCAAACGGATTAGGCATGCTTTTATACCAGGGCATGGCTGCCTTTGAGATCTGGACAGGCAGAGCCGCGCCAAAAGAGGTAATGCAAAAGGCATTACTGAGCCAACAATAAATAATGAGTACATTGGCTCAAGCTGTTTTGGAGCGAGACAAGGAATGAGGACGCAGGCGTAGTCTTGCACTACGCCAAGGACGAGTGACGCAGTCGCAGCCCAAAACAGCTGAGCCCATAAATATAGATGAGGGGGAAGCCCGCCTTTCGGCCGTCTGCGGCGTTGCTTCTCCTCGGCGTACCACAGTGGGTACGCCTTCGTCGTCGCGCCTTGCATACGGCCTAAATTCGGGCTTCCAATGTACCCATTATTTATTGTTGGCTCAGTAGGGGCATATTTAAAAAAGGAGAGATTATGCTGGCAAGGATAATCGTTTTTGTTTTTGGCTCTATAGCAGGTAGTTTCCTGAATGTCTGTATCCACCGCATGCCCAAAGGGGAGTCGGTAGTCTGGCCGCGTTCGCACTGCCCCAGGTGCCAGAAGAGGATCCCGGGTTATGACAATATCCCTTTTATCAGTTTTATCCTGCTAAGAGGCAGGTGCCGTTTTTGTAAAGAAAAAATCTCCCTGCGCTACCCTCTGGTTGAGCTCGCCAGCGCCATTTTAATGGTCGCGCTCTTTAACCGTTTTGGCTTAAGCTATGACTTTTTCTTTTATATGGTCCTGCTTTGGGGCTTGATCATCGCTACCTTTGTGGATATCTCCCACCGCATTATTCCCGACGAGATATCTGTCGGCGGCCTGATCATAGGTTTTATCATGGCCTCGGTAAAGGGGTTGACCGTTAATCCCTTGAAATACAGTTTTCTGCCTATGCTGCGGTCTTTTTCCGGTATAATCGCCGGCGGCCTGATCATTTATTTAAGCGGCAAGCTTTTTGACCTGGTTTATTTTAAATTGCTTAAAAAACCGGCGATCAACGGAGAGACCGAATCCATGGGCGGAGGGGATGTAAAGCTTTTGGCGATGATCGGCGCCTTCATGGGCCCGCAAAAGGCGCTGCTTACTTTTTTCCTGGCCCCGTTTTTAGGCCTGGTTACCGGCATCGTCAATCTGGTCACGAAAAAAGACCATACCATACCTTACGGCCCGTTCCTCTCTCTGGCAGCTTTGTTATCTTTATTTTGGGGAAATAAGATAATCCAGTTTATCCTTCCTACAGGGTAACTTAAAGATATGCCGGAAAATCTACTAGCAAAACATCTCTCCATCAGTATATCCCAAGACAATTGGAGGAATATCGGCTTTAAAAAGCGCGCGGGAGTTTTGGTCCCATTGTTTACCGTGTATTCCAAAGACAGCTACGGGATCGGGGACCTGGGGGATTTAAAGCTGGTCATTGATTGGGCCAGATCAACCGCTAACTCCATAATTCAGCTCTTGCCTATGAATGAGGCCGGTCCGCTCTTCTGCCCGTATGACGCCACCAGTTCCTTTGCCCTGGAGGAATCTTATATTTGTTTAAGGGACTTTCCCGGATTAAGAGGGGAGAGGTTCCGTTCCGCGATCAGCGATCCTATGCACGTTAATTACTCGGTAAAAGAGGAGAAGCTGCGGCTGCTCTGGGATGTTTACCTTGCCCAGGACCTAAGCGGAGCGTTGGATTTTGAAGAGTTCCAGCGCAAGAATGCTTATTGGCTCCAGGATTTCGCGCTTTTTAAAGTCTTGAAAGATCATCATCAGGGTAAGCCATGGTATGAATGGGAGGAGAGGTTTAAGAATCGCGACAGGCAGGTATTGCGGGATTTCCAGCAGGAAAATATTGAAAAAATAGTTTTTCAGATGTGGCTGCAGTGGGTCCTTTTCAAGCAATTTAAGGCTGGCCGTGATTATGCCGCCAGACACAATATTCTCCTGAAAGGCGACCTGCCGGTATTGGTCTCTCGTGACAGCGCGGATGTCTGGTCGCATGCGGAATTTTTCAAGCTCTCTTTTGCCGCAGGCGCCCCGCCGGATATGTACTGCTCCAAGGGCCAGCGCTGGGGGATGCCGGTTTATAACTGGGAGAATATCGCTAAAGACAACTATCGTTATATAAAAGAAAAGCTGGGATACGCTCAGGAGTTTTATGATATCCTGCGCCTTGACCATGTTGTGGGCCTGTTTCGCATCTGGAGCATTCCTTATAATGACCCTCTGGAGAACCAGGGCTTAAACGGTGTTTTTGACCCGCGGGATGATTATTTCTGGCGGGAGCATGGCCGGAAGATCTTACGGGTTTTAACGGAAAGCACCAAGATGCTGCTTTGTGGAGAGGACCTGGGGGTGATCCCCAGATGCTGCACTGATGCCCTATATGAATTCGGCATCCCCGGAAATGATGTGCAGCGCTGGGTAAAGGATTGGTCGGTAAAGCATGATTTTCTGGCTCCCGCCGGCTACCGGCATCTCTCCGTCGCCATGCTCTCTACGCATGACACCACCAACTGGCCTGCCTGGTGGGAGAATGAGGCCGGGACCGTAGATGAGGGCCTGTTTATCAGGAAATGCAGCGGCCACCGCAAGATTGATTTCAGCAAGATCAAAGATAAGCTCTTTGACCCTGCACGCTCTAAACACGGCAGGTTGCGTTGGCAGGAGGATGTGGATTCAATCGATAAGCTGGTAGCCATTATTAATGAGGGACTGCCCCCGAAGGGGACTGTCCCTAAAGAGCACCTCCTGGATTTTATAGATCTCTATGAAAATACTTACCGGGAAAAAGAAAAACTTTGGAAGCAGCTGGGGCTTAAAGGCCCGATGAGAGAAAGATGCGACGCGGAGATCATCCGGTTGGCGTTAAAGATAACCCTGGATGCAAGCGCGATATTCTGCATAAATACTATTGTTGACTGGTTGTATCCCGCCGGTATCTTTGAGGATGATTCCTACCAGTACAGGATCAATACCCCCGGCACGATCAGCCCGGAAAACTGGTCGCTGCGCCTGCCGATCTCCCTTGAGAAACTGCTTGCGCATCCGTTTAACCGCCAGATCCGCAGGATGGTTTCCGATTCCGGTAGATACTAAGCTAGGGACGGTTCTCAACTCAAAGCTAAACTGTCCCCTAAAAAGGGGACACTTTTGCTTTGTTTTCAGAACCGTCCCTGATTGAGAGAAATATATGGGAACGCTACAGGGCACCGAATATTATATCTCCAAGCGTGTGGGCAAGGCGATCATGGACTACAAGATGCTCGCCGAGGGGGATAAGATCGCGGTTGCCGTATCCGGGGGCAAGGACAGCCTGACTTTATTGCGCCTACTGCTTGACCGTAAGGCATTTGTGCCCATAAAGTACGATGTGATCGCCATACATATTGATATGGGCTATCCCAAATCCATCTCCGGAAAGCTTGAGAAATATTTCAAAAAACTAAAAGTAAAATATCAGATCATAAAATCTGATACCCTCAAAAAAACAGATCAAGACAAGATCAATTGTTTCTGGTGCTCCTGGAATAGAAGAAAAGAGCTGTTTATCGCCGCCAATAAGCTCGGCTGCACCAAGATCGCCCTGGGCCATCATATGGATGACATTATCGAGACAACCCTCTTAAACCTGTTCTTCCAGGGAGAGATATCAAGCATGGCGCCGAAGCAGGAGCTGTTTAAAGGCAAGATCACCCTTATCCGGCCGCTGGCATATGTTGAGGAGCGGTTGATCATCCGCTTTGCCAAAGAGGCAAAATTAGGGCATGATACCTGCGTCTGCCCGCATTCCATTACCTCCAACCGCGCTAGAGTAGGCCGCGTCATCCAGGAGTTGGAAAAAGTCTGCCCGGATGTAAAAAAGAATATCTTCCGTTCCGTTAAAAGGGTCAAACAGGATTATTTGCTGTAAAAAAGAAAAAGGAAAAAGGGGTCAGAATTATTTTTCTTGAGATTATTTCTTGAAAAATAATTCTGACCCCTTTTTTCCTTCTGTGGTATAATATTTTTATGACTATTTTAGCCGCGATACTATTCCTGGCATTAGCCGCGTTTATCCTTCTGGTGGTCCTGAAGATATCTTCGCAGGTAAATGAGCGCCTGAACCAGATGAGCCAGTCCCTTCAGGAGGCCAATAAGATCATCGGCCAGAACTTAGGCAGCGCCACATCCGCTTTCGGTAATGTAAGGGAGCAGCTGGGTAAATTAGAGGAGACCAATAAGCAGATCATCTCCATAAGCAAAGATATTTCCAGCCTCCAGGAGCTCCTGCGCGCCCCGAAGTTCCGCGGGGCAATGGGGGAGACGTTATTGGAAAACCTGCTCTCCCAGGTTTTACCTAAGGAGCACTACCAGGCGCAATACCGTTTTAAAAGCGCCGATACCGTGGATGCGGTAATCCGCCTGGGTGAGCGCCTGGTCCCGGTTGACGCGAAGTTCAGTTTGGAAAACTTTCAGAAGATGATGGATGCAGGCGATGAGCCGACAAAAGAATCCTTTCGCAGGAAATTCATCCAGGACGTAAAAAACCGCATCAATGAGATCGCCGCGAAATACATTTTGCCTGCGGAGAATACCTATGATTTTGCCTTAATGTATATCCCGGCGGAGAATGTCTATTATGAGGTGATCATCAAAGAGGATATTTTTTCTTATAGTATGTCTAAAAAGGTAATTCCTGTTTCGCCGAATACTTTTTACGCTTATCTGCAGGTGATCTGCCTGGGACTGCGCGGGCTGAAGGTGGAGGAGAATGCCAAGATGATCTTAAAAAGCTTAGGCGGTCTTTCCATTGAGACGGATAAGCTTAAGGAGGATTTTGATATCCTGGGCAATCACCTGCTTAACGCCAATACCAAGTATAGCGACGCGCAGAAACGTTTAGACAAGGTAAGCGTGCGCCTGACGGATATACAGGATACCAAGCGGATCGAATCTAAATAAAACCAGCCAATGATCTTTAATGTCCGTGTCGTTGCGCGCTCCAGCCGTAACCGCATCCAGCAGGAGGGAAATAATCTAAAGGTGAATCTTACTAAGCCGGCTCAGCAAGGGTTGGCGAACTTGCAGCTCATCGATTTCTTAAGCGGGCATTTTAAGGTAAAAAAATATAAAATAAGAATTAAGAGCGGCCAGAATTCACGCGACAAACTAGTAGAGATAGATGCGCATCTATAATCCTTTGGAGAAATTCGGCCTAAAAGATGTAACAGCGGCCTTCAGCGCTCGCCTCGACGGGAATATGTCTTTATCTTACGGGGATACCCGGGATTCCCTGGAAAACCGCAAGGCATTCCTTTCTGCCATAGGTATTGACTACCGTTGCCTGGTCTGCGCCAAGCAGGCGCATGGGAAAAACATTGAATATATAACCGAAGAAAGAAAAGGCAGCGGGGCCCTGGAATATGACAGCTCTATCAGCGATACCGACGGATTTATCACCGATAAGAAAAATATCCCAATAGCCGTATTGACCGCGGATTGCCTGTCGGTTTTTATTTATGACCCTGCTAGACCTGCGATCGCTATCCTGCATGCCGGCTGGCGCGGAACCGAGAAGAATATTGCCGGGGAAGGGGTCAGGGTTATACGGGAGAGATTCGGCAGCTCCCCGGAGGAGCTTTTGGCCGGGTTTGGCCCCTCTATCCGCTCATGCTGCTTTGAAGTAGAGAAGGATTTTAAAAGCAATTTCCCCTTTGGCCTGATTAAGCGGGACGGCCGGATTTTTATGGACATTGCTTTAATAAACCGGGAGCAGCTAAAGGCCAGCGGGGCCAAAGAAGAAAATATTTTTGACCCTGAATTATGCACTTTTTCCGGGAATAAAGATTTCTTTTCTTTTCGCAAAGAAGCTGAATCAGCCGGCAGGATGATCTCCGTAATAATGCTTAAATGACCGCTAAATATACGCTGGAATTTATTTTGCATTCAAAGGACAGTTCTCCGAAGGTGATCAAAAGCTCCCTTGAGGAGTTTGGAAACGACTTAACAGTCCACCCATGCCAGAAGGAAGGGGGGGCTTGCGATTATAAGGTAAACATGACTACGGATGATCCGACTTTAGTTTTTGATCTTTGCTCGCAGATGGGCAGGATCAGGTCAATCAAGATCCATGAAGGTTAAGGGGAATTGTGGTATAATTATGCAAAGCGGAGGTTAAATCAAGAGATGCATATAGTTGTATTCTTTACCGCAGGCAGTAAGAAAGAGGCGCAAAAGATCGCTTCCGGGCTGATCAGGAAAAAGTTGGCAGCCTGCGTTAATATTATTGATAAAGTAGATTCCATATTTTTCTGGGGAGGTAAGGTCCAGAAGGCCAAAGAGTCGTTGCTTATCGTCAAGTCAACAAAGGCGAAATTCCCGCAGATCGCCGGCCTTGTCAAATCCCTGCACAGTTATGATCTCCCGGAAATAATCGCCCTCCCGGTAATTGCCGGGCACAAACCTTATTTAAGGTGGATAGATGAATCTGTCAGGTAGCCCATTTGATTTTCTCATTGCTTTTGCCGGCGGAGTCCTGGCGAGCCTGACCCCCTGCGTTTACCCGCTTATCCCGGTCAGCGCCGGTTATATCGTCGGCAATGCCCAAGGCAGGAAGGGCAAGGCCTTGTTCCTTAGTTTATTTTATGTTACCGGCATGGCGCTTGCCTATTCATCCCTGGGGATCCTGGCGGTATTAACCGGCAGCATCTTCGGGAAATTCAGCGCCAGCCCCATAGTCAATCTTGCCAGCGGGATAATCATCTTTATCTTCGGGCTTTCCATGCTTGATTTGTTCAAGCTGGATTTCATCCCTAAGGTGAAATTGACGGTAAGCAATAATGGAGGGTATCTGTCGGCTTTATTATTGGGGCTTGTCTCGGGTTTAATGGTCTCTCCGTGCCTGGTGCCTATACTCGGGGCCATACTTGCGTATTTAACAACCAGGAATAACCTGTTCTACGGCGGTTTTTTACTCCTCTGTTTTTCTTACGGCATGGGGCTTATTTTCATCCTCATAGGCACCTTTGGCACTGGCCTGTCCGGCCTGCCTAAAAGCGGCGGGTGGATGGTTGTGATAAAGAAGATCTGCGCGGCGATCATTCTTTTGGCCGGCGCTTATTTTATTTTTGCTTCTATAAGGAGTTACAATGATAATGTAGCGCACTAAAACCTGTGTTAGTATGGAATAAACTACTAACCAACAACAGGGGGGTGCGCTATGCAGTACTATGTGGGTGTGGATAACCACAAGAAGTTCAGT